>Ga0326597_10009662_pt1 | contig 12900 bp, 13 predicted proteins | sample RVTome_12_FD_203789 | JGI IMG/M metagenome (GOLD analysis project Ga0326597, IMG submission 203789) | Soil microbial communities from uranium-contaminated site in the Upper Colorado River Basin, Wyoming, United States - RVT100D185 | ecosystem: Environmental > Terrestrial > Soil > Contaminated >... | reverse complement strand
ATTCGAGGACAGCCGCTTCTGCTCGCATTGCCACCAATTTCCGGATGACGGTCCGAGCATCGCCGGCAAATTGAATGAAGACACCTACCGGCAATGGCTTGCCAGCCCTTACGCCAAGGAGGGCGCCGGCAAGCAGACCTGCCAGTCCTGCCATATGCCGGACCGCCAGCACCTCTGGCGCGGTATTCACGATCCGGAGATGACACGGCGGGCGATCGATGTAACGCTGAAGCTGAACGCGCTCGGTGGCGAGCGCTACGAGGCGTTGGCGAACGTTCGCAACAGCGGCGCCGGGCACCATTTTCCGACTTACATGGTGCCCAAGGTCGAGCTCGCATTTTACCGCCGCGATGACGATGGCGGCATCCAGGAACTGGGCCGCCAAGTCATCGGCTGGAACGTCGACACCCAGATCACGCGGGAGCTATCCGATACCCGCCTTGCTGCCGGTGAGGCACGCGATTTCCGGCAGCCCTTCGCTGCACCGGGCGGGGACTGGCGGGTGGAGTTGGTCGTTCGTGTGCTGCCGGCCGAGCATTACGAGCGCATCTACCGCGATAGCCTGAGCCGCGCCGACCAGTTGCCGGCCACCGCGGTGCCGCTGTTGCGGCGCGCGCTCGCCGATGCGATTGCGACGCGCTATGAGTTATTGCGTATCGAGGCCAGCGTGCATCGTTGAGAAACCAGGCATTGGGCCGATCAGAATCCGGTACCGCCACGGTAGTGGCGGCGTGAAGCTGGCAGCGGGAACTCGGCACAGTATGCCGCGGTATCGGCAACTGCCCGTCTGATGTCGCCTCAGAGCGACGGTCGAGCAGGGCGAAACTCATCGGGTCCTCGCCTTGGACCTCGCGCCGGGGCAACGTCCCGAGGTAAGTTGCCCCGGCGTTGGCGAAGAGCGATTGACGGAAACGCTGATCGCGGCCTACGCTACGCCGACCTGACGCGGGTCGGCGCCTGACCGGTCTGCTGCAGGGATCGACAACCAACGGAGGACCTCGTAATGAATGCTATCAACCGTTGCATCGCGCGGGTGCTGATCATCTGCATGCTCGGAGTCGGGATGCCGCTGCCGGCTTCGGCCGGGCTCGTAACTACCGATCAGCTCGCGGCGAGCGCCGAGCGCGACCAGGTGAAGAGCTTCCTCGAGCGCGAGGAGGTGCGCGCCCGCCTAGAGTACATGGGGGTCGATCCCGAGGCGGCGCGTGCGCGCGTCGATGCGCTGACCGACGACGAGGCGAAGCTGCTTGCCGCGCGCATCGACGAGATGCCGGCCGGCGGCGTGCTCGGCGTTCTGCTCACGGTGTTCATCGTCCTGCTGATCACCGATATCCTCGGCTTTACGAAGGTATTTCCGTTCACGCGGTCGATCAAGTAAGCGTGCGGCGCGTCGCTCGTCCCCTCGCCACCGCGGGGGTCTTCGTACTGGCCTCGGCGCTGCTGAGCGGCTGTGCCACGCCGCAGGTCTCGGCGCTGATCGAGCGCGCGCCGGCTTCGCTGCCGCCGCGCGCGGAACTGACCGAGACACCGTTTTTCGCGCAGGAGCAGTACCAGTGCGGTCCCGCGGCGCTCGCCACGGCGCTCACGCATGCCGGCACCGCGACGACGCCCGAAGCGCTCAAGAGCGAGGTCTACGTTCCGGCCCGCGAAGGCTCGCTACAGCCGGAGATGCTTGCCACGACGCGTCGCAAGGGTTACGTCGCATACCGCATTGCACCGAAACTCGAAGCGCTGCTGCGAGAGGTGGCTTCGGGCACTCCGGTCATCGTTTTGCAGAACAATTCGCTGCCGATCGCGCCGCTGTGGCACTACGCGGTGGTCATTGGCTACGACCTGCCGAACCAGGAGATCGTGCTGCGATCCGGGGTGACCGAGCGTCTCGCCATGTCGATGAGCACCTTCGAGCGAACGTGGGCGCGCAGCGGATACTGGGCCATGGTGGCGGTGCCGCCGCAGCGGGTGCCCGAGACCGCCGACCCCGAATCGTTCGTCGGCGCCGTTCTTGCGCTCGAGCGCGTGAGCGAGACCGGCGGCCGGCAGGGCTACGCCAGCGCGCTTGCGCGCTGGCCGGATCACCTTCTCGCCCGCATCGCACTCGGCAATGCCGAGTACCGTACCGGCGACCTGCGCGCGGCGGAAGCCGCGTTTCGCGAGGCGGCGCGCCGCCATCCCGAGTCGGCGGACGCATGGAACAACCTTGCGCAGACGCTGCTCGAGCTTGGCCGCCGGCAGGACGCGTTCGAGGCGGCCCAGCGCGCCGTGCACCTTGGCGGACCGCGGCTCGCCCAGTACCGCGCGACGCTGCAAGCGATCGCCACGACGCGTTGACCCGCGGCGCCGGTGCCGTCGCGCGGCAAGGCACGCCGGGCTACGGCATCGCAAAATGCCCCGACGCAGGAGGTTCCGCTTATAATCTGAGGGCTTAGCGCATCTCCTGCCATGTCGCTTTTTGCTCTCGGAGTAAACCACCAGACCGCGCCGGTCGAAATCCGAGAGCGCGTCGCGTTTGCCGCGCACGCGCTCTCGGGGGCGCTCGGCGAGCTGGTACGCGTGCGCCCGGTGCAGGAGGCAGCGATCCTGTCGACCTGTAACCGCACCGAGCTGTACTGCTCGGCCGGCGAGCCGCAGGCCGCCGCGGAATGGCTTGCGCAATACCATCACGTCACGGCCGACGCGCTTACGCCCTACCTGTACACGCTGCCGAGCGAGCAGGCGGTAAGGCACGCGTTTCGCGTCGCCTCCGGTCTCGATTCGATGGTGATCGGCGAGCCGCAGATCCTCGGCCAGCTCAAGGACGCGGTGCGCACTGCGGAGGCCGCCGGGACGCTCGGCACCGTGCTGCACAAGCTGTTCCAGCGCTCCTTTGCGGTGGCGAAGGAAGTGCGCAGCACCACCCAGATCGGCGCAAACAGCGTTTCGATGGCCGCGGCGGCGGTCAAGCTTGCAGCGCGCATCTTCCCGAGCCTGCGCGAGCAGAAGGTGCTGTTCATCGGCGCGGGCGAGATGATCGAGCTCTGCGCCACGCACTTCGCGGCGCAGGCGCCCGAGCGCATCACGGTGGCGAACCGCACGCTCGAGCGCGCCGAGCGGCTCGCGCACCGCTTCTCCGGGCGCGCGCTCGAGCTGCGCAACCTCGCCGAGCAGCTCGCCGAGCACGACATCGTCGTGTCCTCTACCGCCTCGTCGCTGCCGATCCTCGGCAAGGGCATGGTCGAGCGGGCGCTGCGCGCACGCCGGCGGCGGCCGATGTTCATGGTCGACCTCGCCGTACCGCGCGACATCGAGCCCGAGGTCGGGGAGCTCGACGACGTTTTTCTCTATACCGTGGATGACCTCTCCGGCATCGTATCGGCAAACCTCGACACCCGCCGCTCGGCGCTCGAGCAGGCCGAGGCGATCATCGAGACCCAGGTCGGCCAGTTCATGCACTGGATGGCGGCGCGCGAGCACGTGCCGCTGATCCGCGCGCTGCGCGAGCAGGCCGAGAGCGCGCGCCAGCACGAGCTCGAGCGGGCGCTGCGGATGCTGCAGCGTGGCGAAGACCCGAAGCAGGTGCTCGAGGCGCTCTCGCAGGGCCTGACCAGCAAGCTCCTGCACGCACCGACGCAGGCGCTGAACGAGGCCCCGGGCGACGAACGCGGGGCGCTCGCCGATACGATCGCCCGGCTGTTCCGAGTAAAGCGCTGAGCGCGCCTCGCCCGCCACGCGCTGCCTCGCGGTGAAATCGTCTTTACGCACCAAGCTCGAGAGCCTCGCCGCGCGGCTGGAGGAGCTCAACCGGCTGCTCGCCGCGGAGAACGCGACCAAAGACCTGGAGCAGTTTCGCAAGCTGTCTCGCGAGCACGCGGAGCTCGGCGGGATCGTCTCCCTCTACGAGCGCTATCGCGTGGCCGAGGGCGACGCGTCTGCGGCGCGGGAAATGGCGGCGGAGGTCTCCATGAAGAGCTTCGCGGACGAGGAGCTGAAGGCCGCGCGAGCGAACATGGATGCGCTCGAGGACGATCTGCACAAGGCGCTGTTGCCCAGGGATCCGAACGACGATCGCAACACGTTCCTCGAAGTGCGCGCCGGAACCGGCGGCGACGAATCCGGATTGTTCGCAGGCGACCTGTTTCGCATGTACTCGCGCTACGCCGAGCGGCTGGGCTGGCAGGTCGAGATCATTTCGGAGAGTCCCTCGGAGCTTGGCGGCTACAAAGAGGTGATCGCGCGCATCGTCGGGCAGAACGTCTACTCGAAGCTCAAGTTCGAATCGGGCGCGCACCGCGTGCAGCGCGTTCCCGCGACGGAAGCGCAGGGGCGCATCCACACCTCGGCGTGTACGGTCGCGGTGCTGCCCGAGGCCGATGCGCTCGACGACGTGGTGCTCAATCCGGCCGAGCTGCGCATCGACACCTTCCGCGCTTCCGGGGCCGGCGGCCAGCACGTCAACAAGACCGAGTCCGCGATCCGCGTGACCCACCTGCCGACCGGCATCGTGGTCGAGTGCCAGGATTCGCGTTCGCAGCACAAGAACCGCGAGAAGGCGCTCGGCGTGCTGGCCGCACGCATCAAGGACAAGCAGATGTCCGAGCAAGCGGCCAAGACGGCCTCGCGGCGCAAACTCCTGGTCGGCTCGGGCGATCGCTCCGAGCGTATCCGCACCTACAACTTCCCGCAGGGCCGGGTGACCGACCATCGCATCAACCTGACCCTCTACAAGATCGAGCGCATCATGGACGGCGAGCTCGGCGAGCTGGTCGGGGCGCTGCAGGCCGAGCATCAAGCCGAGCAGCTGGCGCAGCTCGCGGAGGAGAGCTCCGCCGAGACGCAGCGCGCCTGAGCGCCGCGCGGCCGTGGGCTCGACCATTTCGCAGGCGCTTTGCGCAAGCGGCATCGACCCGCGCGAGGCGCGACTGCTGCTCGCCGAGGCCACGGGGTTTTCCGAGGCGGCCGTACTGGCGTATCCGGAGCGCGTGTTGCCGGCCGAAGCCGAGACCCGTTTTCGAGTCTGGGCCGAGCGGCGTCGCGCCGGCGAGCCGGTCGCTTACCTGCTCGGGCGGCGCGAGTTCTACGGGCTGGCGCTCGCCGTCAACCCTGCGGTGCTGATTCCCCGTCCCGAGACTGAACTGCTCGTGGAACTGGCGCTCGAGCGGCTTGCGCGCACCACGCAAGCGACGGTACTCGACCTTGGCACCGGCTCGGGTGCGGTGGCGCTCGCCGTCAAGCACCTGCGCCCGCGCGCACAAGTGGTCGCGGTCGAGGCGAGCGCGGCCGCGCTCGAGGTGGCCCGGCGCAACGCCGCGCGCCTCGGCCTGGAAGTGGAGTTTCATCATGGACGCTGGTTCGGGCCGCTTGGCGCGGTGCGCTTTTCGCTGATCCTCGCGAATCCGCCCTACGTCGCCGCGCGCGACCCGCACCTTGCGCAGGGGGATCTTCGCTTCGAGCCGCGCGAGGCGCTCGTGAGCGGCGAGGACGGCCTTGACGCAATCCGCGAAATCGCGTGTGCCCTGCGTGCCCACCTCGATCCGCAGGGCTGGTTCCTGTGCGAGCACGGGCTCGGGCAGGACGAAGCGGTACGAGGGCTGCTTCAAGCGGCGGGCCTTTCGCAGGTCGCGACCTGGCCGGATCTCGCCGGCATCGGCCGAATCAGCGGGGGTCGCGCGCCGTTGACCGCGCCGAGCGCGCAAGCGTAAAATCCGATCAAATCGATCAACCATTCATCGTGGCGGTCCTGGCGCGGCGCAAGCCGCCATGCGGCTGCGGCAACTCACTGAAAAGGCAGGGGTGATCATGGACGTACAGCAACTCATCCAGCAGCAGGTCGACTCGCACCCGGTGGTGCTTTACATGAAGGGCACACCGCAGCAGCCGATGTGCGGCTTCTCGGCGCTAGCGGTGCAGGTCCTCAGCGCGAGCGGCGTCAAGGAAGCGTTCACGGTGAACGTGCTGGAGAACCCGGACATCCGCCAGGGCATCAAGGAGTACGCGAAGTGGCCGACCATCCCGCAGCTCTACGTGAAGGGCGAGTTCGTCGGCGGCTCCGATATCATCCGCGAGATGTATCAGTCGGGTGAGCTGAAGAAACTGCTCGAATCGGCGGGCGTCACGCAGAGCGCCTGAGGCGTCGTCGCTCCCCTGGCAAGACGGCCCGCGATCGCGGGCCGTTTGATTTTGGGGCACGCTCGTTGCTCAGCGCTTCACTGCCGCGAGCACCCGGCGCGCAAGCAGCACCGACTGCGCCAGGTAACCGCCACCGAACAGGTTGAGGTGATTGAGGACGTGATACAGGTTGTACAGGTCCTTTCTCACCGCGTAGCCCTCGCCCAGTGGCCAAGCGTCGCGGTAGGCATCATAGAAGCCGCGCGCAAAGCCGCCGAAGAGCTCGGTCATCGCCACATCGGCCTCGCGGTCACCTCGATAGACCGCCGGGTCGAACACCACCGGCGTGCCGTCGGTGAGGAAATCCGCGTTCCCGCTCCACAGGTCGCCGTGCAGCAGCGAGGGCGCCGGGGCATGGTCGCGGAATAAGGCGGGCAGGCGCTCCATCAGCTGTTCGAGATCGGCGCGCAGCGCGCCGCCCCAGCCCTTCTTCTCCGCCAGCGCGAGCTGCGGCGCGAGGCGCCGCTCGCGCCAGAACGCGGCCCAGTCCTGGACCGCGGCGTTCACCTGGGGGGTGGCGCCGATGTAGTTGTCGCGCGTCCAGCCGAAGCGTGCGCCAGCGGCCACGGCGCGGTGCGCACTCGAACGGTGTATCGCGGCCAGCGCGGTACCGAGCGCGGCGAAGTCCTTGCGGCCGCCCAACTGGAGCTGCTCCAGGACGAGGAACGCGCTGCCTGCGGCGACGCCGTGCGCCAGCGGCTCGGGCGCGCGCAGGCCCGCGTCGCGAAGCGCGGCAAGGCCGTCCGCCTCCGCAGCAAACGCGTCCGCGAAGCGGGCGGCGTTGAGCTTCACGAACAGCGGCGTCGCCCCTGCGACGACGAGGAAACTGGAGTGAATGCAGCCGCCGGGGGCCCGCTCGGCTTTCTCGAGCGGCGCCTGCCGCCGCAGCGCCTGCGCCACGGCGCCTTCAAGCGAGCCGCGCGTTGCCGGGTCCATCTCCAACCCGTCCCGTTCGCGGAGCCGGCGAAGTCGTCGCGCTCGCCGTTGCGCTGCGCGCGTCGCCGCTCCGCGCGGCGGCCTTTTCGCGCACGCCGGCGTCGCCCGCAGCCATTCCGAGTCTCACGCGGAAGCGTCGAGGCGCTTGCGGGCGCGCGCCGTGGCCGCGCGGACCTGCGCCGGCGCGGTGCCGCCGGGGTGATCGCGGCTGGCCACCGAGCCCTCGGGCGAGAGCACCTCGAACACGTCCGCGCCGATGCGCTCGGAAAACTGTTGCAGCACGCGCAGCGGCAAGCCCGAAAGGTCGCAGCCGGTGGCTTGCGCCTCGCGCACCGCGCGCGCCACCGCCTCGTGGGCGTCACGAAACGGCAGGCCCTTGCGCACCAGGTAATCGGCGAGATCGGTCGCCGTCGCATGGCCTTCGAGCACCGCAGCGCGCATCGCTTCGGGCTTCGCCTCGAGGCCGGCGACCAGCTCGGCAAAGGCGGCGAGCGAATCCTTGAGCGTATCGACGGAGTCGAACAGCGGCTCCTTGTCTTCCTGATTGTCCTTGTTGTAGGCGAGCGGCTGGCCCTTCATCAGCACGAGCAGTGCCAGCAGGTGCCCGAACACCCGCCCGCTCTTGCCGCGCACCAGCTCCGGAACGTCCGGGTTCTTCTTCTGCGGCATGATCGACGAGCCGGTGCAGAAGCGATCGGGCAGTTCGACGAAGCCGTAGCGCTGGCTCGACCAGAGCACCAGTTCCTCGGCCAAGCGGGACAGATGCAGCATGACGAGCGACGCGCCGGCGCAGAACTCGACCGCGAAGTCGCGATCGGAAACCGCGTCGAGCGAGTTTTCGCACAGGCCCTCGAAGCCGAGTTCCCGTGCCACGCGCTCGCGATCGATCGCGAAGGTGGTCCCGGCCAGCGCCGCGGCGCCAAGCGGCAGCCGGTTGACGCGCCTGCGGCACTCCGCCAGTCGTTCGCGGTCACGCTCGAACATCTCGACGTACGCGAGCAGGTGATGGCCGAAAGTAATCGGCTGCGCCACCTGCAGATGCGTGAAACCCGGCATCACGGTCGCCGCGTGGCGCTCGGCCTGCTCGATCAGCTTGAGCTCGAGGCGGGCCAGCATTGCGCGCAGCGCATCGATCTCGGCGCGCAGCCACAAGCGCACGTCGGTCGCGACCTGGTCGTTGCGCGAGCGCGCCGTGTGCAGGCGCTTGCCGGGATCGCCGATCAGTGCGGTAAGCCGGCGCTCGATGTTGAGGTGCACGTCCTCGGCCTCGAGCGACCACTCGAAGCTTCCGGCGTCGACCTCGCGGCGCACGGTCTGCATGCCGCGCTCGATCGCGGCCAGGTCGCCCTTGGCGAGGATGCCGCACGCCGCCAGCATGCGGGCGTGTGCGAGCGATGCCTCGATGTCGTGGGGCGCGAGGCGCTTGTCGAAGGAGACCGAGGCGGTGAAGCGCTTGACGAGCTCGTCGACCGGCTCGCTGAAACGGCCCGACCGCGGTGTCGTGTCCGCCGCCGCGCGGCCGGAGGGCTTGCGCGGCGCGGCGCGGCTAGCGCGGGGCGGCCGCTTTGAAGCGGGAGGGGCCATGGGGCATACTGGGTGCGCGCGGCACGCAGTTGTCGTGACGCGGGGGTGGGATGATCTGGACTGCGCCCCTCCCTGTGCCGCGGCGTGCCATGACAAGTATAAATCAAAACGACACTCCGGACGTTCTGCCGGACTTCCGCAATCTCGGCGTCGTCGCGCGCATCCTGGTCGCAGTCAACGTGATGGCGCTCACCGCGGCGCTGTATTCGGCCACCGGCTGGATGCACGCTCGCGATCGGTTTGTCGAGGCCGCGGCATTGATCGAGCCGATGCTGCTTTCGGTCGTGCTGGTGCTGTACATCGTGGCGCCGCGTCTGCAGCGAATGAACTACGTCGCCGGTTGCGCCGCGGTGCTCGGCATCGCGCTGCTCTTCGCCCTGGCGACGCACGCCTACTGGGCGCGCTCCGAGACCCTCGCCGCGGGCCTCGGACGCACGTTCGTATTGACCGCCCTCGCGGTCGCCCTGCTGCTTGGCTACTTCCGGCTGCGCGCCCGCGCCTACTCACCCGCGCTCGCCGAGGCGCGGCTGCAGGCGCTGCAGGCGAGAATCCGACCGCACTTCCTGTTCAACAGCCTGAATGCGGTACTTTCGGTGATCCGGCGCGATCCGCGCCGCGCCGAGCGCGCCCTGGAGGACTTGGCGGACCTGTTCCGCACGCTGATGTCGGACGCGCGCCAGTTCGTGCGCCTGGCCGACGAGATCGCGCTGCTCGAGCGCTACGCGAGCCTCGAGCAGCTGCGCCTGGGCGAGCGGCTGCGCGTCGCCTGGGAGATCGACGCCGCGCCCTCGGACGCGCTGCTGCCGCCGCTGGTGCTGCAGCCGCTGCTGGAGAATGCCGTGTACCACGGCATCGAACCCGGCACCGGCGTGGGCGAGGTGCTGGTGCATGTCGAGCGTCGCGGCGACCGGGTCTTGGCGCGCATCGAGAATCCCTACCACCCCGAGCACCAGCACCGCGCCGGCAATCGCATGGCCCTCGACAACATCCGCGAGCGGCTGATGCTGTTCTTCGATGCCGAGGCGCGCCTCGAGACACGCATCGTGGACAACCGGTTTCGCGTCGAAATCGAGATGCCGTACCGCGCCGAGCGGAGCCCCGCGCCGTGAGCGCCCTGCGCGTCTTCGTCGCCGACGACGAGGCGCCCGCGCGCGACCGACTGCGCGAGCTGCTCGAGGACATTTCAGACGAAGTGCCGAGCGAGGTCGTGGGCGAGGCGCGCAACGGTCTCGAAACCGTCGAGCGCGTGCCGGGGAGCGGTGCCCAGGTGCTGCTGCTCGACATCCACATGCCGGGGATCGGCGGCCTCGAAGTCGCGCGCCACCTCGCGCGCCTGTCCGATGCACCGGCCGTGGTGTTCGTGACCGCGCACGACCGGCACGCGGTGGAGGCTTTCGAACTGAACGCGCTCGATTACCTCCTCAAGCCGGTGCGCGCGGCGCGCCTTGCGGCGGCGTTGAAAAAGGCGCAGGGCGCGGGTCCGCCGGCCGACGCGAGCCTCGAGCGCGCCGATGCGCGCGCCCGCGAGTACCTGCCGGTGAGCGAGCGCCACCGCATCGTGCTGGTGCCGGTCACCGACGTGCTGTACCTGAAGGCGGAGCAGAAGTACGTGACGCTGCGCACGCGCGAGCGCGAATTCCTGGTCGAGGAATCGCTCGTGTCGCTCGAGCAGGAGTTCGCCGAGCGGTTCGTGCGCATCCACCGCAACTGCCTGGTGGCGCGCGCCGCGATCCGCGGCTTCGAGCGCGCCGCGGCGGGCGAGGAGGAGGCGCACTGGCGGGTGAAGCTCGAGGGCGTCCCCGAGGCCTTGCCGGTCAGCCGGCGCCAGTGGCCGGTGGTTCGCGCGCTGGTGGCGGAAAAATAACTCCGCGTGCTCACTGCACGGCGCGGCGTAACCGCGCGCGCGCCTGCTCGAGCCGCCGATCGAGCAACCCCTGGTAGAGGTCGGGCACGGTCAGGCCGACGAGCGGGTCGGCGAGCGGCGTGCCTCGCGCGTCGAAAAAGCCCAGTGTCGGTGTAAACCGCGCGCGCTGCGCCCGCGCGAACTCCAAGTGCGTGCTCGCTTGCCCCGCGAAATCCGTGAGTGGCGCGGCACTGGTGATGTCGACCTCGACCAGGCGCAGGCGCTCGTGCGGGCCGGCGTCGGTCATCGGTTCGAGATAGTCGCGTTTCGCGCGTTCGCAGTACGGGCAATCGGGCTGCGTGTACATCACCACCAGCGGTGCGCCGGCCGCGTTGGCGGCGCGCGCTTCTGCGCCGAGGTCGAGTGGCCGCGCTCCGGCGCCGGGGGCGGAACGCACGAGCGCGCATGCTAGAATCAACGCCACTGCGCCTCGAGCGGACCAACTCCGCACAGAGCACTTTTCCCGCGTTAGCCTCATCGAATGAATTCCCCCGCGGCGCGCCCCGAGCGCGTAGTGATCGCCACGCGTCGCAGCCGCCTGGCGTTGTGGCAGGCCGAGCACGTCAAAACGCGCCTCCGGCAATTGTATCCCGCGCTGGGTGTCGAGCTGCTTGCGCTCTCGACGCGCGGCGACGAAATGCTGGAGGAGCGCCTCGACAAGGCGGGCGGCAAGGGCCTGTTCGTCAAGGAGCTCGAGAACGCGCTGGCCGACGGGCGCGCCGACCTCGCAGTGCACTCGATGAAGGATGTGCCGATGGACCTGCCGCGGGGTTTCGCGCTGCCGGTGATCAGCGCGCGCGAAGATCCGCGCGACGCGTTCGTCTCCAATCGCTACCAGCGGCTCGCCGAGCTGCCACCGGGCGCGGTGCTCGGCACTTCGAGCCTGCGCCGCGCGGCGCAGGTCGCGGAACGCCATCCGGGGATCGAGATCCGCATGCTGCGCGGAAACGTCGATACGCGCCTCGCCAAGCTCGACCGCGGAGAATACGACGCGGTGCTGCTCGCGGCCGCGGGCCTGAAGCGCCTCGGCCTCGAGGTGCGCATCCGCTCGTTGCTCGAGGCCGACGAGAGCCTGCCCGCCGCCGGGCAGGGCGCTCTGGGCATCGAATGCCGCGCCGGGCGAGCGGAGATCGAGGCGCTGGTGGCGCCGCTCGCGGACGCCGGCGCTGCGGCCTGTGTGCGCGCCGAGCGCGCCGTCAATCGCGCGCTCGGCGGCAATTGCTCGATCCCCCTTGGTGCGTACGCCGAGCTTTACGCGGATGGGATGCTGCGCCTGCGGGCGCTGGTCGCATCGCCCGACGGACGCCGGGTGGCGCGCGCCGAATGCCGCGGGGCAGCCGCCGAGCCCGAGGCGCTCGGTGCGCAAGCCGCGGAGCTGCTCAAGGCGCGGGGTGCGCTCGAAATCCTCGCGGCACTCGCGTGATCGCCGACACCGCGCGCAGCGAGGCACCGCTCGCCGGACGCGGCATCGTGGTGACGCGGCCGCGCGAGCAGGCGCAGGCCCTGGCCTCGCTGATCGAGGCCGCCGGCGGCACGCCGCTGGTGTTCCCGGCGATCGAGATCCAGGACCTGCCCGTTTCTCGCGCGCTGCTCGCGGTGATCGGCAGGCTCGAGCAGTTCGATCTGGCGGTGTTCATCAGCCCGAGCGCCGTGCACAAGGCGATGAACCTGATCCGCGCGCGGCGGGGCGACACGCCGTGGCCGCCGGCGCTGCGCATCGCCACGATCGGCCGCGGCAGCCGGCGCGAGCTCGAGCGCCAGGGATTTGCGGGCGTGATCGCGCCCGCGGCCCATGCCGACAGCGAAGCGTTGCTCGCGCTGCCCGAGCTGAACGACGTGACTGGCCGGCGAGTGGTGATCTTCCGCGGCGAGGGCGGCCGGGAGCTGCTCGGCGACGCGCTGAAGGCGCGCGGTGCGCAGGTCGAGTATGCGGAGTGTTACCGCAGGGTGCGGCCGCGCGCCGACAGCGCGCCGCTGCTGGCGGCCTGGGCGCGCGGCGCGGTGCATGCGGTGACGGTGTCGTCCGCCGAGGGTCTGGCCAATCTCCACGACATGCTCGGCAAGCTCGGCCAGCAGTGGCTGCGCAGGACACCGGTGTTCGTGCCCCATCGCAGGGTGGCCGAGGAGGCGGCGCGGCTCGGTGTTCGCGAGGCGCCGCTCGCCGGCCCGGGCGATGCCGAGATGCTCGAGAGCTTGGTTGCATACTTTCGCCGCGCGAAGTAAAAGGATCGGAATATGGATACTCCCGACAAGAAGGACACCCCCGAAAGCGGCGCCGAGGCGCGCGAGGCGCTGGAGCAGAACGCGGCGGCTCAGGCCGAGCCGCCGAGCACAGC
>Ga0326597_10009661_pt1 | contig 12900 bp, 11 predicted proteins | sample RVTome_12_FD_203789 | JGI IMG/M metagenome (GOLD analysis project Ga0326597, IMG submission 203789) | Soil microbial communities from uranium-contaminated site in the Upper Colorado River Basin, Wyoming, United States - RVT100D185 | ecosystem: Environmental > Terrestrial > Soil > Contaminated >... | reverse complement strand
TCGCCCAGGCGGAGCGAACGGGCGACCGCAGCGCCGAACCACCCCCCGTGAGCCCGCAGACGGCGGGCCGGCCCCCTCGAGCGTGGCCCGCCGACGGTCGCACCGGCCCTTTGTACCCCTTATCCGTACCTGGGCGTGCGTCGTGTCGGCGTCGAGGTGCTGAGGTTCGACCCGAGCGCGCCGGGATCGAAGCTGTCGCAGATCGCGATCGTGGAGACCCCCGGAGCGACCGGAGGTGTCCACATCCGTGAGCACAACGGGACGCGCACGCTGCTCGTCGCGGACAACATTGCCGGGATCCGGGTGTACGGATACCCTTCCCCTTGAGATATCGATCCCACGGAGGACAGGAAGATCTGGGATGATGAGAGTTCGGTACCGACGGGCGACTGTGGCGATTCTGGTCATGCTCTGGTGGGTGGCGAAGGGCTCCGCTGCTCAGGACGCCATCTTCTGGGTGGACGGACCGGAGGAACTCTTGGGTCTGCGCGCTCTCGACGCGTGTGGCGATGTCGATCGCGACGGCACGCCCGACATCCTCGTCGGCACGCCCAGCAACTACGGGTTCGTCCAAGTGATCTCCGGCCGGGACCAGCACGTCATCTACCACTATCGTGGAGAGATCTGGGGCTACGGCTACGGCTGGTCGCTTGCGGGCCTGGGGGACTTCGACGGGGACGGCGTGCCCGACTTCTGCGTGGGCGAGCCCAAGCGCTCACAGGACGCCATCGAGGACGGGCGGGTGCTCGTCTACCGGGGCGTGCACGGGACGGTGCTCGTCACGCTGCAGGGCTTCAGCGAAGGCGAGCAGCTCGGCCGCACGGTGGCCGGGATCGGGGACGTGAACGGCGACGGCTACGACGACCTTGCGGCGGCAGGCTTCCGGGACCTGGTGCGCATCCACCTGGGGCCCGGCGGGGCCCTGCTGCGCACCCACACCGACACGGGCACGCGCGCAGCGGTGGCGGGCGTTGGCGACATGGATCGCGACGGGTACGCAGACTACGTCATCGGCTGGCCGCAGGACTCGACCCAGGGGACCTGGACCGGGCGGGCGACGGTCTTCTCGGGGCGCGACGGCGCGCCGATCCACACGGTCTACGGCGAGACGCCCCAGCAGGGCAACCTGACGGGCGACCATCTGGGGCTGTCGGTCTCCGGGGCGGGCGACGTGAACGGGGACGGCGTGGCGGACTTCCTGGCCGGGGCCCCGGGGGAGATCGACGTCACCTTCGGCGCGAACCACGGCATGGTGCGGCTGTACTCGGGCCTGGACGGATCGCTGCTGCTGCAGCTCGACGCGTCCACCGAGTCGGACTACTGGTCGCAGTTCGGCCACCGGGTCTCCGGCGGCGTGGACGTGAACGCGGACGGGGTGCCGGACCTCGTCGTCGGGGCGCCGAACGAGGGCTCGCTGCAGGGCTCGGTGAGCGTCTTTTCCGGGAGGACGGGTCAGATGCTGTGGAAGCAGACCACGGCCGTAGCGGGCGCGAGGCTCGGCGGATACTTGGCCGTGGTGGCCGACAAGGACACCGACGGCCTGGGCGACTTCGCAATCGGCGACGGCGACGCGGACGAGAACGGCCAGAACTCCGGCCGGGTGACGGTCTACGCGGGGGCGCTCGGGGACGCCGAGCGCTACTGCAGCGCGGCGCCGAATTCAACCGGCCCCGGGGCGGTGCTCGAGCTGGGCGGTCCGATCAGCGTCGGCGATAACCTGCTGCGGCTCCTGGTGAGCGGCGCGGTGCCGGGCGAGGTCGGACTGGCATTCTACGGGCCGGAGGCGACCGAGGACCCCTTCGGTGACGGGTACCTGTGCGTCGGCGGCGGCCTGTTCCGTCTCGGGCCGCCGCAGACGGTTGCGCCCGATGGCACCGACGAGCGGCCGCTCGACTTCACTCAGCCGCCCTTGAACGCCGGGGCCGGCGGCATCGATCCAGGTGAGACCTGGAGCTTCCAGTTCTGGTACCGCGATCCGCTCGGGCCCGGCGGCAGCGGCTTCAACCTCTCCGACGCCCTGCGCATCCAGTTCCTGCCCTGATCGGGCGCTGGTTAACGGCCTGGGCTTGATCGGCCCCGGGGTGTTAACCGCGCGGCCGCTCTCTCCCGACGCGCCGAGAGTTCGAGAGCAAATTGAGCCCGGACGGCGCCGAGGAGTTGGTGCCGGCGGCTTGGGGATCCGCTCTGGACGGCGCGAACAGAGAGCACCGGCCTTCACGTCCGAGCCGCCCCAGGTCTCGAGCTCGCGCGGGCTTGCGGCGATGGCCACGTCAGGGCCTATGCGTGCCCCCGTCAACCGCCTCGCGGGGCTGACCGGCCTCCCCGACCGGGAGCTGGCTCCCCGAAGTCTACGGATTTGTGAACTTGCTCTATTTCGCGGAACCGTCGGGACTGCATGCGATCACGACGCGAACCCGTGCGGGAGCCTTGGACCTGCCCGGGGGGGAGGTGTTCCGGGCCCCTTGAGTTTGCCACCGCGCTGGGCCGGCCGGGGCGCCAACAACGGCCCCCGGGTCCGTCCCACGGGGCACCGCCCCTTGCTTCATTCGCTATTCGCGAATAGCGTATGGGCATGCCTCTCAAGCCCCAGGATCTGCTCGTCTGCCTAGCCCTTGCCGACCGTGGGCCCAGGCCGTGGACCTATGCCGACCTCAGTGAGGACCTTGGCCTGAGCGCCTCCGAGGCGAACATGGCGGTCGAGCGCGCCATGACGGCCGGCCTCCTGACACCTTCAACCGAGCCGCGCGGAAAGCCGGGCCCCGTCCGGGCAGCGCTGCTCGAGTTCTTGGTCCACGGCGTCCGCCATGCGTTCTTCGTCAAGCCGGGGCCGATCGTGAGGGGAATGCCCACGGCGCACAGCGCCCCGCCCTTGCTCCAACACCTGCGGGGCGGAGATGAGCCGCCGCTCGTGTGGCCGGACGCGAAGGGGGAGCAGCGCGGACAGGCGGTCGAGCCGCTCTACCCCAGTGTCCCCGACGCCGCCCGCCGCAACCCCAAGCTGTACGAGTTGCTCGCGTTGACGGACGCCCTTCGCTGCGGGCGCGCGCGCGAGCGCAAGCTCGCCGCGTCGGAACTCGGCAAGCGCCTGTCGGATGGCCGCTGAGCGCGATCCAAACCTCGCACTGCTTGAGGAAGCGGCCGCTCTCCTAGGGCCGTTGCTCGACGAGCTCATGCTGGTCGGAGGATGCGCGGCCGGTCTGCTCGTGACGGATCCCGGCGCCTCGCCAATTCGCCCGACCGAGGACGTTGACCTAGTCGTTGAGGCTGCGACCTACGCCGACTTCCACCGATTCGGCGAGCGCCTCATCGCTCTCGGGTTCCGCCAAGGAACCGCGCTCGACGACCCGCTCTGCCGCTTCCGCCACCCGCGCCTCGTCCTCGACCTGATGCCGCTCGACGAAGGAGTTCTCGGGTTCTCGAACCGCTGGTACGCCTCGGCCCTGCGATCGCCGATCGTGCGGGGCCTGCCGAGCGGCGCCGCGATCGCGCACGTCGACGCCCCGCACTTCCTGGCGACCAAGCTCGAGGCGTTCGGCTCGCGGGGCAAGGGCGACTACCTGACGAGCCCCGACCTGGAGGACGCGGTCGTCGTGATCGACGGGCGGCCGAGCGTCAAGGAGGAGCTCGCATCGGCTCCGCGGGTTCTACGTCAGTTCGTCAGGGAGGAGATCGCCGCCTGCCTCCGCTCGCGCTACTTCGTCGAGGCGCTGCCCGGCTACTTCGCCGCAGAGCCGAACGCGGGGGAGCGCGCCGGGCGCCTGCTCGAGCGGCTGCAGGAGATCGCCGGGGAATCGGCCTGACCAGTGTCGAGTCACGTGGCAGAGAAGCTGCACGCGTACACGCTGCCGCGCGATCGCGAAAACACCCGGGCGAAGGACCTGCCCGACCTCGCCCTGCTCGCGCCCGTGCGCACCGTCGAGGCAGGTGCGCTCCAGCGGGCCATTCGCCAGACCTTCGACCATCGCGCGACCCATGCGGTGCCCGAGTCCCTGCCGGAGCCCCCGACCGCCTGGGAGCGCGTGTATGCGCGAATGGCGCTGGAGGACGGGTTCGCATGGAAGACGCTCGCGGACGTGTTCGAAGCGTCGCGGAGGTTCTTGGATCCGGTGCTGGCTGGAGCCCGCGGACGGTGGTATCCCGATTCTTGGCAATGGTCGAAGTCGGACTCATGAAGAAGAAGCGAAAGGGGACGACTCGCCGACGACCCAGGGGGTTGGACTGGTCGAAGCTGACCTGGGCCGATCTCGAGGACTGGGCCGGGGCGCGCGCGGTGTCGAGAGGTAGCAGCTACCAACGTCGGGGTCGCGTGCACGACTTGAACGTGTCGACCGAGGGCGAGCTGGTGGCTTGGGTCGTCGGCGGCTCGCGCTACGCCACGCGGGTGCGATGGAAAGGCGGCGGCACAGGCTCGAGCAAGCTCGAATCCTCTTGTTCCTGCCCCGTGGGCTGGCAGTGCAAGCACGCGGTCGCCGCAGTCGTCGCGTTGCTGGATGCCCTGGAGAACGAAGAAGAGCTCGAGCGAGCGGGACCGGACGACGTCCGTTGGACTCTTGCCGAGAGAAATCCGGACGTCCCGACCGCGTCCGAAGCAAGCTCGAAGCCGCGTAGTCTGAAGCCCTTCCTTCGCTCGCTGGGCAAGGACGAGCTGGTGGACCTCGTCCTTGAGATCAGCGAACTGCATCCGGAGATCGAGGCCGATTTGGCTCACCGGCGCGTTGTCTCCGGTGACGACGCGGGGCGGATCGTCCAGCAGGCGCGAGCCGAGATTGCTTCGGCCGCGCAGGAGGCCTGGAGCGACGGCTGGACCGGTGAAGGCGAGCTTCCGGACTACTCGAGGGTGGAGGGCAGCTTCCGCAGTCTCCTTGAGCGCAGGTGCTACGACGAGGTCGTCGCCCTCGGTTCGGAGCTGTTCGAGACAGGGCAAGAGCAGGTTGGGCGGGCGCACGACCACGGTGAGACGGCGGCCGCGATCGGAGAGTGCATGGCCATCGTGTTCCGCGCACTCCTCCGCTCCTCCCTGTCGGACTCCGAGAAGATCCTGTACGCGCTCGACCTGTCCCTGGCCGACGATTACGGACTGGCGGACGGAGCCGGGGGCGTGGTGGAACGCGAGTGGAGCAAGCGCGCCTGGTCCGCGGTTGCTGACGACTTGGCCCGCCGACTCGAGCCGGCCCCGGTGACGTTGACGGACTTCAGGAGTCGGTACCGCCGGGACCGCCTGAGCGACTGCATCGTTTCGGCGCTGGACTCGGCTGGACGAGCAGACGAGGCCGACGGAGTCTGTGAGCGCGAAGCCCCCCGAACGGGCAGCTACGCGCGGCTGGTGCGCCGCCTGATGGACGCGAAGCGCTTCGACAACGCAAGGCAGTGGGCCGAGCGCGGCTACGTCGCGGTCCGGGAGGAACAGCGCGGAACCGCGTCCCAGTTGCGCGATCTCCTGCGCGACATCGCCCGACGGCGGCGACAGTGGCCGCTCGTCGCAGCGTACGCGGCAGAGCAGTTCTTCGAGCGCCCCGACGTGCCCAAGCTCAAGGAGGTGCTCGTGGCCGCTGCGAAGGCGGACTGCGAGGAGGAGGTTCGCGCGGTCGCCCTGTGCTTCCTCGAGACCGGGAGGCGTCCAAGCTCCGGCAGGTGGCCGCTCCCGGCAACCGGGCTGCCGGCCGCGGACGATCCGGAGGCGGGCCGCGTCGCCGAGCACTGGCACGTGCTGCGGGACCTCGCGACCGAAGAGCGTCGACCCGACGACGTGCTCGAGTGGCACGATCGGCTCGCGTCGCGGGGCCGCACACGCTGGCGCTCGGAAGACGCGGACCTGCGCGTCGCTGAGGCGGTGGCTTCGACACATCCCGATCGCGCGATCGAGATCTACCGGGCGGCCGCGGGGAGACTCATCGATCAGATGAAACCCGACGCCTACGTCTCGGCAGGTGGGCTTCTGCGACGCGTGCGAGATCTGCTGCGGGCCTCGAAGCGTTCGAGGGAGTGGCCGGAGTTGCTCGCCGGAATCCGAGAAAGCCACCGTCGAAAGCGTCGGCTGATGGAGGTCCTCGACGGGCTCGATCGCCGGCCGATCGTGAGCTCCCGGCGGGGAGGTGGACCTCGTAGGCGCCCTCGGGGGCCCCGTAGGACGCGACAGTGAGCATCCCGCGCTGCTCAGCTCAGATCAGCTCGTCGCCCTTCTCCAGCGCCCGAACCTCCTCCGCAGTCAGGCCGTAGGCGAATCCGGCGCTCGTTCGCCCGGCGACGAACGCGAAGTCGTCGTCCACGTCGCCTTCGGGATCCCACCGGGTTGCCTCGGCCACCGGGTCTCTTCGCGCTCTGGCCTCGGCACTGGCCCTGACCTTCTCCTGATGGGTGCGCTCGAGCCTGGCCACGTAGCGAGGGTCGACGGCGACTCCGAGCAACCGGAGCTCCTTCACTGCGCAGAGCTGATCCACGCCAAAACACCCGGCGTAGCCGCGCACGAGGTTCTTGCCCTCGAAGGCCTCCAACCAGTTCCGCGCAGAAGCCAACCGGGCGGGCCGGTTCATGCGCTTGCGCCGCGGCGGCAGCGGCTTCCTCTTGCGCTTGCTCATCGGCCAGAACGCTCCTGGGAGCGGATTCTCCGTTCACGACACGGCTGGTGGGCCGGCGAGCATCGCGCGAGGATCACCTTCCATCCGGCGCGCGCCGCGCAGGCGTCGCGGACGATGGCTGCGACTTCACGCGGCTCGGCGCGTTCGTCGAGGATCTCCAGGCAGTTCTCGTATTTCTCGGCGAGCGCGGCTCGCTCGCTCGGGCTCCGAGAACGCTCGAGGATCCGTGCATACGCCTCGCAGGAATACGCAAAGACCTCCCGCTTGCTGTACTCGATGTCGAGCAACCACTCGCGGCAAGGCTTCTCGGGAAGGCCGACCGTTCGCCGCTTGCAGTTGTGGAATACGTGGGCGGCTTCGTGGACGACGAAGTCGGAGAACGGCGCGTCGTCGTCGAAGTACTCCATGGAGACGAAGCAGGTCGTGTCCTCGCTCAGGCCGACGATGGACGGCGCTTGTTCATCGAGCAGCTCGGCGCCGACGCTCGCCAGATAGAGGTTCGCGAGGTTCCAGGCCGTGCGCGGCCAGGAGACCTCAAGCAGCACTTCCCGGATGCGATCGCGCGTCAGGAAGACGACGGAGCCCTCGAGCAGCCGCAGCACCGGCTCGCGCTCGGCTCGGCGAAACAGCCCGGCCACCATGGGCTCGACCTTCCGCCGCACGAGCTCCGCCACGTTGCGGTCGTCTCCTGTCCTCGCGGCTGGCTTGCCACGGGAACGCGCTGCGACCTCGGCGACGAGCGCCTCGCGCAGGTCTTTGCGGGCGTGCTCGTGGCGTTCGAGGAAAGCTCCTTGCCAGGCCGCCGCGTACGGATCGCTGTCTCCTGTGCGAAGGTAGCGCTCGATCTCTTCCCGGATACCGGCCGTCATGCCGGGCCCTCGACCACGAGCCCGTTGTTCTGCGGAAAGACAGGCCGCAACGCCGCACGATCCAGGAACAGCCGCGCAGGTCCGGCGCTGCCCATTGGGAGCGGGCGGTCCGGGATCGCTGCGCTCCAGAGGCATCGGGTCCCGGCTCGTCTCGTCGGGAGATCCATGCGGACAGGGTCCCTTGGGTCCCGTAGAGCGTCAACCGGGCGGTCAGAAAGGACTCCCGTCCACCGGTTGCCCGCCACCAACCCGAGCGCGCCTCCGTCAACCACATTCCTGTCCAGGTCCCTCGAGGGGCCCACGAAGCGGGATCGAGTGCTCTAGGTTCGCAGAACCGTCGGGTTCGGTCCGGTGGCTCCCCGAACCCTACGGCAAGGCCAACTTTGCTCTATTTGGTGACAGGGTCGGCTTCGGGGTCCGAGCAGGACTCGAACTCTGCACTATTTTGCCCCACGTCCTGAGTGGGGTCCGAAGAGGACTCGAACCCGAGAACCTCGGAGGTAGCCCCGGTAGGGGACAGGCCGATAAGCGGTGCCAAGAACGCGCCTTCCAGCCACGGACAGGTTTATGGACAGAACGGGAGTTGTCACCTATGCGAGCGCGGCGCTCTCGCAGCGCGCCACCATCCAGCCGACCGCGTAGCGGCTGAAGTAGGTCCACTTCGCCGGCCCGCGCAGCTTGGTGATGTCCCACGACCAGACTTGATTCGGTCCGGTGGCGAGGAGCTCGGGCTTCTTGTAGCCCGGATGCCGCAGTTGATCGCGGCGATCGCGCACCTCGCCATGCTCGTCGAGGATGCGGTACATGGTCCGCGGCGAGCACAGATAGCGCCCTTCGTCGAGAAGTGTCGCGTAGACCTGCGGGACGGCCTGGTCGACGAAGCGCGGCTCGCGCATGAGATCGAGCACGTCCTTGCGCTCGACGCTCGAGATGGCTCGCGGCGACCTCTCGCGAGGGCGTGTTTCGCTCTCGGAGCCCTGCGTCGCGAGCGAGATGTTGGCCTGCGAGCGGTAGTACGACGCGCGCGGGACGCCCAGGGCGGCGCAGGCTTCGACGCAGGAGAGCACCCCGCGCGTGTCGGAGACGGTGCGCATCAGTCGTCGTCGCCGGTCTCGAGGTTCCTCAGGGGGATCCCCAGGATCTCGTGACTTTTTTTTGGAACTCGATGATCGCCTCGGCCTTCGCCAGGCGCTTCTGGAGGTCACGCGCCTTGCGCTCCAGCTGGATCTCGCGCGCGCTCGGCTTGGGCTTCGGCGCCGGTCCGCGTCTCTTGCCGAGCGGCGCAAGAGCTCGGCCCGGAGGTAGCGACTGCCCTGGTCGGCGCGGCCCCTCTCGCGACGCGCGGCGGGTGAATCGGGCACAATGTCGTCGCGCCAGGAGGAGGCGGGCGCCAAGACGCCATGGTGGGTGAAGGAGGAGTGGGAGCTGTTCGACCTCGATGCCGACCCCCACGAGCTGCACAGCGTGGCCGGCGAGGCCGAGTACGCGGACGTCCGCGCCGAGCTTGCCGCCGAGCTGGCGCGGCTCCAGCAGCTGTACAACGGCGAGTCGCCCTGACGCGACGTGATTCCGGCGCGTTCCGTGGGACGCGGAGGGCCGCGGCGCCTGTTTCCCTGCGGATGAGGAGCCCGCTCGAGCCCGACGCGCGCCCGGAGACCACGGAGGTGCGGAGGTGACCGCCCCGCGGCCGGATCCGGAGCAGCTGCTAGGCAACGCCGGCTGGCTGGACGATCTGGCGCGCCGGCTCGTCGGGCGCTCGGCGGCGGCGGACCTGGTGCAGGACACCTGGGTCGCAGCGCTGCGAAGGCCGCCGCGCGCGGAGGCTCCGCTCGGTCCGTGGCTCGCCACGGTGCTCCGGCGGCTGGCGCGCGACCGGGCGCGCGGCGGCGAGGCGCGAGTGCTGCGTGAGCGCGACGCCGCGCGCGCCGAGGCGGAGCCGGGGAGCGATGAGCTCGTCGCGCGCGCCGAGATGCACGGGCTCGTGCTGCGCGCCGTGCTCGAGCTGGCGGAGCCGTACCGCGCGGTGATCCTGCTGCGCTACTTCGAGCGCCTCGCCCCGGCGGAGATCGCGCGGCGGCGCGGCGTGCCGGCCTCGACGGTGCGCTCGCAGCTCGAGCGCGGGCTTACGCGGCTGCGCGGGCGGCTGGACGAGCGCTTCGGCGGCGAGCGTGGCGCGTGGTGCGCTCTCGTCGCCGGCGCGCTGGACCCGAGCGGGCTGCTCTCGAAGGGACCCTGGATCGGAGCGATGGCGATGAAGATGAAACTGGTGGGAGCGGGCGCGCTCGGCGCGGTGCTGGTCGGGTTCGCGATCTGGGGGCTCGTCGGCCGCGTCGGCGGCGGCGCGGTGGAGCCGGAGCCGCAGGTCGTGATCGCGCCCGAACGAGCCCGGCCTGAGCAGGCGCGGGCGGACGAGCCGACCGGTGCGGAGGCGAGGCGCGCGCTGGAGGCGGAGGGGCTCGCGGCAACGCACGCGAGCGAGCCCTCTGCGCCGGCATCGAGCGCGGCGCCGGCGGCCGCTTCGGCCACCCGCGTGCGCGCGCGGCTGATCGACGAGCGGCGCGAGCCCGTGCGCGACGCGCTGCTCGCGCTCGCGGAGCCGCCGGCCTCGGCCCGCGCGGACGCGCTCGGGCGCGTCGAGCTCGTCGTGCACGACGTAGCCGCGGCGCGCCCTACCGCGGTTGAGGCCTCCGCGCCGGGCCGCGCGACGCGGCGCGTCGAGCTGCGGCTCGATCCCGGCGCGACCAAGGAGCTGGGCGACATCGAGCTCGGTCCGGGCGGCGCGATCGAGGGCAGCATCGAGCGCCCCGACGGCAGCCCCGCTGCCGGCGCGCGCGTGCAGGCGACGCACCCCTCGCGCGACGCGGGGCCGATGTCTGCCTCGCGGCGGTACGGGCCGCACACCGGCCCTGAGGACCGCGCGACGAGCCCGAACGAGCTCGGGCGCTTCGTGCTCGAGGGCGTGCCGGTCGGGCCGATGCGCGTGTGGGCGAAGGACGAGGGGCTGGGCTGGGCGGCGAGCGAGGTGCTCGAGGTGACCGAAGGCGGCGTCGCGGGGCCGGTGCGACTGCGGCTCGCGTCGGCCCGCTCGGACGTCGTCGCGGGCCGCGTGGTGGATCCGGGCGGCGCGCCCGTGCCGCGGGCGAGGATCCTGACCGTAATCGAGAAGGGCGGCGCGGTGCGCTCGGGCGCCCTGCGCGCCGACGAGTTCGGGCGCTTCGAACTCGAGCTGACCGAGCTCGCGCCGGTGGACCTGCGCGCCAGCGATCCCGAGGGACGTTACGGCGAGGCCGCGCTGCAGGACGTCGAGCCGGGGACGACTGAGCTCGTGCTGCAGCTCCGGGAGGCGCGGCACGTCGAGCTCGTCGTGCGCGAACCCGACGGAACGCCGGTGACGCGCTACTCCGTCACGGCCTGGGCCCCGCGCGGCGAGGACGGTGGCGCGCTCGACTGGCTCTTCTCACTGAGCGAAGAGGATCGGGCCGGAGGCGTGCTGGAGCTGCGCGTGCCCGACTCCCGCTTCCAGCTCGGCGTGAAGGCGCCGGGGCACGCGATCGGCGGGCTCGGCCCCTTCGAGCCGGACGCGCTACCACTCCGGCTCGAGCTCGAGCTGGTGCCGACCGCGCCAGTGCGCGGACGCGTGCTCCAGGACGGCCGGCCGGTCTCGGGCGCGCGGGTGGAGCTGCTCCAGGAGCCGTCCAGCTACTCGCTTCTCGTCGACGGCTTCTGGAGTGCGGTGAACCCCGACGCCAGCGCGTCGGACATCACCGACGAGCACGGAGCCTTCGCGCTCGACCTCGCTGAATCGGGCAGGTATTTGCTGCGCGCGCACATCGACGGCTTCGCGGGGGCGGAGCTGGGGCCGATGGAGCTGGACGCGGCCGCGGGTGCGAGCGGCCTCGAGCTGGTGCTCGTGCGCGGCGGCGCGATCGAGGGCCGCGTGCTCGCGCCGCCCGGCGAGGAGGCCGCGGGCAAGATCGTGGCCTTCAACCACGGCGACGGCGCGCCCTTCTCGGTGCGTGCGGACGCGGACGGGCGCTATCGCGTCGGGGGACTGTTGCCGGGGCGCTGGCAGGTGCGGGACGCGCGGAATGAGTTGGACCCGGTTCGGCGCTCGCTCGGCATCGTCGGACCGGAGCACGAAGTCGATTGGGACTGCGAGGTCGTCGACGGCGAGACGACGCGCTTCGACCTCGACCTGCGCGGGGGCGGCGACGCCCGCTTGGAGGGCCGAGTGGAGCTGGCCGGCGTCGAGCTCGAGGCCTGGAACGCGCGCCTCGTGCCGCGCGACGCGTCGCGCCCGCTCGAGCACGAGCGCGACGCGGCCACGGCCGAGCTCGACCATGAAGGTCGCTTCGCGCTCGAGGCGCCGGCGGGCAGCTTCGAGCTCGTACTCGCTGGCCCGTGCGGAGCGGGCGGGACGCTCGAGCTGCGCGAGGGGCTCGAGCTGGAGGCTGGCATGCGGGAGTGGGAGTGCGAGCTCGAGACCGGGAGCATCCGCGGGCGGATCGACCTCGCGCTCCTCCCACTCGGCGTCGAAGGCCGTTTCACCGAGCTCGCCCGAGCGGTGCTGCGAGCGCAGCTCAGGCTTGCGCCCGCTGCCGACGGCCGCTTCGGCCCGTTGACGCTGCCCGCGGGCGAGTTGGGATTCTCCAGCGCGAGCGGCGAGCCGATCGCCGGCGCGGACGTGACGATTAGCCCAGGAGCAGCGCTCGACATCTCGCTACCGTAGTGGGATGAAAAGGACCACTGTCGTCACCGGCGCGAACCGAGGCATCGGGCTGGAGCTGGCGCGGCAGGCGCGGGCCGCGGGGGTGCAGTCGTCGCCACGGTCCGCGAGCCCGACAAGGCGCGCGAGCTGCACGAGCTCGACGTGCGCGTCGAGCAGCTCGACGTCGCCGATGCGGACAGCGTCACGCCCTTCGCAAAGGCGCTCGGCGATCAGCCAGTCGACCTGCTGGTCAACAACGCCGGCGTCGGCGTCGAGCGCACACCGCTGGAGGAGCTGGATCCCGAGGGCCTGATCCCACTCTTCCGGGTGAACGCCGTCGGGCCCCTGCGCGAGATTCTGGCTTGTGACTTCTTCACCACCCCGACCGTGACGTTCAAGACGGTCACCGGCTTCGTGGTGATGGAGCCGGGTCGCCGCAGGATCCTCGCGTGTGACGTGCCCACGCACCCGACCGCCGAGTGGGCCACCAGCTTCGTGACCGTGACGGGATCTACTCGCCGGCCTTCTCCGTTGCAGTGCGCGCTCTCGGGCTACGCCAGCTCGTCTCGGCCTATCACGCGCCTCGGATGAACGCTCACTGCGAACGCCTGATCGGCAGCCTCCCTTCACGCCTCCCGCCTTCCAGCACGCCACGCGCGTCACCGACGAGGATGTCGCAAAGCTCCTGTTCGCGATCCGCTCGCGCGTCCTGCGTCTGTGCCGCCGGCGCGGGCTGATGCTGGACGAG
>Ga0326597_10009660_pt1 | contig 12901 bp, 7 predicted proteins | sample RVTome_12_FD_203789 | JGI IMG/M metagenome (GOLD analysis project Ga0326597, IMG submission 203789) | Soil microbial communities from uranium-contaminated site in the Upper Colorado River Basin, Wyoming, United States - RVT100D185 | ecosystem: Environmental > Terrestrial > Soil > Contaminated >... | reverse complement strand
GGAAGCGAATGTCGGTTTCCTCGCGCGAGCCGATCAGCGGATTGCGGAACATCAGGTTGATGTGATCCTCGATCACCATCAGGTCACCCGGCTGCATGGCGTCGCGCAGCCCGCCAGCCGCGTTTGTGACCACCAGCGTGCGAACGCCCAGCGCGTGAGCGACTCTCGCGGGGAACGCCGCCGCTGCCGCGCTGTGGCCTTCGTACTGATGCGCGCGGCCGTCGAACGCGACCACCGGAGTGGCGTCGATGTCGCCGACGACGATGCGGCCGGCGTGGCCCGCGACCGCGGGCTGCGGGTACGCGTCGATTTGCGCGTACGGAACGATGTGCGCATTCGCGATGGCGTCGGTGACGGCACCGAGGCCGGAACCAAGGATCAGCGCAACGTCGGGAGTCGAGCCGGGCGCGTGTTGCCGTATGGCGCGGGCAGCGGCGCGTGCGGCTTCGGCGCCGACCTCGTTCACGCGGAACGGGCGCGCACGGTTCGGTAAATAGCCCCGGCGAATACAGGAGCGGCCGCGTCCACTGGTAACCCACGGCTGTCCGTGATCGAACGCTCGCCACCTTTGACCGCGGCGGCTTCACCGGGGTCGGCGGCCTGCAGGGCAGCGAGCGCGGTGGCCTCGCCTGGAACGTCGAGGCCGCGCCCGTTGATGAACACTCGCACGTCTGGCACGGGTGAATAGATAATGGGCGGCGCTGTGCGTTACTTACACGATCGTGACAATCGGGCCGCTTCCGTTTCAGCCCTCTGTAACGGCACTATCAAGTCAACGTGAAAGCCCTTCCGCGGATCGAATGAGGCCCGCCCACGCGCCCGAGCGGGTGCTGGTCGTCGACGACGAACCCGACATTGTCGCCCTTGTCGTCTATCATCTCGCCAAGGCGGGCTACCGCGTGTCCACCGCCGGCTCGGGTCCGGATGCGCTGACAATCGCGCGGCGGGACAAACCGGGGCTCGTCGTGCTCGACCTGATGCTGCCTGGCCTCTCGGGCTTCGACGTACTCGAGCAGCTGCGTGCCGACCCGTCCACGCGCCAGATCGCCGTGCTGATGCTGACGGCGCGCAAGGACGAACCGGATCGCATACGCGGACTCACACTTGGGGCCGACGACTATCTGACCAAGCCTTTCTCGCCTCAGGAACTGGTGCTGCGCGTGGGCGCGATTCTTCGCCGAGTGCGCGCGGAGCAGCAGCAGGTGGGCGACGAACTCGCTGTGGGCCCAATTCACATGGACAAGTCGGCGCACAAGGTGCGCGTGGACGGCACCGAGATCGAGCTGACGCCCACGGAGTTCAGGCTGCTGTTGCTGCTGGCCGAACGCCGCGGCCGTGTGCAGGCACGCGGGCACCTGCTTGAGACGGTCTGGGACGCCGCTCCCGACATCCAGACGCGCACGGTGGACATGCACATTCAGCGGCTTCGCACCAAGCTCGGCAACGCGGGAGAGCTGATCGAAACGGTGCGCGGGTTCGGGTACCGGATGCGGGCCGTGCAGTCGCGCAGTGCGTAGTTTTCTCCGGGTGCGATTCACCACCCGGCTGCTGTCAGGTTCATTGCTCGTCGTCGGCGTCCTTGTGGTCGTCATCGTCGTGCTCGTGGATCGGCAGCTGCGCGCGCGCCTGATCGAGCAGCTCACGCAAACGCTGTCGCACGAGGCTGCGTTCGTGGCGGCGCAGTGGAACGCGGGTGTCGATGCGGATTCGCTGGCCGACGTTGCCGGACGCGCACTGGCCAGCCGCGTGACCCTGATCGCTCCAGACGGACGCGTTGTCGGCGACACGGACTACGGCGGCGCGGCGCTGGTCAGCACGGGAGACGCGATCGAGCTGTACGCGGAATCCAATACGGCTCGTGGCGTGGTACGGGTCTCGATGCCGGCGGAGCGCTTCGAAAGCACCGTTCGGGCGTCGCGGCTCAACATCGCGGCCGGCGGCCTGATTGCGCTTGTCGCCGCGATGGTGCTCGCCGCGCTGTTCGCGCGGGCTGTGTCGCGTCCCGTCGTCGAACTGCGCGACGTGGCACGGCGGATCGCGGCGGGCGATTTGTCGCGACGGCCATCGCTCACCGCACCGGGCGAGGTCGGCGAACTTGCGATCGCCATTCACCAGGTGGCGGACCAGCTCGCGGCCAGACAGGAGGCGCACCGTGCGGAGCGGGGGCTGTTCTCAGAATTGGCCGAGTCCCTGAACGAAGGCGCGCTGCAGGTGGACGCGCGGCAGCAGATCATCCGGATCAACGAAACGGCGCGCCGTCTGCTTGGTACGCGCGAACCGGTGCCGTTCAGCGTGGAGTTGCTTCCGCGCGACCGGACGCTGCGGGCCGCCGTCGCCGACGCCGTGGCCGGACGGCAGACTGACGGCGCGGAATGCGAGGTGCAGGACCGAACGCTGCGGCTCACGGCTCGCCCGCTCGAGGGTGGGGGCGCCGTTGTCGCACTGTTCGACCTCACGCCGCTGCGTAAGGCGGATGCCGTGCGGCGCGATTTTGTCGCGAACGTGTCGCATGAATTGCGGACGCCGCTCACCGTGGTGAGCGGGTTCGCGGAGACACTCGCAACCGACGACCCGCCGGACGACGTGCGCCGTCAGTTTGCCGCGCACATTCTGTCGAACACGCAGCGCATGCAACGCATCGTGGACGATCTGCTCGACTTGTCACGCATCGAGTCGGGCCGGTGGATACCGAACGCGTCGTCCGTCGACGTCGCCGCCTGCGCTGCGGACGCCATCGCTGCGCCGGCGCGCGACGCAACCCGGAGAGGGGTCGTCGTCTCGGTGGATGTTGGCCCCGAGGCCGGCGTGGTATGGGCCGATCCAACCGCGCTGCGGCAGGTTCTGGGCAACCTTGTGGAAAACGCGGTTCGGCATACGGCAGAAGGCACCGTCACAGTGTTCAGCCGCAACGTGGAGGGGGCAGTCGAGGTTGGGGTTCGAGACACGGGAAGCGGGATCCCGTCAGAGCACGTCTTCCGTATTTTCGAGCGGTTCTACCGGGTGGACGACGGCCGCGCGCGCGACGTGGGCGGCACCGGGCTTGGGTTGTCGATTGTCCGTCACTTCGTCGAGGCTCACGGGGGCACGGTGCGCGCGGAGAGCGAACTTGGTGTCGGGACGACTATTACGGCCCGTTTTCCTGTGCCCGCCGTTACCGGTCCGTGACGCGTTGGTGACCGAGCAGTAGCCCTCTGCGGACAGGCTTTGAGGACTCTCCGGCGGATGTAAATGCGCCGCCGGGATTCCTCAGAAACCGGGTCCACCGTGACACGATTCAATCGCATCATCCACACCGCAGTCGCCCTGACCGCTGCCGCGTGTGTGTTGTCGGGCAACGCCACCGCGCAGTCAGCATCGGCCACCGGCGCATCGGCCGAGCAGATGGGCCGCATTGTCGGCCGCGTTATTGACCAGTCGAACGGACAGGGCCTGACCGATGTGCAGATCTACGTGGAAGGCACCCGACTCGGCACGTCGAGCGGCGTTGACGGCCGCTACATCATCCTGAACGTTCCCGAGGGCGCGGTCACGCTTCGTGTGCGGCGCATCGGATACCAGGAAAAGCTGATCAGTGCTGTCATCGTCCAGGGCGGCAAGGCGGTTGAGCAGGTCATCTCGCTGAATACGGCGCCCGCCCAGCAGCTCGAGGCGGTATCGGTGACGGCGAGCGCGGAGCGCGGGAGTGTCGCGGAGGCGCTGGATGCACAGCGGACGGCGATCAACGTCGTCAATTCCGTGACGCAGGAACAGATTTCCCGCAGTCCGGATAGTGACGCGGCTCAAGCCGTGCAGCGCGTGTCGGCGGTGTCGCTGAAGGATGGCAACGTTCTCGTCCGCGGGCTCGATCCGCGCTACTCGACCACCGAACTCAACGGTGCGCGGGTCCCGAGTCCCGAGCCCGAGAAGCGGATGGTACCGCTTGACCTCTTTCCGTCCGGACTCATCCAGTCGATCACAACGGCCAAGACGTTTACGCCTAATCTGCAGGGCGATTTCTCCGGTGCCGTAGTAAACATCCGCACCCGCGAGTTTCCGGCGGAGCGCACTTGGGCTGCCGCGTTTACCGGTGGCTACGCGAGTGGTACGACTGGCCAGCGCGCACTCGCAGGGTCCGCTGTCGGCGGTGAGACGTTCGCGATGGCGACGAGCGAGCGCTCGCTCCCGGCGATCATTCGGGACGTTGGCAGCTTCCAGGGATTGAACCTGTCGCAGGCCGACAAGAACCTCCTCGTGAGTCAGTTCCGGAACTCGTGGTCGCCGGGCGCCGCGACGGTCCTCCCGAATGGATCCGGCTCTGTCTCGTTTGGAGGCAGCGATCGGGTGTTGTCCCAGCAGTTCGGCTATTTGTTCTCCGCGACGTACTCGCAATCGAACGACAGGAGGGAAAACCAGGTCCGTGCCGTCGCCAATCGCGGCCCGACTGTTGGCTCGACGGAGGCGGCTGATCGCTTCGAGGGCGAAAGCTCGACGCAATCCGTACTGCTGGGCGGCCTTGTGAACGTGAGCACGTTGCTCGGAACGCGCACGCGTATCGCGTTCAACGGCATGTACAATCGAACGGCCGACAACAGCGCGAGGATCGAGGAGGGAGCGTTCGAGAACGAAGGGATCCGAGCCCGGATCACGCGGCTGCAGTACGTTGAGCGGTCGGTGCACTCGTCGCAGCTCGCTGTTGAGCACCAGTTGGGTGCGCACCACATCGACTGGACCGCCACCAGCAGTGGGGTCCGCCGCAGTGAACCCGACCGTTCCGAGTTCGTCCAGGCGATTGAAACAGCGGACGACGGTGTAGAGGTCCTTCGGTGGTTGAGCGCCGGCACTGGTGGCGCAGTTCGCACGTTCTCCGATCTCGCTGAAACAGCGCGCGAAGTTGCCGCCAACTATACGCTGAACTTCGGTCAGTACAGCCACGCGCTCAGGACGGGAGTGCTCGCTCGGTCAACGAATCGCGTCGCGGACAACCGCGCGTTCTCACTGAGCGCTCCGACGGCTCCGCTCGCCGTGCGCGAACTGCCCGCCGAACAGTTGTTCGACGGGCGATACACCGGCCCCAGCGATTCACTCTTTGACATTCGCGCACTTGCACAGGGCGGATCGTACGACGCAACCGACCGTATCCTGGCGGGCTATGTGATGGCGGAGTTCAGCTTTGGCGACCGGTACCGCGCACTTGGCGGCGCCCGTTACGAGTCAGACCGGCTGGAACTCAATGCGACCTCTACGCTCGGCGGTGCCGTGACGGTTCGGAAACAGTGGGACGACGTCCTGCCGGCGCTGGGGCTCACCGTTCAGCTCGGGCCCACCCAGCAGCTGCGCGTCGCCGCCTCACAGACGCTGGCGCGCCCCGAGTATCGGGAACTGGCGCCGATCAGCACTCGTGAAGTGCTCAATGGCGACAACCAGCAGGGCAACGACGCGCTGCGGCGCACCAATATTACCAACGCTGATCTCCGCTGGGAGTGGTACCCGGGCGCTGACGAACTGCTGAGCGTCGGTGTGTTCACGAAGATCTTCAACAATCCGATTGAACGCGTGTACCGGTCAGTGTCGGGGAGTCGTCTGGTGTTCTTTACGAATGCCGACAAGGCGGACAACTACGGGATCGAGATCGAGGCGCGCAAGGGGCTCGGGTTTCTGTCGGAACGGCTTGCATCCGTCGGCGTCTTTTCCAACGTCACGCTGATGCACAGCGAGATTACACTGGATCCCAACACTCAGGCCAGCGCCACGAGTCACCGTCGGCGCATGGTCGGCCAGGCACCGTACGTGGTCAACGCTGGTTTGACCTACGTCTCGGCTCAAGGCGGCACGTCCGCGACCGCGCTGTTCAATCGCATCGGCGAGCGGATTGACGCGGCTGGCGACGCACCGTTGCCCGACGTCATTGAGCGACCTCGCAATGCCGTCGACCTTTCGATGCGGCACCAGCTTTCCGCTTCCGTCTCGGTGCGGGCAGACGCGAAGAACGTGCTCGATGCGCCGCATCGTATTGAGCAGGGGAGCGTCGTGCGCTCATCCTACCGCACCGGCCGAACGCTGCAGATCGGCTTTCAATGGCGCGCTGGGAACTAGGATGCCGCGGTTCGTGACATATCCGTGACGCGGTAGATATGTAACAACGACACCAAAGGGCGGGATTTAGTGGATGTGACGGCGCACACCGTCACCTCCGCTGTCTTTCGCAAACACTCCATTTCGAGGTACAGAATGCGTTCCGCTCGCTTGGTGGCAGCACTCGCCACGTCGCTCGCGCTGGTCTCGGTCGCCGCATGCTCCGACGATGACGGCGGTTCCCCGCAGCCGAGTCCCGTCATCGGTGTTTCCGTTTCGGCAATCAGTTCCACTGCGATTCGCGTGACGTTCTCGGGCCGCGCGGGTGAAAGCTATGAGATCGAGCGAGCACAAGGCGCCGGCGGCGCGTTTGCCCTGGTGCACACGATTGCCACGCTTGCGGCCGCCGGCACGCAGACGTACGACGACGCTGACTTGAGCATACAAACAGCGTATCGGTATCGCGTCACCGCCGTCCGGGGAAGCCAGCGCAGCCCGGGCTCAGCCGAGGCTACTACGACCACGCTCGCACCGGGTTCGTTCAGCGCCGACATCACTGGCGACATCACAGCCAGCCGCACGCTGTTCGCTGACACCGTGTACACACTCAAGGGATTCATCCACGTCACGAACGGCGCGACGCTGACGATCCAGCCCGGCACAAGAATCCTCGGCGATTTTGCGACGAACGGCTCATCACTCTTCATCATGCGGGGGGCCCGCATTGAAGCAGTTGGTACGTCGGAATTCCCGATCGTCTTCACCTCTTCGAGGTCAGCCGGTTCGCGGCAGCCGGGTGACTGGGGCGGTCTGATCATCGTAGGAAACGCACCAATCAACCGTACGGGTTCCATCCAACTTGAAGGCACCGGCACACAGGCAGGGACGGCAAGCGGGACCAACTACGCAGTGACGTACAATGGTGGAACCGTGGCGTCAGACAACTCGGGCACGCTTCGATACGTCAGAGTTGAGTTCGCCGGCTTCGCGCCGTTCCCCAATCAGGAACTCAACTCGTTCACGTTTGCCGCAGTTGGCTCCGGCACTCGGGCGTCATTCCTCCAGGTGCTGGCCGGACTCGACGACTCGTACGAGTTCTTTGGCGGGGGCTTCGACCTGGACCACCTTGTTGCGTATGAAAGTGGCGACGACATGTTTGACATGTCTGAAGGCTTCGTGGGACGCCTTCAGTATCTGATCGGTATGAACTCCACGGTCCTCTTGCCAAGCCCCAACGTGCAGGGCGGGCCGGCATCCGATCCCCAGGGGATTGAAAACGACGGGTGTGACGCCGGCGCCGCCGGATGTACTGACGGTCACAATTCAGTTCCTCTCAACGTGCCGTTGGTCGCAAACTTCACATTGATCGGCACGGGTGATGTTGCGACATCGGGCACGTCGGGCGGAACAGGCATGATGCTGCGCAGGGGCACCGGCGGCTTCTACGTCAACGGCGTCGTTGCACGGTTCGCTCGATTCGGCGCGTCCATCCGCGACGTGGCTACGTTCGCGCGCGCCGGGGCGGTGGCGACACCGGATCTCGCGACGGCTGACCTTGCGCTTCGCAACGTACTATTCGCGAGCGTGCCGACCGTGTTTCAGCCCGCGAGCGCGACGCAGTTCGAATTCGACCTTGTCGGGAACTCGATCACAGCAAGTGCCGCGGACGCCGCCACCCTCTTCGCCGGATTGCCCGCGGTCGGCGCAACCCCTTCCGTTGGTTCGTTGGACTGGACTCCAACCGCCGGCGCGGCAATCGCAACAGGTGGGTTGACGACGTTCACCGGCAAGATCGCGGCAATGGCCGGCACTATGGTGACCGGCACGTCCTACCGCGGCGCGGCTGAGCCCGGCGGTGCCAAGTGGTGGCAAGGCTGGACCGTGTACTCACGAAACTAACCGTGGCCAACCTGGTAGCGGCCGGCGTCCTTCTGCGGGCGTCGGCCGCGCTGGCCCTCCTCGCGGGCCTCCTCGCGTGTGAGTCTGCCGTTGCACGCGCACCGGAGTCGGAACCCACCGTAGCGGACTCGGACTCCGCCGAGCGCGCGCGTCAGGATTCGGTCAATCGTGCGCAACCAGGCTATGTGGTTGATAGCGCATTGTCGGTCGAAGAGGAATTGCGACGCTTTCGAGACGCGATTGGCGGGGAGGCCGTGACTGAGTTCACTGGCGGCAGCGGCTCGATTGACTCACTGGTCGCGCGTTTCGTGGCGGCGGTCGAGCGCAGTGACACCGTTGAGTTTCGGCGGCTGGCGGTGTCGGCCCGGGAATTCGCTGACCTCATCTATCGCACATCGCCGTTTGCCCGACCGCCCTATCGCCAGGCGCCGGGGTTCGTGTGGTTTCAAACACAGAACGCGAGCTCCGCCGGACTCACAGGACTGCTCACTCGGCACGGCGGACGACCGTTTGAGATCGTCGCATACACGTGCGCGGCGCCGCCCGAAGTTCAGAGTGCGAATCGTATCTGGACCGGCTGCTCTGCGCAGATTCGCCGCGACGATGGAAGCACACGGTACGAGCGGATGTTCGCCGCGATCGTCGAGCGCGGCGGACGATTCAAGGTCCTGTCGTACGCCAACGACCTCTGAGGTGCGCAACGGGCGCTGAGCCACGCCCGTTGCGCGCATCCCTCAGCGCGAGTAGCGTGCGGTCCTGTATGCCACGCGCCCTCGCCACCGGATGACCGCACCGCAGCGCGCCGCTGTACGCGCCCGCCCGCGTCCACGCCGCGCCCAGCGCATCGCCGCAATCGACATCGGCTCGAACTCGATTCGACAGATCATCGCCGACGTGTCGCCTGAGGGCACGATTCGCGTGCTCGATGAAATGAAGGCGGCGCCGCGCCTGGGGGCGGGTGTTGTCACCAAAGGCGCGATGGCCGCGCCGGCGATGACCGAAGCCGTCGAGGCGCTACGACGGATGGTCACGCTCGCGCACCAGTTCGGCACACGGCGCATCGAGCTGGTCGCGACAAGCGCGGTGCGCGAGGCGTCGAATGCGGCCGAGTTCATCGAGCGGGTGCGGCGCGCCACCGGGCTCAAGGCCCGCGTGCTCGCCGGCGAGGAAGAGGCGATGCTCGCGTTTCGTTCCGCGCTCGCACACTTCGACCTCGGCAGCGGGCGCGCCGTGGTGATGGACATCGGTGGCGGGTCACTCGAACTCGCGCTCTCCGCTGACGGCCTCCTCGAGCGGCTCTCCTCGTTGCCCTACGGATCCATCCGGATGACAGAGGAGTACCTGGGCCAGAATCCGAATCCGCGCAAGGTGGAGCGCCTGCGAAAAAGCATCCGTCCCGCGCTGCGAAAGGCACTCCCGCTTCGGGACTGGCGCGGCGCGACGATCATCGGGTCTGGTGGCACGTTCACGAACCTCGCCGGCATTTACCTCGCGCGGCGCGGGATGCACGTGCGCAGCGTGCAGGGCGCGCGGGTGCCCCGCGCGGAACTCGTGCACATCGTCGAATGGCTGTGCAAGCTACCGCCCGAGGAACGGGGCGCCGTGCCGGGCCTCAACCCGGCGCGGGCCGACATCATCATCGCGGGGCTGAGCGTGGCAGCCGAAGTGCTCTCGCGGCTCGAAGCGCGCGAAGTGCTCGTGTCGGCCTACGGCATCCGCGAAGGACTGCTGCTCGAAGCCGCCCGGGTCATGCCGTCGATCTCGGACCCCGGCGAGGCTCGCGCCAAGTCGGTGCGATCGTTCGCGGAGCAATGTCACTACGAGGCGCCGCACGCCGCGCAGGTGCAACGGCTTGCCCTGGATCTGTTCGACGCAATCGGCAAACGGCTTGGCGCCGTGCAGGGCGATCGTGACCTCCTCGCCGACGCTGCCCTGCTCCACGACGTTGGCTACCACATAGGGTACGACAAGCATCACAAGCACTCGTTCCATCTCATCTCGCACGCGGACCTGCTCGGCGTGTCACCGGAAGAGAAGGCGGCCGTCGCTCACATCGCCCGGTATCACCGCGGATCGGCACCGAGCCGTAAGCACGAGGCGTTCGTGTCGCTTGATCGGGAACTGCGCGACCGCATTGTCCGGCTTGCGGCAATCCTGCGCGTCGCCGACGGACTCGACCGCGGCCACGTGGGGTCGGTCGATCACGTGAAAATCCGGTTCGGACCGCGCGCGCTGAGAATCACCGCGTTTCCCAAACGCGGTGCAGGCGGGATGCGCCTGGAGCTATGGGGCGCGAGCCGGAAATCCGGCATGCTTGAAGAAGCGGCCGGAATGCCTGTGGAGATCAGTGGACCGGATGGCGTGGCCGTTCGAGAGTAGGATTGCAGCTTGCAGCTTGCAGCTGACAGCTTACAGCAAGCTGTCAGCCGTAAGCTGTAAGCTCTCTCTCCAGGGATCGCGGAGCAGCACCACTTGCGTTGCGAGTTCGGCGTCCGGATCTGGCGAGCGCTGTGTGTACGTGCCGTCGCTCGCGAGATCCCACGCCTGTCGATTGTCCGCGAGACACGTTTCGAGCAAGGCGAGGCACCGCGCGTGCAGGCGCTGGTCTTCGATGGGCGCGACGGCTTCAACGCGACGGTCGAGATTCCGCGGCATCCAGTCCGCGGAGCCGATGAAGTACTCGGGTTCGCCGGCGTTGTGGAAGTACCAGAGCCGCGAATGCTCGAGAAAGCGGCCGACGATGCTGATGACGCGAATGCGCTCCGACAGACCGGGTACGCCGGGGCGCAGGCAGCAGATGCCGCGAACGATCAGGTCGATGTCGACGCCGGCGCTGGACGCGCGGTACAACGCGTCGATGATCCCCGGGTCGACCACCGCGTTCATCTTGACGACGATCCGGGCCGGCATCCCCGCGTTCGCGTTGGCCGTTTCGCGATCGATGAGTTCGACAAAACGCTCGCGCATGTTGGCCGGCGCCACGAGCAGTTTGCGGTAGAGGCGCTGCCGCGAAAACCCCGTCAAGGCGTTGAACAGGTCGCTCACGTCCGCCGCAATGGACGGCGAGCACGTGAGCAGCCCCAGATCGGTGTACACGCGCGCGGTCTTGGCGTTGTAGTTGCCGGTGCCGAGGTGCACGTAGCGCCGAATGCCGTCGGGGTCGCGGCGCACAACCAGCGCCGTTTTGGTGTGCGTCTTGAGGCCGGTCACGCCATAGGTCACGTGCACGCCGAACGACTCCAGCGTGCGGGCCCACGTGATGTTGTTGGCTTCGTCGCCGCGCGCCTGCAGTTCGACGAGCACGGCGACCTGCTTGCCCTGGCGTGCCGCGTCGGTGAGCGCGTCCACGATAGCGCCGTCGCCCGACGTGCGGTACAGCGTCATCTTGATCGCGAGGACGTGCGGGTCCGTCGCGGCCTCCTCAATGAACCGCTCGACCGTCTCGACGAACGACACGTACGGATGGTGCACGAGAATGTCGCGCTCGCGGATCACGTCGAACACGGGGCGCGTGCGATCGGCGAGCGGCTGGGGCGTCACCGCCTGAAACGGCGGGTCGCGCAGCTCGGGGATATCGAGTGCGGCGAGACTCATCAGGTCGGACAACTCGAGCAGGGGCCCGGCGTCGTGGACGTCGCGTTCGGTGAGGCCGGCGCCGGTATCCAGGGGACCGCGGGATTCCTCGCGCAATTCCTCAACGAGCAGCTGCTGCAGCGCCGGGGACGTCCCGCTCTGGACCTCGAGCCGCACGACTTCGGAGAACCGCCGCTGAAAGACCTGCTGCTCGATGACTTCGAGCAGGTCCTCGGGCTCCTCGGTGTTGCTCAGCTCGATGTCGGAGTAGCGCGTGATGCGGAATGCGTGCCAGCTGCGAATCTCCATCCCCGGAAACAGCGCTCCCAGGTTGGCGCCAATGACGTCTTCGAGCGGCACGAAGTGGCTGGGCCGTCCGATGGGGACCCAGCGCGGCAGCGATTTGGGCACTTTCACGCGCGCGAAATGCTCGGTGTTGCGCTGCGGGTCGTGGACGTCGACCGCAAGCGACAACGACAGATTGGAGATGTACGGAAACGGATGTCCGCGGTCGACGGCGAGCGGCGTGAGGACGGGGAAGACCTGCGCCTCGAAGAAGTTGTCGATCGTCGCCCATTCGGGCGGGGCGAGGTCCTCCATCGCGACGAGACGAACGCCGCGCGCGGCGAGCGCGGGAAGCACGCGCTCGTGCAGGCAGACGCCAGCCTCGGCCGACAGGGCGCGAACGCGCGTGTCGATCGCATCGAGCTGTTCCTGCGGGGTAAGGCCGTCGGGCGACGTTGACACCACACCGGCGGCCACCTGCCGCCGCAGTCCGGCGACACGAACCTGGTAGAACTCGTCGAGGTTGTTCGCGTAAATGCTGAGGAACTTGAGCCGTTCCAGCAGCGGCGTTCGCTCGTCGAACGCTTCGTGCAGTACGCGCGCGTTGAACTCCAGCCACGACAGCTCGCGATTGATGAACCGCGATGGACTTGCCGGGCTGATCTCGGTCATCGACGGCACGCGTGGTCAGCCGTGGGGCGCAGGCGCTTCCCGGTCCTCGCGGTGGTGCTTGATCGTCTTTCCTTCCACGAGATAGACCGCATCCTCCGCGATGTTCGTAGCGAGATCGGCGACCCGCTCGAGATTCCGGCTCACGAGCAACAACTCGAGCGACGCCGAGATTGTCGCAGGGTCTTCCATCATGTGGGTAAGCATGATGCGGAACACAGATTCGTGCAGCGCGTCCACCTGGTCGTCACGCCGGCACACGTCGCGGCCGAGCGCGCCATCGAGGCGGACCACGGCGTCGAGTGAATCGCTCAGCATCTTGCGCGCGCGGTATGCCATCTCCCGGATTTCCGGCGGTGGTACCACGGGCGCCCGCAAGTCGGCCATTCGTTGCGCGGCCTCGGCAATGTTCACCGAATGGTCT
>Ga0326597_10009659_pt1 | contig 12901 bp, 14 predicted proteins | sample RVTome_12_FD_203789 | JGI IMG/M metagenome (GOLD analysis project Ga0326597, IMG submission 203789) | Soil microbial communities from uranium-contaminated site in the Upper Colorado River Basin, Wyoming, United States - RVT100D185 | ecosystem: Environmental > Terrestrial > Soil > Contaminated >... | reverse complement strand
AGCAGGATGTGGTAAACAGGATTCTGGCGGCATGATCAGCAACCGGAATACACCTTAACTTGGCCGCCAACCTGTCCAACGAACCGGGACCACCTCACCTCCGCCCGCCTGCATATCCGGGTAAATTCCTTGGTCACGTTTCGCGGCCGGATGGGGCGGGGGGCGAGGGTTTCCGGATCGCGGGTGCTGAACACCAGCGCATCGTGCTCCCCGCGCACCCCCGCACGAAGCCGTTGCTCCTTCTGCGCCTTGTCGTGCTCGCGGAGCGCGGCGACCGCGACGGCCGGTAGCGTGATGGTCCGCCGGCTCCGCTTCGTCTTGGGCGGCTTGAACCGCAACCCGGCCGCAGTTTCCTCCAGGGACTGCCGAACGCTGAAAAGGCCGCCGTCGAGGTCGATATCATCCCAGCGCAGCGCCAGCAACTCGCCGCGCCTGAGCCCGGTGGTGAGGGCAATCAGCACCGGCAGGTAGAGTTGCGTTCCCTTGGCGGCCGTGAGCACCCGGCCTGCCTCATCGTCGGTCAGGGCGCGCACTTCGGCCCGCTCCACCTTCGGCGGATCGACCGCATCGGTCGGGTTTACGGCAATGAGGCGGAGCTTGACCGCCTGCCTGAGCGCCCGACGCAGGACGCGATAGACGTGCTTTACCGTTTGCGGTGCGAGACCCGACGGCGCCGGGGCGGGGCCGGCGTCGGCTGCTGCACGCGCGCGCGGACGGCGCCCCTCGGTCAAGAGGGTCGTTCGGAGCGACTGGATATGGACGGGGGCGAGCTTGGCGAGTGCGACCGCGCCGACGTGCGGAATGACGTGGTGGCGCAGCAGTTCGCCGTACCGCTCCGCCGTCTTGGCGGATACTTCGGTCGCGGCGTGATCGGTCAGCCACGTTTCGAGATACGTGGCGACGGTCAGCCGGTTGGGTTCGACCCACGCGCCCGCATCGTAACGGGAAAGCTCGCGCCTCAGTTCGGCCTGGGCCTCGCTCTTGGTCTTGGCGCGGACCGTCTTGTAAGCGGTGCGCCGTTTGCCGTTTGCCGGGTCGCGGCCGATATCGAACTTCAGGCGCCAGGAGTCCTTGCCGCGGCGGGTGATGTTACCTTTCATCTTTTAACCTCCTTACTCAGTAGTCCCTTAACTGCCAGCCGCGCAATCACACGGCCCATTGAATCTGGCGCGGTCGGCTCGTCTAGTCCCATGAATGGATTGCTCTCCATTATCGTGGCGAATGCCGCCTTGACCTCATCGTAGGTCTTGCGGTCATCCGTCCAACGCTTTCCAGTCGTCTGTTCGATCATGTCTATGGCGATTGCGAACAACCGGGCCATCCACATCACGTCGCCTCTATCCCCGAGCTCGGCGATCTCGAATGAGCGTCCTATCCGGTACTCAGTTTCCTGCGCTAGCGACCGACCCGATTTTTCGGCGGCGGCTTCCAACTTTTCTCGAATTTCGCGAGTGGTCCGCATGTTCAAAGGGTATCGCTTGGCTTCGGCGTCCCCCTTGCGCGGCGCACCTCGGCTCCGTTTTTGCACCATTCCGTGGTCCTCCATGGTCCCGCTTGGGAACGTTGGTACGGAATGGGATATACACTGTGTGACGCAATAAATCAAGCTGTACCTATTATTATTATGCGTGATATAATGCGTCTCACCAACACCGAAAAATAGAGGTACGAACTGTGACCGACCCCACTCAAAACGCCGACCCGATTGTCGTCAGTGTGGACGCTGCCGCCGCGATGCTGGGCGTGAGCCGAAACTTTGCGTACGCGCTCGTTAATTCGGGAGCTCTGCCGGCCGTTCGGCTGGGGAGGAGGTGGTTAATCCCGAAATCTGCCCTGGAGCGGATGCTGGCTGATGCGGTTGACGCGGCAAGACCGCAGCCGAAGGCGCAATGATGGCGTTCCGTCGTGCCCGTGGCGCGATGGGGCGCCAATATCAACGCGCGGCAATAGCCCGAGCTTACGCGCAGGCGTGGCGGCCGGCCGATCCGGCCGAACTGGCGGAGTTTCTGCGCCAGGTGGCTGAATGCGCGACCGCCCCGGTCGGCACCGGAGTGCCGCACGAAATCGAGGTGAGCGCCCGCAGCCGCCGCGTGTCCCTTGCGGTGGGCCGGCGGGAGTATCGGGTGATCGTGCGCCGTGGGGCCGACGTGCTCGGGGTCATCCGCCGCGCAGATGTCGAGCGGTTCGAGTGGCGCCAGATTTGACTAATACCGACGCCTTACACGCGCACGTGGCGATGCTCCACGGGCTGGCGCGCGGGCACTGCGGCAAGCTGGTCGTAGCGTCGTACGGCAGCGACCCCGACACCGGGAACGCCATCCCGCCGAAGGTCCGGCATTTCGAAATCGGCGATGTCGACGGCATGGCCGCCAGCGTGCGCGAGCTGGGGGCGGAGCCGCTGCGCAACGTTTACGTTCCGCTGGTCGTGATGCGGCCGGACCTGCCGGCCGGGTTGAAGGGCGGACTCGCCGATATCGTCGCGGTGCTCGGTCTTGTGGGCGATTTCGACGACAACCGCGCCGCCGATTATTTGGGGCGCTTGCCCCTGCCGCCTGACTACGTGCTGGAAACCAGCGCCCGCCGGTTTCAGGCATTTTTCCTTTTCTCCGAACCCGTGGCCGCCGATGCAGACACGGCGGCGCTCGTGATGCGGCTCAAATTGCATGCCGGCTGCGACCACGGAACCGCGGACCTGTCGCACGTGTGGCGCCTGGCCGGCACGCTAAACTGGCCGAACCGGAAGAAGGTGGACGGCGGCCGCCCGGCTGAGCCCCAGAGGGTGCGCGTGGCCAAACCTTGGGACGGCTCGCGGACCGATCCCGACGCACTCGACGCGGCGTTGCCGGCCCTGCCGGCGCCGTCCGTGGGCACGGAGGTTTCCGGCGCGCCTGTGGTTCTCGACAATCTGCCCGACGATCTTCGGCGACTCGTCGTCGAGGGGGCGCCACAGGGGGAGCGTAGCGCGAAATTCCATCTGGTGGTCAAAACGCTGAGCGAACGTGGCGCCGATGCGGTCGCTGTCGAAAAAATTCTCGCGGCGCACCCCGGCGGAATTGCCGCGAAATATGCCGGGCGACTCCGGGCGGAGATCGAGCGAGCCATATCCAAGCCGCCCAACCGACAGTCGCCGCAGGAAGTCTTTACCCCCGTCGCGACACCGAAACCGCGAAGCCGGTTTAACGTCCGGGCGTTCAGCGAGATTGCCCCGACCCTAGATCGCCTGTGGCTTGTCGACGGCATGATCCCGGCGGGCGGACTCGGGATGATGTACGGCGCCAGCAACGTTGGCAAATCGTTCCTCGCGCTGGACCTGGCGCTGGCTGTCTCCCGCGGGGAGCCCTGGCTCGGGTTCAAGACGTTGCCCGGCGCGGCGCTCTACGTCTCCGCGGAAGGGAGTATGGCCAACCGTGTCGAAGCCTACCGCGTGCGCCACAGGCTGGCGGCATCGGCGTCACTGCCGTTCGGGCTTGTCGAGGATTCGATAAACCTCCGAAGCGACAAGGGCGATGCTGCTCCCCTGGTCGACGCGGCGCGTGCGTTCTCCCATACGGTTGGCGCGCCGCTTCACCTTGTGATCGTCGACACGCTCGCCCGAGCTCTTGCCGGCGGCAACGAAAATGACTCGCAAGACATCAGTGAGCTGTTGGCGCAATTCGCCGCAATCCAACACGGCACCGGGGCGGCCGTGCTGGTGATTCATCATGTGGGCAAGGACCAAACGCGGGGCGCGCGCGGTCATTCGAGCCTGTTGGCCGCCGTCGACGTGGCGCTTGAAATCAAGCGGGGTGTCGTGCGCGTCGAGAAACAGCGCGACGGCGAGACAGGGCGGCGTGTCGGCTACCGGCTCGCAGCGGAGGATATAGGCGCTGGCTGTGATGGCGAACGGGTAACATCGGCTGTCGTCGAACCGATCAACCACGATGCGCGGGATGCGTTCGGTGCGCCGCCGTTGAAGTCGGGCAGCGTCGAGGCCCGTGCGCTGGATATCCTGAAATCGGAGATCGCTGCGAACGGCATTCCGGCGCCGGGCGTTCTTGATCTTGGCGAGGCAAAGGTCACCCGCTTCGATAACTGGCGCGCCGCGGCGGGACAAATCGGCTTGTCCCGTGGGGGACCCGCGGCTCAGCGCAAGGCGTTCCAACGCGCCGCCGAAAAGCTCATTCCGGGACACGTGGCGCGGCACAACGATTTCGTTTGGCCACAGGGGGTTAGGCCGTGATCGGGACAGGGACAGGACCGGGACATTTTGCGGACATGTCCGCCGGCACTCGACGGGACATGTCCGGACACAACCCCCGTGGGGTGTCCGGTCTGTCCGGTGCTGACCTTTGGCCGAACAGGCACCTATGGGGGAGGGCTGAATGCGGGCGCGCGCGAGGGGTGCGCACCTGTGGCGATAGAGCCCGTCGCCATGTCGTGGCGCGCCGCCGTCGCTTGTTCCAGCCCTGCCGGTGCCAAATCGGGTGCCAGATCGCCGTCGCCGTCTCGAAAAGCCGCAGCTTTCTCCACCTTTCCCTGCGCCCGGTACCGGTCATGGGAACCGTTTTCCATCAAAATGAGGTTTCGCCGTGCTGAAAAAACTCTCTCGTGCGGTTGCCGATGTGGTGACTCCCGATCCGCTCGAATCCCTCCACTCCAAGCTCAGCGCGGCCCGGACCGTCTTGACGGGCGCGGAGGCGTCTTTTGACGCCGCAGCGGTTACCGCGGAGCTCAGCGACGATCCTGCCGCCGCCGATGCCCGTGACGTTGCCGGCAGGGATGCGGCCAAGGCCCGTGGGCGCGTTCGTCAGCTTGAAGGCGCCCTGAGGGCGGCCGAAGCCGACGCCGCGCGCCGTGCCAAAGACGCTGCCGCCGCCGATGTTGCGCGGCGCTGGGGGGAACTGGATCGGCACGCTGCCGCGCGGCTTCGGGCTGCCAGGGACTACGAAGCCGCCATTGCAGCGGCGGCTGAGGCGCTGGCGCGCGTCGAGGATGCGACTGCCGCTATCTATGCCGCGGTGCCGGTTGCGGACACGGACGGCGCGCTGTTGCGCCAGGGGATAATAGCGTCCGTTGCCCGCCTGACGGCTCACAAGGCTGGCATGTCGTGGGCGCAGGGCGCTTGGCCGTGGGGCGCCGACACGATTGAGACGCTGGTCCCGCGGATCGAGGCCGGCAACGCGCGTCTTTTCGCGCAACGGCCGAAGTGAGGCAAGGGGGGGGGTGGCCGGGGGGTGGGGCCGCTTTTCCGCCGGCCCATCCGCGATTGCGGGACCCACGCTGTCAAAATTTTTTATTTTTTATGAGGGGGCGTAAGGACTTGCAAAAATTACAAGACGCAAAGGCCGGGTAGGTCCGTTCGGTTAAACTGCAAACGAAAGGCTGCAACGCTATGACATTGATGTTTTCCGAGATCCCGAACCAGCAGCCGGCCACGGATGCGCCATCGCCCGGTCCCGTGGCCGAAGCCCGCGCGGAAATCGGCCGGCTAACCGCGGACAAGGCGTTTGCCGCTCGCTATGCCAGTGGCGATGCCAACGCCGCCAGCCGCATGGAGGCGCTTCACAAGGCCGCCTACCCGGATAGCCCGGGGGAGGAAGCGCGCCCCACGGAACAGGCTGCAAGCAGCGATAAACCCCCGGCGCTTCCGCTCAAGATAGATGAGAACGCGAGCGGGCAGGCGGTGGTCGAGATGCATGCCACAGCCAACGCTGTAGTGGAAAACCTGGGCTTGCCGCACGAGGTAGCGCATGGCGGTATCGAGATGATCGAATCCAGCATTGCCGCCCGCGCCGGCCAGCCGATGACCGACATTGAGCAGGCAACACTGGATTTTCGGCTTCACGAGATGTGGGGCGATGATTACAGCGCCAGTATGGACCGGGTTCATGCCGCGTTCGTGAAGCTCCACAACGCCAACCCTGAGGGCGCCGAGTGGTTGCAGCGTGCATTGCTGCACGCCGGGCCGCAGACCGCAGCATGGGCGTTTGCCACGCTGGCCAACATGGACCGGCCGTCGTGAACGATATGAATCCGAGACAGGCGGAGTTTGTCCGGCTTTACCTCACCGGCACGTCCGCTGCGGAGGCCGCTCGCCGCGCGGGATACTCGGAAGGCTATGCCCGGAAGTCGGCATATCACTTGTTGAGCAAGCCCGCGATCAAGGCTGCGCTCGACAAGGCGCGCGAAAAGACGATGGCGCGGACGGAGTACGGACTGGAATCCGCGGTGGCCGAACTCGACGAAATGATTGCGGCGGCCCGTGAGGCAAAGCAGTTTACCGCCGTCGGCAGTCTGCTTGGCCACAAGCTGAAACTGTTTGGTCTGCTGGTGGACCGCGTGGCGACCGTGAGCGTCGATATATCCAGCGCACTGGCGGAAGCCCGAAATCGCGCGCTATCGTCGCGAGCGGCGATCACGGCGCCAGCCGACGCGGGACTTGATCTTGCTGCTGCACGTATCGGCGTCGGCATGCCTTGTCGTGTCGGTCCTGGCGATCCGTTCCGAGACTAGGCGACGTTGATATCCGGAAACCAGCCGGGGGGCTCAAACCATGAAAAGCGGAACTTGGGCGTTCTTGATCGACATTCTTTTGGCTGGGATTTCGATCTTAGACGTACCGCGGTTGCATGGCGCATTAAGCACCTACATCGTGTATGCCGTCGTTTTCGGCTTGTTACGGTGGAGCGATGCGGTTGCAATCAGACGTGGCTGGCATCTCCCGGGGCGAATCGCGGTCAAGGTTCTGATCGTTGTGTTTGCGAGGGCACTGGTGTTGGTCAGCGCGATGGAGCGATGCGATATCACCGGCAGTAATTGTCACCGCGTATTTTTCTAATAAGGTGTAATTGCGATAATAGAAAGTTTGTGCGAAGTAAGAATAATTGCTGCATTCCTCGATATTCATAGATATTTTTATTTTTATGTGCTTCAAATGTCTCGACGCCAATCTGGCGCGCGACCAAGACGGAGCGTTAGCACATGACCCGAATGACAATGGCAGTTGAAAGGCTGAGCGCCGTTACAAACGGCTACAGCCCCGACGATCCCGCGCAAGAGCGCCAGTTTCTCCGGGCAGACGGGGCTGCGCTGGACGCCGAGATAAGAGACCTGAACGATCTGGCGGCCGCCGTGGAGCTCGCGCGTAATCAGGCGAAAAGCTCCGGGCTGTCTGCGGTGCTCGACAAGATGACCGTGTTCCTGATCCGGCAGGGCGCGCGCGCGCCGGCGCATCTGCCGCATGACATGCGCTAGTTGAAAACTGGCACCCGAATTGGCACCGAAACTCTTGTGACGTGGTGGTACAGGGCGGGATGCCGGCTTGGCGAAAAGCCCGAAAAGCCCTGTAATTGCTGATTTCTTGGCACTAGGTGGGATGGGGAGGGAGGCCATTTTTCGGTTTTCAAGACCGGTGCCTTCAACCGCTCGGCCACCCATCCGGTCTGCCTGCCGAAGAGTTATCACGCCGGGCACGGCGGAAAAACCGGAAATGGCGGGTGGCTGCTCCGGCAAGGCCCGGACACGACCGGCGCGCCACGGCACAATGCCCGCAATGGCCGCTCCTACCCGTCGATATAATCCTCGAGGCGGATCCGGTCCCACGCCTCGGCGGGCGGGCGGATGCGGTTTTCGAAGGGACGCGACACGGGGCGGGTGGCGTCGATGATCATCTTGGTATTCATCGGGCCGGACCTGGTGCGCTCTTCGCCATAGGCCGACGGGTTGAGGTGCGAGCCCATGGCGTTGGGGATCACGGCGAGCCCGGTATCGGCCTCGAACGTGGTGGCGATGGCCCACAGCACCTGCTGTTCGTTGTAGATGTCGATATCGTCGTTCACGACGACGGCGATCTTGATGTTGGGATTGGCGGCGATGGCGGCGAGCCCTGCGGATTTTCCCTCGCCCGCCACCCGCTTGGCGATGGAGACATAGACGGTGAACCGGCACGAGCCCGACACCGGGAAATAGACCCCCGTCACCGACGGCACCAGCTGTTTCACGCTGTCGTACACCGCGCTTTCCAGCGTCAGCGCGTTGGCCAGGTTGTGTTCCTGGTGGGCCGGATCGAGATCGTGATAGACCGCGTCTCTGCGCATGGTGATGGCGGTTACCTGCATCAGCCCCACCGGATCCTTGGCCGGCCCGTAATAGCCGGTGAATTCGGCGAACGGGCCGTCGGCGGTTTCCACCGCCGGGTCGAGATAGCCTTCGATGACGATCTCGGCGAAGGCGGGCACCGGAAGATCGACGGTGTCGGCGGCGGCCACCTCGAGCGGCTCGCCCATCAGCGCGCCCATGAACTCGAACTCGTCGCTGTCCATCGGCCCTTGGGCCAGGGTGCCGAGCAGCGCCGCCGGGTGATGGCCGATGAACAGCACCGCCTCCATGCGCCTGTTCAGCTCCTTGCAGCGGCGATAGATATAGCCGGCGTGGTGCGCCGGATTGAACATGCAGGCGAGCCGGTCGCGTCCCTTGATCTCGTGCCGGTACATGCCGGCGTTGAGCACCCCGCTGTCCGGATCGCGCACCACCAGGCAGCCCGCCGTGATGTACTTGCCGGAATCCTTTTCCGCGTGATGGACGATGGGCAATCTGCCGAGATCGATGTCGTTGCCGGTGATCGTCACCTGTTTGACCGGCGCGTCGGCGGCGGGCACCGTCACGGTGGGCAGGGGCGCGCTCGTGCGCTCGCGGAAACGCCGCAGCACCGCGCTCTTCGGCTCGTCGGGAGAGACGCCGAGGGCAAGGCCGAGCAACTCGTAGCTGCCGAACAGGTTGGTCACCAGCGGCAGATCCGAACCGTTCACGGAGGCGCAGCGGATCACCGGGAAGCGGCCGTCTGCGGCCAGTTTCTGCTGGATGACGCAGGGCTCGAATACCGGGTCCACCGTCCGGGACACCGAGACGAAATAGTCCGGCCCGAGCTGGCGCGCTTCGGCGAGAAACGTTTTGATGTCCTTGTTCATCCTGTCGGTTCCATCATGCGCCGGGAAGGGCCGGTCCGGCCAGTCAGTCTCGCGCCGACGGCCTCTCATCCTCGAGCGCCTTAAGTCGATGTTCCCGAACGAAGGCAGGCGCGATGTCGGGATCGAGCGGCGGGCGCGTTCCTTCCGGAATAAAGGGGAGGGGGCGGCCGGCCTTATCCGCCCGCCGGTTGAATTCTTCCTGGGCCGCGGCCAGCGTCCTTGCGTCGGTCATCAGGTCGAGAACGCTGAAGGCGACGGCGCGTGCCGCACTCAGCACCGTTGGATGGGCGGTCACACCACGGCAGAAGGCGGCGCGGGCCCAGTTGGGAATGGCGGTGGTCCGCAATCCGTGGGCGACGTAGATCCGCGCCGTGGGCGCATGCCAGCAGAACTCGTTCACGTCGTCCGTGCCGCCGGCGAAATCCCTGGTGGCGCCGGCACGAGGATCCGTCAGCGTCTCGTCATAGGGCTCCGTCTCGGACGGGGCCCCGAGGTTCTGCAATACCTCGGCGGCGAAGGTCTTGGCCTCGGCGGAAAACTGCGGGGCGCCCGCGCGCTCGAGATTGCGGTAACACAGTTCGGCGATCGTATGGTTCGGCAGCCACGGTCGCGTCGCGGAAAAGATGCGCCGCTCGAAACTGGCCCCCACGGCGTGGCAGGCGGCTTCTACCGCCCGCGACAGCATGGCCGAGGTGCGCTCGACCCCGGCCCGCGTCGCGGAGCGCAGCACGAACCAGCTCTGGGTGCTGCCCGGGATCGACGTCGGGTGTTCGCCGCCCCGGGCGATGATTTCGCTCACCGTGGAGCGGTCGTCGCGCGGCAGATGATCCTTCAGGAATTGCAGGATGACGTGGGCGAGCACGGCGGCGTCGATGGCGCTGACGCCGGTCCATGGGCGGGCCGAATAGGTGCTCTTGCCGATGAAGTGGAATATCTCGCCCTGCTGGATGCCGGGACCGAGATCCCACTCCACCGTGGAATAGGGCCGGGGATGCCAGGCGACGACCGCATCGATTCCGTCGAACAGACCGGCCCGGGCCATCAGGGGCTTTCCCGCGCAGAGCTTCTCGGCCGGCGTGCCGAACGCGACGACCGATCCGGCGATGTCGTGGGCCTGCATGGCGCTGGCGATGGCAACGGCTGCCGCCGCACTGGCCACGCCGATGCCGTTGTGCAGGTCGGTGAAACCGGACTGCCGGCCGGCCTGGGCGTGCGGATGGGAAACCGGCGCCTGTGTTTCTCCCGGCGTCGCATCGTACTCGCACATGACGGCGATGCGCGGGTGGCCGGTTCCCCGGCTGGCGACGAACGCGCTCGGCATCTGGGCGACCCCCATGTCGACAGCGAAGCCGTCGCGCGCCATCAACGCGCAAAGGGCCTCGGCGGACCGTATCTCGCAGAAGCTCGGCTCGGCGTAATCCCAGATTCGGTCCGTGAGCGCCGCGATCTCCGGCGCGTTGTCGTCGATCCAGTCCCGCGCTGTCTTGAAGATACCGTCCTTACTCATCGGGCTTTCCTGAGCTTGCCGGACCGGGGCGCAACCGATCGTGCGTGTCCCGGAAAGGGCTCTCCGCGATTACCGGTTGGCGCCGCGAACACAGGTCATGCGTATCGCGAGCCATTATCTTCCGGCAGTCATGGCATTATTGCTCGTACGCGAAAACGGAAATCCGATGCCGGCGCGGCATCGGATCGCCATCGCCCTGCGCCGGGCACCACTACTTCGCCAGCACCTCTTGCATCCGCGCGAGAACGCCCGGTGCGACATCCAGGATACCATGCACCGCCTGCTCCACCTGGCGCGCGTCGGTAGGCTCGATGGGAATTCCCCGCTTGGCCGCATCCGCGATCATTTTCTGATCCTTGACGGTCGCCGCGAAGGAAGCGCGCAGCAGTTCAACCGTGCGCTGGGGCGTCCTCGGAACCGCCGAAAAAGGACGGGCCATCTGGTCGGTGTGGCCGAAGAAGTCGATCACCTTCTTGTCGATCGGATCGGCGACCAGTTCCCGCAATACCGGCACGTCGGGCGCATCGGGATCGCGCGCCATGCCGGTCAGGGCGAGCGGAACGATCTTGTCTCCCTTCTTCCAGTCGGGGTAGCGCAGCTTCCAGTCGTTCCAGGTACCGCCGCGTCCCTGCACCTCGTCGGATTCCATCGCCTTGTCTATATCGGCAGTGCCTCGATAACCGAGGATGATCTTGAATTTGGCGCCGGCGAGTTCCTTCGCCAGCTTCGGCACGATGAACAGATTCCCGCCGCGTGCGGTCGATCCGATGACAGATTCGCGCGCGCGGGCGTCCGCGATCGAGCGTACCGACGCCTTGTGCGACACCACGATGGACTGGCGCAACACGGCCACGTTGCCGATCCACTGCCAGGTGCGGACGTCGTACTTGACCTGTTTCGGCTCCAGCATCTGCGCCATCGCGACGGTCTGCACGGGCATGCCGACGACGGATCCGTCGCGCGGCGCGACGTTGTGCATGTGGCCCGCCATCTTGCGGCCGCCGCCCCCCGGCATGGCCTGGACGATGATGGTCGGCGCACCCGGGATGTGCGTTGCCCAGTAGCGTGCGAGGAGCTGGGCGGTAATCGCGTACGGACCGCCGGCTCCGGTCCCCACGACGATGGTGATCGTCTTGTTGCGATAGAAATCGGACGCCGGCTGGGCAAGCGCTACATTTGCCGTCAGCGCGACGACCGCCACCCCGGCGGCGGCTGTTGCCGTCCGGCGAATGGCACTTTTCATTGGGTCGATCATATCTATCGTTGTCCCTTCTTCAAATATGACCGAACCTCCCTGTGCGGGATATTTCCGCGTAGCAAGTCTTGCCCAAAATTTTTCACGAGGCAAGCCGTCCGGTGACGCAGTTGGACAGTGCGTCGCCGCACCGGGGGGTGGCGGCGGGCGCGCCCTCGGCTATTCTTGAGGGACGATCCAATATGACGGACGGAAGGGGCGGAGGCGGCGATGACGGTCTCGCTGGTGTTTGCGGTCATCGGGCCGGACCGGCCGGGGCTGGTGCAGCGCCTCGCCGCCACCGTCGCCGACCACGATGGCAACTGGTTCGAAAGCCGCATGGCGCGGCTGGGCGGAAAGTTCGCCGGTGTGGTGCTGGCGAGCGTGCCCGACGCCGGGGCGGATGCGCTGCGCCGCTCCCTGACGGCATTCGAACGCGAGGGGCTGCACGTCGTCGTCGAGGACGCGCCCGGCGCCGAGGCGCCCCATGCCTATCGTCGCGTCCGCCTCGATGTGTTCGGCCAGGACCATCCGGGAATCGTGCGCGACATCTCGCGCGCGCTGTCGGAGCGCGGGGTGAACATCGCCGAAATGGAAACCGAACGGTCCACCGGCGCCATGTCGGCCGAGGCCATGTTCCGCCTTCAGGCGGACATAGAGCTGCCCGTCGAAGTCGAGACCGCCGCACTGCGCGCCGCGCTGGAGGACCTGGCCGGCGACATCATGGTCGAATTGGTCCTCGCCGAGGAAACGGACGGCTACCCGCGCTGAGCGCTTCGCCGGCCCAACGTCGCCATATCCCCCGTAAGCACCGCGGTTCCGGGCGCGTCTCGCTTTAATCATCGAACGAAAAGGGTATGTTTCCGACCGTGGCGACACGAATGGATGAAAATGCCCTGTCGAAATGGATCGCAAAGGAATTCGCCAAAAAGTGATCTATCTGTGAAATCTCCATATTTTTTGTGGGTGTCGGATATTTTTACATATTTCATGACGGTGGCAATTTTTTAGCACTCAATCCCGCAGGAAAACAGGCGTTAACCCGGTTGGCATAATTCTTGCAAGAGCAAGCGTCAGTATTGTTCTTTGGCCCCGATCATGGTTAGAGTCTGTCCGGGAACTTCATGATGGATTGCAGAGTTTTCGGATCATGAGGCGGATGGAGGCGAGTTTCAGGAAGGCGAGGGCCTTGGCGTTGAGGCACTCCCAGTCCTT
>Ga0326597_10009658_pt1 | contig 12901 bp, 14 predicted proteins | sample RVTome_12_FD_203789 | JGI IMG/M metagenome (GOLD analysis project Ga0326597, IMG submission 203789) | Soil microbial communities from uranium-contaminated site in the Upper Colorado River Basin, Wyoming, United States - RVT100D185 | ecosystem: Environmental > Terrestrial > Soil > Contaminated >... | reverse complement strand
CGTGCCGGGCGAACTCGATGATGGCCGTCTGCATGCCCAGGCAGATGCCGAAAAACGGCATCTGGTGTTCGCGCGCCCACCGAATGGCCTGCACCATCCCCTCGACGCCGCGCACGCCGAAGCCCCCGGGCACGAGCAGCGCGTCGTGGCCGGACAGCTCGGCGCCTGCGGAAGCCTGGTCGGCGCAGAGGTCGCTCGAGATCCAGTGGATCTCGACGCCCACGTCGTTCGCGATGCCGCCGTGGATCAGCGCCTCGCGAATGGAGGTGTACGCATCCGACAGTTCCGTGTACTTCCCGACGATGCCGATCCGGATTCGCTCGCTCGGCCGGAGGATTTTCTCGACCATGGCGCGCCAGGGCCGCAGGTCGGGCTCCTTGGTCTCGACGCCCAGGCGGCGGCACACTTCACGATCCAGCCCCTGCTCGTGCAGCAGGAGCGGAATCTGGTAGGTGGAGTCCACGGTCCGGCTCTCCACCACACACCCGAAGTCCACGTTGCAGAACAGCGCGATCTTCCGCTTGATGGCCTCGTCCAGGGGGCGGTCGGACCGGCAGATGAGCACGTCCGGCTGGATCCCGATCTCCATCAGCTCGCGGACCGAGTGCTGCGTGGGCTTGGTCTTGAGCTCGCCGCTGGCGCCGATGTACGGCACGAGGGTGAGGTGAATGAACAGGGCGTTCTCGCGCCCGACCTCCTGGCGGAACTGACGGATGGCCTCGAGGAACGGCTGCGACTCGATGTCGCCGACCGTCCCGCCGATCTCCGTGATCACCACGTCGTGCTCGGGTGCCAGGCGTCGGATGGCGGACTTGATCTCGTCGGTGATGTGCGGGATGACCTGCACCGTGCTGCCGAGGTACTCGCCGCGCCGCTCCTTGGTGATGACCGCCAGGTAGATGCGCCCGGTTGTGACGTTGTTCACCTGCGACAGCGACCGGTCCACGAACCGCTCGTAGTGTCCGAGGTCGAGGTCGGTCTCCGCACCATCGTCCGTGACATACACCTCGCCGTGTTGGAACGGCGACATCGTGCCCGGATCCACGTTGATGTAGGGATCGAACTTCTGGATGGTGACCCGCAGGCCGCGCTCCACCAGCAGGCGGCCCAGCGACGCGGCCACGATCCCCTTGCCCAGCGACGACACCACGCCGCCCGTCACGAAGATGTACTTGGTGCTCACAACAGGGCCTCCGCGAGTCGCAAGTCGTGCTCGGTGTCGATGCCGTGCGGCGCGGCGGTGGGCAACACCGCCACCCCGATCCGCAGCCCGTGCGCCAGCGGGCGCAGCTGCTCCAGCCCTTCGGTCGTTTCCTGCTCCACCCGGGGGAGCATCATCCAGGTTCGGAGCGTCGCCGCCCGATACGCATACACTCCCAGGTGCTGGAACGTGGGCGCCTGGACGCCGCATGCCTGCGCCGCCGGTGTCCGATAGAAACGCAGGGCTCGTCCCCGCCCGTCCACGTCCACTTTCACGCGATTCGGATCCCGCCGGCCCTCCGGGCTCAGCGGCTGGGCGGCCGTGCCGATGTCGTCGCCGGCCTGGACCCGCTCGACCGCCCCCACCGCCGCCTCGCGCGGGAGGAAGGGCTCGTCGCCCTGAAGATTGAGGACCAGGTCCGGATCCCGCAGGCCGCGGCGCGCGACGACTTCCGCGATGCGCTCCGTCCCCGACGCATGCCCCGCATCCGTGAGGACTCCCTCGACGCCAAGCCCGGCGACCGCATCGAGCACGCGCCGATCATCCGAAGCGACCAGGATGTCACCAGGGAGATCGAGCGCGAGCGCGCGGCGGGTCACGTAGCGGATCAACGGCTCGCCCCCGAGGAGGCGAAGGGGCTTGCCCGGCAACCGGGTGGACTCGTATCGGGCGGGGATTACGCAGACGAGGCGCACAGCAGAAGCTAATAACGGACGGGCGCGGAGTCAAAATCCGGGCCATCGAGCTAAGTCGTTGCGGTGAAACCGATAAGACCGGCGCTACCGGACCACCGGCCGTCACCGGCCACGCACCAGCGTCACGAACGTGGCCAGGAGATCCCGGCCGACCGCCGTCCCGACCGATTCGGGGTGGAACTGCACCCCCCACACGGGGTCGCGGCGATGGGCGAGGCCCATGATCTCGGTGCGCGGCGGCCGGTCGTCCGACCAGGCGGTGATCTCGAGGACGCTCGGCACACTCGCGGGATCCACCACCAGCGAGTGGTAGCGCATGGCCTCGAACGGATTGGGCAGACCGCGGAGGACGTTGGCGCCCGTGTGGGCGACCGGCGTGGTCTTGCCGTGCATCAGGCGGTCCGCCCCGATGATGCGCCCGCCGAACGCCTCACCGATCGCCTGGTGGCCCAGGCACACGCCGAGCACGGGCACACGCCCCGCGCAGGCCCGAATCAACGGGATGCTGATGCCCGCGTCGGCCGGACGCCCCGGCCCCGGCGAGATCACGACGGCCTCGGGCCCGAGGGCGAGGACTTCCTCCACAGCCAGCTCGTCGTTCCGCCGGACGACGGGGTCGGCCCCCAGCTCGCCGAGATACTGCACGAGGTTGTACGTGAACGAGTCGTAGTTGTCGAGCATGAAGAACATAGGCGATCGATGGGCGGCGCTCAGGCGCGCGGATGGTAGGCTTTGTGGATGGACCGCAGGTACTCGCGGTCCACGTGGGTGTAGATCTGGGTCGTAGCGAGGTCGGCGTGGCCCAGCATCTCCTGCACGGCCCGGAGGTCGGCTCCCCCTTCCAGCAGGTGCGTCGCGAAGGAATGCCGGAGCGTGTGCGGCGTGACCCGCTTGCCCACGCCCGCCCGCTGGGCGGCGCGCTTGATGATGCCCCACGCACCCACTCGGCTCAGCGGGCGACCGCGGGCGTTGAGCAGCAGGCGGCCGGCCGCGAACCCGCGGTCCAGGCCCGGGCGGATCTCCCGCAGGTAGAGGGCGACGGCGCCGAGGGCACGCCGGCCGATCGGCACCAGACGCTCCTTGCCGCCCTTCCCATACAATCGCACGAGTCCTTCGTCGAACGCCACATCCTGGACCCCGAGGTGCACGACTTCCGACACCCGCCCGCCGGTGCCGTACGCTATCTCGAGCAAGGCGCGATCGCGCCAGGCGAGTGCCTCGTCCGGATGGGGCGCGCCGATGAGCGATTCGATCTCCGCGACGGTCAGCACTTCGGGAAGCGTGCGCCACCCTTTGGGCGTCTCGAGCCGCTCGGTGGGATCGCCCGTCACGTGGCCTTCGCCGACGAGGAACCGATAATAGGTGCGGAGCGCGGAGATCTGGCGACGGATGGTGGACGTCGCCAGGCCGAGGTCCTTGAGCTGGTACACGAACTCGCGCACCAGACGGGCGGTGACGGCCCCCGGGTCGGTGGCGCCGGCACCACCGGCATGGTGCACGAACCGCCGGACGTCGCGGAGATAGGCCTCCACGGTGTGCCGCGAGCTGCCTACCTCGAGGGCGAGATGGTCCGCGAAGCCCTCGAGCCAGAAGGCGCGGTCCAGCTCCTCACCGGTCATGCGCGGCGGCGGGCGCTGCGCCGCACGAGCCACAGGGCTCCGGCAGCGGCGGCCAGTGCGATCGCGAGCAGCACGCCCTGAAACCGCACCAGCACCCCGCCCACCGTCTCGATATTTCGCATGAACGTGGCCGCGAGGAAGGTCAGCGTGCCATACCAGATGCCGGACGCGATGGCCACCGGCACCAGCGCCCGGACCGGGTCCAGGGCGGCAACGCCGGCGAACGCCGGGACGATCGCGCGAACCCCGGGGATGAACCGGCTCGTGAAGATGGCCCAGATGCCGTGACGGTCATAGAGGCGCTCGATCCGGCCCAGGGCCTCGCGCCGCAGCAGGCGGCGGCCAAGGCGCCCGCGGAAGAACGCCCGGCCCACCGTGCGCGCCGCGACGTAGACCAGGGCCGCGGAGAACACGTTGGCCCCCCACACGACCAGAAACACCCCCCAGGCGGTTCCGCGACCGCCAACGGTAAGGAATGCCCCGATGGCGACGGCCATGTCCGCGGGCACCGGCGGAAACACGTTCTCGGCCGCGGCCAGCGCCGCCAGGATGCCATACACGGCGAGCGGTGGCAGCTCGAGGAGTCGCGCGATCAGCTCGTCGATCACGTCAGGGCCGGGCGACGGCGGCGATCGCGAAGACCTGCAGACCGTCGCCCCGCCCGACCGCGTCCATGCCTTCGTTGGTCTTGCCCTTCACCGAGACCGCGTCCACCGGCACGCCAAGGATGCCGGCCAGGCGTTCGCGCATGGCGGGAACGTGTGGCGCGAGTCTGGGGCGCTGGGTGATCACCGTGGCGTCCACGTTGACGATGACGAACCCCGCGGCGCGCACGCGGGCGCACGCCGTCTCGAGCATCGCCATGCTGTCGGCCCCGCGCCACTGCGGGTCGGTATCCGGAAAGAGCTCACCGATGTCGCCGAGTGCCGCGGCGCCGAGCACCGCATCGGTGACGGCGTGGGCCACGGCGTCACCGTCCGAATGGCCGGTGAGTCCCGTGTCGTTGGGGATGACGACCCCGGCGAGGCGCAGGGGGCGCGCCGCACCGAACGTGTGGGAATCGAAGCCGAGGCCGATGCGGGGCTGTCCGGTCGTCATGGGTCAAAGATAGCGGGACCCGCGCATCGACCGCGCCGCTCGATCCCGCGTCAGGTCCCCGGCGTCCCTGCCCCGGCCTGACGCCTCCAGATCATGTAGACCGGAACGCCGAGCAGCACGATCGCGAGCCCGATCCCCGAATACGCCGGCTTCTGGACGAGCAGCACGACGCAGATGAGCGCCGTCGCGACCACGTACAGCCCCGGCAGGACGGGATACCCGGGCGCCCGCACCAGGCGCTCCGCGTCCGGGCGTCGCGCCCGCAGAACGAACAGGCTGATCGCGGTCAGCATGTAGAAGAGGACGGCGGCGAAGATCACGAAATCCAGCAGATCATTGTAGGTGCCGGTCAGGCACAGCACCGACGCCCAGGCCGCCTGAGCAACCAGCGCGAAGGCCGGGGTATGGTGCTTGGGGTGCAGGACGCCGGCTTTCTGGAAGAACAGGCGGTCGCGGGCCATGGCGTAGTACACCCGCGCCCCCGCGAGAATCAACCCGTTGTTGCACCCGAAGGTGGAGATCATGATTGCCACGGCCATGAGCCAGAGCCCGGCGTTCCCGAACATGGCCTCGAGGGCCGCGGTCCCCACGCGATCCTGTGCCGCCCCCGCGATCTGATCGGCCGGGAGCACGTTGAGGTAGGCGACGTTCGCCAGCAGGTAGAGCACGGTGACGATGGTGACACCCACACCCATCGCGAATGGCAGATCCCGCTGCGGGTTTCGCAACTCGGATCCGGCAAACCCGACGTTCTGCCACGCATCCATCGAGAACAGCGCTCCCACCATGGCGGCCCCGACGATCGGCAGCAGGCTCAGGGTGATGCCGCCGGCCGGCCAGAACCCGCTCCCGAAGTTGGCCGCGGCAGCTGCGGCGTCGCGGCCGATGGTGAGGCCCAGCAGAATCAGGGCGGCCAGTGCCAGCGTCTTGACGGCCGTCAGGGTGGTCTGGATCTTGGCCGCGGTCCGGACGCCCCAGTAATTCACCCACGTGAGTAGCAGGATGGACAGGATGGCGAACAGACGTTGGGCGGACAGGCCCACCTCGTACGGACCCATGGGGCGCCCGAACAGCGAGAACCGGAACGTCCCTCCGAGGAACAGGTCCGGCGCGAGCGCGGGGACGAGCACACCGGTGAAGCGGGCAAACGCCACGGCCACGGCCGCGATCGTCCCGGTCTGGATCACCGCGAACAGCGTCCACCCGTAGAGATAGCCGAAGAGCGGGCTGACCCCTTCGCGCAGGTAGACGTACTGACCCCCGGCCTTCGGGAACATCGCCGCGAGCTCGCCGTACGTGAGCGCGCCCATCACCGTCACGATTCCCGAGACGGCCCAGACCAGCAGGAGGAGCCCCGGCGTGCCCACGTCACGCAGCATGCCCGCGGACACGATGAAGATCCCGGACCCGATCATGGAGCCGACGACGAGGGCGGTGGCGTCGACCCGCGAGATTGCCCGAACGAACTCGGTCGGATGATTCTGGCTCATGCTGGCCCCACTCCCGTGTGAGGGACCGCGGGCTCCGGACCCGCGGGTCGCGTCAAGATACCGCGCCTAGGTCCGCCCGCCAGCGTGGCTTGACGCGGGGCACCGGTCCCCTCAGTTTCGCACGTCCCCCCAGAAGTGTCTCCAACGCAAGGTCCCACCGTATGGGCTTGTTTTCCCGCAAGACCGTCGCCGAACTGCAGGCGGAAGCGTTTGCCGCCGAAGACGAACACTCGCTGCGGCGTGCCCTCAGCGCCCTCAACCTCACCACGCTCGGCATCGGCGCGATCATCGGCGCCGGCATCTTCGTGCTGACGGGACAGGCGGCGGCGCAGTACGCGGGACCGGGAATCGCGATCTCGTTCGTCCTCGCCGGAATCGCGTGCGCCTTCGCCGGCTTCTGCTACGCCGAGTTCTCGGCGATGATCCCGATCGCGGGCTCGGCCTACACGTACGGCTACGCGACCCTGGGCGAGCTGTTCGCGTGGATCATCGGCTGGGACCTCATTCTGGAGTATCTGTTCGCCGCGTCCACGGTCGCGGTCGGCTGGTCCGGCTACGTCGTGTCGTTCCTGCGGGACCTCGGATTCACCATTCCCGCGGCGTTCACCGGGGCCCCATTCGAGCACGTGGCCCCGGCCGACGCCGGCTGGAACGTCTGGCGCCTGTTCAGCGAAGGGTGGACCCGGACCGGTCTCGTGCTCAACGTGCCCGCGATGGTCATCGTGGGAGTGATCACGATGCTGCTCGTGCTGGGCATCCGGGAAAGCGCCCGATTCAACAACGTGGTCGTGGCCATCAAGCTCACCGTGATCGCCCTGTTCATCGCCGCCGGCATCAGCTACATCAACAAGGCGAACTGGACCCCGTTCATCCCGCCCGCGGAAGGGCCGGGGCGGTTCGGGTGGGACGGAATCCTCCGGGCCGCGGGCGTGATCTTCTTCGCGTACATCGGCTTCGACGCGGTCTCGACGGCGGCGCAGGAAGCGAAGAACCCGAAGCGCGACATGCCGATCGGGATTCTTGCGTCCCTGGCCATCTGCACGGTCCTGTACATCACCGTCGCCCTGATCCTGACCGGCATCGTTCACTACTCGGAGCTCAACGTCCCGGATCCCATTGCCGTCGGGATCAACGCCCTGGGCGAAGGAATGGCCTGGCTCCGACCCATCGTGAAGATCGGCGCCATCGCCGGACTCTCGTCGGTGATTCTCGTCATGATGCTCGGCCAGCCGCGCATCTTCTTCACGATGTCGAAGGACGGCCTGCTGCCCCCGCTGTTCAGCCAGGTGCATCCCCGGTTCCGGACGCCGTGGATCGCGACGCTGCTCACGGGCGCGGTCGCCATGGTCGTGGCCGGCCTGTTCCCGATCGGCCTGCTCGGCGAGCTCGTGTCCATCGGGACCCTGCTCGCATTCGTGATCGTGTGCGCCGGCGTGCTGGTGCTCCGCATCACCGACCCCGACGTGCCGCGGCCGTTCCGGACCCCCGGCTATCCGCTCGTGCCTCTGGGAGGCGTCGTGGCGTGCGGATACCTGATGTACGGGTTGCCGCCCGACACGTGGGCCCGCCTGATCATCTGGATGGCGCTGGGCCTGGTGATCTACTTCCTGTACGGCCGGCGCCACTCGAAGGTGCAGCGACGGCTCGCCCAGCGCGCGTAGCCGGTCGGTTGCACGCGGGCGCGGCCCCGGGGCGGTACGGCCAGCCGTGCCGCCCCGTCGTGTGGGCGGCTACTCCCGCGCCAGGGAGAAGCCGCGGCCGCCCCACCGCACTGTGTCGAACGCGACGGCCGTGAGCGCCGCCCTGGCCCAGCGGAATGTGACATCGGTGGTCACCGGGCCGAGGCCGTCCCGCGCCAGCACGACGCGGATCTCCCCGGCCGGGCTCAGGAACCACGTGCCCGACTCGAGGACGGGACCGCCGCCATCCTGATAGTCGATGGCCAGCCGCGCCGTGTTCCCCACCCCCAGCTCCAGCGTCACACCCCGCCCCGGCGTGGCGATGCCCGGCAGATCCGCGCGATACACACCCACGACATCGTCAGCGCCCGGCGCACGGTCCCCGCACGCGAGGACACCCAGGGCGACCACACCGAGCAGCGTTCCGGTACGCATACGCATTCCCTTCCCCTTCCGTCGTCGCTCGCCGGCCCCGGGGCGCCACGGATGCCGCTGGCGCTACCCGGCACGGTCGCCGGGATGCATGGTGAGCCGGCGGCGGTCAGCCCTAGCGTCGGTTGATGGATTCGGTCCAGAGCACCCAGAGGTATGCCCCGACCGCCGCCGCGATCACGACCCAGAGTACGACGCGGAGCACCGTTTTCCACGACGGCCACTCCAGCTCCAAGGTCCGCAACCGCGCCACGCCGTTCCGCAGGCGTGCCACTCCCATCGCGAAGCGCATTCCTGAAAGGTATGGGCTGCCCGTCGCCACGCCACCAGGCTATCCTACCGGCGATGCGCGAGACCATCCTCGTCGAAGCCTGCGTCGATTCCATCGAATCCGCCGCGGCGGCCGCCCAGGGCGGCGCTGGCCGGATCGAGCTGTGCGCGAACCTGGTGGAAGGCGGGACGACCCCCTCTGCGGGCACCATTGCACTGGCAGGCGAACTCGGGCTGGTCGTGCACGTGATGATCCGGCCGCGCGGCGGGGACTTCTGCTATACGGCGCGCGAATTCGACAGCATGCAACGCGACGTGCACGAGGCGCGGCGGCTCGGCGCGGACGGCGTGGTCTTCGGCGTGCTCGCACCGGATGGGACCATCGACGCGGACCGCTCGCGGATCCTGATCGAGGCGGCGCGGCCGCTCCGGGTGACGGTGCATCGCGCGTTCGACGTCTCGCGGGACCCCGAGGAAGCGCTCGACACCCTGATCGGGCTCGGCGTGGATCGCGTGCTGACGTCGGGGCAGCAGGCGGTGGTCACGGATGGCCTCCCCCTGGTTCGGTCCCTGGTGCGATGGGGTGCGGGCCGGATCGGCATCCTGCCGGGCGGCGGCATCACGGCCGCGAACGTCGCCGAGGTGGTGCGCGCCACGGGCGTCCGGGAGGTCCACGTTCATGCCGCGCGTGCCTTCCCGAGTCCCATGGTGTTCCGCAACCCGAAGGTCCTGATGGGACAGCCCTACATGCCCGACGAGTACCGGCGACTCGAGACGACGGCGCAGCAGGTCGCGGCGGTGGTGCAGGCCCTCACGGAAGGCACCTCGGGGGGGACACACCGCGCAGCGCCGTGAGACGCGGTCGGTCGTCAGCGTGCCGGTGGCGGTCCAGGAGCGCCGACGACCAGCACCGCCACTTTCCCGCCGAACCCATCATCCGTCCCAATCACGCCCTCCGGGAGGGTCCATTCCCCGTCGGCAATGATCGCATACGTGCGCGCTCCCGGAGGGATTGGAAGGACTGCCGACCATACGTCGCCATCCTGTGTGAGTGGGACCGGCTCCCACCCGTTCCAGTCTCCGGCGAGCGCGACCTCATGGGCAGCCCGACCGAGACGAACCGTCACCTGCACGCGCCCGTCGTTCCGCGGTTCGGCCCACACGGTTGGAGGGCGGGGAGCGGGGATGGTCCGGCGTCCAGCCCCTAACGCGTACAGCCGGACCCCGAGTTGCGCGTAGACGCCCTGGGCGAAGCCGGTGAGATCACGGGGATAGCGGCCCGCGGTGGCCTCGAGCGTCACACGCGGGTGGGGAATCCACGCGCCTTCGAGCGATCCCCACGCGCCGTCGGACAGGTCGCCCGCGCGCACCCCGAGCACGCCCGCCAAGCGGACGCCGGCGCCCACGACCCTCCCCCCGACGCTGAAATCGGCGAACGCCAGCGTGTCGGCCTTGGTCGCGACAGCACCGAGATCGACGGAGAGCGGACCGAGAGCCGGCGCCACCTGCCACCGGACCGAAGCGCTGGCCAGCGCCATCCAGGTGGAGTCGATCTGCCTGACGGCGCCGCCCGTGAGGCCAGCGGTGACGAACGATCGCCCGATCTGAACGAGGGCGAGCGGTCCGCCGGCCGCAATGCCACTCGGCGTGCCGTTCTGGAAGTCGTTGAACGAGCCGCCGGCGGCCAGGCCACCCCACCATCCGCGGCCACGCCACAGGACAGCACCCTGGCCCGCGATCTGAAGGGCCCACCCGGCATCGGCGAACTGGGAGAACGAGCCCTCGAGATGCGCGGCGCGGGCCCCTTGTCCCGTCCCCAGCCGCAGCGAGACGAAGGCCCCCGTGCTCGAAACGCTATCCGCGTAGCGAGCCCGTGTCCCTCCCAGAAACACGGACGCCTCCTGGGCTCCCAGGAGGCGAGTCGACAGCGCAAGCGCCGCGACGACGGCTCCAACGCGAATCACTGCTTCTTGGGGCCGCGTCCCTGACCGTGCTCTCCGCTCTGTCCGGGACCGGGCGGTACGCTGCCCGGTCGGCCCACTCCCTGCCCCTGACCCGCCATCGGCGGGAGCGGCAGGCCGCCCTCCAGAATCCGTTCTGCCATGTCCCCCATACCCATGCCGCGTGCCGCGAGGTCCGCCACCACGGACGGCAGTTCGAAGAGCTGCTCGGGCCGACGACCCTGGCTGTAGGCGTCGTGGACTGCGCGCGCCGCCGCCCGGTGGTCCAGCCCCTGTGCGGCCAGGGAAGCGGCGACGCTGAGGCCGGCCGCTGCCGCGTCCGGCGTCGGGGCGCTTCGGATCAGTTCCCGCACTTCCTCCGTCGACATGCCACGTCCGAGCGCCTCCGCCGCCCCCGCGACGACGGCGCCGGGCGCGGGATCGAGCCCAGCCGCTTGCGCCTCGGCACGCCCCTGTCGCAGCCGCACCCGAATCAGCTCCAGGACCGGCAGGATGCGGTCGGCGGGTGCCCGTTTGGCGACCCCCTCGATGGCCTTGTTCTGGATCGGCTCGACCGGTAGCCCCTCCTGCTGCGCGGCCGCGACCAGCGTCCGAACCCCCTCCACCAGCCCTGCCGGAGCACCGCGCGCGGCCAGCTGCGCGCCGATCTCCTGTTGCGCCGCGAGCACCGGGGCGCGAAGCGCCCCGAGCAGGCCGAGCACGACGATCACCCGTTTCATGACCGCACGACTCCCCGCGGGCCGACCACGAGCACGCTGTTGGTCTGGCCGAACTCGTCCTGGACCTGCGCGTGCGCCGCCGGGTCCGGCACCCAGCGCTCGCCGTCGATGACGAAGAGATACTGGTGCTCCCCGGGCGGCAACGGCACGGTAACGGTCCACGCGCCCGTTGTCGAGCTCCGCGCGAATGAAATGGTGCTGTCACTCCAGGCGTTGAAGGAACCGGCGAGCGTCACCCGGTGCGCGAGCGGTGCCACCAGCTCGAAGCGGACCAGCACCGTCCCTGTCATCACGGGACCGGAGGTTCCCGCACCTGGAGCAACGGCGGGCCGATCGCGCAGGACCACGGTGACAGCCGAGGAGAGGGCAACCAGGACCATGGAGGCTGCAAGTGCCAGCGCGGGGCGCAGTGCCACGCGCCGGGGCTCCAGGAGCCAGCGCCACCAGGTGTCCGCACGGAGTAGGGCGCGTCCGCGGAGGGCGGCCATGACGCCGGCGTCGATACGTTCGTCCAGGGATGGCAGCCCGTGGGTCCAATCCCGCACGGCCTGCTCGAACAGCGCCGCCCGATCCCGCTCCACCGGGTCGGCGGGTGGGGGGCCTTCCCCGTCCAGGAAGCGGTGCGCGTCCTGGCTCCAGGCGCTCGGGTCAGGCATGGACACCGTCCAGTTCGCGGCGCATGGCATCCCGCGCCCGGTGAACTCGCATCCGCAGCCGGTCTTCCCGCTCGCCGAGCAACTCGGCCATCTCCGCGTACGAGTGGCCTTCGACGTCCCGCAGTACGAACGCCTCCCGCTGCTCCACCGTCAGGTGCCGCAGCGCTCGTTCGACCTGGTCCCGCAGGTCGCGACGCTCGACGCGCGCCTCCGTGCGCTCCGGCGCCGCGGCCGTGACCGTGTCCAAGGGGATGTGCGCGCGCTGTCGCGTTCGGTGGTTGTGACACTGGTTGCGGAGAATGCGGAAGAACCAAGCCCCAAACCGGTCGGGGTGCTGGCAGGTGGCGAGCGCGTCAAAGGCGCGAATGCAGGCCTCCTGCATCGCGTCGGCCGCAACGTCCGCATCCCCGCAGAACGCCACGGCGTATCGCCCGAACGCCTCACGATAGCGCAACACCAGTTCGCCGAACGCCTCCACGTCGCCGTGCAGCACACGCCGCACGATCGTCCCGTCGTCCACCGTCCGGCCTGCTCCCATTCCCCCTCCCTGCACCGGGTGCGGGACGCTGCCCCGTCACCCCCCCGCCCAGGCCGTGGACGTCAAGTCAATGAAGAGACCCCGGCGAGGGGCGGTTTGTGACCGAGACGGTGACCAGGCGCTATCCCCACGGGCCAACCGGCTTTAGGCGGGCATCCCGAGGATCCGAAGTGCCAGCAGGGCGGCATTCTTCGCCATGCCGATGCCCACGGTCCCGACCGGGCATCCTGGGGGAAGCTGCGCGATGGCATACAGGGCATCCACCCCGCGCAGGGGTCCGACATCCAGAGGAAGCCCGATAACGGGCAGGTCTGTCAGGGCCGCCACGGCGCCGGGAAGCGCGGCCGCCAGGCCGGCGGCCGCGATGATCACGCGATACCCATTCTGCCGGGCGTCCCGGGCGATCTGCGCGGTCCGGTCGGCGTCGCGGTGGGCGGACGACACCACGAGCTCATACCCGACGCGTGCCTCGTCCAGTACCTTCGTGGCCGGTTCGACGCGCTCCCGATCGCTGTCCGAGCCGACGATGATCAGCACGGGCTT
>Ga0326597_10009657_pt1 | contig 12902 bp, 10 predicted proteins | sample RVTome_12_FD_203789 | JGI IMG/M metagenome (GOLD analysis project Ga0326597, IMG submission 203789) | Soil microbial communities from uranium-contaminated site in the Upper Colorado River Basin, Wyoming, United States - RVT100D185 | ecosystem: Environmental > Terrestrial > Soil > Contaminated >... | reverse complement strand
CTCCGAGAGCGACTTCGAAGGCAGCGAGGAGTTCCTCTTCTCGATCGCCGCCGACATCGAGGAGAACACGCGAGAGGTCCCCGCGGCGCTGACCGCGCTCGCCCATCAGAACGACCAGAGCACAGTCGGCGTCGATGCCGTCGCCAAGTACAGGGGTTTCTCGCTCTTCGTCGAGCGCTTCGACCGCGAGAACAACCGCAACAACGGCTTTACCGACTTCGACGACAAAGGCATCGTCGTGCAGGCCGGTTATTTCGTGATCCCGATGAAATTCGAGATCGCACTGCGTACCGCGGAATTCGATCCGAACTCCGACGTCTCGGACAACCAGCGTAGCGAAGACGGTATCGCTTTCAACTGGTTCCTCAACAAGCACAACCACAAGTTGCAAGCCGACTACCGCCAGCTCGAGGACGAGGCGCGCAACGCCAAGGACAAGGAGATCCGCCTCCAGTACCAGCTCATCTTCTGATCCGAGCCTCTCCGGTCGGGGAGGCCCCGCGGAGCCCCCGGGGCCTCCCCCCTCTTTCTCCTCTCCACTGCCCCCGCGACTCGACGATAGGATCGATCATCACCATGGAAAGACACCGCGACCAGGACCTCGAGCAGATCCGCAAGACGCTGCTGCGCATGGGCGGCCTCGTCGAGCGCCAGATCCGCGAGGTGATGCAGGCGCTCGTCGAGCGCGACGAGATGCGCGCCGACGCCGTCATCCGCATGGACGACGAGGTCGATCAGCTGCAGAAGGAGATCGACGCGCAGTGCAGCCGCATGTTGGCGCTGCAGCAGCCGATGGCGACCGACCTGCGATTCCTGGTCGCGACGATGAAGATCACCACCGACCTCGAGCGCATGGGCGATTCGGCCGTCAACGTGGCGCAGGCGGTCGCCGAGCTCAACCAGGAGCCGCCGCTCAAGCCGTACATCGACCTGCCGCGGCTGGCGCAGGTCGCGCAGGAGATGGTGCGCGACGCGCTCGACAGCTTCGTGCGCCGCGACGCGCGCGCCGCCCTCGACGTCTGCCGGCGGGACGACGAGGTCGACGCCCTCTATCACCAGCTCTTCCGCGAGATGATCACTTACATGGTGGAGGATCCCAAGAACATCCGGCGGGCGCTGCACCTGCTGCTCGTCGCGCGCAACTACGAGCGCATCGCCGATCACGCGACCAACATCGGGGAGGACGTCATCTTCTACGTCGAGGGCCGCGACATCCGCCACGCGGAGATGGGCGACGCCACGAGCTGAAGCGCGCGCCGCTCGCCCCGCTCGGTCACGGCCCGCCCGCCCGGCGGGCCGTTCTGCTTTCGCGGGAGGTCCCTGTCACACCGTTGTCACAGCGCATACCAGACCCTGACATACCCTCGTCCTAGGCTCTCCTTGCCGAGTACCCGACCTGCCGGGTTCCATCCATCGCGAGGAGGAGAGTTCATGAAGACGCAGTCGTTCGTGGCCGGAATCGCGCTCGCCGCAGTGGCCGTCGTGCCGATCGCCGCGCAGCCGGCGCAGGTCGATGCCGGGATCGCCCCCTATCAGAAGACGAGCGGAATCTCGGGAAACGTCAACTCGATCGGGTCGGACACGCTGAACAACTTGATGACCTTCTGGGCCGAGGGCTTCCAGAAGCAGTATCCCAACGTGCGTATCCAGATCGAGGGCAAGGGCTCGTCGACGGCGCCGCCGGCCCTCATCTCCGGCACCGCCCAGCTCGGGCCGATGAGCCGAGCGATGAAGGCCGAGGAGATCGACGAGTTCGAGAAGAAGTACGGTTACAAGCCGACCGCGATCCGCGTCGCCGTCGACGGGCTGGCGGTCTACGTCAACAAGGACTGCCCCCTCCAAGACTTGACGTTGGCGCAGGTGGACGCGATCTTCTCGAAGACCCGCAAGGGCGGCCACAAGAGCAAGATCTCGACCTGGGGCGACGTCGGGCTGACGGGCGAGTGGTCGAATCGGCCCATGAGCCTCTACGGCCGCAACTCGGCCTCCGGCACTTACGGCTTCTTCAAGGAGCACGCGCTATTCAAGGGCGACTACAAGGACGAGGTCAAGGAACAGCCCGGCTCGGCTTCCGTCGTCCAGGGCGTGACCGAGGACCGCTACGGCATCGGCTACAGCGGCATCGGCTACTCGACGTCCGGCGTCAAGCCCGTCCGGCTGGCCAAGAAGGCGGGCGAGACCCCCTACTCGACCGGCGCCGACGACGTGCTCTCGGGCAGGTACCCGCTGTCGCGCTACCTCTATGTCTATATCAACAAGGCCCCGAACGAGCCGGCTGATCCGCTGGTCCGCGAGTTCGCGAATTTCGTCCTCTCCAAGGAGGGGCAGGAGATCGTCGTCAAGGACGGCTACCTGCCCGTCTCGGCCAAGATCGTTCAGGAAGAGCAGGCCAAGGTACGCTGAGGCGTCGTTGGCGAGCCCGGCTGGCGATGCGGATCCCTCGCTCGCCGGGCTCGTTTCGTCTCATCATCCGAGACCGAGCCGCCCTGGACGTTGACGAGGTCCCGCCGCGATGAGCACCGAGATCGTGAGCTCGCCGCCCTTCGGCGCCCCCGCCGCCACGCCGAGTCGCGTGCGCCTTCGCGGCACGACGGCGTCTCGCCGCTTGTGGACCGATCGGATGGCTCGCTGGATCGTCGCGCTCGGCGGCATCGGCATCATCGCGAGCGTGCTCGGCATCCTGCTCTTCATCCTGATCGAAGTCGTGCCGATGTTCCGCCCCGCGCGCGCCAAGATCGGCCGTACGATCGCGGTACCGACCTCGGCCGAGGCGATCCTGGTCGACGAGTACCAGTACAACGTCGCCGCGCTCGGCCGGCAGGGGGTCGTGCGCGTGGTGCGACTCGCGGACGGCGTGGTGATCGCCGAGCGCGATCTGCTGGCTGCCGCCGACGCCGACCGAGTGCCCGGCGCGCCACCGACGACGATCGAGCGCGTGCGGGTGCCGTCGGGAGCGCGGGCTCTCTCGGCGGTCACCGCCGACGGCAGACTCGTGGCGCAGGCGCTCTCTTGGCGCACCGATTACGGAGAAACCGGCAGCCGCACCGTCGTGCCCGTCCTCGCACCGCCGACCGTCGTCGTCCTCGACGACGCACGCCGCCCGATCGGCGCCTACGCGGCGCAGATCCGTGACGCGGCGAACATCGCGGTCGCGGCCCAGCTCGCCGACGAGCGCCTCGTCTTCCTCAAGCGCGAAGTCACGGAGAACGCCTTCTCGGGCGAGATCGAGACCGCCGAAGAGCGCTTCGAGCTCGCGACGCCCGGTGCTTTGAGCGAGATGGCGCTCGACGCCGAGGGACGCAACCTCTACGCCGGCACGGCGGGCGGAACCCTGCTCTGGTGGAACCTCGACGAGGGCGAGAGCGCAGCGCCACAGCGCGCGCAGGCCGGCGACTCCCCGATCACCGCGATGAGCTTCCTGATCGGCGATCGCTCCGTGGTCGTCGGCCAGGCGAGCGGGGCCCTGAGCGTCTGGTTTCCGGTACGCCAGCCGAACGAAACTTTCCTGCTCACCCGCATTCGCGATTTCGCCCCGCGTCGCGACGCGATCACGTTGATCGCTGCCTCGGAGCGCAACCGCACGTTTCTCGCCAAGGACGACGGCGACGGGCTCGGCCTCTACTTCTCCACCTCGCAGCGCACGCTGTGGCAGGGAACGAGGCCGATCGCGGGCGCGAGCGCAGCGAGCATTTCGCCCAAGGGTGACGGCGTCTTTCTCGCGGGCGCGCGCGAGCTCGGCTTCGTCGCCGTCGACAATCCGCACCCCGAAGTCTCGGCCGAGGCGCTCTTCGGCAAGGTCTGGTTCGAGGGCTACACGCAGCCGGAGTTCGTCTGGCAGTCGACGGGTGGCACCGACGACTTCGAGACGAAGCTCAGCCTCACCCCCCTCATCGTCGGCACGCTCAAGGGAACGCTCTACTCGCTGCTGCTCGCCATCCCGCTCGGAGTGCTGGGAGCCATGTTTGCCTCGCAGTTCCTGCATCCGAAGATCCTCGGCTACGTCAAGCCGACCGTCGAGATCATGGCGGCGCTGCCGAGTGTCGTGCTCGGCTTCCTCGCCGGGCTCTGGTTGGCGCCGATTCTGGAGCGCCTCTTCCCGGCGCTGCTGCTCGCGATCGTGCTGCTGCCGCTGGCGATCTGGCTCGCCGGCCTGGCTTGGAGCCGTCTGCCGCTCGAGCTGCGCGGCCGCTATCCGGTCGGCGCGGAGATCTTCCTCTACCTCGTCGTCGTCGCCGCGACCATTCTGCTCTGCATCCAGCTCTCGCCCGGAGTCGAGCGGCTCGCGTTCGGCGGCAACTTCCAGAACTGGTTGCTCGCGACGACCGGCCTGCGCTACGACCAACGCAACGCCGTCGTCGTCGGCCTGGCGATGGGCTTCGCGGTCATTCCGATCATCTTCGCCATCTCCGAAGACGCGTTCTCCAACGTGCCCAAGAACCTGATCGCCGGATCACTGGCGCTCGGCGCCAACCGCTGGCAGACGGTGACGCGCGTCGTGCTGCCGACCGCCTCCCCCGGAATTTTTTCGGCGATCATGATCGGCTTCGGACGTGCCGTCGGCGAGACGATGATCGTGCTCATGGCCACCGGCAACACGCCGATCATGGAGCTCAACGCCTTCAACGGCTTTCGCACATTGTCGGCCAACATCGCCGTCGAGATCCCCGAGGCGCCGCACGGCGGCACGCTCTATCGCACGCTCTTCCTCGCCGCGCTCGTTCTCTTTGTCATGACCTTCGTCGTCAATACGGCCGCCGAGTTGGTGCGCCAGCGGCTGCGCCGCCGCTATGCGGAGCTGTGAGGAGACCGCCGGTGGCCGCCAAGCCGACCTCCCAGAAGCAGCGCGACTTCCTCGGTGTCTCGATGACCGCCCTGTGCGGCGGCGCGCTGGCGCTCAACCTCCTGCTCATCCTCGCCCTCCTCGGACTCATCGGCTTCTACGGCGGGCGCTTCTTCTGGCAGAAGGACATCGAAGCACTCGAGCTGGCCGACGGACGCCGGCTGGTCGGCGAGGTCCACGCCGTCGAAGCGATCCCCGCGACCCAGGGCGGCGGCGAGCGCTTCCAGCTGCGGGTCGGCAACCGGGATCTCACCGGCGCCGACTTCGTCTGGATCGACGAATCGGCGGTCACCGCGCGCACTTGGCCGGCTGACGTCGTGCTGCTCGAACGGCTCGAGTGGGGCAACTTCTACGGACGGCTGGTCGAGCTGCGGCGCGGTGACCAAGTGCTCGCCAACGGTTCCGCGCCCGTCTGGAAGGCCTTCGGGCCGTTACATCGCGAAAAGGTCGCGTTGCGAGAGCGCATCCGCGACCTCGAGAAGGGCGCAATTGGCGACGTCAACCTGGCGATCGAGAAGCTCCGCCTCGCCGCGCGGCGGCTCGAGCTGGAGGGGCCGCCCGCCGAGGCGCGAGCTCGCCGCCAGGCCGAGATCGACCGGCGGACCGCCGAGCGCCAGGCCGAGTACGATGCCCTCGCCGCGAGCCTCTTCGCGCTGCGTGACGAGCTCGTGCTGGAAACGATTCTCGTCGAGAGCGCGGACGGCCGCCGCAAGGAGATCCCCGTGGGTGCGATCGTCCGTGCGCTGCGCCCCAACGAGATGGGCACGCTCGCCAAAGCTGGCCTCTACCTCGGGCGCATCTGGGAGTTCGTCGCCGACGACCCACGAGAGTCGAATACCGAAGGCGGCATCTTCCCCGCCATCTTCGGCACCGTGATGATGGTCTTCCTCATGGCGTTCGCGGTGGTGCCGTTCGGCGTACTCGCGGCGCTCTACCTGCGCGAGTACGCGAAGCAGGGCCTGCTGGTGCGCATCGTACGCATCGCGGTCAACAACCTCGCCGGCGTGCCGTCGATCGTCTTCGGCATCTTCGGACTCGGCTTCTTCGTCTACACCATCGGCGGCACGATCGACCAGCTCTTCTACCCCGAGGCCCTGCCGACGCCGACCTACGGCACCGGCGGCATCCTGTGGGCGGCGCTCACCCTGGCGCTGCTCACCGTGCCGGTCGTGATCGTGGCCACCGAGGAGGGTCTTGCCGCGGTGCCCCGCGTCGTGCGCGAGGGCTCGCTCGCTCTCGGCGCGACCAAGTGGGAGACGACGTGGAAGGTGGTGGTGCCGGCCGCCGCGCCCGGCATCCTCACCGGCGTCATCCTCGCCATGGCGCGCGCCGCCGGCGAGGTGGCGCCGCTGATGATCGTCGGCATGGTCAAGCTGGCGCCGACGCTGCCGATGGATCTCGACGCGCCGTTCATTCATTTCGAGCGCAAGTTCATGCACCTCGGCTTTCACATCTACGATGTCGGCTTCCAGAGCCCCAATGTCGACGCCACCAAGCCGCTCGTCTTCGCCACCGCCCTGCTGCTGATCGTCGTCGTGACGGCGATGAATCTCGTCGCCATTTCCATCCGCAATCGGCTGCGGCGCCGCTACGCCGGCAGCGCAGTTTGAGCCGCCGGAGCGCTCAGACATGATGACTCGCGAAGAGCCTCAGGAGAGTCCGATGCTCGGCACCGGCACCGACCCCCTTTCCCAGCCGCGGCTCGCCGGCGCTACGGCGCCGGAGCCGGAGCGCTCCGCTGCCGACGACCCGGCCCTCAACCCGCACATCGAGAAGCCGATCCTCGAGATCGATCGCCTGAGCCTCTGGTACGGCGCCAAACAGGCGCTGAATCGCATCACTCTCGCCATTCCCGAGCGGCAGATCACCGCCTTCATCGGTCCCTCGGGCTGCGGCAAGTCGACTCTGCTGCGCTGCATCAATCGGCTGAACGACCTCATCGACGAAGTTCGCATCGAAGGCGCGATCCGCTTCGAAGGCCTCGACGTCTTCGATCCGCGCACCGAGATCAACTCCCTGCGCAAGCGGGTCGGCATGGTCTTCCAGAAGTCGAATCCGTTCCCGAAATCGATCTACGAGAACGTCGCCTACGGATTGCGCATCCAAGGCATCAACCGGAAGTCGCTGCTCGACGACACGGTCGAGCGCGCGTTGCGCGGAGCTGCGCTCTGGGACGAGGTCAAGGATCGACTGCGCGAGAGCGCGCTCAGCTTGTCGGGCGGTCAGCAGCAACGTCTCTGCATCGCCCGTGCGATCTCGGTCGAGCCCGACGTGATTCTGCTCGACGAGCCGTGCTCGGCGCTCGACCCCATCGCAACGGCAAAGATCGAAGAGCTGATGGAAGACCTGAAGAAGCAATACACACTGGTCATCGTCACGCACAACATGCAGCAAGCGTCGCGCGTCTCGGATTACACCGCGTTTCTCTACCTCGGCGAGCTCATCGAGTACGGCTCGACCGGGAAGCTCTTCGTCACGCCGCGGAAGAAGCAGACCGAGGACTACATCACCGGGCGCTTCGGCTGAGCGGGCGCGAGCGCCCGCCCAGCCGCGCGCTCCCGGAGCCTAGCGGCCGAGCCCCGGCGGCTTGCGCCGGTCGCGCTCGCGCGATCTCTTCTTCACGTCACCCCGCTTGCCGCGATCGTCGTCGCGGGCGGATCGCACGACGCGGCTCCGGCCGCGATCGTCACGGTCGGAATCGACCGCGCTGCCGCGGTCGCGATCACCGCGTGTCGGAGGCCGGATCGCCCGTTTCGGCGGCGGGCTCGCCTGCCGGCTGACCTGCGGCCGGAACAGCCGTACCCGGTCGCGCTCGACGCGCGCCGACGCCAGCTCGCGCACGCCGGACACGTCGACGATCCGGTGCGCCTCGATGCGCCGCTTCGTCGCCCGCTGGATGGGCTCGGCCGAGAAGCTGCGGTTGAGGTAGCGATCGCCCGACCGCGAGAAGCGAGTGACGTTCCTCGTCGAGCGTAGGAGTCTCGTGTTGGATTCGACCCGGACCACGTGCCGGTCGATGCGCCGATCGACGAAGTGCCGCTCCTCGACGAAGCAGTAGGCGCGCGGGTCGATGCGCACCTGGCTGCTGAAGGCCACGCTCAGGCTGACCCGCGGCGGCAGCGGTGCCCAGCCGACCCAGCCGGCGCCGTAGTGGAACACCACCCACGCCGGCGCCCATTCGTAGCCGGGAACCCACACCCAGCCGAAGTACGGGTCGATGTACCAGCGCCCGTAGTGATAGGTCGCCCAGCCCCACGGCTCGTCGGAGACGAAGGTCCAACCGTAGTCGGTGTAGATCCACCGCCCGTCGTAGTACGGGCGCCAGACGCCGCCGACGTAGGTCGGTCGCCAGACGTGACCGAACTCGGCGCTCACGATCCACTCGCCGTGGGGTGCCAACGCCTCGTAGAAGAAGCCGACACTGATCGTCGAGTGCGCCGCCTGCGCCGGGGCGGCAAGCCCCGTCGTAGCGAGCACGATGGCGACCAGCACCAGGAATGCCAGTTTCACCCGTTTCATCGTCACCTCCCTGGAGAGTCGATGCGAGCCGATCCCGGGGCGATCGTCAGTTGCACGACGCGTCGTCCCAGAAGAGCTCGGTGCGGTACGAGCCCATGTCGTTGACGTCGGTCACCGAGAAGCAGCAATCGCCGTAGAGGAAAGCCTCGCCGACGTCGATGCGCCGCGCCGGGGCGAGCTGCCACTCGTCGTTCGCCAGCTCGGAGCCGTCCGCGCGCAGTAGGCGGGTGATACCCCGCACGCGCGTCGCGCAGCCGTCGCCGCCGTTGAATGCCTCGCCCTCGTACGAGCAGTTGAGCCCGCACGAGAACTCGAGAGCGCCGCGCGAAGCGAGCGCGGCTCGCCGCGGCGGACGCGTCGGGCTGTCGTCGTCACATCCGACGAGCGGCACGACGAGCGCGCCGACGATCGCTGCGAGGAGAAGAAGACGAGGGTGGATTCGCTCCATCATCTCGGGCCTCCTTTCGTCTCGCGGACGAGACGCTCTCCTCCCTCGCCCCCCGTACCAGCAAGGACGCTGCCAGGGCCCGCGGAATCCGACGCAACCTGCTTTGGTTCGGCGATTTGCTTCAGCTCGACGCAGGCGAGGCGAGGTCGCCGCACCGGGCGGCAGAGACGGGGAATCGGGTCAGGTTTTCACGCCGCGGCGGAGCCGCGCCGCGAATTCGCGCGCGTTCAGCGCGGATTGCCCGCGATCGCGTGCCGGATCCGCCCGAGGAAGACGTTGAGCGGATTGTCGCGCCCGAGGAAGCCGAGCACTGGATTGCGGCGCATGCCGATCTCCTGCTTGAGGTCGAGCAGGCCCTGGTGGTCGTCGTCCAGCTTGAGGCCGGCGTTGATCGCCTGCACGGCGTTGCGCCGCTGCTTGGCCAGCACGTTGACTCGCGCCAGGTTCCAGTGGTTGTCGGCCTCGTAGAACTGGATCTTGACGGCGTGCTCGCAGAGGCGCAGACCCTCGGTGATCTTGCTGTTGTACTTCGCCACGCCGAAGCCGAGATACGAGTAGACGACGCCCGGGATCTTGTCGTACGGCCCCTTCTGCTCGATGACCGAAGCGAGCACGGGCATGCCCTTGCGCCACTCGCCCTCGCGGCAGAGGCGCAGGCCCTCGTCGACGTACCGTTGGAGCTCTTCCGGCAGCCCGAGCATCGTTCGGCGCATGTTACACTGCCGAGCGCTTCCGTGGAGAGGGGAAGGGCCCGCCGCAATGGCCGAGTCACCCGACCGACCGGACAATCGCGAGCTCGTCGAGCTGGCGCGTCGCTTCGCCGACGCCCGGCGCTTCGACGAGGCGCTCGAGCTCTTCCAGCTCGCCATGCGCCTCGATCCGCGCGATCTCGGCATCCGGCTGGCGGTGGCGCGGTTGCGCAAGCTGCGCCGCGCGACGGTCAAGACCCCCGAGCGCGACGTCACCGAGACGGTGCGCGACGAGATGCGCCGCTCCTCGATCGACGCCTCGCACTTCGTCGGCCTCGCCTGGCTCTATGCCGAGCGCGGCGAGGACTTCTCGGCGCTCGAGTGCCTCGAGCTGGCGCGTCAGCGCGACGCCATCAGCCCTTCGAACTACAAGCTCGCCGCCCGCATCCACTTCCGGCTGCAGGACTTCGACGCCGCCGCCGAGCATCTGCGGCGGGCGCTGCGCTTCAACCCCTTCGATCGCGAGGCGGCGGAGCTGCTGGGCCAAGTCGAGTACGAACGCAAACAGTTCGAGCCGGCGATTTCGGCGACCATCGACGCCTTCCTCCTCCTGCCGCCCCACGACGACCAGCACGCTCTGCGGCTGCGGCGCCGCATCCGGACGCTGCGCCATCTCCTCGCCTGGGACGGCGGCCGCGTGGTGGCGCTTTTTCGCGGCCGCGAGGAGGAGCTGCACACGGCCTTCGACCGCCTGCAGTGGCGGCGCGAGCGTTTCCGCAGCGCCGAAGGGCTCGTCGACGGCTTGGCGCCGGCGCCGATCGAGGCGCCCGGGGGCCGGCTGATACTGGCGGCGCGGCTGCGCAAGAGCGAGCTCTGGTCGCACCTCACCGACGAGCAGGTCTTCGCGCTCTCCTCGGCGCTCTCCGAGGAGAGCGTCCCCGCCGGCACCAAGATCTTCGGCTTCGGCGACACCGGGCGCGACTTCTACCTGCTCGAGGAGGGCGAGATCTCGATCCAGCGCACGACGCCCTACGGCACGTTCCCGCTGGCGCTGCTCAAGCCCGGCGCGCTCTTCGGCGAGATCGGCTTCATCTCCGGCGGCCCGCGCTCGGCCGACGCGGTGGCGCTCAAGACCGTCCGCCTGCTGCGCCTGGACGCCGACTCGATCGAGGCGAAGGCCGCCGGCTGGAGCGAGTTCGGTGTCCACGTCTACTGGGCGCTCTGGCACGCCCTGTCCGGCAAGCTGCGCGCCACGAACGACCAGCTGCGGACGTTCTTCCCGGCCGACAAGCAGCCCGAGAATTTCCTGCGCCTGCGGCGCGCTCGCGAGGCCGGCGACGTCGAGGTGCCGCGCGACGACAAGGTGAAGCTGCTGCAAGAGCAGGGGCTGACCAGCAAGGAGCTGCTGACGCTCGCCACCTTCTCGCGCGAGATCAAGTTCGCGGCGGGCAGCGCGCTTTTCGAGGAAGGCGACGAGGGCAAGGAGATGTACGTCGTCCTCGAAGGCAAGGTGCTGATCTCGAAATTCATTCCGGGCGCCGGCGAGGAGGCGCTCGCGATCCTCGAGCGCGGCGACTTCTTCGGCGAGATGTCGTTGATCGAAGGCGAGCCGCGCTCGGCCGACGCCCGCGCCCACGAAGGCGCGGTGACCGTCCTGTCGCTCGATCAGTCGGCCATCCAGGAGATGCTGGCGCTCGACCCCGCCGCCTCGCTCGAGTTCGTCCGCCTGCTCTGCCGCCTGCTTTCCAAGCGCCTGCGCGAGATCGACGAGAAGGTCGTCACCTGGCGCATCTTCGCCGGCGAGGGCGACAGCGCCAGATCCAGCGCCAGCGCCTGATCCGCGGCGCGCTCCTCAGTCGACCGTCGGCAGGCCGGTCGTCACCGCCAGCGCGTCGAGCTCGATGTGGCGCCGCAGCGCCGCGTCGACCGCCCCGCGATCGACCGCCGCGAGGCGGTCGCGACGCCACGCCGCGTCCGTGAGCGGCAGGCCGACGACGAGGGAGTGCGCGGCGAGGTCGGCCCACTGTCGCGCCGTCTCCCGGCGGAACGGCTCGCGGCCGAGCAGATACGACCGCGCGTTGGCGAGCTCGCGCTCGCTGATCCCCTCGGCGACGAAGCGCGCGAGCTCCTCGCGGATCGCGCGTTCGGCCTGCGCCAGGTTCTTCGGCCCGGTTCCGACGTAGGCGGTGAGGCGGCCGGCGTCGAGGCCGGCGCCGGCGACGAGATCGGCCGAGGCCACGTAGGCGAGCCCTTCGCGGTCGCGCACCCGGTTCGGAATGCGGCCCGTCAAGCCGGCACCCGCGCCGAGAGCGACGGCGGCGAGCTCGAGCGCCTCGTAGTCGGGATGGCGCCGGTCGACCGTGCGCTGGCCGACGAGCAGGTGCGCCTGATCCCGGGCCCGCGTGCGCACCTCGCGCCTCCCGGCGGCGCGCGGCGGCGGCGGAGCGGGAGAGAAGCCATCGTCCGCTGCCGGCGCGAGACGCGGGAAGCATCGCTCGGCGGCGACGGCGACCGCGCTCTCGTCGATCTCGCCGGCGACGATCAGCCACCCTCCGCGCCGAAGCGCGGCAGCGTGGAAGTTGCGGCACTCCTCCCGCCCCAAGCGCGCGAGGCTCTCGGCGTCGCCCTGCAGCGGCCGCCCTTTCGGGTTCGGTGCCCACAGCTGCTCGGCGAAAGCGCGTGCCGTCATGAGGTCGGCCTGGTCCTCCTGCGCCGTGAGCTCCGCGGCGGCGTGGCGCGCCGTCCACTCCAGCCGGTCGGCGGGGAACTCGCTCGCGAAGGCGAGCTCGGCGGCGAGCTCCAGCGCACGCTCCCACTCGCTCCCGAGCGCGTCGATGGCGACGCCGTGCGCCTCGAGCGAGGCCCAGCCGGCGACGCTCATCCCCCGCCGCTCGGCGAGATCCGCCAGCGCGTGCCAGTCGTGCTCGGCAGTGCCCTCGGCGAGCATGCGACCGGTGACCAGCGCCTGTCCGGGGATCGCCTCGCGACGCGATCCGCCCGGCAGTACCAGCCGCAGTGCGACGACCGGTGCGCCCGGCATACGACGCGCGACGAAGGCCGAGCGCGCGGCGGCGTCGACGATCACGCGACGCTCTGGCGCCGCCCCTCGGGCAGACAGGCACCGACGACGATTCCGCCCTCGGGATCGAGCCAGCGGCGGGCGGCGGCGGCGACCTCCTCGGCGCTCGCCTCCTCTACTCGGCGCAGCACTCGGCCGGGCTGCTCGAGGTCGAACTGCGTGAGCGCCACACCGGCCGCGACCGCCTGCTGGTGAATCCTCTCGTGCTCGTGCACCCAGTCGGTGCGCAGCACCTGGCGCGCGCGCTCGAGCTCGTCCTCGCCGGCCGGCGTCCCGAGCTCGCTCAGGGCGGCGAGCAGCCGGCGCTCGACGTCGCCCGGGTCGGTC
>Ga0326597_10009656_pt1 | contig 12902 bp, 16 predicted proteins | sample RVTome_12_FD_203789 | JGI IMG/M metagenome (GOLD analysis project Ga0326597, IMG submission 203789) | Soil microbial communities from uranium-contaminated site in the Upper Colorado River Basin, Wyoming, United States - RVT100D185 | ecosystem: Environmental > Terrestrial > Soil > Contaminated >... | reverse complement strand
GACGACCGCATAGCACTCACACACGCGCTGCTCCAGCGCTGGCCGGTCGAGCACGGTGATCTTGCCGCGCTTGTAGGCAATGATTTCGGCATCCTGCAGCCGTCCGGCCGCCTCTGTCACGCCTTCGCGCCGCACGCCGAGCATGTTGGCGATGAGCTCCTGCGTCATCGTCAACTCGCTCGAGGATAGGCGGTCGAGGCTCATGAGCAGCCAGCGGCACAGTTGCTTGTCCACGGTATGATGACGATTGCAGACGGCCGTCTGCGCCATCTGCGTGATCAGCGCCTGCGTGTAGCGCAGTAGCAGGTGCATCAGCGGGCCGGCAGCGTTGCGAGAAGGTTGTTCTGTTTCGCGTCGGAAAGGTTTCGTCTACGTAAAGCCTGAATCACGCGCGCCGTCCCGGGGGTTTCGAGGAGCCCGGGGGTAGAAGTTACGCCAGATCCCCGTGGTGCGCTGTGCGCTAGCATACATAGCTTGAGAATCGCGGCACGACGTCAGTCCTTGTGATCGGGCATGAACTCACAGCACTCGGCACTCTGGGCGTGCGCGACGCGGCGACGGGCCTCTGGCACGCTTCGCGGCCTTCCTGCGGGGATGGTAATGCTGAACGGACGAACAAGGGTGCGTTGCGTTCGGTGACGCACATACAGGGCCTGAGGCAGCCGCTATTCTCTCGATTCCTATTCGTTCTGAGGACTTTGCCGTGATTTTCGACAGGAGTGCTGCTGGTACGGAGGACCCACGACGATTCAGTGAAGCCTGCTTGCATGCGATGATCGAAGCCTCCCCGCTCGGCCTTCTCCTCTCGGATTCGGAGGGTCGCTGCGTGTACACCAACATGGCGTATCAGAAGCTGTCCGGCCTGACGGCTGAGGAGTCCTCCGGAGAGCACTGGATTATCGCAATTCACCCCGAGGATCGTCAGCCGGCCCTCTCCGCCTGGCAAGGTTCGGCTGCGGATCAGGTACAGCTCTCGCAGGAGGTTCGGTTGCTGCGCCCGGATGGAGGCGTGCGCCGGGTGCGTTTGCATATCGCGGCACTGCGTGATGGCGGGCCCGCGAATGTCCGCTATGTGCACACAGTCGAGGACATCACCGCGAGACGGGCAGCAGAGGCTGCGTTGCACACGGCGGAAGAGGCTTTGTTCGAGCAAAACGGGCGCGCCCAGGTGACGCTCGATTCCATCGGTGACGCGGTGGTCACAACGGATCGGCTCGGCAGCGTCACGTATCTGAATCGCGTTGCCGAGACCTTGACCGGTTGGTCGCATGAGGGCGCCGTAGGGCAGCCGCTGGCGGAAGTGTTTACCATCGTTGACGGTGAAATACGACGACCGTTTAGAACCCTGATGGATAACTCGCCGTCGCTTAGCACGCCGGCCTTGAATTGCCGGCATAAGTAGCGCAGAAATCGGCGGTCACCGACCTTCTTGCCGAGCATCTCCAGCAACCGTTGCTGATCGATGCTGTCGAAGTACCGTGACAGATCCACATCAATGGCGGTGCTGACCCGGTGGCTGTACAAGTGTCGATGCAGATCCCGAACCGCGTCATGCGCGCTGCGTCCCGGTCTGAACCCGTAGGAACAATCGAGAAACAACGGCTCATAGATCGCCGCCAGTACTTTATGCATCATCCTCTGCACGATTTTGTCTTCCAGATTGCTGATCCCCAGCGAGCGCGTTCGGCCTGCCTGTTCCGGCTTGGGGATCAATACCTCTCGGGATGCCCCCGGCCGGTAGGCCATGACTCGCATACGCTCGAGTAAATCCTTCAGATTCGCCTCCAGGTCCTACCCGTACCGTTTCTTTGTGACACCATCTGCTCCCACCGCCTTCCTTCCATCCAGCGCGCGGTAGCATTCGGCCAGGGCTTCTTCCGTGAAGAGACGCATCACGTTGTCAAATCACTTGTGACGATCCCGGGCCGACAGCCACGCTATTCGTTCAAGTTTTGTTGTCGTCATAGATCGAGCCTCTGTTGGACTCATCACGCGTCCCTCGAACGAACAGCATTACCCAGGGCCCTTTCCTCCACAGGCATTACCCCGCTTCATCGGTACTATGGCCCATCGGACTTCCCAACAATCGTCCCGGCTTCCTCGCTGACCAAGCTTATCCGCCGGTACTCCGATTCCTTGGAGAATCGTTAGGACCTCTCACGTTCACTCATTTACTCTACCGACATGCCGTGCTCTCAGACCCCGGGGATGCCACCGGCTGCAACCCATACCGCGGTCGGTGATATTGTCTTCTGGAAAATTGAACTCATCGACGATCCCATATTTGCACCTTAACGGGGCTCAATCACTTCAACCCTTTTCGGCTTACGGCCTGCCAGCTCTCTGTCTACGCTTAACGCCTGCCGTTACCGGCACACGCTCAAGACTCCATAACAGGTACGGCGGGTCACCGCTTCCTGTGCAGTACTTTCAACTACTAGCAAATAAGTGCCTCGTGGCACACCATTTATAGGTGCAAATCAACAGTCAACCTTCAGATGAGTTACTTGGCCCCCAAAATCCGCGAATACGAAAAGATCTCGAGGCGAAGCTCGATGCGGCGAACGACCATGCCGTCGGCATGCTGCGCAAAGTGACGAGAACTCGGGGTAGAGGTTGTGTAGGGGCAGGGTCGAGCTTTACACCGTCCTGCCCTCGTTCAACGGCGTCGCGCTCTTGATCCGCAGGCTCTCGATCCATTCGTAGGCGAAATCGCGTTTGCTTCTTGAGTTGACGAACGCTGTCACGCTCATAGTGAGCAACGCCCCCAGACTGGCGAGCGCCATGTCCTTGTGCGCATCCCAGACATCGCCCTGCGTACCCAGGTAAGCCACACCCAGGTCGCCGCCGAACACTTCAGCCACGAACCACTCGATCAGTTCGAACAGCATCGAAGTGGACATCGTCAGATCCAGCGGCAGAAAATAACCCCAGAAGCCGCGCACGCCCGCAATGCGCAGAAAGAGCTCCCGGATGGGATAAGCGATCAGCAGACCGTAGGAAAAGTGCACGACACGATCGAAATTGTTGCGCTCCCAGCCGACCAGTTCGTTGAACGTGGCGCCGCTGAGCGATACCCACCAATCGTCGTAGGGCACTTCCGCATAGGTGTAATGCGAACCCAGCGTATGCAGGCAGAGAAACAGAAAGATCAGCGTGTACGAGATCCGTGATAGGGGAAACCTGCGATAAGTCGCCGCCAGCAATACAATCGTGACTACCAGCAACGCGTTTTCCAGCAGCCAGTCTTTGCGATCGAACGGCTCAATGGCAAGGCCGGTCCACAGCAGAGTCAACAAACCGAGGAGAGTGCTCACATACCTGATATGCGTCATGTCCCGGGTTGTCCCACTCTCGTCGTCCGCACGTCGGCTGATACCGCTCGTTCTACGCGTCGCCACCGCGACCGATCAACAGCAATAACTTGGCGGCAAACACTCTCATGTGACCCCCAACTTACCGTTGATGGATCGTGAGATGGTTAACCCGCGTTGCAGCCTTCAAAGTTGCATGACACGCGCAAACCGGCGTGCCGTCGCGAGTAGCAGGAGGCCCCGACCCAACACTCGAAAGGTGCGAACGCGCCCCAGTAGTACCAGCAACACGACGCCGCCCGCGATGACCGCGGGACGCAGCAGGAACCCCCGCGTCGCCCTCACGACTCGGTCAATGGAATGAAATCTGGCTTCGATGCCGTCAACCTGACGCGCGAGCTCCCTGCGTTGGACGGCGCAGTGCAGCCGCAGCGCGGCTTGGCGTCGTGCAAGGTCGACAGCGCGAGTGTTCATATCTGTGTCTCCCGCGTGCTACCTGCGGAGGCGGTTCTGCAGTTGCTCGCCATCATTGGCAAGCTCGGCGAGCGTGCCATCAAGCATGCGCGGCTTGCTGCCCACTTTGACGCGCAGCACCAGCCCGGCAACGATCGCGATGCCAAAGAAGAGACCGGTCACCAGCACGGACACAAGAAGCCGATGCGTATCCCAAAAAACGAAAATGGCGGACAGCGCGGCCAGCAATATTCCGATGCCGGCGGCGAACAGCATAACGAACGCCCACACCATGATGCTGGCGGCGCGATGAATCTCTTCTTGCAGCTCCGTTGTGAGCAGTTCGAGGCGGGTCCGCGCAATCGCAACTACTGTCGCGAGCAGGCTGGTCAGTGATCTGAACAGACCGTTCACGGGACCGGTGTAGTCGCCCGCGCGGGGGGGGTCTCCCAGGGCAGACGCGCTGCCGTCGTCGACAATCAAGGCAAGTGGCTCCTCGCAGAACCGCTCAACGACGGCTGATCAGCAGTCCAAGCACGAGCCCGATACCCGCGGCAATTCCCGTGGCGTGCCAGGGATTGTCGCGCATGTATTCCTCGGCCTCTCCGGCCAGGGCACGAGCGCGCTTCAGCGCCTCGTCCTCGACATTGGCCAAACGGGCCTTCGCCTGACGCAGTGACTCTTCAGTACGCGCTCTGGCTTCCTGGACCTTCTCGCCGCTTTGCGCGGCAGTCGCCTTGAGCAAGGCTTCAGCGTCGCGAACGACAGCCTGCATGTCTTCAAAAAGTTTCTCAGTCGTTACGGCTTCGCTCATTCCTTTTCTTCTCCGAGGGGACATATGAGACTCCGCAAGTCACATGTTTAAGGAAAGCAGTATCGCTCAACGAGCGTGAGGCAAGCACGCTACGCTAAGCTTTGTTCGGCTCCATTATCCGGACTCAGGCTCGGCGGCTCAAGTACTAAAGCTCGCGTTTGACCGACTTGCGTACGTCCGGAACGAGGGATTTAGAACTCCGGACCTCGCCTTACCCTTCAAGGCGTTAGCGGGCCTCAATCAATCCAAATGTGCTTAGCGAGAGATAGCCTAACCATGTAATGGAATGGACCTTTGTTTTTATGGCGCGCCCGGAAGGACAAACTTCGAACTCTTTGCTCGAAGCGCTGATGGATTGGAACACTCGCCTGAGCAGCTTACGCCGTTACGTGAGTCGACACGCAGCGTAATCGCTCACGCTCTCCAACAAGCAGCTACTTTGATGCTCACAATAGCATATGCTATATATCGCATATGCCGGGCGCCATCCTGATTGAGGACCGCAAGTTGCTTCTGGACAGCGGTGCAATCGTGCAGATCAAGATCTGGCGGTTGCCGGAGGCAACGAAAGAAAGGCCACACGGCCTGAAATATTCCCGGTTCTACGGCCGTCCCGGTGAGCGCGTCGTTGGCTACGACAACGAAGCCGGCAAAGGAGATCATCGCCACTATCGCGAGCGCGAAGAACCGTATCAATTCACAACCTACCAGAATCTTCTTGCTGATTTTTGGCAGGACGTGAGGAAGGAGATTGAACGTGAGAGAAGTTAAATTGCATGTCGAGACGCTGGATCGCTTTATTGGCGAAACGATGGCGATGGCCGAAAGGCTGGATCGCGGCGAGCGTGAACGGCAGGCGGCCCACATCGCCTTCGAGAGCATGGAGACGTTCTTGAAGGTGCTCACGCCCAATCGCTGGGCGCTGCTGCGCGCGTTGCGCGGCCGTGGACCCTCATCGATCCGCGCCCTCGCGCAGACTCTCGGCCGAGACTATCGCGGCGTTCACGCTGACGTGGCGGTGCTCGTCGACGCGGGTCTGATCGAGCGCGACGACAGCGGCGCGATTTCGGTGCCCTGGTCTCGGGTCACTGCAGAGATGGCGCTGGACGTGGCCGCTTCCGGGTAGGCTACGGCGCTTGGGCGCGGCCACGCTGTTCGCGGCGGGGCAAGACGGTAGCGGATCGGGCTGAACCTCGATGGAAATTGGCGCGCCCGGAAGGACAACCTTCGAACTCTTTGCTGGATACGCTTGCTGATTGGAGCGCTTACCTTGAGCGGAACGCGCGGCAACCCTGCGCAGCACAACGGGCACGGCACGCGCATCACTATCAGCCAACATGCTTCCAAGTACTCTGCGATCTCAACTTCATTTGAGCGCGTTTATCGCGGGACACAGCCTCGTTGCTACTTGCGCTCGTCGAGCACTTGACAGATCTTGCCTTTCCTTTAAGATTAACCTGTCAGTTAATTAACTCACAGGTTTCAGAGAGCGATTCGTGCAGGATCAACTGAGTCAAAAGTTTGCAGCCCTTGCCGACCCGACAAGAAGGGCCATGCTCGCCCGGCTCCACGAGGGCCAGGCCAGCGTGTCGGAAATCGCCGAACCGTTTCTCGAGCAGATGAGCCTGCCGGCCGTAACGAAGCATTTGAAGGTGCTCGAGAGAGCCGGCCTCGTCACCAAAACCCGGGACGCGCAGCGTCGATTGTGCGATCTGAATCCGAAAGGCTTTAGGGAGACCGTCGAGTTTTTGGAGGAATACCGACAGATGTGGGTCGAGAGCCTCGATCGACTCGGCACCTATCTGAAGACCGTCACCGCCAGAGACAAGAAATCGAGGAGAAGAAATACAAATGGCCGCAAGAAATAGGCAGAACGAGATCCATATCACTCGCGTGTACGAAGCCCCGGTGACTGCCGTCTGGAACGCATTCACGGATCCCGATCAGGTGGCGCAATGGTGGGGTCCAAGAGGCTTCACGCTCACCACGCACAGCAAGGATCTTCGTTCCGGAGGCACCTGGATCTACACGATGCACGGACCCGATGGTGTCGACTATCCGAACAAGACGCTCTACCACGAGGTGGAGAAGTGCAGGAAGCTAGTTTACGACCACGGAGGCAATGACGATCGGCCGCCGCTCTTTCGCGTCACCGTGTTGTTTTCGGAGTCGGATGGCAAAACGACGATGGAAATGACGATGGCCCTGTCTTCCGCCGAGGAGGCGGCGGCAACCCGCAAGTTCATCAGGGACGCCGGCGGCAACGCAACCTGGGACCGCCTGGCCGAATACCTCGACGAAACCGAAAAAAGGATTAACAGTTTCGTCATCAATCGCAGCTTCACGGCGCCGATCGATCTGGTGTTCGACATGTGGACCGATCCGGCTCACTTATCGTGCTGGCTGCCGCCGACAGGGTTCGACATGGAATTCCTTCGAGCGGATCTTCGGCAGGGCGGCAGTTGCTTCTTCCGGATGAGCAATGGCGCTGGAGTCAGCTTCCACTCGCGATTCGAATACCGCGAGATTGCCAGGCCCCACCGCGTTGTCTATGTCCAACGGTTTTGTGACGAAGCAGAGAATGCGGCTCGCCATCCGGGCTTGGCCGAATTCCCTGCGGCGATGCAGACAACCGTCATGTTCGCGGCCGAGGGAGAGCAGGCGACAAGGGTCACCGTCATTTCCGAAATGCTTGACGCAGCCGATGCCCGGGAAATCGCTGCGTTCAGGAACGAACGACCGGGAATGACGCTCGGATGGACCCGTTCGTTCGACAAACTCGACGAGGTGGTCTCGACGGTGACGGCATCGGAAGATCATCTCGATGGGAAGCATCGAGGCGAGATGCAGCGAGTTCGATAAGGCTGAAGAGACCTGCTGTTCTTCCTCGTGCCGGCCAGAGGCTGTGATTTTGTGAAAATTGGCGCGCCCGCAAGGACAAACTTCGAACTCTCTCCTGCAGACGCTGGCTGAGTGGAACGCTTGCCTTGAACAGCACTCGCCTGCTTCCAGGATTCATCTGGCCAGATAGGGCAGCCATCTACGAACACCCGCCTCAGGCAATATTCAGTGCTCGCACCACTGCCTTGGGTTCGCGCTCGATAATCTTCAGCAGGGTTTTTGCGGCGCCTGTGGGGGAGCGTTGACCCTGCTCCCACTTCCGCAGCGTCGAAGCGCTGACGCCAAAGGCGTCGGCAAATTGATCCTGTGACAGGCCCAGCCGCATGCGCGCCTTCCGAATGTCGTCAGGCTTAACCGTCACCTTGTGAGCGCGACCGCCCGTCCGCTTGCCCTGAGCATGAGCCAGCGCTTGAGCCATCGACTGCACCAGTTCATCACCAAGCTTGCTCATTTCCGTTTCCTCGTCGCCTTGATTGCCGCTGCGAAAGCAGCAACGGCTTTGCGCTGCTCCGCCGTCAAATCTGCACGCTCGTTCTTGCCGTAGACGAGCAAAGCGTAGATAGGCATGTCCTGATCGTAGAAGTAGTAGATCACTCGAACGCCTCCGGACTTGCCTTTACCTTTGGCTCCGTACCGAACTTTGCGCACGCCGCCCGTACCGACAATTTCGTCACCAGCCTCCGGATAGCTCGCAAGAAACCCAATTAATTCGGCTTGCTCATCTTCGCTCAGGAGCTTCTCCGCCCGGCGAATGAATACGCGTGTTTCGACGACCGTCTGCATAGCGGAGTATAACCCAATGGGCTATAGCTGCAATATCACGAACCTGGGACCGCAACAACCGCCTATTGGAGACGAAATGCTGGAATGACTCGAGGAGGCTGGGCCGTCCGCTACCGGGGAAGACATTAGCGGTCCGGTCAGGACCAATGGAAGTTGGCGCGCCCGGAAGGACAAACTTCGAACTCTCTGCTCGAAACGCTGGTCGATTGGAACGCCCGCCTGAGTAGTTTGCGCAATCACGTGAGTCGGCACGCAGCGTAATCGCTCGCGTGCCGACTCGATGGCGCGGATATCGAGCTCGGATGTTCGCATGACGTCTGGCCCACATCGTATCGTGCCCTGAGCGCGTAGATCGCCCGCATGAACCTGATCCGTGCCTCGGCTCCCGCCTGCGTTTCCGGCGGCAGGAACAATCGCTTCCAATGGCCGCCCGACATGCCTGCGTCCGACGCAGCCGGCGCGAGGCCACCGCGCGGGAAGCCGATGCAACGAGTCGCCCCCGTAGTAGCTAATTCAATTCAAATTAGCTAATATAGAGCGCAGGTCGATTACGGAGTGCACCATGACAAAGCGCCGCCTGAAGCGAAAGACCGGCAAGGCTCGCCCCGGCTCGCGGTCGGGGACGCACACTATCCGCGAAGGAGCGGTGACGCGTGGCGAGCGTTCGATCGCCGCGACCGACGCCAAGAACCGGTTCGGAGAGATGTTGAAGGCGGCGGAAGCGGGGCCGGTATTTATTGAAAAGCGCGGCCGCTACCAAGCGGTAGTGCTCGCCCTCGACGACTACCAGTCGCTCCTGGCCCGGAACCGCACGCCGGATGAGGCGCGCCTGGACGCGCTACGCAAAGAGTTCGATAAGCTCTACGCGCGCATGCAATCGCGGCGCTCGCGTCGCGCGACGGATCGGCTTCTTGCCGCCTCGGACGAAGAGATCAATCGGGCCGTCGCCCCGCGTGACTGAGAGCGGGCGGATCTTCGTCGCCGCCGGCACGAATGGCGCCGGCAAGAGTTCGATCGCCGGGGAATTCATCGCCCGCGCCGGCGGTGCCTACTACAACCCGGACGCGCGCACGCGCGAGCTCGTGGCGGCCGGGCTCGAACTTGCGGACGCCAACGCGCAGAGCTGGAAGGAGGGTTACGATGCGCTGCGCCGTGCGATCGACCGCGGCGAGAGCTTCACGTTCGAAACCACGCTCGGCGGGCAGAGCATCGCTCGTGAGCTTCACCGAGCCGCGGCGGCCGCCCTCGAGGTGTGCGTCTGGTATGTCGGTCTCGCCTCCCCGGCGCTGCACATTCAGCGCGTCCGCGCGCGGGTTGCCCGCGGTGGTCACGACATCCCCGAGGCCAAGATCCGGGCACGCTACGCGCGAAGTCTCCGCAATCTCATCGCCCTCCTCGAGGTCGCGGCCGAAGTGCATGTCTTCGACAACTCCGAGGAGACGGCGGACGGGCGCCCACAGGCGCGACGCGTGATGCGCATGAAGGATCGGATAATCGTCGCGCCGCCGAGCCTGGACGAGCTCCTGCGCACAACGCCCGAATGGGCGAAACCCGTTGTCGTTGCGGCCTTGAAGGTGAACCAAGCGACGCTGGCGACGCGACGGAACCGAGGTCGATAGGCCGACGCGCTCGCGAGCGCGAGGAACACGCGCGGACGGAGAAGATGCGGCTCGTCTCAACGCGGAATCGTCGCCAGACTCCCAAACCGAGGCGCCTCAAACGGCTCTGGCGTGCCGGAGAGACGCTCGCTACCGGGCGAGACATCAGCGGACCACATTGGAACTTGAAGGATTGGCGCGCCATGGGTGATGAATCTGGGCACTGGAGCACGGTACTTGATATCGCAGTCTAGTTGTCGTGGAAACGTCCGCTACCGGGTTGCACTCCGGTCGTTCATCTTTGCGCTGGAAAGGGCCGCGTGCGGCCAGTTGCCTCGATCCCCTCGCGGCGGAACCAGCATCTTCCAAGGCAGCCCCCTCTGCCGGCATGTTCCGATGCATTTTTACGGTGCTCGCGCTTGCTGCCAGTGGCGGCACGCCGTGTGCGTTTTCTTTTCATCAACCCACAGGAGGTATTCATCACCGCTATCAGCTCGCTTTTCTCCTCAGTCTCCCCGCTCGATCTTGAGCTAGTGCGAGTGGCGGTGCTCAGCGCCTGGTTTACCTGCACATCCGATAAGGACCACGATCGAAGTGCAAGTGATCGCGATGGGCGGCATTGTAATCCGGGCTGAGCACGCCGTCGAAAAATCGGCAGGCGCCGGTGCGCACTTCACTCAAGAACGCAGCGGGTGCGCCCGGCTCCTCCCAATCACTCAGCACGCGGATTCGCTGGCCGTCCTCGAGCACGAAGCCGGCGACATCCAGCGCTTCGGCAGTGGCATGTCGACTGCGAGTGGCATTCGCCCGCCCATACACATTGCGGCAAGAGTAGCTGCCGAAGTGCTCGATCGTCGCCACCGGTTGGCCAAAATGAGCTTGTGCGGCCGGCGTCAGCACATGACGCTCCCACAAGGCTAGCGAAACCGCCGCGCGACATGTCAGCGAAAAGGATTCGCTCACACGACTGGCGGTTCGATCGATGCGAACGGCGTTCACGAAGCCGCAGGCCGGGCCGGTGCTGCGATCAGTGAGCACTTCGTAGTCCATACCGGTGGTCGCGAGCACCTGCCGGCACTGCGCGGGGCCCCTGGAAAGTCTGGCAAGTTTGAGGCGGGTCAGAAAGTTCGGCTCGGCATTCACGTCGAGCTGCGCCCATGGGTTCCAATCCGGCCGGATGGCGATGGCGCCACTGCGAATGCCCCACAGTGAGCCTGCCAGAGTGATTGCGAGTAGCAGCAGGAGAAGCGTCAGGCGCATGGGTGAGGCGAGTTGAATGTGAGCTACGATCAGATCTGGTGTATGAGCTGAATCGAGGAAGGCGACGCATCCTGCTGAAATTGGGTTTACGAGGACCTTCTTTCAGCATGAAAGCGACGCGGCACCCATGGCCAACGATACGATCGTTTCCTTCGCCTATCCAGCCTTTCACGACGAGCTCAGCGATCTCGTGCGCAAGAAAGCGGTGCTGAAGCTCGCGTTCGCCGACCAGCTTGCCTATGTCCGAAACGAGGGATTTAGAGCTCCAAATCTGGCCTTACCCTGCAAGGTGTTAGCTGATCTCAAAAGCACCAAATGCGAAATGGCGCGCCCGAGAGGACAAACTTCGAACTCCTTGCTGGAGACGCTGGCTGAATGGAATACTTACCTTGAACGGGATGCGCCAACCTATCGGCTATCAAAGTCTACAGGTGTCTACCGGGGTTCATCTGGCCCACGCGGATGATGTGGATGGCGGACGAAATGACGGTGCGAAGGAATACCTCGCGAGCCAGGACCCGGACGATCCCGGTGTGTTCGTTCTTTCACGCCTGTGCGGTGCGGCCGAAGAGCTGCACGCGGCCGTGCTGATCAACCCGTATGACCGGCGGGCGGTTGCGGACGGGGTTACGGGGGCGATCGAGATGCCGCTTGCGGAGCGCCGCGAACGGCACTCGCAGATGCTCGCGACGATCGAGCGCAACGACGTGCACAGCTGGAGCCGCCGCTTCATCGGTGCTCTGCGCCTGGCTCAACACGTGCGGTATTAGCCCGGATTTCGGTGCGTAAAGTGACCGTAGCCTTCGAGCACGCCTCCGACGAGGCCGATCGCGAAAACGGTGACCGCAAACACGAGTAACGAGAGCGACAGCGCATCCACGCTCGCGACTCCGAGGCCTGCCATCAAGTAGACAACGGCGCCTTCCCTCAGCCCGAGGCCGCCGATCGTCACCGGAACGAGCGCCACCACCATCGCGGCGCTGCGAACCCAGGCGATCGTCGAGACGTCGACTTCCAGACCCAAAGCGCGCGCGAGAACGAACCAGCTCGCTATGCCCGAAACGTGAACGGCGGCCGACAACAGGATTGCCGCAACCACGGTGAGGAACCCGGGGCGTCGGTCGAGACTTCCGGCTCTGCGCAAATATTCCGCCGCCCAACGGATCCCCGGTGCACGTTTTGCGAGACCGAGGACCGCGTCGAGCGAGCGCGTGAACAATGTCAAGCCGAGCAGGCTCATGCCGGCTGCGGTCGCCAGCAATAGGAACGTCACGGCTGGCAGCGTCGAGCTCGACATCAGGAAGCCGGCGAGGAGGCCGATGCCGGCTCCCGCTGCCGTAGCGACAGCGCGATCGCCGACGAGCACGACGAGCGCCGTGCCCAACCCCGACGCGCCGGGCGTAAGATGGAAGAGCCTGATGGCCCAACCCGTGACGTTTCCTCCGGGAAGAAACAGCCCGTAGAACATCGCGGACAGATTGACTGTAAGGGCCTTCATATGAGTAAGCGGCAATCGCTGTGATCGCGCGAGAACCTTGAGCCGAATCGCGCCCAGCCATTGCCCCAGGAACGCGGCAGAGAATCCGGCGAGCGCCGCTGGCCAAGGGCATTCCGCAATGCGCGCGAGAACGCCCTCCGGCCCTGCGAGCCGGACGAGGATCGCCAGAATGGCAAACGCCAATAGCACGCGCAGCGCGGGGATTGCGCGCCTGATGAGGCTGGTCGGTTTGCCCCTATGGACCGGATTCGCAACGCGTTGCCGCTGGTGCCTATCCATCA
>Ga0326597_10009655_pt1 | contig 12903 bp, 14 predicted proteins | sample RVTome_12_FD_203789 | JGI IMG/M metagenome (GOLD analysis project Ga0326597, IMG submission 203789) | Soil microbial communities from uranium-contaminated site in the Upper Colorado River Basin, Wyoming, United States - RVT100D185 | ecosystem: Environmental > Terrestrial > Soil > Contaminated >... | reverse complement strand
TGGCCGCGCTGCGCGACGAGCGGGCGGTGGCGAAGCACTTCGTCGCGGTTTCGACCAACGCGGCCGAGGTGGCCGGTTTCGGTATCGACCCGGCGAACATGTTCGGCTTCTGGGACTGGGTCGGCGGGCGCTACTCGATGGGCTCGGCGATCGGCTTGTCGACCATGATCGCGATCGGGCCGGAGCACTTTCGCGCCATGCTCGCCGGCTTTCGCGCCATGGACGAGCATTTTCGCAGCGCGCCGTTCGAGCGCAACTTGCCCGTTCTCATGGGCTTGATGGGCGTCTGGTACAACAATTTCTTCGGCGCGCAGTCGGTCGCGGTACTGCCCTACGACCAGTACCTGAAACGCTTCCCGGCCTACCTGCAGCAGCTCACCATGGAGTCCAACGGCAAGAGCGTCACCCTGGAGGGCGCCGGCGTAGACTATCAGACCGGACCGATATTCTGGGGCGAGCCGGGGACCAACGGACAGCACTCCTTCTACCAGCTCCTACACCAGGGAACCAAACTCATCCCGTGCGACTTCATCGCGTTCTGCGAATCCCTCAACCCGCTCGGCCGGCATCACGATGTGCTCATGGCAAACGTCTTCGCGCAATCCGAGGCACTGGCCTTCGGCAGGACCGCTGCGCAAGTCAAGGCCGAGGGAACGCCCGACTGGTTGGTGCCGCACCGCGTTTTCGAGGGCAACCGCCCGTCCAGCACCCTTCTGGCCGAGCGGCTCACGCCGGAGACGCTGGGCAAACTGGTCGCCCTCTACGAGCACAGCGTCTTCACCCAGGGCGCAATCTGGAACATAGACTCGTTCGACCAGTGGGGCGTCGAGTTGGGCAAGGTGCTGGCGCAGAAGATCCTCCCGGAACTCGAAATGGCGACAGAACCCCGGCTCGAACACGACAGTTCAACCAACTGCCTGATGCGTCGGTACCGCAAGCGCAACTTGGCCACGCAATGACCCGGGGCATTGCCCGCGCTTCGTACATCGGAGACAGATACTTTGGCGCGAACATGGTTGCGGGACCGCAGGACTTCGGCGGATCCTGTAAGGAATTGGGCGTCACCTCGACCAATTGCCAACTGCCGTCTTACCGGGAACGGATGAGTCCGGGCCACAAATGATCGCGTAGCGCCCGCAGGCGGCCGCGCGTGCGGCGATCGAAATCCATGTCGCGTGGTTTCGGAATGGACCCGCTATGAGCGCATGAACATGAAATCGATAATGGACTACCTACACGACGCGCTCGGTGAGCGCACGGGTGAGGGAATGCGGTATGGCCTCTCCAGGTGGTGCTGTGTGCTTGTTGTCGCGGTCGCTGCGACGCTCGCGGGTTGCGGTGAATCCGGCCAGCCTGCAGCACCGGCAAAGACCGCGCCGGCAAAGACCGCGCCGGTAAAGACCACACCGGCAAACACCGCGTCGCAATCTACACGGCCGGCGGACACGCCGGTAGTGGACAAAACGGACGTCGACAAAACGGACGTCGACACGTTCCTCGCCTCGCATTGGGCGCGACCGCTCGCGCCGCAGGGGCAGCCACCCGCCGGATTCACACCGACCGACCTCTCGCTTGATCCGGCAACTTGCGGCACTTGTCATGCTGCCCAGTTCGAGGCGTGGCGCGGCAGCCTGCATGCGGCGGCAATGGGTCCCGGTATTCTCGGTCAACTCGCCGAAATGGCTGCCGGCGCACGCGACGAGCACCAGGACTGCATTCGGTGCCACGCGCCGCTCGCCGAACAGGCGGACAGCCTTGCCGCGGCTCTGGCGGCGGGTGGGGACCTCGCAGAATTGAGGCCCGGCGGTAATTTGCATCTGCACGGCATGATCTGTGCCGCCTGCCATGTACGCGGATATCAGCGCTACGGGCCGCCGCGGCGCGACGGTTCCGCCCCCAAGGACCGCGCCAATTTTCCCCACGGCGGGTGGATCGCCAGCCGGGCGTTCGAAGATTCGCGCTTTTGTGCCGCCTGCCACCAGTTTGAACCCGACCAGTACGCGCTCAATGGCAAGTTGCTCGAGAATACGTACGAGGAATGGAAAGCCAGCCGCCATGCGCGCGAGGGTAGGACCTGCCAGAGCTGCCACATGCCTGATCGCCGGCACTTGTGGCGCGGTATACACGATCCCGAAACCACCCGCGCCGGGGTCACCATCGATGCGGTCAAGCCGACGACGGACTCGGGCCGCATTCTTGCGGCCCTTAACATCCGCAATTCCGGCACCGGCCACCAGTTCCCGACCTACGTCACGCCGAAAGTAATTGTCGAGGGCGTTCAGGAAAGTGCCCAGGGAAAGATCCTGCCGGGAACGCTGCAGCAACTATTCATCGAACGGCGGTTGAAACCCGATCTGAGCGCCGAATTGTCGGATACCCGGCTTGCACCGGACCAGAGCGTTACGTTCAATTACCGCGCCGCGCGCGCACCCGGGGCCCGAACCCTGGTGCTGCGCGTGCGCGTCGAACCCGACGCCTTCTACACCGGGCTCTATCGCGACCTGCTCGCAAGCGGCTCGGCCGCCAAGGGCAGGCGTCTTATCCAGCATGCGCTGGAGAACTCCATCGCCTCCCAGTACACGCTGTTCGAGTCGCGTTATCCCTTGCCGGGAGCGTAGGCAATGAGCGAACAAGACGGCATCGGACAAGCCGATCGTGCGCGGGACAGGAGCAAGCCATGGAATGCACACCTGCCCGGCCGGTCCAGTCGTTGCGGGTGCATGCAGTCTTTTCGGCCTGCCTTGTCGTTTCGTCCAATCTGACGGAGATGCGATGCGTATCCAGCCACGCGCTACGGGCGAATATCCCTGGTATGTGAGGCCGCTGTTCTGGCTGCAACGGCGGCACTATGGCCAGGTCCTGCAGCCAGGCCTGCTCTGGGGGCGGCATCCGGGCCTGCTGTTCGGCGTTGCGTTTCTGCTCGGTCGGCTGAGCCGGCGGAAATCCGCCCTGACGCCGGCCTTGCGGGCCTTGATCTGTGTGCGCGTGTCGCAGATCAACGATTGTCCGTTCTGCATCGACATCAACGGGGCGAGCTACTTGGCAGCCGGGGGAGCGCAGGCAGACAAGCTGCTTGTGCTGCCGCAGTGGCGTGAGGCCCCCGGTTTTACGGAACCGGAGCGCCAGGTGTTGGCCTATACCGAGTCGATGACCGACAGCCGGCAGGGCGTGGACGATGGCCAGTTCGCCCGCCTGCGCCAATATTTCGACGACGATGGCCTGATCGAATTGACGGCGCTGATCGCTTTTCAAAACATGTCGAGCAAATTCAATGCGGCCCTCGCGGTTCCGCCACAGGGCTTTTGCCGGACCGACGCACACCCGTGAAATACGATGCGGGCGGCTTCGCAGTACGACAGGAGGAGGGTTTGATATGAACGTGACGATCGGTCGCTTACGCTCAATTTTCCGCGCCTACACTGTGATTGCCGCCGTTTTCGCAGCGCCGGCGTCGGTGATCGCCCAAGGCGCCGATGTGGAGATGAGCAAGATCAGCGGCGACCCCGCGGCACCGCGGCGGCACTTCAGGCTGGTGGATCCCGCGAAACTTGCGCCACAACGGGCAAGCGAAATCTACGCGATCATCCGCCAGGCTTTGCAGGGCGGATACTCCCGCTCGGGCAACGCCATCGCGCGCGGCTATCAGGGTTGGCGCCGCATGAATACCGCCCCCTACCTGTCCGCCACGCACGGCAATCACTATCTGAATAACTACGTCAACGATATCGGCGCGGCCGCCTACGGCCGCTTCGAGAACGCCGGCAAGCTCCCGGTGGGCACTGTCATTGCCAAGGACAGCTTCTCGATGACGCGTGGAGGCGAGATCCTGCTGGGCGGACTGTTCGTGATGGAGAAGATGTCCGGCGGTTTCAACTATGTGACCGATGACTGGAAATACAGCCTTTTCCAGCCGGATGGCACGCTGTTCGGGGAGACCGATGGCACGGGTTCAAAACGGGTGGAGTACTGCATCGCCTGTCACCTGGCGCGCAAGCAGCATGATCATCTGTGGTTCCTGCCCAAATCCTACCGCGTACCGGTACGCGACTGAGCGCCGGACTCTAGCGCGAGCGGTGGACGCACAGGGCCGCGCAATAACCACCAGCAGGTCGCCGAAACTGGCGGGGAGATGCTTACATCGCGTCTCCGCTCGATGCGTACTATCTCGCGTGCTTGCCAGCCTGCCAACCATGCGGTGCCAGGAATCTCTCGCCCACCTCGATCGGTTCGTCCTCCAGAGGCGTGGCCATGGTGTCGTTCCAGCGATTGAGGAATCCGAACAGCGCAATAACTGCGACGATCTCGACGATCTGGTTTTCCGACCAATGTTTTTTCATGTCGGCAAACATGTCATCGGAGACGTCGTTCGGAACAGCGGCGGCGGCCAATGCGAAATCCAGGGCGACTCGCTCCGCGGCGGTGAATAGCGGGCTCGATCGATATTCCCAAATTGCGGCAAGCCGTTGCTCCTCGACACCGAAATGCAGTGCGCCGCCCGCTGTGTGGGCCATGCAGTACTGGCAGCCCGCCGCGCGGCTCGCCACGTGCGCGAGAAGGCGCTTGAAGCCGCGGTCAACCTCGCCTTCCGGATCCCAGACCGCTGCGGTGAGCTGGGAAAGGGCTTGCACCAGTTTCGGCTTGCGCTGCATGATCAATACACTGTTGGGGATGAATCCCAGCGACTTCTTGTACATCTCGAACTGATCCTTGAGTTCGGGAGCGTGGTCGACGGGTAGGGGCGCCAGACGCGGGGCCGGCCGTGCGGGTGCGTTCATGGATGTTCTCTCATGGAATTGCAATGGGTCGATGTTCGTCGAAGTTTCGCTCAATGGCGCTAGGCCTCGCCGCGCGCGGGGTAATTCTTCGCGATCACGAAATCGATTGCCTGAAGAATTTCGCTGAAATGCGGCCTGGCGAACGGCATCGTCGAAGTCGAACCCCAGTAAAGGGTACCGTCAGGCTTTATCAGAAACAGGCCCGGTTCGGCAAACAGCGCCGGTTCCTCGACGCCGGTGGAGGTCGGCCCGTGGCCGGCCGAGACATAAAGGCCCCACTGGCGGGCGGTCTCGATCGGTACGGCGTAGCCCAGGCTGAGATTCGGCAGGTCCCATTTACTCTTGGTTTCTTCGGCGCGTTCCCTGGGATCGGTGCTCGCGACCAGAATCGACACGCCGCGTTTGGCGAATTCGTCCACCATGCCGTTCAGTTCCGATGTGTACTTGCGGCAGATCGGGCAGTGCAGACCCCGGTAGAACACGATCATGGTGAAGTGTCCGGGTTTCTGTGCCGCGAGCGACCAGTGGCCGCCGCCGACGGTATCGACTTCAAGCACGGGCGCGGGTTGTCGGGGTTTGATGGTCATTGGAGTCTCCGGGTGGGGTGGGCGGGAACAAGAAAGCGGCTCTTGGTGCGAAGCCCTCGGGCAATACCGCCGGGGGTTATGTACTGCTTAGTCGATAATAAGTGAAAAAAATTACACTTCGAGAGCGCGCAGCATCACCATCGCGATGTCGTCGAGCGCGTTGCGGTCCGGGTTTGCTTTGCCTACCAAGCGAAGGCCCTGGATACCCGAAGTCAGAAAGCGTGCGAGCGCGGTCACATCGGATCCAGCGTCGATTTCGCCACGATCCATGGCGCCCGCGAGCGCTTCGGCAAATACCCGTTCCACGCGGGCAAGGCTGCGGCGCACCTGATTTACGGCAGTCCGGTCACCACGGGGAATTTCGGCGGCGCAGTTGCCAATGAAGCAGCCGCGCCGGCCCGATCCCGCGACGATATCGTCAATAATCCGGCCCAGGAACGACTTAATTGACACTTGGATCGGAAGCTGTCCGGCCAGCGCAGCGGCAACACGCGTGGCGGCGTGCTCCTCATAGCGGTCAAGCGCGCTAAGGTACAACTGCCGCTTATCTCCGAAGGCGGCATAAAGGCTCGATCGGCCCAGACCCGTCGATTCGCACAGGTCGTCTACCGATGTGGCTTCATAGCCTTTGGCCCAAAAGGTCTGCATCGCAGATTCAAGGGCCGAGTCAACATCGAATTCGCGCGGGCGGGCCATTTACACAGGCTGACACAGGCTGACACAGGCTGAAAAGAAGTTGTGTACAGTTGTGTACTATACAGTCTACAATCGCGCCGTGCAATGGCCACTTGAATGGCCACTTGAATGAACAATGTTTCAGCGTGATCTACGCGGCCTTGCCCGAACGCTTATACGTGCTCGACCCGGGCGGGGTGGTACGGTTCCGTACCGTCGTCGGTTCGCCGGGTTTCGATGTCCCAGCCTGGGAACAGGCAATCGCGAAACAGATTTCTTTGTAGCTGTTATCCGATGATTGATAATCGCCTCATCCTGACGCGCGTTCAAGTCAAGACTGGCGATCCGGAATAATGTCGTCCAAACGGAGGAGTCCCACCATGAACATTTCGACCTGTTGCAAGTCGGTGTTGGTTGTCACCGCGGCAGGTTTGGCCCTCGCCGGCAATAGCGCCGCTGCCGATGAGCTCAAGCTCGGTCACTTCATGTCGCCGCGCCATATCATGCAACAGGAGATGATGGCACCGTGGGCCGCGGAAATCGGGCGTCTGACCGGCAATCAATTGACGGTCAGAATCTTTCCCGCGTCGCAATTGGGCGGCAAGCCGCCGACCCAGTACAAGCTTGCCGTCGATGGCATCGCAGATATCGCATTCGGGCTTCCGGGGTTTACCTCGTCGCAGTTTCCCCGCACCACCCTGGTCGAACTCCCTGGCTTTGCCGGCACCGGGGTCGAAGCGACCAAAAAGATTTGGGACGTTTTCGACCGGGAGCTTGCCGGCGAATATCGCGGGGTCAAGGTTCTCGCGCTGTGGACCAACGACACGGCCGCCTACATGAGCAAGAGCAAGCCGATCCGCCGCTATGAAGACTTGAAGGGTCTGCGGGTGCGGGTGCCGTCCACGCTGCAGGGCAAGCTGGTCGAGCATTTCGGCGGGCAAGTCGTGAACATGCCGCCGACGGAGATCTACAATGCCCTCGACCGCGGCGTCATCGACGCGATCATGATTCCGATGTCGGCGGTGATCGACTTCAAGTTATTCGAAATTGCCAAATACTACACGGTCGGCGCGCCGGTGAGCCGCTCGCCGTTTTTCCTGGTGATGAACAGGAAGAAGTACGAATCGCTCCCGCCCGAACAAAAGGCCGTGATTGACAAGACGAGCGGGCGTTCGCTTAGCCTCCGGGCTGCCGCGAGCTACGACAAGCGCGGCGAGGACGCCACCGCGCGGGTGCGCAAGATTGCCGGCACCGAAATCATCCAGCTCTCCGCCGACGAGATCAGTCGCTGGCAAGCGAACATCCAGCCGTTCGTCGAAGCGCAGATCGCCGCCGACGAAAAAAAAGGCATCCCGGCGCGCGCCATTTTTGCGGGTAAGTAAGTCGTGCAAGCGCGCCGCGGCAACCGCGCGCTGCCTGCGATGGTCACCTGTGCCGCATACGCCGGTGGCATCGTGCTGCTGTTTATGATGCTGACGACGGTCGCCGATGTCGTGCTGCGCTATTTGTTCAATGCGCCATTCAGCGGTAGCTTCGAGATCGTCGAGTCGTCGATGGCGATCATCGTCTATTGCGCGTTGGCGTACTGCGGTTTGGTCGGCGGGCACATCGTGATTGGCGTGTTCGATGCGGTGCTCGATCGGCCGGGGGCACGGCACCTTAACGCCGCCGTGCACCTCTTGGGTGCCCTTGCGTTCGCACTCATCGCCTGGCAAAGCGGCGACGAATGCTTGTCGTCGTTCCGACTTGGTGAGAGCTCCAATACGCTCCGGATACCCGAGTATCCGTTCTACGCGGTCGCCGCAACCGGTGCGGCCCTGTACGCGCTGGTGCTCCTCAGCCACGCCCGGGGCGCCGCGCGGCGCGAGTTGAATTGACGCACGTCTGCCGCCGCTCTGCCTCGCGCGCGCCATGCGCGTCTTGCTGACGCGGGAATGACGGCGGTGGCCATAGGCGTGCTGGGCTTTGCGGCGCTGTTCGCGCTGCTCGCCCTGCGCGTGCCGATCGGCGTGGCGATGCTGCTGGTAGGCGTCATCGGTTCGGCGAGCCTGATCGGGCTTGCCCCGGCACTCGCCTCGCTCGGGACGCTGCCGCTCGCCTACAGCCGCAGCTACGATCTGTCGGTCATTCCCTTATTCGTGTTCATGGGAAGCCTGTGCACCGCGTGCGGCGCGAGCCGCGATTTCTACAATCTTGCGCACGCCTGGGTCGGGCACTGGCGCGGCGGGCTCGCATCGGCCACCGTGCTCGCCTGCTCGGGTTTCGCCGCGGTGTCGGGATCGAGTGTCGCCACCGCGGTGACCATGGGCAGCGTCGCGCTGCCGCAGATGCGCAAGTTTCAGTACGATGCGCGTCTTGCCACCGGCTGCATTGCCGCGGGCGGGACATTGGGCATACTTATCCCGCCTTCGACCGGCTTTGTCGTTTATGCGCTGCTCACCGAGCAGTCAATCGGGAAGCTTTTTCTCGCCGGCATATTTCCAGGGCTGCTGCTTACGCTCCTGTTTATCGTGACCATCTATCTGCTTACGCGCCTACGTCCTGCCTGGGGCCCGGCAGGCCCCGTCACTCCTTGGTCGGGGCGGGTGCGTGCGGTCGTTCGAGCTGCCGGCATGATCGCGATCGCCGTAATATCGATCGGAGGCATCTATCTCGGGGTATTCACTCCGAGCGAGGCCGCCGCGGTGGGAGCATTTCTCGCCGTCGTTTTGTGCGTTTGGCGCAGTTTCCTGGGCAATCCGACGCGAGGCGCGGCCCTGACAGGCGCGCGGCGCCAGATTGCCGACAGCCTGCTGCAGACGATGCGGACCACTGCGATGGTGTTTCTTATCCTGATCGGCGCCCAGTTCTTCACGCCGTTTCTCGCCCTCTCGGGCATTCCCGGTCTGCTAGCCGAATCTATTAGTGGGTTGCAGGTTCCGCCGCAGATGATACTCATCGCGGTCATCGCACTTTACATCGTTCTGGGCATGTTCCTGGACGGATTTGCGATGCTCGTGCTCACCATGCCGATCGTGTTCCCTATCGTTACGGGACTCGGCTACGACCCGATCTGGTTTGGCGTCATCGTTGTCATCCTGCTCGAAATGGGCTTGATCACGCCGCCGGTCGGCATCAATGTATTCGTCGTGAAAGGGCTCGCCGACGACATCCCGATGCACAGTATCTTCGTTGGCGTGCTGCCGTTCTGGATCGCGATGATGTTGTGCACCGGATTGCTTATCGCGATGCCGCAGATCGCGCTGTTGTTGCCGAATTCCATGATCCGATGACCGGGACCGCGGGCCGCTCATTGGATCCGCGTATCCGCATTGGCGCCGAAGAATCGGCGTATCCCGCGCCGGGCCGATCGCTGCGCTTATCGACGTAATTACGCTTCCTCGCGGTCCAGTTCGCCGAACTCGTCATTGATTCTTGCCTCGACGCGTTTCGAGAGTTTCAGTTCGCCTCAGGAGGCTACTGCCGGCGATTCCGGAGAAGAAATGGGTAGCGTAATTGGTTTAATATACGACTCTGGATGTCGGCGCGTTGCGTAGTGCGTAGTGGTAACGGTCCGAAATACAGAGAGTTGGGGCGTCTTAACAGCCCGTGTGGTTCCGGCTACGCAGGCTTAGGGATGGATATGACAAAGCCCTCAGAGATTTCCACCCAGGTAAAGTCCCAAGAACTCGAGGCGCACCGCTCCTCGCTGTTCAAGTTCGCCATGCTGCAGTTGCGCAACCAGGCCCAGGCCGAGGACGCCGTGCAGGAAACCATGCTCGCCGCGATGCAGGGCGCCGAGCGTTTCTCCGGCAATTCGTCGCTTCGCACCTGGTTGACCGGGATCCTGAAGCACAAGATCCTCGACCAGATCCGCAAGTCCGCGCGTGAGCGCACCTCTGACCTCGCGTACGACGAAGGTTCCACTGACGACTTCGATGCGCTGTTCAACGAGCGCGGCGCGCACGCGGAAAAGCCGGCAGATTGGGGCAACCCGGAAGCGGCGTTATCGCAAAGGAAGTTCTTCGAAATACTCGAACGCTGTATGGAGGGATTGCCGAAGAACACGGCACGGGTCTTTGCGATGCGGGAGATAATGGGCCTCGATACCAAGGAAATCTGTAAGGATACCGGCATCAGCGCGACTAACTGTGGCGTATTGCTTTATCGCGCCCGCATGGCTCTGCGTCTGTGCCTGGACGAGCGCTGGTTCGGCGCAAACAGGTAGAGGTGGATTAGCCATGTCCTTACTGTCGCTCACTTGCAAAGAGGCAAGCCGGCTCAGTTCCGAGGCCCTCGACAGGAAGCTTGGCTTCCGGGAACGGCTTTCGCTTCGCATGCACCTCGCGATGTGCGACGGGTGTAGCAGGGTCAACGCGCAATATCAGTTTCTCCGACGCGCCATGTCGCAATTGTTCGAATCGCACGTCGACACGGACGTTGCCGACCGGGACTGATTGCAGCGGGCATCGAATGGTCGTCCCAATGGGTGCAGCCGCCCCCGGCCTGCCCGAGTCCCCCAATTCAGCGTGAGTTTCCCGACGGACATCAGTGAATGATTACGGTTCCCGATTACCAGGAGCGATCATGGCGCCCATACAACTGACAGGTATTCAAGCGTGCGTTTTCGATGCGTACGGTACCTTGTTCGACGTCAACAGCGCGGCCGCGCAGGCCAGGGACGCACTGGGCGATGCGTGGCAGCCGCTTGCCGATAGCTGGCGGACCAAGCAGTTGCAATACACCTGGCTGCGCGGCCTCATGGGACGCCACGCGGATTTCTGGCAGGTCACGCAAGACGCGCTCGATTATGCGATGGAATCTCACAAACTCGACGATGCGGCGCTGCGCGAGCGCCTGATGGGCTTGTACCTCCGGTTGCACGCCTATCCCGAGGTCAAGCACACTCTGACGCGACTCAAGGCCAAGGGCATGAAACTGGCCATACTTTCCAACGGCGCGCCGAAAATGCTGGCATCGGCGGCCGAGAACTCCGGCATCGCCGCCCTGCTGGATGCGGTGCTGTCGGTCGAGGACGTAGGTGTGTTCAAACCGCACCCCTCGGTCTACCGGCTGCCGGGCGAGCGATTCAAGCTTACCCAGGGCCAAATGTGTTTTTTGTCCTCGAACGCGTGGGATGCGCATGCCGCCAAGGCCTGCGGCTTCCGGGTTCTCTGGTGCAACCGCTTCGGCCAGGCGCCGGAACGGATTCCGGAAGCGCCTGACGGGGAGATCGCGACGCTGTCCGGCCTGCCTGATCTGGTCAGCGCGTAGTTCGCTCAACCTGTTCATGGGCGCGCGGGCGCGGCGCGATGGTGTACGCTCGCCCGGGACACCACTCCTCGAGGACTCAAGAGCATGACTCAGTTCGACTACGATCTATTCGTGATTGGTGCCGGCTCGGGTGGCGTGCGCGCCGCCCGGATTGCCCGGAGTTTGGGCGCACGGGTCGCGATCGCTGAAAATCACCGGATCGGGGGTACCTGCGTGATCCGCGGTTGTGTGCCCAAAAAACTTCTGGTCTACGCTGCCCATTTCGCTGAGGACTTCGAGGACGCCTCGGGTTTCGGATGGTCGGTTGAAGGCAGGACGTTCTCCTGGCCCTTGCTGATGGAAAACAAGAACCGGGAAATCGAGCGGCTCTCGAAGGTTTACGCCGGCCTGCTGGCGAACTCGGGCGTCGATGTCATACAGGGTACGGCCAGGCTGCTCGACGCTCACACAGTTGCGATCGGGGAGCGCACGGTCAGGGCGAAATTCGTGCTCGTCGCGACCGGAGGCTGGCCGCGCAAGCCTGCCGTTGCCGGAATCGAACATGCAATCACCTCGAACGAGGCGTTTGAACTCGAGACGCTGCCGCGCAGGGTGCTGATCGTCGGCGGCGGCTATATCGCAGTCGAATTTGCCGGTATTTTTCGCGGGCTCGAGTCCGAAGTGACGCTTTCCTACCGCGGCGAACAGATTCTGCGTGGCTTCGACGAGGACGTGCGCCGCCACTTGCACGAAGAAATGGGCAAGAAAGGCGTGCGCGTGCTGCTGAACAGCAAGGTGGCGCGCATCGACCGGCGTCCGGACGGTGCGCTCGAGGCCGCGCTATCCGGCGTGCCGGGCGACAAGTCTTGTTGCGACGCCGTCCTGTACGCCACGGGCCGCGTTCCCAATACCGCCAGTCTGGGACTGGCGCAGGTCGGCGTCGAACTGGACGCCGAGGGCGGCGTGGTCGTCGACCGATACGGCAAAAGCAGTGTGCCCAACATTTATGCGGTCGGCGACGTAACCAATCGGATCGCCCTGACTCCGGTGGCGATCCGGGAAGGTGCGGCCGTCGCGATGACGCTTTTTGGCGGCGACGAAACACCGGCGGATCACGAAAACGTTCCGTCTGCGGTATTCAGCCAACCTCCGGTGGGTACGGTCGGGCTTACGCAGAGCGAGGCGGTGACGCGCTTCGGCGAAGTGGAGGTCTACATGGCCTCTTTCAGGCCCCTGCGCCATACGCTTTCGGGCCGCGACGAGCGCACACTCGTCAAGCTCATTGTCGAGCCGGCAGGTCAGCGTGTGGTGGGCTGTCACATGGTCGGCGCCGATGCGCCGGAAATCATCCAGGGCATTGCGATCGCCGTCAAGGCGGGGCTCACCAAGTCGCAGTTCGATGCGACGCTCGGCATTCACCCGACGGCCGCGGAAGAGTTCGTCACCCTGCGGGACAAGAAAGTGGTGCGTGGGGCGGTACCGGTCGGTGCGTGACGCGCGAAGTACGGGCATGGAACGATTATTGGCGCGCCGGAATCGTCAGGGTGTCAACGATTTCCCGCGCGACGACGAGGTAGAACCAGATGTCCGGGTCGGAAATCTCGCGCAGCAGCAGCACGCCCAGGAACCCGAGC
>Ga0326597_10009652_pt1 | contig 12906 bp, 9 predicted proteins | sample RVTome_12_FD_203789 | JGI IMG/M metagenome (GOLD analysis project Ga0326597, IMG submission 203789) | Soil microbial communities from uranium-contaminated site in the Upper Colorado River Basin, Wyoming, United States - RVT100D185 | ecosystem: Environmental > Terrestrial > Soil > Contaminated >... | reverse complement strand
CACACGGTCATGAGCAACCGCCGTCTGCCTCCTGCTGCCATCAAGGTGCCTGCTGCACACATCATGCCCTCCCTGTCCTTACCTCGAATGGTCGTCGGTCTTCCCCGTTGCGGAAGCACGTTCGAAAGAACTGCAACAAGTATTCCAAGCTCCGACGAGGTGTTTCTGGAGCATCTGTTCGTCTGAGCACTGAGCGCCGGTCGTTCCAGACCTCAAGCGGCGTCAGAGACGTGCAAGGACCTCCCTGACCCGATCGCATTCGGTCCGGACCGTCGGATGGGTGAAGTAGTCGACGAAGTCCAGTGACGACGCGTCGATACTAGGATATCCCGGCTACTAACCGAAGGCCTGTTCTGTGCCCTGGCGCGGAATTCGAAGTCCTTGCGGCGTGACGTATGCACCGCGCCATCTGGTGTGGTCTGACCGCAGACGGATGGCCAAGCCGACTGGGGTGCCGTGGGCACCCGGACGCGATCGTCTCGTGTGAGCTGGTCGCCCTTGGCGAAAGTGACGGTTACTTTGCGGCCGCCGTTTGCTTTTCCAGTTCCGCCCTGAACTGAGCGGAATATGTGTCCACGTGTTTGGGAAGCGTCGTCGGGTCGATGAACGGATTGGAACCCTGACCGAGCTTCGGAAGCTTCTCGAGAAGGCCGTAGTGCTGTCCGTGCGAACCCAGGAACACGTCGGCATGCAGCGTTCTCGCACGCTCGTAGGTGCGTCTGAAGTCTTCGGCCTTGTTGGGATAGTCCGCATCGTTGATGAGTACTCGCCCGCTCGCCCCGTACCCACAGCCAATGACGACATCGTAGGCTGTGTCTCCGTCCTGCGCTTTCATCGTGTACGTCGTGCAGCCTTTCGTGTGCCCAGGTGTCAGCAGCGCGGTGAGCGTGACGCCGCCGAGCTGTACGGTATCTCCGTCTCGCAGCACCCGGTCGATGGGATGTGGCTTGCCGCCGGGCGTCAGGTTCCGGAGCGCAGGAACGTCCTGTTCCATGGCCATCACCTGTGCGCCGGTCAGCGCCTTCATCTGCGCGTCTCCCTCCTGGTGATCCACGTGCGCGTGGCTGCCAAGAATGATTCGGATATCAGCGAAGTCGAACCCGAGCTTCTCGATGCTCCCGCGGATCGTGGCCAGCTGTCTCTCGTATCCACTATTGATGAGAATGTGGCCCTCGGGCGTGGTGATCAAGTACGACGAATGCTCCGCTTCAGGACCGACGAAATACACGTTCCCAACCACCTGGAACGGTTCCACCAGCATATCTGCCGGTGGTGTCGCGCCCTGAGCTACGAGCGGCGCCGAACTCGACGTCAGGATCAGAACACAGGACAGGATCGACAGGATCAGGGCGATTTTCACAGTGAGACAATTAGCACAGCGAGCCACATCACGCAAGTCGCTCTGCGACAATGGATTGCCCACGGGAGCGTCGGGAAGAGCAGCGCCGCGGCCGGAGCACGGCGAGGCACTCTGTTTCCAGGGAACTCGCAGCGCCTCGATGTACGATGGCGCTACGTCGGAGGCTGCATATGACACAGGTGAGTAGGGGACTCCTCGCGGCGCTGATCTTCTCGGCTGTCGCCTGTTCGCCGGCGCCATCGACCGAGGCACAGGCGACTGAGGAAGGGCGAGAAGCACCGGGGCCGTACAAACTTGGCATGTTCGGCCAGGGTGCACGAAGCTTTGTCGGACTGGTGGTGGGCGACGAGCTCGTGGTGGACCTGTCACAAGCGGACGTCGGCTCGCCGGCGACACTCCATGAGCTCATTGCGAGCTGGGATCGGCCGATGGCGGATCGTCTGGGTAGCCTTGCCGGCGCCGCGCAGCGGGAGGCTCCGGCGTTCTCGTATCGGCTTTCGGATCTGAGGACGCTTCCGCCGATTACTGATCCCGATGCCATCGTCAATGCCGCGCGCAACTATGAAGAGCACGCGGCCGAGATGGCCGCAACCGGCCGGACGGCCGGGACGACCACCGTCGTGGATGAGAACGTACGAGCGGGCATCCCGGGTATCTGGTCCCGTGCACCGGGAGACACGCGCGCCAACCCCTATTTGTTTCCAAAGCTGAAGTCGGCGATCACCGGAAACGGCGATTCGATCTTCCTGCCGCCGGGCCGCACCATGATCGACTGGGAATGCGAGTTGACGGTCGTGATCGGCAAGACCTTGAGGCGCGTACCATCCGGCGAGGTGATGGACCATGTCTTCGGCTACACGCTCATGCTCGATGTGTCCGATCGCGAAGATCGTCAGGATGGCCGGTACGGTTCAGATTGGCTGCTTGGCAAGAGCCAGGATACCTTCGCGCCGCTGGGCCCATTCGTGGTCCCCGCGGCCTTCGTGCCAGACCCGCAGAACCTCGGAGTTCAGTTCTTCCTGAACGACGAGTTGATGCAGGATGCGACAACGGCCCTCATGACCCACACCGTCGTCGATCTGTTGTCGTTCGCGTCGAACATGGTCACGTTGCGTCCCGGAGATCTGGTGGCCACTGGTACGCCGGCCGGCGTGGGCACCGCCCGCGTGCCGCCTGTCTATCTGAAGTCCGGGGACCGAACCGCATGCACGGTCGAAGACATCGGCACGTTGAGGAACACGGTTGAGGCGGTGGCCGTCGACTAGCGCATGTGGCGACGGACGGGTCCAGGACGACCTTCGATCGTGCCCGTGGTGCGGATAGCCAACGTGGGTGTCCGATGTCGAGCCGAGGTGCGCGGGTCTGCCATGACGGTTGTCGCCTCGCTTGTCGCCGGTGTTCGCGTCGCGCACAATGGCGGCAACCACTCCGGAGGTCATCAGATGCGCCGTGTCTTGCCGTTGCTTCTGTCGGTCGCCCTCACCTCGTGCGCGCCAGCCCGTGGCACCAGTGCTGTCTTCGACGGTACCGGTGGGCAGTGGTTCGACCTGACACATTCGTTTTCTGAGTCGACGATCTACTGGCCGACCGACACCGAGGGGTTCCAGCTCGAGCAACTCGCCTTCGGACCCACCGAGGGCGGCTGGTTCTACGCGTCGTATCGGTTCGCGTCGGCCGAGCACGGCGGCACCCATCTCGACGCGCCGATCCACTTTGCCGAGGGTCGCCGCACGAGCGATCAGATCCCGCTTTCGGGACTCATCGGGCCTGCCGTCGTCGTCGACGTCACCGCACAGGCCACTCCGGACTACCTGGTGTCGCTCGGCGATATCACCGATTGGGAGGCGGCGCACGGTGCGATTCCCGAAGGGGCTATCCTCTTGATTCGTACCGGGTGGGCGGCCCGCTGGAACGACCGGACGGCCTATCTTGGTACCGCCATGACCGGGGAGGCTGCGGTGGCTGAGCTGCACTTCCCAGGGATCAGCGCCGAGGCGGCGCAGTGGCTCGTGGACAATCGGGCGATTGTGGCCGTTGGAATCGACACACCGAGTATCGATCGCGGGCAGTCCGTCGACTTCCGCGCTCACGTCATTCTCTACGCGGAGAACATCGCCGGTTTTGAGAATGTGGCCAACATGGAGACGCTGCCGGCCACAGGGAGCTACGTTGTAGCCCTTCCCATGAAGATCCAGGGCGGGAGCGGTGGACCACTGCGGATCGTCGCGTTCGTTCCACACGAGGCGAGCTGACCACTGCGCCGCGTCCGCCGCCCAGGAGCCAGGACAGTGCCGGACGGGATTACAGCCTCGGGCCGGGCCTGTAGCCGCGCGGTGGGAGCGAGATGTGCCTGACGGGTCAGGAGTGTCGCGCGGGCGCGGCCGTTTCGTCCATTGCCTCGTTCGCGAGGCGGTCGGCTTCGGCGTTGAGTTCGCGGCGCACGTGTTCGAACTGTACCTCGCGCACCTGTCGCAGAAGATTGCGCGCCTCGGTCCACAATGGCTGCAGGCCGGGGTGTTTCACCCGATACTCCCCACGCATCTGCTTCACGAGCAGGAGTGAGTCAGACCGGACGCGCAGTCGTTCGATGCCATGCGTGATCGCCCAGGTGAGCGCGGCCAGGAGACCCCGATACTCCGCGACGTTGTTTGTCGCGATACCGAAGGCCTCCTTCAGCTCGACGATCGAACCGTCCTCTCGCTCGATGCGGACACCGTAGGCGGCCGGGCCCGGGTTACCGCGCGATCCTCCATCGATACTCGCCACGGCGGAGCCACCGCCTGGCATGCCGAACAACGAGGCCTGAGTCATTCGTGGCCTCCTCCTGGCTCTAGGTTCGTGCCGGACGACCCCGATCGACGTTGAAGGGTCAGAATGGTCCTGCGCGGGCGCTGACAGGTCACGGAGCGTGAGTGACGGCGTCGTCGACGGGCGCCGGCGGAGGGATGTAGTAGAGGATGCGCTGGCAGGTGTCGCATTGAACGATGGCATCGTTTTGTCGGACCTGCTGAAAGACCTGAGGACGCAGGCGCACGTGGCACACGGAGCAGAGACCATCGCGGGTGGCGCTGCAGATTGCGATGCCTTTCCGCACCCGTGAGACCTGTTCAAAGAGCGCCAGCAGACGCGGCTCCAATTGGGCGAGTACCGCGTCTCGTTTCTGGGTGGCCTCGGCGAGCGTCGTCTTCGCTGCCGAAAGCTCGGAGGCGAGGGCGGCCCTCTCGGCGGCGACCTCCTTTTCCTGGGCAGCCAGGGTCGCCTCGGCCTGCGCGACCTCTGCTGTGATGGCATCGGCCTCCAGCATTTGCTCCAGCACCCGCTCTTCGGCCGCGCTGACGTCGCGCTGAGCGGTCGCAGTCTCGTGCTGAATAGCCTGGTACTCGCGGTTGGTCTTCACCGCCGATAGTTGATCCTTGAACTTGGTGACGCGCGCCTGAAACACCGCGGCATCCTTCTCCAGTGCGCGGCGCACCTCGTGGTTTGCCTTGAGTCGGGCCTTGGCGAGTTCGACCCGCTGCCGTGCCCCGTCGAGGCGCGCGTCGACTTCGGCGATTCGCTCGGGATGTTGGGCGACTCGGCGTCGCGCATCATCGATGGTGCTTTCTAGCTGTTGAAGACCGATGAGGCGATCAAGATCTGGAGACATGAAATATGGTGGGCCCGCCAGGATTCGAACCTGGGACCAACCGATTATGAGCCGGCCGCTCTAACCGCTGAGCTACGGGCCCCGGGCACATCGTGTGGTGTGAGCGCGGGGAGTTCAAGCGGGAAAGGCCCGTGACGAAGCGCCCGGTGTCCACTTCGGCTGCATGCCTTTCGCTCTCCACGTCACCTCTCCTGCGTGCTACGTGCGTCCTTCGAGAAATGCCTTGAGCTTGCGGCTTCTGGATGGATGCCGCAGTTTCCTCAATGCCTTGGCCTCGATCTGTCGGATCCGCTCGCGCGTCACGGCAAAGTTCTGGCCCACTTCCTCGAGAGTGTGCTCGCTGCCGTCTCCGACGCCGAAGCGCATCTTGATCACCTTTTCCTCGCGCGGCGTGAGCGTTCGCAGTACCGATTCGGTCTGTTCGCGCAGGTTCAGGTTGATGACGGCCTCGGAGGGCGACACGATGTTGCGATCTTCGATGAAGTCTCCGAGGTGGGAATCTTCTTCTTCGCCGATGGGTGTTTCGAGTGAGATCGGCTCCTGCGCAATCTTCAGGACCTTCCGCACCTTGGCGACAGGGATGTCCATTCGCTTGGCAATCTCTTCCGACGTCGGCTCTCGACCCAATTCCTGGACCAGCGCACGCGACGTGCGAATGAGCTTGTTGATCGTCTCGATCATGTGGACCGGAATGCGGATCGTCCTGGCCTGATCGGCGATCGCGCGCGTGATCGCCTGGCGAATCCACCAGGTGGCATAGGTCGAAAACTTGTAGCCGCGCCGGTATTCGAACTTGTCGACCGCCTTCATCAGGCCGATGTTGCCTTCCTGGATCAGATCGAGAAACTGGAGGCCGCGATTCGTGTATTTCTTGGCAATGGAGACCACGAGTCGAAGGTTCGCCTCAACCAGCTCTTTCTTTGCCTGTTCGGCCTGCGTCTCGCCGCGCTGGATCACCTCGATGGTTCGGCGAAGACGCTCCGGCGTCTCTTCCAACTCGGCGATCATCAGCCGCACATGACTCCGGATCTCTCTGAGCTGCTTGGCGAGGGCCTTCTTGTCCTCCTCCTTCAGCCTCGGGCCCTTGAGCTTGACCTTTGGGTTGAGCTGCCGGTCGATCGCTTCAGCCTCCCATTGCACTTGCTGCACCGCGTCAACGGCATCCTTGACCTCTTCGATCAGGCGGCGCTTGATGGTTTCTGTGAACTCGATACGTCGGATGAGGCGCGACACCTCGATGCGTCCCCGGAGTGCCTTCCATCTGGCTCGACGGAACTTCCGCTTGTCCTTGCGGGGCGTGGCCTCCATCTTCTGGGCGAGCTTGACGAAGCCGGCACGTGATTTGCGCACGGCGTCGATCTGCTGAAGCACCTCTTCCTTGCGCTCGTCGATGACCTCGTCGGTGATCTCCTCGTCGCTGAAGATCACGAGCTCGCGAATGGTACGGTCGCCAGCGCGCAGTTGATCCCCGGTCGTCAGGATTCGCTTCGCGATGGTGGGCGTACGGGAGATGGATTTGATCACCGCCAGCTTGCCGCGCTCGATACGCTTGGCGATGGCCACTTCGCCCTCGCGGGTGAGGAGCGGCACCGTGCCCATCTCGCGGAGGTACATTCGGACCGGATCGTTGGTCTTGTCGAGCGCTCCGGGCGTGAGATCCAGTTCCGGCTCGTCGCCGGAGCCGTCCCGGTCGAAGTCCTTGTCTCCGCGATACGCCTTGTCGGAGTCAACGACCTCGATTCCTGCGCTACCAAAGGCGTTGAATAGTTCGTCCAGATCCTCGGCTGAGGTAACCTCCGACGGGAGCAACTCGTTGACCTCGTCGTAGAGGAGGTAGCCCTTCTCCTTTCCGACGGTGATCAACTGCCGAACTTCGTCGTATCTTTCTTCGATCGACACGCTCATAGTCGTTCCACCAACGTCTCTCGTCCTAGTCTCGAGTTGTCCCGCCTCGTCTACGCTCTTTCGCGTATCTCACGACCATCGACGAGAAAGCTCGAGGACGCCCTATATCAGCTCCTCGATCTGCTTGAGCAGACCCAGCTTACGTTCCCACAGCGCGTCGATGCGTTCGCCGTGCTGAGCGGCACCCAGTTCCTGCAGGTGGTCGATCTCCTGCTGGATCGCCGCATGCTCGCGCTCGCACCGCAACCGTCTGACGATTCGCGCGCATCCTTCCGCGTCGGTGACGTGAGCTTCCGGTTCGCTGGCGATGGCCGTCACGAGCTGGGACTCCACACTACTTAGACGTTCGAGAAGAGCTGCTGGCGAGAATCCCCTATCATGATTCAGTTTCCTCGCCAGATCCAGCACGGAGCGCGCCGGCAGTCCTTCCATGTCCCCCTCCTCCAGGGTGTCGAGGGCGGCCAGCGCGGGCTCCGGGTCGTGGAAAAGCAGCCAAATCAGGCCCTTTTCGGCCTTGGTTACCCGTCCAAGGTTCGGCAATTCACGGACGGTGACAGCGGTCTGTCGGCGGGTGCCCATCCGGCGGATTTCCGCCCGCACGACTTCGTCGGTGATTCGAGCCTTGTGTGCCAGTCGGTCCGCGAAGCGGTCCCGAGCCGCCATGTCGGGAATACGGCTCGCGATCGGCAACATGGCATTCAGGAACTTGACTCGTCCCTCGTCGGTATTCAGGTTGTGACCTCCGGCGGACCTGTCCAGTAGGAATTCGAGATACGGCTTCGACGTCTGCAGGAGCTGCCGGTAGCTCGCCCGGCCGTGCTTTCGAATGTGCGTATCTGGATCGTCGCCGGCCGGCAGAATCGCCACGTTCACGTCAAACCCTTCACTGACAAGCATTTCGCACGACTTGGCAGCGGCACCCTGCCCGGCCGCGTCTGGGTCGAAGCAGAGCACGACCTTGCTCGAGAAGCGCCGCAACTGCTGGGCCTGGGCGGGTGTGAGTGCGGTCCCGCAAGAGGCCACCACGGCCTCGAATCCAGCCTGATAGACCTGAGCAAAGTCGAAATAGCCCTCCACCAGCACGACCATCCCCCCTCGCCGGATCGCGGCCTTGCTGAGGTTCAAACCGTAGAGGGTGCGACCCTTCGTGTAGATCGCGGTCTCGGGTGAGTTGAGGTACTTGGGCTGTTGGTCAGCCTCGACAGCTCGGCCTCCGAACGCGATGACCGACCCGGTATCCCGGCAGATGGGAATCATGAGGCGGTTTCTGAACCGATCCACCGTGGCACCGTCGTCTCGCTGCACCAGCAGACCCGCGCGGACGAGGAGCGCCTGGGAGAAGCCCCTGCCCACCAGCGCCTGCTTCAAGCCCTCCCGGGCGGGCGGGGCAAACCCGATCCCGAGCGCGGCACGGGTGGGCTCGGTGATGCCGCGGCTGGCTACCTGCTGTCGAATGCGGGCGCCGGCTTGGGAGGCGAGCTGCTCACGGAACCACGTGGCGGCCTCCTCGTGTGCCTTGAGCAACGCTTCTCGCTCGGTGGCGTTGGCGCGCTGTTCGTCGCTCTGCTCGAGGGCTGGCACCGTGAGGCCGAAACGCTGCGCGAGCTGTTTGACCGTGTCCTGGAACCCGGTCTTCTCGTGGAGTTCGAGGAACTTCAAGACGTCGCCCCCGACCCCACATCCGAAGCAGTGGAAGAAGCCTTTGTCACGGTTGACGTGAAACGACGGGGTCTTCTCCGCGTGGAAAGGGCACAGGCCCTTGTAGGTCGCCCCGACTTTCTTTAGTGAAACGTAGTCCTGAATGACGACCACGATGTCGGCGTGGTGCTTCAGGTCGTCGATGAAGGTCTGGGGGAACAGCGCCATCAATCCTTCAATACGACTATCGTCGCCCCACTTCCGCCCTGATTCTGCGGCGCGGTCTCGAACCGCTCGACGAGGGGGTGGTTCCTCAGGAACGCTGCCACGGCCCGGCGAAGCTGCCCGGTGCCATGCCCGTGCACGATGCGGAGTTCGCGCAGGTCTCCACTCGTGGCGGCGTCGACGAAACGCTCCAGGCGTGTCATCGCTTCATCGACTGTGGCGCCGATCACGTTCAACTCGGACAGGAGTCCCTCGCGTGGCTGAAGATCCACAGTGACGCTCACCTTCGCCGTCGGCGAAGGGCCGTCGATCGTCCGGAGCTGCGCCAGTGCCACACGCAGGCGCTTGCCTCGCACGTCCACCTCCGCCTGTTCACCGTGGATCTCAGTGACCAGTCCCTCCAGTCCAAGCCCTCCGACGACGACTCGAGATCCGAGTTCGGCTGGTCCGTGCTGTGCCGATATCGTCTCTGTCTGGACCGCCGAACCGTCCGTGAGCCGACCCGCAATCTGGTCCAAGGCGGCGCGGGCCTCGGCCCGGACAGCACCAGTCTCGCCCGTGCTCAGCCCCGCCGCACGCAGGCGACCGCCGCTTCTCAGCCGGATGGCCGCCTGATCGGAAAGCGCGGCGGCCTTGGCCTTCAGTCTCTCAATGACCGCGTCGATCTCCTCGCGTGCGTCTCGGAGTCGCTGGTCCAGCTTGGCGTCCAGGCGCTTCCGAAGCCGGTCTTCACGTTCGCGGACCTGGTCTTCTCTTGCCCGCAGTTTCGTTGCCGCGTCGGTGACGGCGGCACGCTGCCGCGTCAGCTCTCGCCGATCCTGCTCGACGGCCTGCAGGCGGTTGTCAAGGCGACTGAGGCGCTCGGCGAGCTGCTTCGCCGGCTCGCTGAGGTTCTCTCGCGCGGCCGCCACGACCGACGCGGGCATGCCGAGACGCGCCGCGATCTCGATGGCGAGGCTCCGGCCCGGCGATCCGTACACGATCCGGTATGTCGGTGCAAACGTGCCTGCGTCGAATCCAAAGGAGGCACTCGCCACACCAGGGGTCGTCGATGCGTACGTCTTGAGCGAGTCGTAGTGGGTCGTCGCGATCAGGTGCGCGCCACGCTGCCGGAAGTGATCGATCACGGCGACACCAAGCGCGCTGCCCTCAACCGGGTCCGTGCCAGCTCCGACTTCATCGAGCAGCACGAGCGCAGGAAGCGCGAGCTTCCGGTCCATCGAAACCACGTTGCTGATGTGCGCCGAGAACGTGCTCAAGCTTGCCGCGATCGACTGCTCGTCACCGATGTCTGCGAACAGCGAGCGGAACACTGGAAGACGACACCCGCGTTCGGCGGGCACATGGAGCCCGGCTTGCGTCATGGCCGCGAGCAGGCCAGCCGTCTTGATCGCGACGGTCTTTCCGCCGGTGTTCGGCCCGGTGATCACCAGCGTTGTGGTGGGCGGTACAAGGAGGATGTCCACCGGCACCGGAGACTCGGGGCCAGGAGGCCCAGGCGGCGACTGCGTCTGGTCGGATTCGCCCTCGAGGCGCTCCCGGATGCTTCGCATGAGCAGCGGATGACGGGCGCCCTTCAGCTCGAGCGTACCGCCTGTGTCGACAATTGGTTCCACGCCGTCGATCATGATCGAGAAGCGCCCGCGAGCCTGAATCACGTCCAGAGTTGTGGCAACCTCGATGGCGTGTCGCAGGTCGCCCGACCTGGCGCGGAATGCGTCCGTCAATTCGAGCAGGATGCGGTGAACTTCTTCGGCCTCCTGTTCTTCGAGCGCAACAATGTCGTTGTTGATGTCGATTGTGCCGAGAGGCTCCAGGAAGAGGCTCGCGCCGCTCGCCGATGCGCCGTGCACGATACCCGGGATCGCGGATCGGTGCTCCGCGCGGACGACGAGCACATATCGCCCACGGCGATCGGTGACAACTTTCTCCTGGAGATACTTTGCGGTGTCGCGATCGCGGAGGAACCCGTCCAGTGTCGAGCGAAGCGTGACGCGCTGTCTCGCGAGGCGTTCCCTGATGCTGGCCAGCGCCGAGCTGGCGTGGTCGGCCACTTCGCCCGTGGCATCGATCGCCCGCCGGATGTCGGCGATCTCGTCCGCGAACGACGCGATCGGTTCGACCAGTTGCCGCAGCACCGGAAACGTCCCATCCAGCGTCGTGACCACACGGCGCGTCTGCGCGATCGAATCGAGGCAGTCGGCCAGCCCGACGAGCTTCAGAGGTTCGAGTGCCAGATTCTCGACGCCGAGGGCGTGGAGGATGGCTTTCAGATCTGCAGGGGCGCGGAGGGGCAGTCCGTGCTGGTGCGCCAGGAAGCGGGCCCCCTCGCTCGTGGCCCGCTGCTCGTGTTTGACGACGGCCGTATCAGTGGCCGGGCGCAGTTCCGCCAGCCGATCCCGGCCGGTGGGAGTAACGGCCAGGCCGCACACGACCGTCACGATCCGGTCGAACTCGAGGGCCCGCAGCGCACCCACGTGCATCAGTTGATCTTTACGAAGTGGGAAGTCTTTCGTCTCTGGTCTCGAGTTGTCCGGTCCTCGGTCCGTGGTTAGTGGCCCAAAGCCCAGGACGACAGACTCACAAATGATTGATCACACTGGCCATGCAGGCGCCACCGAAGCCGTTGTCGATGTTCACCACCGCCACGCCATTCGCGCAGCTGTTGAGCATGCCGAGGAGCGCGGCGACGCCGCCGAAACTGGCGCCGTATCCGACACTGGTCGGGACAGCGATCACCGGTACCGAGACCAGTCCCGCCACGACGCTCGGGAGCGCCCCTTCCATGCCCGCGACGACCACGATGGCCTGCGCGCTCTGGAGTCTTGCCTGCTCCGAGAGCAAACGATGAAGGCCGGCGACGCCGACGTCGTAGAGCCGATCGATACGGTTGCCCATGAGCTCGGCCGTGACGGCCGCTTCCTCGGCGACGAAGAGATCGGACGTGCCTGCGCAGGTGATGAGGATCGTGCCGTTGCCGACCGGCACCTCGCCCTGCGCGAAGGTAATCGCGCCAGCATCCGCATGAAAGATCGCACCGGGCACCAGTACGCGCACGGCTTCGTAGGCCTCGGGCTGCGCTCGCGTCACCAGGAGGGACTGATCACGGGCGACGACTCGCTCCGCAATCGCCGCGATCTGGGTCGGTGTCTTGCCGAGGCCGAGGACGACTTCCGGGAAACCCTGCCTGAGCGCCCGGTGTGTGTCGACACGCGCGAATCCGAGATCCTCGAACGGCGCCGTGCGCAGGACGGCGACGATCTGGTCGGCCGCTGCTGATGGATCGATATCGCCGCGGCGAATCTGCTCGAGGAGTCCTTGAAGTTCTGTTGCGGTCATAACACACTCAGACGCGTTGGATTTCGGAGGACCCGGCAGTATAATCCCAATCGTGTTTCCTGCCCGTGTTCCCGCTGTATGACCTCTGCTGAAACCCTGATTCTCTCGGCCTATTTTTTTGTACTCGTGATTCTGGCCGTCTACGGATGGCACCGGTATTACCTGGTGTATCTGTATATGAAGCACAGAGGGTGCACGCCCGAGCCTCGGGGGTCGTTCGAGCAGTTGCCAAGGGTGACTGTTCAGCTGCCGATCTACAACGAGATGTACGTGGCGGACCGCCTGATCGACGCCGTGTGCCGGTTGGACTACCCGCGGGACCTGCTCGAGATTCAGGTGCTGGATGATTCGACCGACGAGACGACCGACGTGGCCGCTCGCGCGGTTCGTCGCAATGCCGCCAAGGGAATCGATGTCACGTACATCCACCGAGCCGACCGGGCCGGGTACAAAGCCGGGGCGCTTGAGGCTGGCCTGAACGTCGCCAGTGGCGAGTACGTCGCGATCTTCGACGCCGACTTCATACCGACCGCGGATTTCCTGCGGCGCACCGTGCACTTCTTTACCGATCCCAAGGTGGCGATGGTGCAGGCGCGGTGGGGGCACATCAACCAGGATTATTCGCTGCTCACCAAGATTCAGTCGATCTTGCTCGACGGCCACTTCATGATCGAACACGGGGGACGCAGTCGCGCCGGACTCTTCTTCAATTTCAACGGCACGGCCGGCATCTGGCGGCGGTCGGCAATCACGGATGCTGGCGGCTGGCAGCACGACACGCTCACTGAAGATC
>Ga0326597_10009651_pt1 | contig 12909 bp, 7 predicted proteins | sample RVTome_12_FD_203789 | JGI IMG/M metagenome (GOLD analysis project Ga0326597, IMG submission 203789) | Soil microbial communities from uranium-contaminated site in the Upper Colorado River Basin, Wyoming, United States - RVT100D185 | ecosystem: Environmental > Terrestrial > Soil > Contaminated >... | reverse complement strand
AAGCCGCATGTGCCAATGGATACGCGCGCTACTCGTTGTCAACGCATTATAGTTCCGAGAAGTTGGTGTCGTCAATGGGGGCAGCCGCACTATTCCCCATCCGGAACCGGGTAAAGCTCAATCTCGCCGGCAACGCTCGCCGTCATCGGAGTTCCTCATTGAAGCCGATCGCCGCGTGTGCTATTCTTACGTACAGCCTAACTTGCACTATGCCTTGCACCTAGGTACTCCCGGGTGGTCCTGGGACTGCGGTGTCCCCGGTCCGGCGCTTGGCGATCGTTCCAGCTCTTCGGAATCGCAGTTCCAGGGGCGACCACGGGACGGAGATGAGACGAGAGCGCATTGACTTCGAGTACCTTCTCCGGCATGTCCTGCCGCTGTCCCGGCTGACTCTCCAGGATCGCCAGGCGATCGAGCGCGTCCTCGTTCAGGGGACGGCCGAAGAGATCGAGGAAGCTGCCCACTCCGCCATCGACAAGCTCCGCATCTCGGGCGTCCTGCGCGTCGTCGAGGATCGCGAACTCGAGGGGGAGCGCTTGCTCCGGTATAACAACGTGCTCGATGCGAGCACCGTGACGATCCGCGTCCCGTCGCGCCGCACCGAGAAGGGGCTCGTCAAGATCCCGACGCCGCTCCCGTACTGGAGCAGCCGCACCTCCATCCCGGTCGTCAGGAAGATCCTCTCCCTCGGCGATCAGATCCTCGCCGGGGACGGCCGCCCGCTCACCGGCATCAACGAGGTGCTCCAGCTCTTTCTCGATTCCTCCCGGGAGATCCTGACGGCCGATCACGGCGCGCTCGTCTTCGCCGCCGAGACGCTCGATGCGTACCGCTGCCTGGAGTCGATCTCCTCCCCTCGCCCCTTCGACCGCGTCCTCACCGAGGAGACGGTGATCGGCGAGCGGTCGCTCGTCGCGGTGCCCGACCTGCACTCCTATCCGGGCGGCCAGCACATGCCCGGTTACCGGTCGCTCGCGATCGCCCCGATCCTCTCGGACGACCCGCAGATTCGAGGAGCCGTCGAGTTCTGGAGCCGCACGCCGCAGTACTTCACGGACGAGAAGCTCGCGCTCCTGTCGCTCCTTGCGGAGCAGGGATCGGGGCTCGTGCAGAGGGCGGCGCGGCTCTCGAAGCTCGTCTTCTTCGATCCGCTCACACAGGTCTACAACCGCACGTACTTCAACGTGCAGCTCGAGAACGAGCTGGCCCGCGCGCGCCGCGAGGCGAAACCCCTCGCGCTCGTCATCGCCGACATCGACGACTTCAAGCAGTTCAACTCGCGCTTCGGTTACGCCGGCGGGAACGAGGTGCTGAAGGCGGTCGCGCAGATCCTCGTGCGCTCGGTGCGGCCGTTCGACCTCGTCACGCGTTGGGGCGGCGAGGAGTTCGCGCTCGTCTTGACGCCCCCCGTGACGGAGGCCGACGCGCACTCGGTCTGCGAGCGGCTCCGCGTCGCGGTGGAATCGAATTCGTTCCGCTTGATGGACATGGCCGGCGTGCTCCGCGCGGCCACGCTCTCCCTGTCGATCGGCGTGGCGATGTTCCCGCAGGACGCCGAGAACGGCGAGACGCTTTGGCATGCGGCGAACCGCGCGCTCCTTCACGGCAAGGAACAGGGGAAGAACCGCGTCGTCTTCGCATCCGAGTTGAAGGCATAGCGGAGGGCGCCGGCGCCCCTACGCCTTCTCCCACACGAGCGTGCCGTCCGGCTTCGCGTCCACGCGCACGGTGTCGCCCTCGCGGTAGTCCCCCTTCAAGATCCCGAGCGCGAGCGGGTTCTGGATCTCGCGCTGGAGGAGGCGGCGAAGCGGGCGCGCGCCATAGACGGGATCGAATCCCTGCCGCGCGAAGTGACGTTTCGCCGCGGGCGTCAGCTCGAGCGCGATCTTGCGCTCGGCGAGCTGCGCCTGGAGCTTCGCGAGCTGGAGATCGACGACCTTCTCGAGGTGCTCCAGCGAGAGGCTCTCGAAGATCACCGTCTCGTCGATCCGGTTGACGAACTCCGGCCGGAACGTCTGCGCGAGCGCTTCCATCACCAGACGCCGCATCTCGTCGCGGTCGCGGCCGCCCAGCTCGCGGATGATCGGGCTCCCGATGTTGCTCGTCATGATGATGACGGCGTTCCGGAAGTCGACCGTCCGCCCTTGCCCGTCGGTCAAACGGCCGTCGTCCAAGATCTGGAGAAAGACGTTGAACACCTCGGGGTGCGCCTTCTCGATCTCGTCCAGGAGCACGACCGTGTACGGGCGCCGCCTCACCGCTTCGGTGAGCGCGCCTCCTTCTTCGTAGCCGACGTAACCCGGCGGCGCGCCGATCAAGCGCGCGGTCGAGTGCCGCTCGCCGTACTCCGACATGTCGATGCGGACCATCGCCTGCTCCGAGCTGAAGAGGAACTCGGCGAGCGCCTTCGCCAGCTCGGTCTTCCCCACACCCGTCGGGCCGAGGAAGAGGAACGATCCGAGCGGACGGTTCGGATCCTGCAGCCCGGCGCGCGCCCGGCGGATCGCGTCGCTCACGGCGCGGATCGCCTCGTCCTGGCCGACGACGCGCCGGTGCAGCGCATCCTCCATCTGGATGAGCTTCTCGACCTCGCCTTCGACGAGACGCGAGACCGGGATCCCGGTCCATCGCGAAACGACTTCGGCGATGTCCTCCTCGTCCACCTCCTCCTTGAGGAGCCTTCCTTTCGCCTGCACGTCCGCGAGCGTGGCGGTCTCCTTCTCGAGTTCCTTCTGGAGGGATGCGATGACGCCGTAGCGCAGCTCGGCGACGCGCGCGAGGTTCCCCTGCCGCTCGGCGATCTGCTCCTCCTTCCGCGCGTCCTCGACCTTCTGCTGGTTCGAGCGGATCTTCTCGATCACTTCCTTCTCGCGCTTCCACTGCGCCGCCATGCCGGAGCGCTGCTCCGCGAGATCCGCCAGCTCCTTCTCGAGCCGCTCGAGGCGCTCGCGCGAACCGCGGTCCTTCTCCTTGCGAAGGGCCTCGCGCTCGACCTCGAGCTGGCGGATGCGGCGCTCGATCTCGTCGAGTTCAGTGGGCATCGAATCGATCTCGATACGGAGCTTCGAGGCGGCCTCGTCCACGAGATCGATCGCCTTGTCGGGGAGGAAGCGGTCGGTGATGTAGCGGTGCGACAGGACCGCGGCGGCGACGAGCGCGGCGTCCTTGATCTTCACGCCGTGATGGACCTCGTAGCGTTCCTTCAGGCCGCGGAGGATCGCGATCGTATCTGCCACGGACGGCTCGCCCACGAGGATCGGCTGGAAGCGCCGCTCGAGCGCCGGGTCCTTCTCGATCCGCTTGCGGTACTCGTCGATCGTAGTCGCCCCGACCGCGCGGAGGTCCCCGCGCGCGAGCGCCGGCTTGAGCATGTTCGAGGCGTCCATCGCGCCTTCGGCGGCGCCCGCGCCGACCAGGGTGTGCAGCTCGTCGATGAAGAGGATGACGCTCCCCTCGGCGCGCGCGATCTCCTTCAGGACCGCCTTCAGCCGCTCCTCGAACTCGCCGCGGTACTTCGCGCCCGCGACGAGCGAGGCCAGATCGAGCGCGAGCACGCGCTTGTCCTTCAGCCCCTCCGGCACGTCGCCGCCTACGATGCGCTGCGCGAGCCCCTCGGCGATCGCGGTCTTTCCGACGCCGGGCTCGCCGATGAGAACCGGGTTGTTCTTCCGGCGGCGCGAGAGGACTTGGATGATGCGCCGGATCTCCTGGTCGCGCCCGATCACCGGGTCGAGCTGCCCGCGGCGAGCGAGATCGGTGAGGTCGCGCGTGTACCGCTGGAGCGCTTCGTACTTCTGCTCCGGCTCCTGATCCGTGACGCGCTGGCCGCCGCGAATGTCGGCGAGCGCGGCCAGGACAGAATCGCGCGTCACACCCGCGCCGCGAAGGATCTCGGCGACGGCGCCGTCGGCGCCGGTCATCGCGAGAAGGATGTGCTCGGTGCTCGTGTACTCGTCCTTCATCTGGCCCGCTTCGCGCTCGGCGGCATCGAGGATCTTCTCGGTGCGCGGGGACAGATACGGCGACACGGCGCCGCTCACGCGCGGAACGCGCCCGAGCGCTTTCTCGATGTCGCGCCGGAGCGCATCGGGATGCGCGCCGAGCCGCTCGAGCACGCGCGCGGGGATGCTCCCCTCCTGATCGAGGAGCGCGAGAAGAAGATGCTCGGGCTCGAGGGCCTGATGGCCCCGCTCGCCGAGAAGCTGTCGAGCGTGTTCGAGGCTCTCGGCCGCCTTCACGGTCAGTCGATCGAATCGCATTCGGTCCTCCAGTGCCGCGCGGCGCAGCATCCGTTTTCATGCTAGCAGAGCGGCCGCTGCGCGGACGACAGAGGGCGGAACGCTCGCGAGAGCATCCCGCCCCGTGTCCACCTGGCCCATTCGATCGCGAGGCATTCCCCGCGCCTCGTGGATTACAGCAGTTCCCTGAACTCCTTGCCGGCGCGGAAGCGCACCCTCTTCGACGCGGGGATCGCGATCGCTTCGCCCGTGCGGGGATTCCGGCCGTTGCGCGGCTTCCGCTTCGACACGTCGAACGAACCGAAGCCGGCGAGGCTCACGCCGCGTGGAGTGTTTCGCCGGATCGCGTCGAGGACCGCGTCCACCGCGGCTCCGGCATCCTTCTTCGTGAGGTTCATCTCTCGTGCAACCACTTCGATGAGATCGCCCTTGTTCATCGCCTCACCTCACTTTCGGGGCGCTTCTGACGAGCAGCGACGAGACGTTAGTCGGGCGCGGCGCGGCGGTCAAGCTCACTCTTCGATCGCGACATCCACCGAATCGCCTTCCTCGAGCTGGTCGACGACCTCCTGCCCGGACGCCACCCGCGCGAAGATCGTGTACCTGCCGTCGAGATGAGGCAGCGGCGAATGCGTGATGAAGTATTGGCTGCCGCCTGTGTCCTTGCCTGAAAGGGCCATGCCGACGGCACCGGTTGTGTAGCGGACCCGGTTGATCTCGCAACGGATGGTGTACCCGGGGTCGCCCCAGCCGTCGCCGCGCGGGCATCCGTCCTGCACGACGAAGTTCGGGACGGCGCGATGGAACCGCCGGCCCGAGTAGAATCCCTCCCCCGCGAGGCGGACGAAGTTGGCGACCGTATGGGGAGCCTCGTCCCAGAGCAGGTCCAGCCGGACCTCGCCGCGCGCGGTCCGGAGCACGGCGTGCGCCGGGCCGCGCGCGACCGGCCCTTCGTAGGGCCGCGGCGAGTCGGCGAGCGGAGCGCGCTTCTTCTCGGCTCGGAGCTTCGTCACGAGCGGCTCGAGACCGTCGCGCGCCGAACGCCGCACGCGGTAGTCATCGTCGTCCTGCCCGCGTTCGAACACGGGGCGCGCCGAGAGGAGCTCGAGCTGCGCCAGAGCGTCGATCGCGGTGAGCCTCAAATCGACGGAGCGCTCGCGGACGCCGCGCTCGTACGTCTCCGCGAGGAGGGGCGCCGCGGCGGTGTCGCCGAGCGCGCCGATCGCATCGGCCGAGACGGCGGCCACGACGACGTCGCTGTCGGCGAGCGCCTTCGCGAGCGCGCCGGCCGCCGACGCATCCCCCGCCTCGCCGAGCGCGCCCGCCGCCGTCGCGCGCACGCGCGGCTCGGGATCGCCGAGGAATGCGAGCAGGCGGTCGCGCAAGGCCGGCGCCCCTTCGATCCCCATCGCCTCGATCACGTGCGCGCGCACGGCGGGATCGGGGTCGGCGAGCACCGGCTCGATCCGCTGGAGCGCCGCCCCTTGCTCGAGCGCGAGATCGGCCGCGGCGGCCCGCCAGCGTACACCGCCCGAACGATCCTGGAGGAACGGCAGGAGCGCTCCGAGCGCGAGCGGGAGCCCCGTCTCGCCGAGCGCCTCCGCCGCGGTCGCGCGCACGTGCCACACGGGATCATCCTTCAGCGCGCCGAGCGCGCGCACGGCCGACTTGTCCTTGAGCTGCCCGAGCGAACGCGCGGCGTTCACGCGCACGCGCCAGTCCTCGTCCGCGAGCACGTTCGGATTCATGAGCGGGATCACTGCCTTCGGCGTGTCGAGCTGCCCCAGAGCGCGCGCGGCGAAGGCGCGAACGAGCGGATCGGAGTCGCCGAGCGCGTTCCCGACGACCCAGACGGCCGTCGAGTCGCCGGTCTTCTCCAGAGCGAACGCGGCGCGCCAGCGAACGCCGGCATCGGGATCCTGAAGGAGCGGGAAAAGGTACGTACCCGTGGTCGCGTCGGCGAGCGCGCCGAGCGCGAGCGCCGCTTCGCCGCGGATGCGCGGCGACGGATCGGCGAGGAGCGCGAGCAGCGCCCGGACGGATCGGCGCGCCGGGAGCTTCCCGAGCGCCGTGGTCGCCTCCGCGCGCGTCTCCTCGGCGCCTGTCGCGGCCGCCGCGGCGACCGCGTCCACCGCGGTCGTGTCGCCCACCTGCCCGAGAGCGAACGCCGCCTCGACGCGAACCGACTCGTCCGCGTCGGCGAGCGCCACGCTCAACGCGGCGACCGACGTGGGATCCTGCAGCCGGCCGAGCGCGATGGCGGCCCGCCGCCTGACCGCAGCATCCGCGTCCGTGAGGAGCTTCGGGAGCGCGCCCGCCGAATCCCAGCGCGCGTCCTCGAGACGGTCGATCGTCTCGAGCGCGCTCGTTCCCTGCGCCTGGACCGTGTCGAGATGGGAGAAGACGAGGAAAAGTGCGGCTGCCACGAAAAGCCATCGAAGACCCGCCGTCAAGGGAGACCTCCGCCGTTTGCCCCACCACTTGCGGAGATGCCGGTGGTGCGCCGGCCTTTCGACGCGGCCTTGACCCGAATTCAGGCCGCGGAGGAAGGCCGGCGCAGCACCGCGGATCACCGCGCCCGCGCCATGCGCCCCAGGACCTCTACTTTCTTTCCATCGAGGCTCGTCACCTCGACTCGATAGAAGTACAGGCCGTTCGCGACCGGATCGCCTTCGGCGTCCCGGCCGTCCCATCCGGCCGAACCGCCGTTGGGCACGATGTTCTTTCCGGGAAACACCGACCCTTCGAGCACGCGGATCAGCCGGCCCGTCACCGTGTAGATCCGGATCGAGGCGCTCCGCGCGTCGCGGCTCAGCGTGTAGTAGAAGCGCGTCTCGCCCGAGAAGGGGTTCGGGAAGTTGAACACGTCACGGACCACCAGGTTCATCTGAACTTGGAACGGCACCGTGCGCGTCACAGCCGGGTACGATCCGACGTCCACGCGGAGGCCGAGCGTGTGCGAGCCATCGGCGATGTCCTCGACACGCGTCGTCACGATCCACCCGCGCCCGCCCGGGTCTTGCGGATTCTGGGTGGCCGTGGAAGAGACCGGTTGGCCGTCCACGAGGAGCGTGAAGTCATCTTCCTCGAGCCCGACCGGCGCTTCGACCGACACCTGCGCATCGAAGGACGGCGGGAGCGCGTTCGGACCGCCGGGGCTCAGGGCAACGCCGCCCGCCCTGAAGAGCATATCGAGGACGACCGGGATGCGGACCGTGCCTCTGCGCCCGGAGAGATCGTCGGCGGAGATCTCGATGTCGTAGGTGTCAGGCACGAGCCCGTGCCGGTACGTCACGATGAACGGACGGTTCGCGACGAGCGGCGAACCGGGAGGCGCTTCCACCGTGAAGAGCGAGTCCGCCACGGTCGCCCCGCCGACCTTGATCGACACCGAGCCGCCGCGCACGTCGAGCTCGTCGCGGATCTCCGCGCGGATCGTCACCGAGTCCGCGCCCGCGGGCGCGCGGAGCCGCGTGCCCGGCGTGTACTCCTCGTCGTCGACCATCACCTGATACTGCGGCGGCAGCGCGTCCATCCGGAGCGCCGGATCGCCGAGGAGGAAGTACGTTTCCACCATCCCCTGCATGTCCTGGTTGAAGCCGCCTCCCGGCCCATCGAGCACCATGAACGCCTTCGCCTCCGTGAGCGTGGGCCCGAGCACCCAGCGCGTGCGGTCGCCCGAGGGAAGATCCGTCGCGGGCGGCTTCAGAAAGAAGGCCTTCGAGACAGCCAGGTGGATGGGCGGGTTCCCGTGCAGCCACTCGTACGCCGTCGAGGCGATCGATGCGACCGAGCCGCGGTTCTCGGCGAAGAGGAGCATCTCGCCGAAGCAGTCGCCCAACACGGCCTCGTTGTGACGCTCGAACTGGGAGATATGGCACGCGAATCCGAAGAAGACGAAAGGCTTCCCCACGTTCTGGACCTGGTCGATGTCCACGCCGAACCCCGTCGCCGGAGTCGTCATGAGGTACTCGTGCGCGATGAGCCGCGAGTTCGCGTGCCCCTGGTACGTCACGATGACGTCCCCCTGCGAGAACTTCCGCATGAGGAGCGGCGTGACGTTCGCCCGTGAGTAGTCACGGTTCTGGACTTCGTTCGCGCACCGCTCGTCGCGCCCCAGCACCTCGACCGTGTCGAGATACGTGTGCAGGTAGAACGGGATGGTCGCGATGTCGCGAAGCCCGGCTTCCTCGTGGATGTGCCGGATCATCTCGTCGGAGGTCGAAACGAACACCGACTCGCCGAACTGGCGGCAGTAGTTGTCGGTCCCCAGGATGCTCGTCGAGTACTGGTCGTCGGCGATGAGAAGGACGTTTCCGCGCCAGGTGTCGGTCGTGCCGAAATTCTCGTACGCGAGGATCTTCTGCACGACGATGTCCGTCTCGGCAACGCTCCCCGACGAGATGCGCCCGAGGAACAGATCCTCGAACCAGTCGACTTCCCCGCGGGGAGAGGTGAGATCGAGCACGAAGCGCGGATCCATGGCGACCAGCTCTTCCCCGTTCGTCCCGCGGACGTTCGAGAAGTACATGAGCGTCGGAAGGTAGTTCGGCTTCGAGACGGTCGGCCCGAACTCGCCGTTGAAATCGGCGCTCGCGTCGCCGACGAGAAGGACGTACGCGGGAGGTGCGCCGCCCGACTCCGCCCGCCGCCGCTCCATCGCCCACCGGAGATACCTCTTGATCCCGAACGGCGTCGGGCTCCCGCCGGAGAACTCGTCGTAGACGTCGCTCGCCGTCACCAGCTCCACACGGTGTCCTTGCGAGGCGCGCCGGTCGGCGAGCGGCTGGATGGCCGGAAGGAACTCGTCGTAGGCGATCATGAGGTAGTCGGCGTCGCGCGACGGATCCGAGAGCGCAACGGAGGGTGCCGTCTCCGCGACGACTCCTGCCGGCTGCGGCAGCACCGTCGCGGCGGCCGCGACGTAGCGGCGGGGCGCCGTGACCTCGTCCTGAAACGTGAGCGTGAAGCTCTGGCCCTGCCGGACGATCTGGGAAGGATCGAGCGTGAGATGCCGCGGGGCCGCCGGATCGGTCACGTCATAGAGAAGAAGCTCCCGGGTCGTGAAGAGCCGCAGTGCGAACTCGCTCGGCCCGGTGGACGGGCCGCTCGTCATGTCGAGGCGGTTCTCGAACGCTTCGTAGCGCCGCACGTAGCCGATCTCGAGCCAGTCGAAGTACACGCCCTGGCCGCTGGTCGTCATGACGACCTGGTTGTTCCCTTCGCCGATGAGGCCGGGCGGGATCGTGAGCCCATTGGAATCGAACGTGGCGGCCTGCGTGGTGGAAACCGTGAGCGGCGTTCCGGGCACCGCCGTGCCGGGCACGTCGTCCCACACGCGCGCGATCGCGAGATTCACCTGCCAGCTCGAGGTGCCGTACGTTCCCTGCACCCTGGCGCGGAGACCCGCGCCGGCCGCGGTGTCCACGCCGTGGATCGAGAACCGGAAGTAGTTCGGTCCCATTCCGGGCCCGGCCCAGAAGTAATGGTCGACGAACACGCGCCGCTTCTCCCACGGATCGACGGTCTCCTGCCCGAGCTGCCGGAACTCGTACTCCTGATTCGTCTCGAACTTCTGCCACGTCTCGAACGTCGCGGGCGCGGTGAGTCCCGTGTAGCCACGGTGTCCCGGCGCCTCCGCCATGCGCGCGTCGCCCCCCTCCAGCGAGAGCCAGTAGACGTGCGTGTCGGTGTAGCGCAGCGTGTCCATCGGCACCGACGCGAAGCGCTCGGCATAAGAGCGCCCGTAGAAGACGACGTAGTCGCCGGCGCCGAACATCTCGTCCGCATCGGCGTCCACGACATGGATCGGAACGTCGATCTCCTCGTACGGAAGCGCGGCATCGTCCACCGCGATCCTCTCGTAGAGGCGGAGCGCGTCGAGCGAGACGCCGGACGGGAACCCGGCGAGCGAGGACGCATCGACGCGGTAGAGGTCGGTCTTCCGGACGCGGATCTTCCACTGCTCGCCTTGCAGCGCGGGCAGGCGCGATGGCGCGCCGCTCACGCGCGGAGGCGCCGGTCGGGCGCGCCAGGCGCGCGATTCTTCGTAGTTCGGGAGGAGCGACTTGTAGACCGGCTCCCAGTAGCGGTCCTCGGACGGTTCCGGCGCGAGCCCCTTCGGAAGCGCGCCGGGCGGTCCCCAGCTCACGCGGACGACGAGGCGCGAGGCCACGCGGAGCGCGCGCTCGCCGGCGTCGTAGCGGAACGGATGCAGCGAGACGCCGCCGACGTCCTGGAAACGAAGGCGCCCGCGCGGACCGACCGAGGCGGGCGAGGCGGGATACGTCTCCGCGGACCGATAGAACGCCGGATCGGGGATGAACTCCTCGACCGGGCGCGCCTCATCCCCTTCGCCCTCGATCCTCCCGGTCGGCGCGGGCGGCGGCGGCGGCCCGGCGACGAGCGTCTCTTCGATCTCGAGGATGATCACCGAGACGGCGGCGCCCGGAGGAACGGCGAAGGGGACGGACGTGAAGGGAAGATCGGGATACCCGGACTGCCGGAGCCGGGAGAGCCCCACGGCATCGACGGCGCGGTAGCTCGTCCCGCCGATGAGGACATCGCGGGTCGTGTACTCGGGCGCGGTGAACTCGACCGTGAGCCCGTCGGCGCCCGTCTCGGTCACGAGCGCGGGAGGCGCGGCCGTCGCAGGCACCGCGGCGAGGGCCGCCGTCAGGAAGAGGAACAACCTCCGCGGCAGACATCCGTTCATCGGGAGCTCCTGGTTATGGGTCACCAGCCACTCGACGCGCGGGAGGTCTGGAGGGGAGGCACGACCGGCAAGACCCCAGTGTACGCCGGGCTTCTTCACAGCCATCGCCCGCTTCGGCGATTATGGAGCGGCCCCCGAGAACGGTCAAGGCGGCCGATATGCTAGTCTCTCGCCCGGATGAATGGCCGAAGAGGAGTGCAGGCGCCGGAATGGCGGGTCTACTGGACGCTCGCCCGTCCCTTCACGCTCCTGGCTCCGGCGCTCGGCATGCTCTCGGGCGGCGTGACCGCGCTCGGCGCCGAGCCGCCGACGCCCTTCACCGCCGCTCTCGCCCTCGACATCGTACTCGGCACGCTCATGGCGGCCGTCTTGAACGCGGCCTCGAACGCTCTCAACCAGGTCTACGACCTCGAGATCGACCGCGTGAACAAGCCGAAGCGCCCGATCCCGGCCGGCCTGATCACGATCCCGCAGGCGCTCCGTTTCACCGCAGTCCTCTACACCGTCGCGCTGGCGCTCGCGTGGGTCGTCAACATCCAGTGCTTCATCCTCGCGTCGATCGCGGCGCTCTTCACATGGATCTACTCCGCGCCGCCGCTCCGCACGAAGCGCGACGCGATCCTTGCCAACGTGACGATCGCGATCCCGCGCGGCGTCATGCTGAAGGTCGCCGGCTGGTCCACCGTGAAGTCGGTGCTCGGGCGCGAGCCGTGGTACATCGGGCTCATCTTCGGCCTCTTCCTCCTCGGCGCGACGACGACGAAGGACTTCGCGGACATCGAAGGCGACAAGCTCGCGGGCTGCCGCACGCTCCCTGTGCGCTACGGCGTGCGGAAGAGCGCGTACGCGATCGCGCCGTTCTTCGTCGTCCCGTTCCTCCTCCTGCCGCTCGGGGCGGCGACCGGAGTCCTCACGGGGAACCGCACGCTTCTCACGGTTCTCGGGACGGGGCTCGCCGTGTGGGGCGCGTATGTCGCGTACCTCATCGTGCGCCGCCCCGAGGAGCTTGCGGCGACCGAGAACCACATTTCCTGGCGCCACATGTATCTCATGATGATGACGACCCAGATCGGATTCATGGTCGCCTACCTGGTGCACTGATCCTGTCGGAGGGACGGATGCGATCCTGGTCGCTCGCGCTCTATCTGGCCGTCGCCGCCGCGGGGAGCACGGCCGCGGGTGTGTACCTCGGCAACCGGTGGTGGCTTCCGCTCTTCAACACGCTCTTTGCCTATCCGATCTACGCGTACCTCGTGATCCACCGCGAGCACGCGCGCGCGGTCGGATGGATGCTCTTCTGGGCCTTCTTCATGTCGATCTCGATGATCACGATGGTGAACCTCGCGCCCGACGCGGCGCGCGCGGCGGTGCTGCACGGCCCCGAGTACAAGCAGGAGATGTTCGACTGGATCCGCACGGGACAGGGCGCCGAGAGCGATCCCTCCCGGTTCATCCCGCAGCAGCTCTTGCACTACGGCGTCTTCGTCGCGGCAGCACTCCTGTCGGGCGGCGCGCTCGGGCTCCTCTTCGGATCGGTGCTCCTCAACTACATGAACTTCTACGTGGGAAGCCTCGTGTATCAGGGCGCGCCCGCGCTCACCGTGTTCCTTTACGGCTGGCCCGTCTGGTCGATTGTGCGGGTGGCAGGATTCATCGTGACGGCCGTCGGGCTCTCGGACATCTTCTTCGCGAAGGTGCTCCGTCGCGAGAAGTGGGATGCCGGAGCGGCGAAGAAGGCGCTTGCGATCGGGTTCGCGCTCATCGTGCTCGACATGGTGCTGAAGGCGTTCCTCGCGCCGGCGTGGCGCGAAGCGCTCTGGCGCGGCTTCACGGGCAGCGGCGGTACCTAGCCGCGACGGCCGCATTCCGAAGCGGACGTCACCTGACCCAGCCGCGGCGCGCGGTCAGACATCATGTCCTCGGGCGTCAAGCCGCGTTGACAGAGTCATCGCGGCA
>Ga0326597_10009650_pt1 | contig 12910 bp, 10 predicted proteins | sample RVTome_12_FD_203789 | JGI IMG/M metagenome (GOLD analysis project Ga0326597, IMG submission 203789) | Soil microbial communities from uranium-contaminated site in the Upper Colorado River Basin, Wyoming, United States - RVT100D185 | ecosystem: Environmental > Terrestrial > Soil > Contaminated >... | reverse complement strand
ATCTACTACAACGAGTACGGCAAGCCCGAACCCGACGGATCGAAGGAGAGCAACACGCTCGTCTCGATCCGGCCCGACGGCACCGATCCGATCCAGCACGCGGTGCTGCCGAACGCGGAGGAGATGATCCCCTCCCCCGACGAGCGATGGGTCGCCTACCGGGTGAAGTACAACGTCTTCGTCGGCTCGCTGCCTCACATCGGGCGCACGCCGGTCGAACTGACGCCCGACGGGGCGCTCCCTCTCAGACAGCTCACGAAGGACGGCGGCGACTGGCTCGCGTGGACGGCGCGCGGCCGCGCGATCACCTGGAGTTCGGGGCCCGAGTTCCGCACGCTTCCGCTCGACAGCCTGCTTTCGGCCTGGGAACGCGACCGACTCGAGGCCGCGAAGAAGCCGAAGAAAGCGCGCGAGGAGAAGGCCGACTCGACGAAGGCCGCCAAGGACGAAGAACTCGAGAAGGTGAAGGAACTCCGCTCCGACTCGCTCTTCATCTCGCTGCGCGTTCCGCGCGCGCGGCCCAGGGGGACCGTCGCGTTCGTCGGCGCGCGCGTCATCAGCGAGCGGGGCGGGAACCGGGGCGAGGTGCTCGACGATGCGACCGTCGTCGTCGAAGCGGACCGGATCACCGCGGTCGGACCACGGGGCGCGACTGCCGTTCCTCCCGGCGCGCGCGTCTTCGAGGCGCGCGGACTCACGATCATGCCGGGGCTCGTGGACGTCCACGCGCACTGCCACTACACGCAGCAGGGAGTCGTCCCCGACTCCTTCTGGGCGTACCGCGCGAACCTCGCATACGGCGTCACGACGATGCACGACCCGTCCGCGACGTCCTACGAAGTCTTCACGCAGGCCGAGATGGTCGAGGCCGGCGAGATGACGGGCCCGCGCGTCTACTCGACCGGGAACATCCTCTACGGCGCCGGCGGATCGGACGCGCTCCCGATGTCGTCTCTCGACGAGGCGCGGGCGCACGTGCGGCGCATGAAGCGGCTAGGCGCGATCAGCGTGAAGAGCTACATGCAGCCGCGGCGCGAGCAGCGCCAGTGGATCCTCCAGGCGGCGCGCGAGGAATCGCTTCTCGTCTTTCCCGAAGGGGGCGGCAAGTTCGAAGAGAACCTCGGCATGGTGATGGACGGGCACACCGGCATCGAGCACTCGCTTCCCGTACAGCCGATCCACGACGACGTCGTGCGTCTCTTCGCGGGAAGCGAGACCGGCTGGACGCCCACGCTCCTCGTCGCGTACGGCGGACTCTCCGGCGAGCATTACTTCTACCAGCACGCCGACGTCTTCGACGATCCGAAGCTCACCCGCTTCGTGCCGCGTCCCGTGCTCGATGCGCGTGCGATCCGGCGGCCGGTGATGGCCCCCGACTGGGATTGGCACCACCAGTCGGTCGCCGCCGGCGCGAAGAAGGTGCTCGATGCCGGAGGGCACGTTCTGCTCGGCGCGCACGGACAGCTCCAAGGGCTCGGCGCGCACTGGGAGCTGTGGTCGCTCACGCAAGGCGGGATGAGCGCCGCCGATGCGATCCGCTGCGCGACGTGGGAGGGCGCCTGGTATCTCGGCATGGAGCGCGACATCGGGTCGATCGAGGCGGGCAAACTCGCCGACTTCATCGTGCTCGAGAAGGACCCGATCGAAGACATCCACAACTCGCTGGCGATCCGCTGGACGGTGAAGAACGGCGAGGTCTACGAGGCGGAGACGCTGACACGCGTGCGGTAGGGGCTCGTCGCGCCGGGCGCTCTCGGGCGGGCCGATGCGTTTCGGCGGACGCTCGGTCGTTCGCTGACCCGCTCACACCCTCGCTCCGCGTTCGCGCGCGCGGAAGCGCCCGGGCGAGTGGGCCGCGCGCGCGTGACGCGGCCGCCGAAGCAACATCGGCCCGCCCGCTCGCTTGCAGATCACTGCGGTGAGCGCCCGCTACTTGAAGCACAGGAACCCCTCGAACTCCCGCGGCGTATTGAGGCCGCCCCTCGGGAGCCACAGTAGATTCTGCATGTGCTGCACGCACGTGGACCAGGCGAACTCCTCGCGCAGTTCCTGCACGCGGCGCGTGATCTCGTCGCGCGGCGCCCCGCGCGCTCCATCGATGAGCACGAGCCCCATGAGAGCGCGCACCTGGTTCGACTGCTTCGCGAGGACACGCCTGTATTCGGCCTCGGCCTCGTCGAGCCGGCCCTTGTTGCGGAGCACGTCTCCCCACGCGGCGCCGGCCTCGAGGTCTTCGGGATCGGCTTCGACGGCGCGCCGGAACGCCTCGACGACGAGCGATTCCGCGCCCGCGACCTGAACGCCCGCGTACCCGGCGCCGAGGTACATGAACGCCGGCTTCGTCGTCACCGGGAGCACCGTCTTGTAGTACTCGTCGAGCGCGGCGCGGAGCAGCGGCGTCGGCGGACGGCGCTGCTGGCGCGCCTGCCACGCGGCGACCGAGTACTGCACCTCCGCCAGGAGCCGGTACGTCATCGGCTCGACGGGATACGTCTTGATCGCGTGCAGGTACGCGTCGCGCGAGAGCGCCAGCTCTCCCGACTGCGCGTGCACGGAGCCGAGGTAGCGCCACAGCTCCGCGTTCCACATCGTGCCGAAGAGCTTCTCGTTCGCTCCGATCCGCCGGAACCGCATACGCGCCGCCTTCGGCGTCTGGTTGTGCGCCACCCAGAGGCCGAGGTGCACGATCCCTGTGATCGCGACGGCCCCCGCGATTCGCCGGAGCGCGCGCGGCGAGAGCGGCACCGCGACGAGCTGCGCCGCCGCCGCGAGCGAGACGAGCGCGAACGTGAATGTGAGCACATCCCAGTCGCGGCTCATCCCGAGGATCGGGTTCGCGACGAGCGCGAAGAGCGCGAGCCCCGCCGCCGCGATCGCCACGACGCGCCGCGCCGCCGAACCTGCGGCGCGTCCCGCCTCGCGCCGGCGCGCCCAGAGCGCGAGCGCCATCGCGAGGAGCGCCGGGGCGACGATGAGCGATTCGTTCAGGAGTTCCGTCACATGCACCCACGAGTGGACCGCGTAGGCCGGCGAGCGAGCGCCTTTGCTGAGAGGCGGCAGGAAGTGGTCTTCCTGCTTCGAGACGCGGACCAGCTCGTCGAACGGATAACCGATCAGGACGAGCGGCAGCACGAGGAGCGCGAGCGCGGCCCCGGCCGCGGCGGCAGCCTCCGCCTTCTTCCCGCGGCGCCAGCCGAGATAGAGGAGATACAGGAACGAGGGAACGAGGAACGCCGCCATCGTGTGGATGAACGTCGCGAAGCCCAGCGCCGCCCCCGCGTAGACGAGCCTTCCGCGCCCTTCCGTCCATCGCACGGCCAGGACGAGGTAGAGGAGCCCGAGGGCGTTCACGAAGAAGTAGTTCTCCGGATACCCGAAGAACACCTGGAGCGATCCGAGCCCGAGAACGCCGGCGAGGACGACCGCCCTCTCCCCCGCGCTCCGTCCCAGACGGCGCGCGATCTCGAACGCGAGATAGACGTAAAGCACGCCGAACGCCACGCTCACGATCGCGTACGAGACGCCTGATTCGAGGTGGAGCGGGGCTCCGACGTGGCGGTGGAACCACGAGACGATGGTGAGCGCGCCCGGCTCCCGCTGAGCGGTCCCCGAGAGTTCGATTTTCTTCGAGAGCGCGCGGACGTTGAGCTGCGTGTCCCCGAGGAGGAGGTTCTTGCAGCGGAAGAGAAAGAACGGAACGGCGCACGCGATGGAGATGGCGAGGCGGCCGGGCCAGGCGAGTTCCGTCAGACGCGCGAGCGCGCCGCCCAGACGCTCTGCCGCAGGCGGCCAGAGCGCCAGCGCGAGGAGCGCCAGCCCCGCGAGCTTCCATCCGGCCGGCCGTTCCGCGAGCGAGTCGAGCCCCCAGAGCCAGCTCGTCGGCACGAAGGTCGCGAGGACGCGGAGCGCGAGAACGACCGCGATCCCCGCCGCGAGAAACCGCAAGACCCGCGCGGCGCTCGCGCCCGCGGCCGTCGCCGCTTCCCGGCGCTGCGGGCGCGGTGCTGCGGCGCCCCGGCTCGCATCGCGGGAACGCGCCCGCGTCATCAGTACGATCCGGCGCGCGCGGGCGCCCCTTGAACCGGGCCCTTCTCACCCGTGACGATCCGAACGCAGGCGCTGCACCCGAGGCGCGTGGCGCCCGCCTCGATGAGCTCGCGAGCGAGCGCGTAGTCGCGCACGCCTCCCGACGCCTTGACGCCCATCTCGGGGCCGACGACGCCGCGCATCAAGCGGACGTCGTCCACCGTCGCGCCGCCCGTCGAGAATCCGGTCGAGGTCTTCACGAACTCCGCTCCCGCGGCTCGCGCGAGCGTGCAGGCCTGGATCTTCTCTTCGCGCGTCAGGAGCGAGGTCTCGAGGATGACCTTCACGGCAACGCCGGCGCCGGCGGCCGTGACCACGCGCCGGATGTCCTCCTCGACGAGGCGATAGTCCTTCGACTTGAGCGCGCCGATGTTCTGGACCATGTCGAGTTCGCGCGCTCCGTCGCGCACGGCCTGGGCGGCCTCGCGCTCCTTCACGTCGGGGAGTGTGGCGCCCAGCGGGAATCCGATGACCGATGCGACGCCGACGTCCGTGCCGCGGAGACGGCGCGCCGCGAGCGGCACATACCATGGGTTGACGCACACGGCCGCGAATCCGTACGCCGTCGCCTCGTCGCAGAGCGCCTCGATCTCCTTCGTGGTCGCGTCGGGGCGGAGCAGCGTGTGATCGAGGATCGACGCGAGCCCCGCATGGCCGCTCCCGATGCCGGGCCCCGTCGAGAGGCGCTCGGCGCCCGCCTCGAGCATCTTCCGCACGGTGGCCGGACGGTGCGCCACGCAGTGGCCGCAACCCTGCCCGCACGTGTCGCAGCAGGACTCCGCGTGGACGGCAGGCGCGCCGAATGCCGTGCCGCCCGCGGAAGCCGCGCCGAGACGCGCCATCACCTCGCGCGTGATGAGACGCACGAGTTCCTCGCGGTCGTACACGCCGCGGAGTTCGAGCGGCTCGCGCTCGCTCACGCCGGCCTCCTTCCGGGAAGAAGTTCCTCGGGCGTCATCTCACGCGAGGCACCGCCTTTGTCCGCAAGGAGCACGCGCGCGCGCGGAGCGAACGCCGCGATGACTTCGCGGCAGGCGCCGCACGGCGTGACGAGCTCGTCCCGCTCGGTCGCTACGGCGATCGCGACGATCTCCGGCGCGCCGCTCGCGAGCGCAGAGAAGATCGCTACGCGCTCCGCGCAGAGGCCCAGCCCCAGCGAAGCGTTCTCGATGTTGCAGCCGCGGTGGACGGCGCCGTCCGCCGAGAGCGCCGCCGCGCCGACGCGAAAGCCGGAGTACCGTGCGTGCGCGTTCCGGAGCGCTTGGCGCGCTTCGCCCAGAAGCTTCTCGGCGTCCATCAAATCTCCGGGAGGAAACTTCGCCCGGCCGCCGGCCCGGCGATGCCGAAGAGTTCGGCAAGGGTGGCGCCCACGTCGGCGAACGAGTCGCGCGTGCCGAGATCGGCGCCCGCCCTCACGCGCCGGCCCGCGACGAGGAGCGGCACGTATTCGCGCGAATGGTCGGTGGAGGGGGTCGTCGGGTCGTTCCCATGATCCGCCGTGACGATCACCAGATCATCACGCTCCATCCGGCCGAGGATCTCCTCGAACCGCTCGTCGAACTCCTCGAGTCCGCGCGCGAAACCCTCGACGTCGTTCCGGTGCCCCCAGAGCATGTCGAAATCGACGAGGTTCGCGAAAATGAGCCCGCGGCGCGCCGTCTTCATGGCGCCGAGGATCGCCTCGACGCCTTGCGCATTGCTCTCGGTCGGCACGCTCTCGCCGATCCCGCGCCCCGCGAAGAGATCGCTCACCTTGCCCACCGCGATGACGGGAATCCCGGACGAGGTCATGCGGTCGAGCACCGTCTCGCCGGACGGCAGCACGGAGAAATCGTGGCGGCGCGGCGTCCTGTAATACGCGCCGCTCTTCCCGGCGAACGGACGTGCGATGACGCGCGCGACCGCGTGCTCGCCGGTCAGGATGTCCCGCGCGATCCGGCAGTACTCGTAGAGCTTCTCGATCGGGACGACCTCCTCGTGCGCGGCGATCTGGAAGACGGAGTCGGCGGAGGTGTAGACGATCGGGCGTCCCGTGCGCACGTGCTCGTCGCCGAGCCGCTCGATGATCTCCGTTCCCGAGGCCGCGATGTTGCCGAGAGTGCCCCGCCCAATCGCCGCCTCGAACGCGGCGATGATCTCGCGAGGGAAGCCGTCCGGGTACGTCGGGAACGGCTGCTTTGTGATGAGCCCGGCGAGTTCCCAGTGGCCCGTCGTCGAGTCTTTCCCGGGACTCTTCTCCGCCATGCGCCCGTAGGCGCCGCGCGGCGCGATCTCCGCAGGCACGCCCGCGATCGCGACGATGTTCCCGAGCCCGAGCGCGCCGAGGCGCGGCAGCCGCACCCCGCCCCGCACGCGCGCCAGGTTCGGCAGCGTGGCGCTGCCCGCATCGCCGTAACGGTCGGCGTCGGGGAGCGCGCCGATTCCGAGGCCGTCGAGGATGATGAGGAGAACGCGCATCGTCAGCAGGAACCGGGCTCACGCATCGACAGAGCCCAGACCCTTCCACCCTCCGTCCGGCTCGGGAGCGGCCGGGTCGTGATCGCCGATCATCGTCACCGTCTTTCGCACCTCGTGCCCCGCGAGGAAGGACCGCGGGACGCGTTTGCCGATCGAGCAAAGGAACTCGTATCCGATCGTGTCGGCGAGCGCGGCGACTTCCCCGAGCGACACCGACTCTTCGCCCTGCGAGCCGAGGAGGACGACCTCGTCGCCGAGCGTGGCGCGCGGAACGTCGGTGAGATCCACGAGCGTGATGTCCATCGTCACGCGCCCCACGACCGGAACGCGGTGGCCCGCGATGAGGACGACGCCGCGGTTCGAGAGCGCGAACGGATACCCGTGCCCGTATCCGACCGGGACCACCCCGATCTTGCTGGGCCTCGACGTGCGAAACGTCTGGCCGTAGGAGAGCCCCTCTCCCGCCGGGACGTCCTTCACCTGTACGACCCGGCTCTTGAACGACATGACCGGCGCGACGTCGATCGTCCGCCCGGGGTGCACGGGCAAGTGGCCGTAGAGAAGATACCCCGGCCTCACCATCTCGAGCGAGGCTTCGGGGAGGTTCAGGATCGCGGCGCTGTTCGAGGCGTGATACATCGGCGGCCGGAATCCGCGTTCGCCGAGTTCGGAGATGATCCGCTCGAAGCGGCCGATCTGTTCGTGCGCGAACGAGAGGTCGCTCGAGTCGCTCGTCGGGAAGTGCGTGTACACACCCTCGACGGCGATGCCGGGAAGGCGCGCCGTCTCGAGCACGTACTGCACGGCGGTCTCGTACCGCACGCCCCCGCGTCCCATGCCCGTATCCACCTCGATGTGGACCGTCGCCGTGTGCCCCAGGGCGCTTGCGACCCGCGAGAGCCGGCGCGCGAACTCGCGCGTGGACGCGGACGAGCGCAGATCGTATCGGACGATCCCCTCGACCTCGGAGGGAAGCGCCGGAGAGAGGATGAGGATCGGAGCGCGCACGCCCGCCTCGCGCAGTTCGATCGCCTCGTGCAGCGTGGCGACGCCAAACATGTCCACGGCGAGGTTCTGCGCGAAACGGCAGACCTCGCGGGCGCCGTGACCGTAGGCGTCGGCCTTGACGACGAAAAGGAGCCGGGTCGCCGGCCCCAGATCACGCCGAAGGACCTCGACGTTGTGCAGCAGGGCGTCGAGATCGACTTCGACCCAGACTGGATACTCCATGAAGCTCCTCCGAGCCAGATTCGTTATATCATACGCGTTCCACTGGGTGAAGGAGGAGGAGCATGCCCGACGGTCAAGAACAGCCGAAAGCGCCTCCCGGCGGCGGTCATCCGCTGCTCCGGCTCGAGGAGCTGTGCACGCGGCTCAGGGGCGAGGACGGTTGTCCCTGGGACCGGTCGCAGACGATGAGCACGCTCACGCCGTACATCCTCGAGGAAGCGTACGAAGTGATCGACGCCATCGAGGAGGGCGACATCGCGTCCCTGCGCGAGGAGATGGGCGATCTCCTCTTTCTCCTCTTCCTCATGCTCGAGATCGCGCGCGAAGAGAAGCGAACGAACGTCGAGGAGGTCGTCGAGCGGATCGTCGAGAAGATGATCCGCCGCCATCCCCACGTCTTCGAGGGCGGTGGGGAGATCTCGTACGAGCGCGCGATGACGCAGTGGGAGGAGATCAAGCAAGGGGAGATCGAGAAGCCGCACTCATCCGTCCTCAACGAGGTGGGCGGATCGATGCCGGCGCTGCTCCTCGCCTACCGGATCCAGGAGAAGGCGGCGGCCGTCGGGTTCGACTGGCCCGCGATCGAACCGGTCCTCGCGAAGGTGGAAGAAGAGGCGGGGGAGCTTCGCGAGGCGTTCGCCGCCTCCGACCGGGAGCGCGCCCGCGCGGAGCTGGGGGATCTTCTCTTCGCGTGCGTCAACCTGTCGCGGTTTCTCGAGAGCGATCCCGAGCGGCTCCTGAGAGGCGCCATCCGGAAGTTTCGCGAGCGGTTCCGCTACATGGAAGAGGAACTCGGCAAAGTGGGACGCACGCCGGGCGAGTCCACGCTCGAAGAAATGGACGCCCTCTGGGAGCGGTCGAAGCGGATCCTGCCGTGACGTCCGTTCAGCCGCCCAAGGTGCGGTGCGTCGTGACGAGCACGATCGACGCGGGCGCGGGCCCCATGTTCCGGAAACCGTGCGGCTTCCGCGAGAAGAAGTGGAAGCCGTCGCCGCATTCGAGCACGCGTTTCTCCTCTCCGACGCGCACCTCGACCTGCCCGGCGAGGACGTAGCCGGATTCCTCGCCGTAATGCGGATCGAAGTCGATCCGCCCGTGGGGTCCTTCGGGAATCCGCACCTGGAACGCGCGGAGCCTTGCGCCCGCCACGCCGTGAGTCAGCGAATCGACCTTCACGTCTCCGTACGCCATCACGCCGGGACGATCGGCCGCGTGCACGAGGCAGACGTCCGGCAGCTCTTCGCGCTCGATGAAGAACGACGGCTCGCGCTGGAGCGCGTGCGCGATCCGGACGAGCGCATGGATCGTGGGGCACGTGCGCCCGCGCTCGATCTCCGAGATGTGCGTCGCACTGAAGCCCGACTGGCCCTCCACGTCCTTCAACGTCATCTTCCGCCGGAGCCGTTCGGTGCGGAGCCTGTGGCCCAAGGCCGCATTCGAGATCACATTCATGTCGCCCGGCGCGGGAGCGCCCGGACAGCGGTGCGCGGTCACAGCATCACCTTCGGGCTGGAGGCCCAGAGCACGGTACACGGCGCGTCGCCGGGATTGCGGACGGAGTGCGCCGCCGAGGCGCGGAAGTGGAGCGCGTCGCCTGTTTCGAGCCGCACCGTCTCGTCGCCGATCGCGACCTCGAGGCTTCCTTCCAGCACGCACGCGAACTCCTCGCCGTCGTGCTGCTGCACGCGCGGAACGCCCGGGCCCGGCGGGATCGTCACGAGCACCGTCGTCAGCTCCGAGCGCGTGAGGCCGTTCGTGATCGACTCCGCCACCGAACGGTCGTGATCCATCATGAAGGATCCGCGCGCGCCGCGCGTCGCGATGTGAAGCAGACGCGGGGACGGCATGTCGATGAGGAACGCCGGCTCGACCTCGAGGGCCCGCGCGATCTTCCCGAGGATCCCTATCGTGGGGGATGTCTTTCCCCGCTCGACCTCGGAGACATGCGTCGCGCTGACTCCGACCTTCGCCTCGACATCCTTCAGCGTGAAACCCCTCTCGATCCGTATCCGTTTGACGCGTCTTCCGAGATCATGATTGGTCCGGACGGCCATCCTCGACCTCCACTGCGCCCTAAGCGCCGCCTCGACCCGTAATGAGCGCTCCTTGCGAGCGCAGCGAAAGAGCCAGTAAGCGATACACCAGGCGCGCCGCAAGGAAATCGGGCGCGACCAGACCGGGGATTGGACTCAGCTCCACGACGTCGAAGCCGATGATCTTCCGCGCGCGGCTCACGGCGTCGAGGAGCTCGACGACGTCGTACCAATCGAGGCCGCCCGGCTCGGGCGTGCCGACGGCGGGCATCATGCCGGAATCGAACACGTCGCAATCGACGGTGACGTACACCTCGCCGGTGAGCCCGCCGATGACGCGCGCGGGATCGAACGGCGCGCGCTTCACCTCGCGCGCCCAGACGATGGGAAGGGCGTTCGCCTTCGCGTGCGCGCTCTCGGCGGCCGAGAGGCTGCGGATGCCGACCTGCACGGCGGGAACGAGTTCGCGCACGCGCCGCATGACGCAGGCGTGGCTGAAGGGGCTTCCTTCGTACTGGTCGCGCAGATCGGCGTGCGCGTCGAGCTGCAGGACGCTCAGTCGCGGGTGCCGGCGGAGATGCGCCCGGACGGAGCCGAGCGTGACGGAGTGCTCGCCGCCCAAGAGCCCGAGGGTCTTGCCGCATTCGAGATGCGATGCGACTTCCGCCTCGACCGCGTCCACCATGTCGGATGGGCCGCTGACGAGGGGGGGCAAGGGCGGAAGCGTGTGGATGCCGGCTGCGGTGAGATCACCGCCCAGTTCTTCGTCGTGGAGTTCGACGTAGTGCGACGCCTCGACGATCGCTTGAGGGCCGCGCCGCGTGCCCGCGACGTAGCTCGTCGTCGAATCGTAGGGAACGGGCAGCAGCACCACCCGGGCGGCGTCGTACTCCGTGTCGACGCCAAGAAACCCGGAACCTGCCGGTTCTTCGGTCAGCCGCGTGGGGTTCGGCGACCCGGTCAATCCCCACCTCCACGTGCAGGCGCAATCGTGTGCCGGCCCCGCGCGTCCCGAGGACCGCGGCACGTCGGTCCGGGGTAGGGAACGTGAGACGCGCAGTACGAGAAAACGCAAACGCGTTGCTTTAGTTGACTCGGGGCATTATAGGCATTCGCAAGTGCCGGTCAAGTCGGAATTTATTCCCGCGACTGCCCCGCGGAGCCAAATACTGCTTGACGCTCGGAGGCCACGCCGACAAGACTCACGATGTTCTAGCCCGTTTCTGCTGGAGCGCGGCCGCATCGAGGTCCGGAACGGACCCATGACGGCGAGGTCCGGTTCGCGCGTTTCCCATACGAAACGCCGGATCCTCTTTCGACGCACCGGTCCTGGCGCTCCGGAGCCCTGCTCGAATGGTCGGCGACGACCTCTGTGTGCATTTGCGCGTCGCGCCGGCGCTGCGAGAAGGAGGTTCCGAATGGCAGTTAGTCAACGCGAGGCCACGCTTCCACGCGTGGGGCTTCGCATGCCCACGCCGCCCGTCCTCGATCCCCCGCTGGCCGCAAAGGGCCTGCGGCGAGCCGGAGCGGGCCTCCTCTTCGTCACGCTCTTCGTGGCAGGCGCCTATTTCACGCAATCGAGCGCGCTTGGGCGCGTGCCCGCTCCCGAGGGACCGCTTCCGCCGAGCATCCCGCAAGCTCAGGAGATGATGGAACCGTGGTACGCCGAGGCCGACGCGGGCCGCGGCGGAACCTCGGCGACCGTTGCGTCCTACCAGCCGATGATGCGCGCCACACCGCCACGGCCGCGCCCGGCCCCGACTCCTCCCATGTCCACGCTTCGCGTGCTCGCGACGGCCTACACCTCGGAGGTCGGGCTCACCGATGACACGCCCCATCTGACGGCGACGAACTCGGACGTGCGCGAGGGCATCATCGCTCTCTCGCAGGATCTCCTTCGCTCCTTCACGCCGGGCGCGCCCTTCGATTACGGCGACATGGTCGAGGTGAAGAACGTCGGCCGGTTCCGCATCGAGGACACGATGCATCCGCGGTGGCAGAAGCGCGCGGACATCTGGTTCCCGACGCGCGAGCAGGCGGTGCACTGGGGCGCTCGCTCGGTGACGCTGAAGAAGGTGCAGGGGCAGCCGGCGAAGCCGTGATGCAGGCGCAAGGTACGATCCTCTTCGTCGCGCCGCTACTCCTCACTCTCGCGGCGGCGCCGGCCTCTCACGCACAGCCGCCTTCGGCCGTCGCCCCTTCGGCCGCCGATTCCACACGCGGCGTTCTCGCGATTCGTGCAGCGACGGCCCTGGAGGACCTTTACTTCAACGCCCGTTGGCGTTCAGAGATCATCGTAGACGGCGCGTGGCCCGAGCCCGTGGGCGCGGTGTGGAGCATGGCTTCCCACCTCTCGGCGAAGTTCGGAAGCCCGCTCGCTTGGGGAGCGCTCGATGCACTCGCGGCTGGATGCGAGAGCGGTGTCGAACTCGCCGAACGCTGGGCGGCACTTCCGGAGACTCTCGCGTTACCGGGAGGACGATCCGTCGAGCTCCGTGGGCCGGCCCTCACCTTCGCGCAAGCGCTCGAGGCTGCGGAGCCCGCCTATCGGAATATGCACATCCTCAGCCGATTCGATGAGCCAGCGGCTCGGGTGACGAACGGGTTTTCGGGACCGCTGCAATCCGCTCTCTCCGAAGCGTGCTCCGTGCTCGAGCTACCCGTGCCGGCATCCGTTCAGGTCCTCCTCGTCAGCCAGGCGCCGCGCCCCGGGGCGATGACGCTTCGCACCGCACAGGGCCCGATCTGCGTCGTCGGTGTGGCGGGATTCGAAGGCACGCTCCTCGAAGAGGCCGTCCTTCACGAGGCGATCCACGCGGCGGATGCGGCCGCGACGGGCGGCGTGCTCGCTGAACTGCGCGCGAAGCTCGAGCTGGCGGGCATCGCGAAGACGGATCCTCGCTACCGCGACGCCGTTCATACGATCTTCTTCGTGCAGGCGGCCGAGACGATCCGGCATCTCGCCGATCCGGCGCACGTGGATTACGGCGATGCGCGCGGATATTACGAGCGGGTCGGCCCGCTGGCCGGCACCGTGCGCGCTGCGTGGACCTCGCACGTGCGCGGGGAGATCACGAAGGACGAGGCGCTCGAGCGGATCGTGG
>Ga0326597_10009649_pt1 | contig 12911 bp, 10 predicted proteins | sample RVTome_12_FD_203789 | JGI IMG/M metagenome (GOLD analysis project Ga0326597, IMG submission 203789) | Soil microbial communities from uranium-contaminated site in the Upper Colorado River Basin, Wyoming, United States - RVT100D185 | ecosystem: Environmental > Terrestrial > Soil > Contaminated >... | reverse complement strand
CTGCTGGTGGGCGCGCGTGGACCGGCGCTCACGCCGTGAGGCTCGCGGCGGCGTTCATCCTGTCCCTGGCCGTCGCGGGGGCCACGGCCCAGGTGCAACCCGGACTGGCCGTACGGGCCTGGGAGGGGACCGAGACGATCCTCACCTACGAGGAGGGCCTGCCCGACGTCAATCCGCCTTTCGACCTCTTCGGGCCCGTCCGCTTCAACTACCCGTACACGATGCGGGAGAACCTGACGGATCGGCGCGCGCCCCGGGCCTGGCGCACCCTGAACCTGGAGAACGAGCACCTGCGGGTCACGGTGTTGCCGGATCTCGGCGGACGTCTGTGGCGCTGCATCGACAAGGCCAACGGCCGGTCCATGTTCTACGCAAACCCCACCCTGAAGTTCGCCCACGTGGCCTACCGCGGGGCCTGGGCCACCTTCGGCATCGAGTTCAACTTCCCGGTGTCCCACAACTGGATGACGAGCTCGCCCGTCGACTTCGCGCTCGTCGCCCACGACGACGGCAGCGCGTCCATCGTGGTCGGCAACGTGGACCTCGTGTACGGCATGCAGTGGCGGGTGACCCTGACCCTCCGCCCCGGCCGGGCAGGGCTCGAGCAGAAGACCGACCTCTACAACCGCAGCGACGTCCGCCACCGGTTCTACTGGTGGACGAACGCGGCGGTGGGCGTGGACGCCGACTCTGTGCTCGTCTATCCCATGGAGTTCACGGCCAGCCACGGCTTCACCCAGGTGGACACCTGGCCGATCTCACAGTCGGGCATGGACCTCCGCCGTCCGGGCAACCACCTGCAGGGGCCGGTCTCCCTCTTCAGCCACGGCAGCCGCGAGGCCTTCATGGGGGCCTGGCATCCGCGAACGCAGAGCGGCGTCGCCTACTACTCCGAGGACCTCAAGGCACGGAAGGTCTGGACGTGGGGTGCGGACGCGGAAGGCATCGACTGGCGCCGCGCCCTATCCGACGACGAGAGTGCGGAGGCGGAGCTGCAGGCCGGGCTCTTCCGCAACCAGGAGACCTACGCCTTCCTGGAGCCGCAGGAGACGATCCGCTTCCGCGAGCTCTGGATGCCGGTGCGGGAGACGGGAGGCCTCGTGCGGGTCACCCCCGAGGCCGTGTTGAACCTCGAGCGTGTTCCCGGCGAAGCCGGGCGGGAGGCGCTGCGCATTGCCCTGAACGTGACAGAGCGGGTGGTCGGCGGACGCCTGCGCGTGCGGGCAGGCGGCCGGACGGTGACCGATGAGCCCTTCGCCCTCGAACCGAGTGGGGTTCTCTCGCGCGTCGTCGCCCTCGCTGATCGACAGGCGCCCGCTACCGTCGAGGTCGAGGGCGACGACGAGCGTCGGCTGATCGCCCACACCGAGAACGTCTACGACGTAGTGCCGCGCTCGGAAGTGAGGATTGGCCCGCAGCCGCGGCCGGCCGTCCCGGCGCCGGCATCGCGGAGCGAGGTGGATTTCGTCGAGATCGGCCGGCAGCAGGAGCTTCTGGGCAAGCTCCTCGTCGCCTCCGGGACCTACGCCGAGGGGCTCTCCCGGTTCCCGGCGAGTCGCGAGCTCCGGAAGGCCGCGGGACGGCTGGCCGTCGACCTCAAGCGCTTCGAGGAGGCCGAGGCGCACCTCGACGCAGCGCTCGAGGCGTCGAGCAACGACGCCGAGGCCCACTACTACGGTGGCTTGGCCCTTCTGGCGCTCGGACGACCGGAGCCGGCTCGGCAACATCTGGGCCTGGCGGGGCAATCCCGGGCCACGCGGCCGGCCGCGCTCGGGGCCCTCGCCCGACTCCTCTCTCGCGAAGGCCGGCACGAGGAGGCGCTGGCCCGGGTTCGGGACGTCCTCCGGGAGAGTCCGGACGCGGTGCGTGTGGGAGCGTTCGAGGTGATCCTGCTCCGCCGTCTGGAAAGGCGAGACCAGGCGGCCGAGCGGCTTGTGCATTGGCGGACCCTGGATCCCACGAACGCGACCCTTCGCAACGAGGGCGTGCTCCAGGGCGGCTCGGATGATGCGCTCTGGCTCCATCTCGCCGGGGATCCCCAGCGCGTCCTCGAGGCAGCCCTCGACTACATGGAGCTGGGCGCCTGGGACGACGCCCAGGCCTTGCTGGCCCGCGAGTACCCGACCGGGGAGGGCGTGCACGCGGAGCCGGGAATGCCGGCTCCGCAGCGCCATCCCGAGGTGGCGTACTACCGCGGCTATTGCCGCGAGAAGGGGGATCAGTCGGGACGGTCCGACTTCGAGACCGCCTCGCGCCTGCCCACGACCTACGCCTTCCCCCAACGCGCGCAATCGTTGCCGGTGCTCCGCCGCGCGCTCGAGGTGACTCCCGACGACGCCACCGCCCACTTCCTGCTCGGGTCGCTCTTCCTCTCGGGAGGGATGGCGGAGCGGGCCATCCAGGAATGGGAGGCGGCGCGCCGACTGCCGCAGCGGATCCCGGTGCTCCATCGCAACCTCGGGCTGGCCCTGCTCCACACCGGCCGCGACTTCGAGAGAGCGCGCGCGGTGCTCGAGGAGGGAGTGAGCGTCGATCCCGAGAACGCGCAGGTGTACGAAGCCCTCGACCAGGCCCTGGTCCTCCTGGACCGGCCCGCGGAGGAACGAGTCCGGGCGCTTCAGAGGTATCCTGACCCGGCCGCCCTGCCTCCGTCGCTCGTGCTGAAGCTCGCCGTCGTGCTGGCGGAGGCCGGGCGTTTCGCAGAGGCGGAGCGCGCGCTCCACGGGCGGTTCTTCCCGCGCGAGGAGTTCGGCACCAACGTGCGCCAGGTCTGGGTCGAGGTCCAGGTCCGCAAGGCCGCGAGCCTGGCGCGGCAGGGCAAGGACGACGAGGCTCGCGCCGCCGCGGAGGGAATCGGCCGACCCGTGCCTGGCCTCGCCTTCACCAAGGACGGCCTCCAGCCGTTCGTGGACGCTGCGCGGACCCAGTTCCTCCTCGGCGAGGTCTTCGACGGGCTCGGCGACGCGGCCGCGGCCCGGTCGCACTGGGAGAGGGCGACGGCCGCCACGGACGGCTATCCGTCCCCGGGGCCGGCGTTCGCCTTGCGAGCGGCGGAGCGGCTGGGGGGCGGACGCTCGGCCGAGCTCCGCGCTCGAATCGAGGCTGCCCTGCGGGACTGGGAGAACCGCCTCGTGACGGGGACCAACTACCCTGGACCCAACGCCGTGGGGCGGGGACTCTTCCTCCGCGCCCTGGGCCGGGAGGACGAGGCCCGGGCCCGGCTGCACGAAGGCCTGCTGTTGCCGGACAAGCTCCTGTCGCACGAGCTGGCGCGGGCGGCGCTCGCCGAGAGGACGACCGCCGTAGCGAAGCGGGCGGCGTCTCCCCGGGCGCGGGTCCCGCGGTGACGGCCGCGACGCCCATCACGGTGGCCCTGGCCCAGATCCACTGCCCGTGGGCCGACACCCGGGGCAACCTCGAGCGCATGGCGGGCTGGGCGGAGCGGGCGAAGAGCGGAGGGGCGGCGCTGGTCGTCTTTCCCGAGCTCTGCGTCTCGGGGATCTGCAAGGACGAGCGGCTGGCGGCTGCGAGCGAAGCCCTCGACGGGCCTTCTGTCGCCTTCGTCCGCGAATTGGCGCGCCGCCTCTCGTTGGCCATCGGCTTCGGCTTCAGCGAAGCGGCCGCGGGCATGCCGCGCAACGCGTATGCCGTGGTGTTGCCCGGGGGTGCTTTGGCCGGCGTCTACCGCAAGAACCACATCCCGGAGCTGGAAGCGCCCTTCTGGCAGGGCCACACGGAGCGGCCCGTCCTCGACGTGCTCGGCCGGCGCTTCGCGGTCTCGATCTGCTGGGACAACAAGTACCCGGAGCTGCTCGCCGACTACGCCCGCCGCGGGGCCGAAGTCGTCCTCATGCCCCACGCCTGGGATTCCGATGCCCTGGACGAGGACGGGCGCGTCATCGACTATCACTCGATGGAGGAGATCCTCGCGTACCTCCGCCGGACAGGCCGGATGCGCTGGAAGACGCATGACCAGATGCGGGACGACTTCTATCAGTACGTCCCTGGCCTCGCCCGGAACGGAAGTTTCTGGGCGCTCTTCGTCAACCAGTCCGGCCGGCCCCACGAGTGCCTGGAGTTCCTGGGGCCGAGCTTCTTGGTCGACCCCGGGGGGCGCGTCGTGGCGGAGACGCACGACGGCACCGAGCAGCTCGTCTTCGCCACCCTCGGCGAGGACACCCCTCGAGGAGATGCGTGATGCGGGACGTCCGGGTGGCGGCCGTCCAGTTCGAGAGCGTGGCCGGCGACAAGGACGCCAACTTCCGGAAGCTGGTGCAGTTCGTGGACGAAGCGGCGAGCCGGGGCGTCGAGATCCTCGTGACGCCCGAGTGCGGGCTCACCGGGTACTGGTTCCTCCGGCGCCTCAGCGTGCCCCAGCTCGCCGCCCTCGCCGAGCCCGTCCCGGACGGACCGATGTGCACGCGGCTCCTCGACCTCGCCGCGAAGCACCGGATCACGATCGGGGCGGGCCTCCTCGAGGCGGTGGGGGGCGAGGTGTTCCACAACACCTACGTGGTGGCGATGCCGGACGGAACGCTCGCCCGCCACCGGAAGCTCCACGCCTTCGAGCACCCCGCGATCCACTCCGGCTCCGAGCACACGGTCTTCGACACCCCGCACGGCTGCCGGGCCGGCCTCCTCATCTGTTACGACGTCAACATCGTCGAGAACGTCCGCATCGCGGCCCTCCGCGGGGCCGAGGTCCTTCTCGCCCCGCACCAGACCGGCGGCTGCCGCACCACGAACCCGCACCTCATGGGCGTGATCGACCGGCGCCTCTGGGACGAACGGCACGCCCACCCCGAGACGATCGAGCGGGAGCTGCGGGGCGAGAAGGGCCGGGCCTGGCTCATGCGCTGGATGCCGAGCCGGGCCCACGACAACGGCCTCTTCCTGATCTTCAGCAACGGTGTGGGCGTCGACGACGACGAGATCCGGACCGGGAACGCCGCGATCTTCGACCCCTATGGCCGGATCCTGGCCGAGACCGGGAAGGCCGGGGACGACATGGTGGTGGCCGACCTCGACGCCACCCTGCTCGAGAAGGCCACCGGTCGGCTCTGGATGCAGGCGCGCCGTCCGGACCTCTACCGCGAGATCTCCGTCCCCACCGGCCGCGAGCGCGACGCCCACGAGCTCAAGTTCGAGGAGTAGGAACGAGCGTGAGGGCGATCGCCGCCGCCACCGCCGTTCTCGCCGCGGTCGCGGCGGCGGGAGCGCTCGCCGGAGTCCATCCCCGCCTGCTCCTGGACCGCCGACGCGTGGAATCGTTGCGCCCGGCCCTCGAGACGACACACCGCTTCCTCTGGGAGCGCTACGAGCAGGACCTGCCGCGGATGGTCGCGGTGGCCACGCAACCCTTCTTCGACAAGACGTTCTCGGTCCTGCCCGAGGACGGCTCGTCGCTCGAGGGCTACGCCTACGCCGGCTATGGCGGGGAGTACCTCCTCCTGTACGCTCTCCTGGCCCGCGTCCTCTTCGGGAAGGACGAGACCATCCGGCCCTGGGTGCGCCATTTCCCGGACTACCTCCTGCACGGCCTCCTGCCTCGCCGCACCGCGGACGAGTGGGCCATGACCTTCGGCGACTCTCCCCGCCGCGGCTGGAGCTCGACCGCGCATCATCTCTTCACCCTGGCCTGGCTTTACGGGGACGGGCGGGCGCAGTGGATGGCGCGGGAGAAGCGCCAACTGCTCTTCGTGAAGCCGGACGTGCTCGTGGTCGCGGACGAGGTCGGGCTGCGCGAGGAAGGCGTCGTCCACGACTTCATGCCCGAGACGCTCAAGACCACGGGAGGTCTCCGCCACGCCTCCAACGGATACGTGGTGGGACCCGAGGGCGAGACCTTCCTCCTCTTCGAGGGGGAGCCCGGGACCTACCGGATCGCGGCCGTCTACCTCGACAACGTGCCGGGCGCGGGACGCTACTCGTTCGGGGCGGACGGTCGGACCGTCCATTCCTGGACGAGCCGGAACGAGGATCGGGACGACCACCTGATCGCGGTCTCGGATGCGGTCGCCTTGCGGCGCGGGAGCCGGGTCGCCTTCCGCGGCGCGTCGATGCCTCCGGGAACCCGGCTCACGAAGCTGTCGGTCTTTTCCGACAGCGTGAAGGCCCCGCGGGGAGCCGACTGGCTCCTCCACCTGGACCCGAAGTCCGAGGTCCGGGAGACCAGGGACGGCCTCGAGGCCGCGTTCGGCGGCGCGGTGCTCGAGCTCCACCGCCTCCTTCCCCGGGACGCGAGTCTTTCGTGGGGCCGCCACGCGGTCGCGAGACCCGAGGTCGAGCCCTTCACGTTCCGCGAAACGACGCGGGTCGTGCTCCGTCCCCCATTCTCCGGCCGCGAAGCGCACCTGCTGACGCTGCTGCGGGCGCGGGCCGCGGGAGCGCCCGCCCTGGCGAACGTGCAGGCCACACGCGAAGGCGATCGGTTGCGGATCGCTTTTGATGGAGCGGACGGGAGGACCGCGATCGACTGGGATCTCGCGGGTCGGCAAGTCGCCCTGGAACGATCGCGCGCGGGACGGCACCTACTTCGCACCGATCAGACGATTGCGCACGAAGGGCGGGTCGTGAAGGGGCTCGCCCTCCCCGACTCGGTCCTGCGGCGGCTCTTCCGCGACAACGCGGTGCGCTTCGTAGCCGGCGTGGAGGCGCTTCGATGAAAAACGTCCAGGCCGTCGACTACGTGGTGATCGGCCTCTATCTCCTGCTCATGCTGGGGATCGGCTTCTACGCGATGCGCTTCAACCGCGGCGCCGCCGACTACTTCCGGGGCGGCAACCGCGTGCACTGGCTGGCCGCCGGGCTGTCGTCCTTCATGAGCGGCTTCTCCGCGTGGACCTTCACGGGAGCGGCCGGCCTCGCCTACCAGCAGGGTCTGGTCGCGATCCTCCTGTACGTGGGCAACGCCTGCACGTTCCTCCTCGGCTACTGGATCTTCGCCGCGCGCTGGCGGCGGGCCCGGATCTCGACCGTGATGGAGTACCTGAAGGACCGCTACGACGAGCGGACGCGGCAGACCTTCGCCTGGAGCACCATCGTCTTCCAGTTCTTCACGGGGGCGAGCATGCTCTACGGGCTCGCGCTGTTCGTGGCCCCCGCCTGCGGGTTCCCGCTGGACTGGACGGTGGTGGTCTCGGGGGCGGTGATCCTCGCCTACTGCGTCGTCGGAGGATTGTGGGCGGTCGTCATCACCGATTTCCTTCAGGCTGCCATCCTCATGCCCTTCACCCTGGTGATGGCCTGGGCCGCGCTCTCGCGCCTGGGCGGCGTCTCGGGTCTCCTGTCCGCGTTGCCCCCGGAGACGACGTCCCTGGCCCTGGGAGCCGAGTACGGATGGGCCTACGTCGCGACCTGGACGGTGATGACGAGCGTCGGCTACAACACGGCGGCCATGGCCCAGCGCTACTTCAGCGTGGAGGACGAGCGCGCGGCCCGCAAGGTGGCCCTCCTCTGCTTCGCGCTCTTCCTGTCCGGCGCCGCGATCTGGTTCCTGCCCCCTCTTGCCATGCGCGTCCTCCAGCCCGACCTGCGCGCGGTGTGGCCGGGGCTTTCGAATCCGCACGAGTCCTCGTACGCCCTCGCCGCCCTGACCCTGCTCCCGACCGGCCTCGTGGGGATCATGCTCGCCGCGATCCTCAGCGCCACCATGTCGAGCGTCTCCGGGCTCTTGAACGTGCACGCCGGCATCATCTCGCGCGACATCTTCCCCACCCTCTTCCCCCGCCACGCCGCCCGTTCGGAGTCCCTCGCCCTTGGCTGGGCCGCGACCCTCGGGGTGGGGGTGATTGTCACCGGCGTCGCTACCGCGATGGCCCGGCGCGGGGTGAGCGTCTTCACCGTGCTCGTGCAGTTCAACACCGTGATGTCGCTGTCGTACGGCCCCCCCGCCCTCCTCGGCCTCGTCGTGCGGAACACCCCGCACTGGTCCGGCCTCGCGTCGTTCCTGGCCTCCCTCGCGATAGGCACCGTCGCCACGTTCGTGGTCGGGGCCGGCCTCGTCGCGACCGTCCTCCTCATGGTCGCGACGGGGGTGGCCGTATTCCTGGCTTCGGCCCTCGCGGGGAAGGAGGAAGACCCGGCCCACGGCACGCGGCGCGACGCGTTTTTCGCTCGCCTCGACACGCCGGTGGACGCCGTGCGGGAGCTCGCGGGTGTCCCCGACCCCACCGCGCGGGTCTTCCGCTTCCTCGGCGCGAGCACCGCCCTCATCGGCCTCGGCGCGCTGTCGCTCCTGGGCTTCGCCGATCCTGGGGAGCGATGGACGGTCTTCGCCTACGTGGCCCTGACCCTGGCCCTCGCGGGCGGGCTCGCCCTCATTCGCGGGGAAAGTAGGTCGTCGTGAGCGTTTCGCGTCGGAACTTCTTTCGAGCGGCTGGACCCGGGGTGGCGGGCGGGATCATCCACCACAGCTTCCTCACGGAGGAGCAGAAGAGGAAGGTGCTGGCGGGCAACCTCGAAGAGCTCCTCGCCCGGTTCCCGGTCTGATGCAGACGCCCCGCGCACCCAGCGAGCCGGCCGGTCCGGGCTCCGGCGCGGGGGCGGCTCATGCGGCCTGCCCCAGGTACTTCCCGACTTCCTCGAGGACGTCGGCCCGCCCCACCCACGGCTTGAACACGAGCCTCATCACCAGCTCGTAGGTCTGGCTGGGCACGCAGGCGGGCAGGAGGAGCTGGAAATCCCAGGCGGGGTTCGTGTCGTCACCCGCGGCCGTCGGCCCCCCGCCGCAAAGAGAGTGGGCGAACCGCACGACGGGGCCGGGGCGGAAAATGTAGATCAGCACCCTGTCCCTCCAGCGTCCGTAGAAGAACGGGGACGAGTAGCGGAGAGCGGACAGGTTCGCGTAGAGCAGGTCCCCCGGTTCCTCGAAGGACAGCTCGAGGGACTCCGCCTCGTGGCGGACGCTGCTCGCCTGGCCGTGCTTCTGGGTGCAGAGCTGGGCCCAGCGGGGCGCGCCGGGGCGGGAGCCCGGTTGCAGGAAATAGATGCTCTTGTCTTCTGGTTCGTGAATGTAGGAGGCCCAGAACACCCCGAGGAAGCCGCCGCAGAGGGCCTCCTTGTGCAGCACGCAGCGGAAGTGCATGTCCACGCGGTGGGGGACGCCGACCCCGAGCCGGGTCCAGCTCTCCACGCCGAAGTGCGGCGTCGTGGGCTGGTGGAGCTCCGCGGTGCGCGCGTCGATGCGGCGGAAGATCATGGGGGCCACCCGTGGCTCGAACCAGACGCCGTCGTCGCGCCGTGGCCGCCCGTCGAAGTAGTGCTCCAGGTTCAAGCCCGCGTACTTCTCGACGAACGGCGACTCGGCGCCGGGGGGCGCCTCGAGGCGGAGCGGGGTCGGGGTTTCTCATGGGCTCAGCCGCACCACTCGAGCGCGGCCGCGAGGTAGACCTCGGCGGTGCGCAGGACCGAGGGGACCTCGACGTACTCGTCGGCGTTGTGGCTGCCCGCCCCCCGGGGGCCGAAGAGCAGGGTCGGGATCCCGAAGCGCTGGTGGATGAACGCGTCACAGGGCCATTGCGAGGCCGAGAGCTGCGTGCGTTCGCCCAGGACACCCCGGGCACTGCCCAGGAGGCACCTGGTCCAGGGATGCTCCGCGGCTTGCTCGTGTCCGTGGAGCGGCGGATCGAGGACCCGCTCGAGGCGCAACGGGTAGCGGCGGAAGAACGGGTCGGCGGCGCCGAAATCACGGAGCGAATCCTCGACCTCGCGGAGGACGCCTTCCACGTCCTCACCCGGGAGGAACTGGAAGTACGCGCGCACCCGGGCGGCCAGGGGCACGCTCCAGGGAACGTCGGGATCGAAGCGGTTCGATTCGACGGCGAGGACCTGCACGGGAGCGGGATCGGGGAAGTCGGCGTAGGCTTCGCCGCGCGGGACGCCCCGGCGCCGGGCGACCCACCCGTCGATCCAGCCCAGCACCCTGCCCAGGGGGATGGCGGGGCTCACCACCGCCTCCTTGGAGAAGTAGCCCATGGCGTCGCCGGCTTCGCAGACGACGTCGAACACCGCGCCGCCGCGCGTGGCGCGGACGACTTCGTAGTTCGTGCCCTCGGCGATCGCGCAGGCGTCGGCCCGGTCGCCGCGCAGGCGGCCCGCCAGCGTGCCCCCGCCTCCGCCGAACTCCTCGTCTACCACCGATTCGCAGAGCAGGTCGCCGCGGAGGCGGACGCGCGCGCGTTTCAGGGCCACCGCGACCCCGAACTGCGCCACCAGCCCCGCCTTCATGTCCCAGCTGCCCCGGCCGTAGAGCCGGCCTCCGCGCACGACCGCGGAGAAGGCGCTGCCGTGCTTCCAGGGCGTCCGCCCCGTCGGCACGGTGTCGATGTGTCCGCTCAGCAGGAGGCTCCGGCCCCCGCCCGTGCCCGGCGAGCGGGAGAGGAGGTTGCGTCGGCCGCGGTACCGGCGGTCCCGCCGCGCGAGGGGGTGGGGCGAGCGCTCCAGGAAGGCCGTATCGTAGGTCTCGACGGGAACGCGTTCACCCTTCAGGAATCGTTGCAGCACGCGCTGGGCCCCGGTCTCGTTGCCGGTCGGGGGCACGGCCACGCTGTTCGTGCGCACGAGGGCGCGGAGGAGCGAGACGAGCTCGCGGTGCAAGGGATGTAGCAATCGGCGAGCGTCACGGACCGCGCTCATGCCGCCGCCTCGAGGAGTCGGTCGAAGCTCGGACCGAACCGGACACCCAGCCGTCCCACGAAGTCTCGCAGCGTCCCCCAGGCCACGTCCGGCGGGATCGTGTGCGGCGAGGCCACGGCCAGGGCCGCCAGGCACACGCCCAGGTCGAGGGCGCTTTGGACGGGGCGCTCGGTGAGGGGCTCATCCCACTCGGGGACCAAGGGAAGTCCCGCGGCGAGGCCCGCGATGAGACCGCCCAGGATCGCGTCGCCCGCGCCGGCCGTGCTCACCACCGGCACTCGCAGCGCGGGAACGCGATGGAAGGCGGCCTTGTTCCGGGCGAAGACGCCTTCGGCGCCGGCCGTGACCACGAGCGTCTGGTCGGGGGAGGCCGCCACGCGTGCCACCGCTTCCAGGAATGATGCGGCCCCAGTCGCCACGAACGCCCGTCCCGCGAGGATCGCCGCTTCCTCCTGGTTCAGCGACACGAGATCGGAGAGGGCCAGGAGCTCGCGGGCCTCGCCGCCCCGCAGCTCGGCGCTGCTGAAGGACGCGATGCGGAAGGCACCCCCGTGGGTGCCGAGCTCCAGCATCCGCCGCCGCACCGCGAGAGGCACCTCGGGAGCGGCGAGCACGATCGTACCGCGGTCGATGAAGGGCGCCACCTCGTCCAGATCCTGCGGGCCGAGGCTGGCCGCGGCGGAGTCGCTGGTGGTGATGTTGCCGCCCGCGCCGTCGGGGTACTGGAAACACACCGAGAGAAGGGTTGCTCGGCCCGGGACCTCGCGCACGAAGCGCACGTCCATCCCCGCCGCCGCCATCTCAGCCCGCAGCCTCGCCCCCTGCTCGTCCGTGCCGACCCGACCCACGGGCACGACCTGGAACGGGGCGCCGGTCGCCGGGGTCCGAAGGAGCGACACCGGGTAGTGGGCGATGATGTGGAGCTTGCAGTAGTCACGCACGTCGAGGCGACGAGCGAGGCGGCTCTCGTGGCGCCCGAGGTCGTGGTCGCCCTCGAGGGCGAAAAAGAGCCCGGTGCCGATCCCGCCCACCCCCACGAGGCGGGAGTAGCTCACAAGAGCTCCCACTCGGGGTGCTCGCCGATCGGGTGGCGGGCCGTCTCGAGAGTGGCGGTGATGAGCGCGTCCTTGTGGCGCTGGAGCAGCGTCATCGGGTATTCGGGGGTGGGCTCGGAGAAGAGGGCCACCCGCAGGGCCGTCTGCTTCCAGGCGCCGGTATCGCTGAAGACGCGCACCTGCCTCGCGGACAGGCACTCGCTCAGGCCCAGGGTCACGGACATGGGAGGCACGAAGGCGTAGGCCGCGCCGAAGGTGCGGTGGGCCAGGGCGAGGATGGTGTCGAGGTTGTTCTCCTGGACGCGGATCGTGGAGCGCTCCAGCTCCTCCAGGCTCACGGGGTGGTACGGATGACGCCGGGCCTGGTTGTAGGCGACGTGTCCGTCCTGGCCCCACCCCCCGAGGGTGAGGTCGATGGGCGCTTCGTCGATGGCGGCGCGCACGCGCTCGAGGGTCGACGGCAGCAGCCAGTGACGCTGCGCCTCGGGCACTTGGAGCCGGCCCTCGATGCCCCCGTAGAAGTGCTCTTCCATGAAGGTACGGAAGTTGTAGGGGTGCCGACGGGGCAGCGGCCGCCCCTGCCAGTCGAGGCACTCGTCCATGTGGAAGACGGTGAGACGGGCGAGGGACACGCCGCGGGTGTTCACCTCCTGCGTCCAGGGTGCGTACCAGGAGGAGGGCCCGCAGGGCACGATGACCCGCGAGGGCTGTCCCTCGCGATTCCGCGCCTCGACGAGATCGACGAGCTCGCCGGCCATGAGGCGCCCCATCTCCGCGCTGTCGCGCACCAGACGGAAAGGCACGCGGCGGCGGGGATGGCTCGCCAGCTCCTCGGCCGGGATGCGGCACCATTCGACGAGGTCGCGGGGCCGCACGTGGTCGGCCATCAGGACTCCAGCACTTCGTAGATCTCCGTCCAGGCTTCCAGAGTGTGGGTCGAGTCCCGGCCGGCGTAGGGTCGCATCCGCCGACCCCGGGGAAGGCCGGGCTGACGACGTTCGAGCCGGGCGAACTTGCGCTCGAGGGCCAGGAACTCCTTCTCCTTCGACGCCTGGAACCGCTGCACGAATCGGAGCACATAGGCCATGGTTTGGCTTTCGATTGATTGCGATTGCTTTCGAGTGCCATTGTATACTTGCGCCCGCCGCTGACAAGGGGGTCGGGACGCACCGTGAACGACGCATTCGGGGGCCTGCAGGCGAAGGAATGAACGTCCGCGTG
>Ga0326597_10009648_pt1 | contig 12912 bp, 9 predicted proteins | sample RVTome_12_FD_203789 | JGI IMG/M metagenome (GOLD analysis project Ga0326597, IMG submission 203789) | Soil microbial communities from uranium-contaminated site in the Upper Colorado River Basin, Wyoming, United States - RVT100D185 | ecosystem: Environmental > Terrestrial > Soil > Contaminated >... | reverse complement strand
CGGCCAACCTCGCCATCCTGGCCGCGTGGCGCGAGGCCGGCGCGCCGGATCGCAACGGGGGCACGCTGCTGCGCGTGCGCGTCGCGAACACCGGCGGCGAGGCCGGTGCTGCGACGCTGCGCATGGCAGTGGACGGCCTGGCTGCGGCCGAGCAGGCGCTGGACCTCGCGCCCGGGCAGCGGCGCGATCTCGCGCTGGCAATGTTCCCGGCCGCGGACCGGGCGACACGGGTGCAGTTGCAGCTGGATCCTGGCGACGCACTGCCGGCTGACGACGCGCGTTTCCTGGTGCTGGCGCCGCCGCGCGTGCTGGACGTATTGCTGCTGCGCGACGACGTGCGCGGGGACGGCTACCTGGAGGCGGCGATGGCGCTGTCCAGGGATCCGATCCTGCGCAGCGACACGGTGACGGCGCGGCAGGTCACGGCGCAGCGAATCGCGCGCGCCGATGCCATCGTGCTGGACGGCGCGACGGTGCCGGACGACGCCGTGCTGCGTGCGCTGGACGCGCGCGTTGCGCAAGGGGCAGGCCTGCTGGCGTTCGCCGGCGCTGGCGGCGTCGCGGCGGCGGCGCTGCCGCAGACGACCGCGATCGTCGAGCCGGGTGCGTCAGGCACCCTGATCGGCGCGCTGGCGCACAACCATCCGCTGGCGCGCAGCCTGGGCAGCGCGCGCCTGGACGGGGTGCGCGTGTGGCGCCATCGCGCGGTGCAGGAGCAGCGCGACGATGCGGTGCTGGCGCGCTACGCCGACGGCTCGGCGGCGCTGATCGAGCGCGTGCATGGCAACGGCCGCAGCCTGTTGTTCACGACCTCGCTGGCGCGCGGCTGGAGCGATCTCGCGGTGGACCCGGTGTTCGTGCCGCTGCTGCTGGAGAGCCTGGGCTACCTGACCGGCACGCTGCCGGCGCCGGCCCACTACGCGCCCGGCAGCGTGCTGGACACCGCGGCGCACGTGGCCGCGGCAGCGCGTGACGGCCAGCTCGCGAAGGCACTGGCGGCGGACGAGGCGATCTGGCTGCGCACGCCGGCGGGCGATGCGCGCCGCGTGCGCGCGCTGCAACCGCTGCACCTGGACGAGCCCGGATTCCACGAGTTGCGCGCCGATGGCGGCGCGCTGCTGCCGGTCGCGGTCAGCGTGGTCACCACCGAATCGTCGCTGCACGCGCTGTCTGCGCAGGACTTCCTGGCGCGCGTGCGCCGCTACCCGCAGCCGCAGCCGCCGCGCGTGGCGGCCGCCGAGTCAGGCCGCGAGGACGACACGCTGGCGCGTGCGCTGCTGCTGCTGGCGGCAGGCTTGCTGCTGGCCGAGGGTGCGTTCGCCGCGCGCGTGACGCGGCGCCGGCCCGCGGCGCAGGCTGGCGCATGAGCACCGCGGGCGCGCACGAGACCCTGCGCGCAGCGCTCGCCAGCGCGGCCCGGCGCTGGCGCAACAGGCGTGTGCTGGAAGGCGGCTGCGTCGCATTCGCGGGCACGCTGGCGGTCGCGGTGCTCGCGATCGCGTTCATGGACGCGCAACGCTTCGATCCGCAGGTGGTGAGCATGGCGCGCACGCTCGTGTACCTGACGGCGGGTGTGCTGGCGCTCGCGTTCATGGTCGCGCGGGTGCCCTGGCGGCGTGATGCCGGCGCGCTGGCGCGGCACCTGGAGGCGCGCGATCCGGCCCTGGATGCGCTGCTGCTCACCGCGGTGCAGGTGCACCGCGACGGCAGTCGCTCGACGCTGTCGCAGCGCCTGTTCCAGCGCGCCGCGGCCGCCTGCGAGGATCCCGCTGGAGCCACGCGCGAGGACCGCAGCGGACAGCGCCGCGCGGCACTCACGCTGGCGGCGATGCTGGGCGCCGTGCTGCTGGCGTTGCTGCTGGCCGGGCCAGCCTGGCGCCACGGCGCGCTGCTGCTGGCGCTGCCGATGGCCGGCGCCCGAGACGGCATGCCCTACGCGCTGCTCGCCCGCCCAGGCACGGTCACGGTGCTGGAGAATACCGATCTGGCGGTGCAGGGCGAGGCGCGTGGCTTCGCGCCCGATGCGATGGTGCTGCTGCATCGTGCCGAGGGCGATCAGGACTGGACCCGCACGCCGATGCAGGCCGGCGAGGAGGGCGATTTCCAGGCCCTGCTGCCGGGCGTGGCGGCGCCGTTCGAGTACTACCTTGAAGCACAGGGCGTGCGCACGGCGCCGTACCGGGTCGCGGTGCAGTGGCTGCCGCGCATCGAGGCCATGCAGCACCGCTACCAGTATCCGCAGCACACCGGGCTGGGCGAGCGCGTGGTCGACGACGCCACCGCGATCAGCGCCGTGACCGGGACGCGGGTGGAGTTGCGGGTGCGACCCGCGGCGGCGCCGCTCGCGGGCGAGCTGGTGCTGGACGGCGCGCAGCACCGCGCGCTGCTGCGCGACGGCGACGTGCTCAGCGCCAGCATCGGCGTGGATGAAGCCAGCCGCTACCGCATCGAGCTGGCCACCGGCGATGGCGCGCTGGTCGCGGTCACCCCCGAGCACGCCATCCGTGCGCTGGCCGATGGGGCGCCCAGCGTCACGCTGGTGCGCCCGGGTGCCGATGCCCGGGTGACGCCGGTGGAGGAAGTGGAGCTGGAGGTGCACGCCGAGGACGACGTGAACCTGCGTGGCGTGGAACTGGTGCTGTCGGTCAACGGCCAGCCCGAGGAAGTGGTGCCGCTAGCGGCCGGTGCCGGCGGCGTGGCGGTGCGCGCGCTGCACGGGCTGCACCTGGAGCAGCGCGGGCTCAGCCCCGGCGACGTGATCGCGGTGCATGCGCGCGCGAGCGACGGCGTCGCGGCGCGCACCGCGGTGACCGATCTGCTGTTCATGGAGGTGCGCCCCTTCGACCGCGACTACTCGCGCGGGCGCTCGGGCGGGCGAGGCGGTGGCGGGGGCGGCGGCGAGGCGGAGCAGGGCCTCGCCGCGCAGCAGCGTGATCTGGTGGTGGCGCTGTTCCGCCTGACCCGCGACGCGGCGCGGCTTTCCGCGCAGGAGCAGAGCGAGCGGCTCACCATCCTGTCCGACGCGCAGACCCGCATTCGCGGCCGCGTGGAAGCGATCGTGCGTCGCATACAGGGGCGCGCGGTGGTGCAGACCACGCCGGGATACAAGGTCATGCTGGAGGAGATGCCGCGCGCGACGGCCGCGATGCTGCGCGTGGAGGCGCTGCTCGCGGTGCCGGCAGCGGAGGAGGCATTGCCGCGCGCGCGCGAGGCGCTGGCCCACCTGCAGCGCGCGGATGCGGCGTTCCGCGAGGTGCAGGTGGCCGCGCAGCAAGGTGGCGGCGGGCGAGGCGGGCGCAGCGACAACGCCGATCTCTCGCGGCTGTTCGAACTGGAGATGGATCGCTTCCGCAACCGCTACTCCGACGTGCAGCGCTCCGCGCCCCAGCAGCGCCAGCAGCAACTGGACCAGACCATCTCCAAGCTGGAGGAACTGGCACGCCGCCAGCAGCAGGAGGTGGAGCGGGCCAGCCGGCGCGCATCGCGCAGTGACCTGGCCGGCCGCGGCGCCGCCACCCAGCAGCAGCTTGCGCAGGAGCTGGAGGAGCTGCTGCGGCGCCTGGAACGTCTGACCCGCGAGCAGTCCAGCGCCGCGATGGACGCCGCGCGGCGTGCGCTGGAGGAGGCTGCCCGGGCGATGCGCGAGGCGGGCAGCCCGTCCGGCAGCCAGGCGCAGGGTAAACAGGCCCAGGCCGGGCAGCAGGCGCAAGGCCAGGCTCAGGGCCAGTCATCCCAGGGCCAGTCATCCCAGGGCCAGTCGTCCCAAGGCCAGTCGTCGCAAGGTCAACAGGCTCAGGGTGCAGGCGCGGCCGGTATGCGCGGTGCCGAGCAGGCGGCGCGCGACGCCCTGGACCGCATCCAGCAGGCGCGCGAGGCGCTCACCGGCGAAGGCTCGGCACAGGTGGCGCGCGAACTGGAGGATGCGCGCCAGCGCGCCGAGTCGCTGGCGCAGCGCCAGCAGCAGATGCGCCAGCGTCTGGCCCAAGATACGCCGCAGGCCGGGTCAGGCGCGCCGGACGCAGTTCACCGCGCACCGCGCCGCGGACGTGCGCCGGGGGCAGGGGCACGGCAGCCCTGGCGCGGCGGCGATGGCGGCGTGCCGCAGCCGCTGCAGCCCGATCGCTCCGGCGCGTCATCCGATGCGGCGCAACGCAGTGCCGAACCCGGCGCAGCGGACGGTGCGCGCGGGGACACGCGCGATCTGGACGCGGCCAAGGCGGCGATGGAAGCCGATGCCGCCGCGCTGCGCGAGCAACTGGACCGCATCGCCGAGGAGGCGGGAGCCGATCAGCCCGAGGCGGCACGGCGCACCCGTTCGGCGGCCTCGACCATGCGCGAGGAGGACGTGGAAGGCAGGCTGCGCCGGTCGCGCGAGGAACTCGCCGCGGGCGTGCCAGACCCCGGTCTGGAGAATGCCATCGCGCGTGCGCTGGAGCGGGTGCGCGAACGGGTCGCAGAGGCCGCGCGTGCCGCCGCCGAGAACGCGGGTCAGGGGGATCGGGAAGCGGCCGGGACGCCCACCGCGCAGGGGCTGCGCGCGCTGATGCGGGAACTGGCCGGACTGCGCGAGCGCACACGCGACGGCATGGCCGGCAACGCCGGGCCAGGTGGGCGTGATGCGTCGGGGTGGCAGGGCCTGGCCGGCAGCCTGGATCGCCTGCGCGGGCCGGTGGCGCGCAACCCCGCGGCCAGCGGCGATCTGGACACGCTCATTCGCGGCATCGAGTCGCTGGCCGGGCAGGACGGCGCGCTCGCGGGCGGAGCGCAGCGCGATGCCTTCCTGGAGGCGCTGGCCGGCGTGGAGCGCGCGGTCGCGGAACTGGCCGCTGGCGCGGCGGATACGCAGACGCTGCCCGCGCCGCGCGATGCCCGTGCGCCGGACCGTTACCGCGCGCAGGTGGAGGACTACTACCGCCGGCTGGGCCGCGATTCAGACCTGCACCGCGAGCAGTGATCCGCGGCTGCGGTGGAAGTCCACGGTGAGGAAGGCGACGCCCACGGCGTGACTGCCTGGCGGCTCGCGCCGCGCACGGCAGGAGACCACGCGTGCGACCGCGCCCAGCAGATCGCACTCGATGCGCAGCAGTTCGCGGTCGGCGAGCGCGCGGTCGGTCACGAAGCGCAGGCCATGCGAGGACAGATCCTCGATCAGCCCGCTGCCGGTCATGCCCAGCGGCACGGCACGCGCGTAACGCAGCGGCGCGTGGCGTTCGATGCGCGGCACCGCGCGTTCACGCCGGGCAGTGTTGCCGGCGGCGGCCACCGGCGTGAGCGGGCTGTCGCAGGCGTGGCAGCGGCGCGGACCGACGCTGAGCACGGTCACGCTGCCGGGTGTGTGGCACAGCACGCACACCAGCGGCTGGCAGGCCCACGCGGGCGTGTGCGCGGGCGGCGGGTGACGCGGCGATGCATGCGCGCGCCCTGGCGTGCGGCCCAGCGGGCCCATCCCCATGCGCCGCGCCTCGCGGGCGGCATCGTACTGCGCCCGCCGTTGCGGGTCGGACAGCACGGCATAGGCCTCGTTGATCAGCGCCGCGTTGGCCTCGTCGCCGCCCAGGTCGGGGTGGAACTTCAGCTTCTGCATCAGCGTGCGATAGCTGGCCTTGACCACGTCGGCAGCGGCGTCCGGCTGCACCTGCAGCACGCGGTAGTAGTTGCGGCGATTCTTCACGGCGTCACGCAGGCGCGGAGATTGCACCGTTATCGGCCGCGTGCCGCGTGTGCTGCAGCCGCGTGCCCGTGTATCGCGTCCGCGGCTTTCAGCCGCGGCCATGACTATTGCGTCCGCGGCTTTCAGCCGCGGCCGACGAACGGCATCTTGGACGCCATCACGGTCATGAACTGGACGTTGGCGTCCAGCGGCAGGCTGGCCATGTACAGCACCGAGGTCGCGACGTGGTTGACGTCCATCAACGGCTCCACCGCGACGGCACCATTGGCCTGCATCACGCCGCTGCCCATGCGCGCGGCCATCTCGGTCAGCGCGTTGCCGATGTCGATCTGGCCCACCGCGATGTCGTACTTGCGCCCGTCCAGGCTGCCCGACTTGGTCAGCCCGGTGATGGCGTGCTTGCTGGCGGTGTAGGGGGCGGAGTTGGGCCGCGGCGCGTGCGCGGAAATGGATCCGTTGTTGATGATGCGTCCGCCCATGGGCTGCTGCGCCTTCATGACCTTGAACGCCTGGCGCAAGCACAGGAAGGAGCCGGTCAGGTTGGTGTCCACCACCGCGCGCCACTTCGCGACGTCCAGATCCTCCAGCGGCACCCCCGGTGCGTTCTGGCCCGCGTTGTTGAACAGCAGGTCCACGCGGCCGAAGGCGGCCACCGTGGCGTCGAACAGCGCTTCCACGCTGGCCGGATCGGTGACGTCGGTGGGCACGCAGATCGCTCTGGCCGCGGCATCGCCCGCGGCGGTGCGCGTCTCGTCGAGTTTGTCCTGGCGGCGCCCGGCCAGGGCTACGCTGTAGCCGTCCGCGAGCAGGGTGAGGGCGACGGCGCGGCCGACGCCGCTGCCGGCGCCGGTCACGATGGCGTTCTTCGACGGGTTGCTCATGCGCGCAATCTCCTTAGGTGGTCGTATGGGGTAGTGCGGGCCGCGCGGCGAGCGGCGCGCTCTGGCGCGGATTAAATCATGCGCGATGCCCGGCTGCCCGCCGCGCCGCGATCGGCCGCGGTGCGGGCGCCGCTGCCAGCTTGATCCATCGCAAGTTGCCGCGCTCTGGCGCTTGTATGCTTGCCGTATCCCATGCCAATGGAGGCCTGAACGACATGCGCGCTGTCCTGCACCTCATCGCCGCGGCGCTGCTGGCGTTTGCGACGGCCCCCCCGGTCGCGGCCCAGTCCGGCGCCGTGACCGTGTACAAGACCGCCACCTGCGGCTGCTGCAAGCTGTGGGTGGATCACCTGCGCAATGCCGGCTTCCAGGTGCAGGTGCACGATCTGGCTGACGTCGCACCGCACAAGGCCCGACTGGGCGTGCCGCCGCAGCTCGCTTCGTGCCACACCGCGGTGGTGGACGGCTACGTCATCGAGGGCCACGTGCCGGCGGCGGACGTGCAGCGGTTGCTCGCGATGCGTCCCGCGGTCACCGGGATCGCCGTGCCCGGCATGGCCATGGGTTCGCCCGGCATGGAGTTCGGACCGGCCGTTGCCTACGACGTGATCGCGTTCGAGCCTGACGGCACGCTGGAGCTGTTCGCGTCGCACTGACGCGCGCGCCATGGACCGGATCCAGCCGGGCCACGCATCCCGCGCCGGCTCGCGATGCGGCGCGTCCCGCGACGATTTCGTGTGCTGGCGCACAGACCATGCCGAGCCGGTATCCCACGATTCCCGCGTTCATCAGGAGACCTGCCATGCACAAGATCGGCACGCATCCCGGTTTCGCACCGGCACTCGTGCTCGCCGCGATGCTGGTGTCCGGGCCTGCGCTCGCGGACAAGCCGGCGCATGCCGGCGGCGGCAAGAACGATGCGAAACAGCAGCAAGGTGGCGGGCGCGCAAGTCAGCAGGCGGCGCCGCGCGGGCAAGACCAGCGCCCGGCACAGGCGCAGTCCGACGCGTGGAGGCCAGGCGCCGGCGGGTACTTCAACGATCGCCACCGCACGGCCGTGCATGACTACTATGGCGAGCAGTTCCGGCGCGGGCACTGCCCTCCCGGACTGGCGAAGAAGAACAACGGCTGCATGCCGCCCGGACATGCCAGGCGCTGGACGGTTGGCCAGCGGCTCCCCGGCGATGTCATCTTCTACGACGTGCCAGCGGAAATCGTCACCGTGCTGGGCGCGCCGCCAGCGGGCCATCGCTATGTGCGAGTGGCGCGCGACATCCTGCTGATCACGATCGGGACGGGAATGGTGCTCGACGGCATCGACGGATTGAGCGGGAACTGACGCGTGCCGCACGGCCAGTACGCGATGCCGGTGCGCGTGCTGCGCCGTCACGCTCGCACCCGCACTCGTTCAAGTCACCCCGCCTCGCTCAGCGCCGCGACCGCGGCATCCAGGCCGCTGCGGTAGGGGATCTCCAGCAGGCGCAGCGTGGCTTCCACGCAGCCCAGGGCGCCCAGCACGGTCGCTTCGTTGATGTCGCCCATGTGGCCGATCCGGAATGCCTTGCCGTCCAGTTGACCGAGCCCGCCGCCCAGCGACACGTTGAAGCGCTCATGGCAGGTGCTCTTGATGGTGCGCGCATCGATGCCCTCGGCGACCCGTATGGTGGTCACCGAATCCGACGCCGTGCGCGCATCGCGGGCGTTGAGTTCCAGCTTGCCCCCGGCGGCCCAGCATGCGACCGCTGCGCGCGTGGCCTCGGCGAGGCGGCGGTGGCGCGCGAACACCTGCTCGAGGCCTTCCTCGTTGATCATGTCGATCGCCTCGCGCAGCGCGAACATCAGGTGCTCGGGCGAGGTACCGCAGAACCAGCGGTACCACTCGTCTTTCGCGCGCAGGCTCCAGTCCCAGTAGTTGCGCGCGGCACCGCCGGCGCGCGCCGCCTCCAGCGCGCGCGGCCCGGCCGCGGTGAAGCCCAGCCCCGGCGGTGTCATCAAGCCCTTCTGCGACGCCGCCACGGTGACGTCCACGCGCCACTCGTCCATGCGGAAGTCCGCCGTGCCCAGCGAGGCGACCGCATCGACCATGAACAGCGCCGGGTGGCCCGCGGCGTCGATGGCCGCGCGCACCGCGGCCACGTCGTTGCTGATCCCGGTGGCGGTGTCGGTGTGCACCAGCAGCACGGCCTTGATGCGCGCGGCGCTGTCGGCACGCAGGCGCTGTTCCACCTGCTGCGGGTCCACCGCGGAGCGCCAGTCGTTGGGGATCAGATCCACCTCGGCGCCCAGCGCCTGCGCCATCATTGCCCAGTTCTGGCCGAAGTGTCCGGTCACCGGCACCAGCACCCGCTCCCCGGGCCCGATCACGTTGGCGAGCGCCGCCTCCCAGGCACCATGACCGTTGGCGATGTACGCGAACACCTGGCTTTGCGTGCGGAACAGCGCGCGCAGGTCCTCCAGGCACTGGCGCATCATCGCCACGTAGCCTGGCTCGCCCAGGTCCACCGCGTTGCGGTTCATGGCCTGCAGCACCCGTTCCGGAACGCTGCTGGGGCCCGGGGTCATCAGGAAGTTGCGTCCGCGCAGGATGGTCATGGGGCAGCGGTCCTCGCCGTGTCAGGGGGATCCAGGGCGCGCGTGGCGGCGCGCGAAAAGAGCGCGGTTTATACCAGAACAGGCCCTGCCCCCGCGCGCGATCAGGTCGCGTGCCGCGTACGCCCCAGCGCGGCCATCAGCACCAGCACGACCGCGTTCAGGATCCACGCGGCGTGAAAGACGCCGCAGAACGCGACCATGAAGCCCTGCGGTTCCAGCGCCGCGAACAGCGCGCTGCCGGCGCTGACGCCCAGCACCACCCCCACCGTGCGGGTCACCATGTTCAGGCTGCCGGCCACGCCCTGGTGCGCGCGCGACAGGGTGCCCATCACGCGATCCATCACCACCACCTGGAACAGCCCGTAGCTGATGCCCTGGCCAAGCAGCACCAGCGCGACCCACGCCAGCGCTGCGCGCTCGGGCCACAGCGCGATGGCCACCATCGACAGCGTGCTCAGCGCGAGTCCGCCGATGGCGACCGCGTGCGGCACGCTGCGCGCGAGCAACCGCGTCGCGATGGGCGCACCCAGCGCGTTTCCCAGCGATACCAGCGCGAGCAGCATGCCGCCGCTGTCGCCGTAGCTGCGCGACAGGTAGTAGGGCACGAACAGCATCACCATGAAGATCGCCGCATTGAGCAGTACGTTGCACAGGTTGATCACGGTGAACGCGCGCTGTCGAAATAGCGCAAGGTCGATGACCTGCCGCTGCGGGTCGCGCTGGCGGCGGTGGAACAGCAGCAGGAACCCGATGCCACCGGCGGCCAGGCCCAGCGTGAGGGGCGAGGTCCAGCCGAAGTGTCCGCCCTGGCCCATCGCGAGCAGTACCCCGGCGAGCCCTGCCGCGAGCGCGAGCCCGGTCGCCGGGTCGAAGCGCGCGGCGTCGCTCGCGCGGCGTTGCGGCGAGGGCAGCAGTGCCAGCGTGAGGACCAGCGCGACCACCGCCACCGGGATGCGAAACCAGAACACCGCGCTCCAGTCGAACATCTGTACCAGCAGCCCACCGGCCAGCGGTCCTACCGTGGCCGCGGCGGCGAACGCGAATGCGTACACGCCTACACCGCGCGTGCGCTGTTCGGGCGGCAGTGTCAGCGTGACCAGCGCAGGGCCAGTGGCGAGCACCAGTGCGGAGCCCACGCCCTGCGCCACGCGCGCGGCCAGCAGCGTCTGGAAGTCGGGGGCCAGCGAGCACAAGGTGAGCGCGCCGATGCACCACACGATGCCGAAGAGGAACACGCGCCGGTGGCCGAACAGATCGGCGATGCGTCCGAAGCCCAGCAGCAGGCTGGCGTAGGTCAGCACGTAGACGATCACCACCCAGCGGATGTTCTCGACCGGCTGCGCGAAGGCCGCGGTGATCGCCGGGAAGCCCACGTTGACCGCCGAATCCAGCGGCGCCAGCGATGCGCCGAGCGAGATGGTCACGAGCACGAGCCACTGCCGGCGCGCGGAAACCGGGGCAGGCAGGTCGCTCGATGAGGTGGCGGGGGACAGGGACGGTGCCGGTGTGCAAAGTTCGCATCAGTGTCGCATGATTCCGCGATGAGTCAGGTCACGCCCCTGCGACTGCTCGCCGCCAGCGGTATGCTGGGTTATGGCTACAGCGAGGCGGCTTTCGAGCGGGCCATGTCCATGCAGCCCGATCTCATCTGCTGCGACGGCGGCTCCATGGATCCGGGGCCGTACTACCTGGGCGAAGGCGTGCCGTGGGTGTCGCGCACGGCGTTGCGGCGCGATCTGTCGCTGATGCTGCAAGCCGGTGTGCGCGGCGGCGTGCCGGTGATCGTGGGCTCGGCAGGCGGTGGCGGCGGCGCGCCGCACCTGGTGCTGATGCGTTCGATCATCGATGAGATCGCCGCCGAACATGGGCTCGCGTTCCGCATGGCGGTGATCCATGCCGAGCCGCCGCGCGAGATGATCCTGCAAGCGCTCGCCGCCGGGCGCGTGCGCGCGCTGGGTCCCATCGCCGAACTCGACGAGGCGACCGTGCGCGGCGCGGCGCGCATCGTCGCGATGATGGGGGTGGAGCCGCTGCAGGCCGCGCTCGAGGCAGGCGCGCAGGTGGTGCTGGCCGGGCGGGCAAGCGACGCGGCGCTGTACGCCGCGCTGCCGATCATGCGCGGGCACGATCCGGGGCTGGCCTGGCACCTGGGCAAGATCATCGAATGCGCCGGGCAGGTGGTGGAGCCGCGCACCGGGCAGGATTGCGTGCTGGGCACCATCGCCGCGGATCACTTCGACGTGGAGCCAGGCCACCCGGACAAGCGCTGCACGCGCATGCGCATCGCCGCGCACACGCTGTACGAGAACCCCAGCCCCTTCGATCTCACCGAGCCCAGCGGCGTGCTGGACACCCGCGCGTGCCGCTACGATCAGCTCGATGCGCGCAGCGTGCGCGTGAGCGGCAGCCGCTTCCATGCGCGCTCGCCGTACACGGTCAAGCTGGAAGGCGTGAGCTGCATCGGCCATCGCACCGTGTTCATCGCCGGGGTGCGCGATCCCGACCTGGTGCGAGGCATCGACGCGTTCGTGGACTCGTGCCGGGGCAGGGTCGCGGACGAGGCACGCTCGCTGGGCGTGGACGAATCGGCGTACACCCTCAACGTGCGCGTCTACGGGCGCGATGCGGTGATGGGCGCGCGCGAGCCGGTGCGCGACGCCGTGCCGCACGAGATCGGCATCGTCGCCGACGTCACCGCGCCGGACGAGGAGATCAGCCGCGCGATCATGGCCAAGGCGCGCTATGCGCTGCTGCACACTGATTTTCCGGGGCGCAAGTGCATCTCCGGCAACCTGGCGATTCCGTTCTCGCCTTCGGACCTGAGCGCGGGGCGCGCCTACCGCTTCAGTGTGTGGCACACCATGGAACTCGATGATCCGCTGGCGCCGTTCCCGATCGAGATGGTGGACGTGGGGGCGCGCCAGTGACGCGGCTCGCCGACCTCGCCAAGGTGCTGCGCTCGAAGAATGCGGGCGCCCTGTACCTGACGATGGACGTGATGTTCGAGGACGAGTCCACTTACCGCCGTGTGCGCGACAGCGGCGCACTGAACGCGCGCCGGCTGGCGCCGCTGTACGGCGTGTCGGACAACGAGGTGGCCGTGATCCCCTACGATGTGGCCTACGCGATCAAGATCACCGTGCCGCGCGCGGTACCGAGCGGCGATCCACTGGACAACGACGTCTACGGCGCGCAGCAGCACGCGCCGTTACTGGACATCGACATTCCATAGACCGTGCCGCCCACGTGCCGCCGTTGACCGGAGCCCGTACCCCATGACCGCCAATTCCCCGCTCGCCCGCATCCACGATCAGTTGATGTGGAACCGCCTGCTGTCGGTGGTGGAGGAGCAGGCGCAGACGCTGATCCGCACCGCGTTCTCCAACACCGTGCGCGAGGCCGGCGATCTGTCGGCGGGGATCTTCGACCTGGGCGGGCGCATGCTCGCGCAGGCGGTCACCGGCACCCCCGGGCACGTCAACGCGATGGCAGCCTCGGTGGGATTCTTCCTGCACAAGTTTCCGGTGGCGTCCATGCAGGAGGGCGATGTCTACATCACCAACGACCCGTGGAAGGGCACCGGCCACCTGCACGACTTCACGGTGGTCACGCCGGCGTTCAGGGGCGGGTGCGCGGTGGCGCTGTTCGCTTCCACCAGCCACGTGGTGGACGTGGGCGGCATGGGTTTCGGGCCCGATGCGCGCCAGGTCTACGAGGAAGGCATCTACATTCCCATCATGCCGCTCGCGCGGCGCGGCGAGATCAACG
>Ga0326597_10009647_pt1 | contig 12912 bp, 11 predicted proteins | sample RVTome_12_FD_203789 | JGI IMG/M metagenome (GOLD analysis project Ga0326597, IMG submission 203789) | Soil microbial communities from uranium-contaminated site in the Upper Colorado River Basin, Wyoming, United States - RVT100D185 | ecosystem: Environmental > Terrestrial > Soil > Contaminated >... | reverse complement strand
AGGCTGTAGCAGACCGCGGAGTTGGCGGCGGAGCCCCGGCCCTGGACGAGGATGCCCTCACGCCGGCCGAATCTCACGAGGTCCCACACGATGAGGAAGTAGCCGGCCAGCTCCAGCTTGCCGATGAGCGCGAGCTCCCGCTCGACCTGGCGCTGCGCCTTGTCGTGGTACGGCCGGTAGCGGTTGCGCGCCCCCGCCTCGGTCATGCGGCAGAGGAACGACTGCTGCGTCTCCCCCGGCGGCACCGGGTAGTCGGGAAAGCGGTAGCCGAGGTCCTCAAGGGTGAAGTGGAGCCGCTCGGACAGCTCCTCGTTGTTCCGCAGCAGGTCGGGGCGATCGGCGAAGAGAGCCTGCATGACCTTCGGCGCTTTCAGGTGCCGCTCGGCGTTCTCCGTGAGGAGGCGGCCGGCGGTGGCCAGGGTCTTCTTCTCGCGGATGCAGGTGAGGGCGTCGAGGAGCGTCCGGCCCTTGGCCTCCGCGTGACGGACGCCGTTCGTGGCCACGGACCGAAGGCCGAGGCTGTCGGCCAGGTCGAGGAGCGCCTGGTGGGCGGCCTCCTGCTCGCGCCGCCGATGGCGCTGCACATCAATGAAGATGCGCTCCGGGCCGAAGGCGGCTACGAGGCGCGCCAGGCGATCGGTGTCGGGAGGTCGGCCCAGGGCCTCGATACCCGGCAGGGCGATGAGGCCCGGGAGGCCCGCCTCCCCCATACCTTCGGCGTCGAGCCGGAGCCGGCCTTCCCCCTTCGGTACGCCCACCTTCATCCGGGTGATCAGGCGGCACAGGGCCTGGTAGCCCTGCCGGTTCTCCACGAGCAACGGCAGAGCCCCACCCCCCGTGAGGCTCAGCTCGGCCCCGACGAGGGGCCTGATACCCGCCGCCCGCGCGGCCTTATAGAAGCGCGGTGCTCCCGACACGCCGTCGCGGTCCACGAGGGCGAGGGCCGGATAGCCGAGCTCCGCCGCCCGCGTCACGAGGTCCTCGGGGAGAGAAGACCCGCGCAGGAAGGAAAAGGCGGAGGCAGTGTGGAGCTCGGTGTACACCGGCTCTCATTCTATTTCGCTTTTTCTTCGCTCTCTTGTCCATCGGCCCAATCTCTTCGCCTTGACATCGGTATATAGTGTTGCTATACATAGACGCAGCTGAATGTGCCAATTCAAGACCTGACCCCATGCTTCCCATGCTTCCCCCGGCCATCAAGCGCGGTAGCGCCGAGCTCGCAGTCCTGAGCATCCTCGCCGAGGGGCCCCTCCATGGCTACGAGCTCGCGCGCCGGATCGAGGAGCGCACCGGCGGAGTACTGCGCTTCACCCTGGCGTCGCTCTACCCACTCCTCTACCGGCTCGAGAAGCGTGGGGCGCTCGCTGCCGAGTGGAAGGCGGCGCCCAACGGACGGTCTCGCCGCTACTATCGGATCACCCCGCGCGGACGCGGTCAGCTAGAGCCCCTGCGCGAGCAGTGGCGCCGCTACCTCGAGGCCCTTCAGCGCCTACCGGGGCTCGCCGATGCCTGACTGGGCGCGACTCCTGCGACGCAAGCTCGGCGCGCTCCGCGTCGGCTCCGAACGGCGCGACGAGATAGTGCGCGAGTTGGCCGGGTTCCTGGAGGACCGCTTTGAAGAGCGCCTCGGCGTCGGGGAGAGTCCCCGAGTGGCCGCCCGCACCGTGATCGCGAGCGCGGGCCGCTTCCCGGACCTCGCCCGGGAGCTCGAGCGCGTGGAGGATTCCATGCCGCATCGACTGAAGAGCCTGTGGGCCCCCGCCTTCGCCGTTTCCCTCGCGGCCGTGGTGCTCCTGTACGCGGTGGCACGCACCGAGGTCGGGGTCCAGGTGTTCTGGCGCCCCCCGCGGCCACCGTTCCTTTTCTACTGGCCGTGGCTGCTGGCGCTGCCGCTCATCGGCGCCGCGGGCGCCCGGTGGAGCCGCCGCGAGGGGGGCACCCGCCGCGACCGACTGCTCGTGGCGACCTTCCCGGCCCTCGCCCTCTTCGGCATGATGCTTCCGATCGCCCTCCTTCGAGTGGCGATCAGCAAGGATGCGGGGGAGCTGAATTACGGCGATGTGCTTCTCGTGCTGCTGAACTGGATCGTCCTGCCCGCGGTGGCCCTGCTCCTCGGCGCCCTGCCGATGCTCCGCGAGGATCGCGCGACCCGCACGGCCTGAGTAGCTGCTCCGTGTTACTTTTCGTACTCGTTCCAGACCGAGTTGGCCAAGGGTCGCCTCGACGAAGGGAGCCCGATGCTCGCGCGGTTTCGTACCCGGCTCGATCGCTTCCCGGGGACTGCTCTCGTCGCGCTCCTGGCCCTGCTTCCCGCGTGTGGGGGCGGAAGGGGTCCGTCCGCCCCGTCGGGAACGTCGTCGCCCGCGCCCTTGCCGACGCCGCCCCCGCCAACGGGCACCCTCGCGATCGCCGTGGTGGACGGCAGCGGTCAACCGGTGCCCGGAGCCGCGGTCAGGGTCGACGGTGGCCCGCGCTCTCCCCGCGTCCCGGGCGGTCACGTCTTCGACATCGAGCGGTCCCTCACGGGCCGGCCGCTCGACATCGATAAGGGCGGCTTTCTCATCCACGAGACGGTGGTCCCCGACGCCGACCGCAGCCTCGACCTGTTCGCGGTGCCGCCGGACGGCAGCAAGGCCTGGATCCGCGCGCTCCTGTACGACGGCGTGATCTCCACGAGCGGGACCCTGGCCCGCCTCCTGCACCCCGTGTCCATCGTCCGGGGCGCCAGTGTTCCTCCCGAGGCCTGGGCGGAAGTCCGCAGTGTCTGGGAACAGGCGGCCGAGCAGATCAGCGACGTCACGGGCTACGCCTTCCGGTTGGCCGCGGAGCCCCTGGCCGGCAGCATCACCTACACCATAGAGCTCGATCCCACCCTGACCTATGGCGGCTATTTCAACTGGTCGGGCCACGGCAACGTGATTGCGACCGGGACCATACGATTCCGCGGTCCCGGGCCGCTCGGAGCCGGGAGCCTCGTCCTCCATGAGCTGACCCACGGCTTCGGCCTCTCCCACTCCGATCGCACGAGCGACGTCATGCACCCCAGCGCGGTTTCGTCCCTGCATTCGGAGCGGGAGCGCGTGGTGATCGAGGCCGTGAGGCGGCGGCCCCCGAACACGGCGTTCGAGGACAACGTGCGCGACGCGACGAGGGCGCTCGCCCGGGGACTCGTCACGCGGGAGTTCGTCTGCGGGCAGCGGTGAGCGAGCCCTCGCCGGCGCCCGCCTGGTGGCTCACCCGCTTCGTCTTCTTCAGGCTGCTGGGCCTCGTCTACACGGTGGCCTTCCTCATCGTGTCCTTCCAATGGGAGCCGCTCCTCGGCAGCAGGGGCCTCCTGCCGGCAGCCACCTTCCTCGACCAGGTGGCCGGCGCTTCGGGGCGGGGCCTCGCCGTCTTCCTTCGGCTGCCGACCCTCTTCTGGCTCGACGCCTCGGATGCCACGTTCCGGGCCGCGGGAGTCGTCGGCCTTGCCCTGGCCATAGCACTGCTCTTCGGGTTCGCCAACGTTCCGAGCCTCTTCTCGCTCTGGCTGATCTACCTGTCCTTCGTCCACGTCGGCCAGATCTTCTACGGCTACGGCTGGGAGATCCTCCTGCTGGAGACGGGCTTCCTCGCGATCTTCCTGGCGCCGGTCTGGCGGCCGTGGCCCTTCGTGAGGAGCGCTCCCCCATCGCCGGTGGTGATCCTGCTCCTGCGGTGGCTCGCGTTTCGCCTCATGCTGGGCGCCGGCCTCATCAAGCTCCGGGGCGATCCCTGCTGGCGCGACCTCACCTGCCTCGTCTTCCACTACGAGACGCAGCCGAACCCGAACCCCCTCTCCTTCTACCTCCACCAGCTCCCCGCGTGGTTTCACCGGCTCGAGGTGCTCTTCAACCATCTCGTCGAGCTCGTGGCGCCTTTCTTCGTCTTCGGCCCGCGGCCCGCACGCCTCGTGGCCGGCGGCCTGCTGGTGCTCTTCCAGGTGCTTCTGATCCTCAGCGGCAACCTGTCGTTCCTGAACTGGCTGACCCTCACGGTCTGCATCGCCTGCCTCGACGACGGTCCGTTTCGGCGCCTGCTGCTCCCCCGCTTCCGCGAGCGTCTGGACGCGGCCGTGGCCGGGGCCGAGGAGGGACGGGCGCGCGGTCTCGCCTGCTACGCCCTCGCCGTCGTGGTCGGGCTCCTGAGCCTCAATCCGGTCGCGAACATGCTCTCGCCGGGACAGGTGATGAACACCTCGTTCGATCCCTTCGAGCTCGTGAACACCTACGGGGCCTTCGGCAGCATCGGCCGCGAGCGTTACGAGATCGTGCTCGAGGGGACGGACGACGACCCGCAAGACCCCCAGGCTTCTTGGCAGGAGTACGACTTCGAATGCAAGCCCGGGACGCCCACGCGCCGCCCCTGCTGGATCTCGCCTTACCACTACCGCCTGGACTGGCAGATGTGGTTCCTCGCCATGCCGGGCGCGCCGACCGATCCCTGGTTCGTCCACCTCGTGGCGAAGCTGCTGGAGGGTGACGCCGCCGCCCGCGGCTTGCTCGCTCCCGGACCGTTCGAGACCCGGCCGCCCCGCGCCCTCCGCGCGCGCTACTACCGCTATCGGATGACCGGCTGGGGAGCGGGGCAACGGGACTGGTGGAAGCGAGAGCTCGCGGGCGAGTACCTTCCCCCCCTGATCCGGGACGATCCACGCCTCCTCGAGTACCTGTGGCGGCAAGGTTGGCGGTGAATCTGTCGCCGGGAGCTAACGAGGAGCGCTCACGCAAGAGCGGCCGCCCGTGGGCTCCGCCCCCGGCAGCGTGATCTCGAAGACGCTGCCGTTGCCGCCATACTCGAGGACGTAGAGCCGGTCGCCCCGGATCTCCGCGTCGATCGGGTTGCGGAAGCCGCACACGAGGCTCGTCGAACGGACCCGGTAGGTCTCGCCGGAACGCTGCAGCTCGAGGAACAGCAGGTCCTGGCTCGCATCCCGGAAGGGCCCGGTCCCGCTGCTTCCCGTGGCATCACCCGCCGTCCAGCCCAGGATGAAGACGCCGCTCCGGTAGCGCCCGGGCAGCGCGTTGCGGGTATCGAAGACGAGGCCGAGGGGCGAACGGTGACTGGTGAAGGTCGACAGGGTCCTCCCGGTCTGGCTCGCCTTCAGGAGGACGCCGGTGCCGGGGTCGCGGTAGCTGTCGGCATCGGGGCCGGAGTTCTCCACCGGCTCCACGAAGGTCACGGGGGGGCGGGTCGGGTAGGTGGGATCGTCGTAGAAGAAGCCGCTCTCGTAGGCGTAGGACCGCCGGTTGATCAGGCGATCGGCCTCGGGGTCGTAGCCCGGGACCTGCTGCGGAGTGTCGTTGCCGCCCATGCGCCAGGGGAACCCGTAGTGGCGGCCCTCCCGTATCCAGTTGAGCTCGTCACTGTCGTCGCGGTCCCCCGAGTTGTCGCCCGCGAACAGCTCCCCGTTCGCGTCGAAGGCGGGATCGAAGCTGTTCCGCAGTCCTCGGGCGAAGACGTACCGCGCGAGTGCTGTGTCGTCGTCCTCGAGCAGGAGATCGACCACGCCCGCGGGCAGCCGCAGGAGAATGGCGGTGAGCGCAACCTCGCGCAGGCCCGGGTACCGGCCCCCGCTCGTCTGGATCTCGCCGTGGTCGGTGCGCGAGCCGCTGTTCACGAACACGGAGCGGCCGTCCGGGCTCACCGCGATGCCGTTCCACTGGTGGTCGAAGGCGGTGTTGCTGCGGGGATAAGGCACGGACGAGGCGAGGGTCGCGAAGGTGCGCGCGTCGCCGGTGGCGCTCACCCGGACCCCGCGCCGCACGAACCCCACGGTGTCGAGCCCGAAGGTGGAGTTGCCCACGAGGTAGAGGTTCCCCTCGGGGCCGAAGGCGAGGCCCTGGGGAGAGGCCACTCCGGTATCGCCACTCCGGTAGAGAACGGTGGCGGCGGGCGTGGCGTCGAGATTGTCGAGGCGCAGCACGGTGCCGTCGACCTTCAAGACGTGGAGGGCTTCGTTCGCGGGATCCCGGACGAGCCGGAGGGAGGTCCCGGAGCCACCGGTGTCCACGACCTGCCGGATTCCGAGCTCCGTGGTGGGCGCCTCGCCCTCCTGCGAGCTCTGGCAGCCGGCCAGAGACAGGGCGAGGAGGAGGGCGGGAGCGGGAGTGCCGCGACAGGAAGCCGGGAACAGCATGCGGCGGGGCCAGGGAGTCTCCAGTCTACTCCCGATCCGGGCTAGAATATGAATGACGGTTCAGTCATTAATTCGGGAGGGACACCATGTTCTCGTGGGTGGTCCGTCGGGCGGTGGCGGCCGGTCTCGTGCCCCGGATGTCGGACACGGAGCGGGAGGCCCTGGAGGCGGGCTCGGTCTTCATCGAGGGCGACCTCTTCGCGGGCCGTCCCGACTTCGACCGCCTCCTCCGTGAGGCCTGGCCCCGGCTCACGGACGAGGAGCAGGCGTTCCTCGACGGCCCGGTGGAGACGGTCTGCGCGATGGTCGACGACTGGGCCCTCCAGCGCACTCGCCGCCCGTCCGACGAGGTCATGGACTTCCTCAGACGCGAGGGCTTCTTCGGCCTCGTGATCCCCAGGGAGTTCGGGGGGAAGCAGTTCTCGTCGCTCGCGGTGAGCGCCGTCCTCGGCAAGCTCGCCTCGCGCTCGGGCGCCCTCAACACCCTCGTGCTGCTGCCGAACTCGGTGGGACCGGCGGAGCTCCTGGCCCTCTACGGCACCGAGCAACAGAAGGCCCAATACCTCCCCCGCCTCGCCCGCGGCGAGGAAATGCCCTGCTTTGCCCTCACCGAGCCCGAGGCCGGGTCCGACGCTGCGGCCATGCTCTCGCGGGGCACCGTGTTTCGGGGGGCCGATGAGGAGCCCCAGATCCGACTGGACTTCGAGAAGCGCTACATCACGCTCGCCCCCATCGCCACCCTCATCGGCCTCGCGGTCAAGCTCGAGGACCCGGATGACCTCCTGGGTCAAGGGCCGGACGTCGGCATCACCTGCGTGCTCGTGCCCGCGAACGCGCCGGGAGTCGAGATCGGGCGCCACCATGACCCGCTCGGGGTCCCCTTCCCCAACGGCCCGATCCGAGGCCGGGGCGTCGTGGTCTCGGCCCAGCAGATCATCGGCGGCCCCGCCTACGCCGGCCGGGGGTGGGCCATGCTCATGGAGGCCCTGTCTTCCGGCCGCGGCATCTCCCTTCCCGGGATCTCCACCGCGGGGGTCAAGCTCATCGCGCGCGCCGTGGGTGCGTACGCGGCGGTGCGCCAGCAGTTCGGCGTGCCCATAGGCCGCTTCGAGGGCATCGAGGAGCCGCTGGCCCGGCTGGCGGGCTGGGCCTACCTCACGGAGGCGGCGCGGGTCTTCACCTGCGGGGCCGTGGATCGCGGCCACAAGCCCGCGGTCGTGTCCGCCATCCTGAAGCTCCACGCGACCGAGCTGTTGCGCCGGGCCGTGGTCGACGGGATGGACGTGATGGGCGGCGCCGCCATCTGTCGCGGGCCGCGCAACCTCATCGCGGGGGGACACGCGGGCGCGCCCATCAACATCACCGTGGAGGGCGCGAACATCCTCACCCGCACCCTCATCGTCTACGGGCAGGGAGCGATCCGCTGCCATCCCTACGCCCAGGCGGAGATCCGGGCCCTTGAAGCCGGAGATGGTCGGCGGCTCGTGAGCTGCCTCCTGGGTCACGGCCTCTTCTTCCTCCGGAACCTGCTGCGCGCCACCGTGCTCGGGCTCTTCCGCGGCTTGCTCGCGGGCAACCCGGGCGGACCGCTCGAGCGCTACTACCAACGGCTCGCCTGGGCTTCGGCGCGCTTTGCCGTGGTGTCGGACCTGGCCATGGTCACGAACGGAAGTCGGCTGAAGCTGCGCGGCAAGCTGAGCGGGCGCTTCGCCGACTGGCTTTCCCACCTCTACCTGGCCTCGTGCGTGCTGCGCCGCTTCGAGGCCGAGGGCCGCCGCGCCGAAGACCTTCCCCTCGCGCGTCAGGCCCTGGAATGGAGCTTCGCGGAGATGCAGCGCGCGAGAGAAGGCTTGACGCGGCATCTCGACGTGCCCGGGCTGGGCTGGCTCCGCGGTCCCTTCGGCCTCGTGAGCCGCCTCAACTCCTTCGGCGCGGGTCCCTCGGACGAGGATGGAGCTTCGTGCGCGCGAGTGCTCCTCGCCCCGTCGGCCCAGCGGGACCGACTCACTTCGGGCGTCTACACCCCGCAGGAGCCGGAGCAGCAGCTGGCGCGGGTGGAGAGGGCGCTCCGGCTCGTGACCGAGGCCGGGCCGATCCTCGAACGCATCCGCCAGGCAAGCCGCAAGGGCGTGCTCGAGAAGGCGCCCCCCGAGTCACTGCTCGAAGCCGCGCTCGGCGCGGGCGTCGTCGGTCCCGGTGAGGAAGCGCTCGTGCGCGAGGCGGTGGCCGCCCGGCGCGACGTCATCGAGGTCGACAGCTTCTCGCCCGAGGAGTACTTCCCGCCGGTCTCCGCGGAGGCCGAGACCGCCGTGCTCGTGCGCTAGTTCGGAGCGGTGGGGACCACGCTGACCCGGGTGACGCAAACACCCTGGTCGGGAGGCTCGCGCCTGCGGTTCCACGACGGAGCCGTGATGCTCAAGCGGACGATCCCATCCGCAGGTGCCCTGATCCGCAGGCCGTAGGGCCTTGCGGCGCGCTCCAGGGTGAAGCTCGCTTCCTCTCCGTTCGGTCCGGCGACCACCACCCTCGGCGCGGCGAGGGGTGAGGGCGGTGGCGAGGCCATCTCGATCGTGACGTCGTAGGCGTCGGCTCGGGTCCGGGGACGCAGGCGCACGCGAGCCGTGTGCCTGGTCCAGCTCCGGACGTGCGAGAGGACGAAGTTGTCCGCGGCGCCATAGGCAGCGGGACCGAGCTCCAGCTCGTCCGCCACCGGCGGGGCCAACCAGAGCCACGCCGCCGACAAGACGTGCATCAGCAACTGGCGCGATTCGGTGTTTCTCAACAGCTCGTCGGCTTCCTGCTGGGCAAGGAGAGCTCGATCCGGTCGGCCAAGCTGCTCCCAGAGCGGAGCCAAAGCCAGGAACGCCACGACGTGGCCCGGCCGACGCGACTGTGCCTCTTCGTACGTCGCCAGGGCCTCCTCGAGGCGGCCGCGCTCGGCCAGCAGTCGCGCGTAGCGGAGCAGTGGGTTCACCGACCGCGGCGCCACCCGGGCCGCCCGGCGAGCGGCGCGGGCGGCGGCCACAGTGTCGCCCCGATCGAGGGCTGCGCGGACCCCGAGACCGCGCAGGAACCCGAGGCTGCCCCTGGCGACGATCTCAACTCGAGGCAGGAGGATTGCCGCCACGACCGCCGCACCCAGCAGCACGCCGAGGGCTCGCCGTTTCCCCCTGGAGTCCGTGAGGGCCAGCATCCCGGCGGGCATCGCGGCCAGCACGAACGGAGCCAGCGCCGTTCGGTAGCGAATGGTGCTGTTGTAGACGACGAGCAGAAAGAACAGGTAGTACAGGGTCCAGAGACCCAAGAGCGCCCGGCCGGGTGATCGCGGTCCCGCGACCAGGAACACTACGAAGAGGAAGGTCGCCGGCACGACCAGCCCATCCCCCAGCAGCACGTTGCCCGCGTGCCAGGCGAAGGGGCGCGCCCACTCGACCCCGAAGAGCAGGTGAAGCCCTTCCGGCCGCAGGAAGTGCATCGTGTTGGCCACGATCTTGGAGAGGAAGCGGCGCGGCTCGGTGCGTACCCCGTTCCACGCGTAGCGCACGGCGAGCGCCCGACGAGCTCGTGGGGTGGGCGCCTTGTGGATCATTCCCTCCCGTCGCTCGAGGCGCGGCCGGGACACGAAAGAGTTCACCTTGTAGAGGTTGTAGTAGGCCAGCGTCTCTATCGGCACCGGGTCGCCGATGACGAACGCGTTTCGGAGCGACCAGGGAAGGACCATGGCGGCGGCGCCGGCCACCACGAGGAGCGCTGCGCCCCGCCGCCGGTCGGGATCGGCGCCCCATCGCCACAGGCTGGCCACGGGCACGAACAGGAGCGACACGGTCCGGGCGAGCGCCGAAAGGCCCAGCAACGCTCCGCCCAGAAAGGGCCAGATGCCGCGGGTGCCCGGACCGCGGGCCACGTCCCGGAGCATGAGGGCGACACCCGCCACGAGCAGGACGGTGTGAAGGTTCTCGCTCAGGAGCTGGGGAGGCAGGCTGACGGCAGGCCAGTACGACGCGTAGGCGAGGCCTGCCCAGGCGCCCCGGCGCGGCTCGAGCCGGCGGCCAATCGCGCTCACGAAGACCGCAGTGACCGCGTCGAGGCCACACTGCAGCACCTGGACGGTCCGGACCTGTGTTCCGAGGAGCAGGAAGGTGCCAGCCAGGAACAAGTAGTAGAGCGGCGCCACGACCCAGCGGTCACCCCACTCGCGCCAGACCTCGTTCGTCCAGACGAAGCGCCACGGTGTCTCGTGCGAGGCGATGGCGAGGCCACCCTGCAGGTAGCTGAACTCGGTCCGGTGCATGGGGTCGTCGAACCCGAACAGGTAGACGAGACGCAGGCCGAAGGCGAGTAGAAACACGGCCGGCCCGGAGGTCAGCCGGCGGGACGGCGTCAAGGGCCCGGTTCCCCTCCGCCCGTGACCAACCGGGCCGCGAGCTGGATGGCCTCGACCAGGCTCTTGCCGTCGGCCACGCCCTTCTCCACGATGTCGAAGCCCGTGCCGTGATCCACGGAGGTGCGGACAAACGGCAGGCCCAGGGTCACGTTCACCGCGTGGCCGAAGGACACGAGCTTGACGGGGATGAGCCCCTGGTCGTGGTACCCGGCCACCACGGCGTCGTACTCGCCACGGGCCGCGCGCACGAACAGCGAATCCGCGGGCAGGGGGCCGTCGAGATCGACCCCCTCGGCCCGGAGGGCGTCCGCGGCGGGGCCCAGCACCTCCACCTCTTCCCGGCCGAAGAGGCCACCTTCACCGGCGTGGGGGTTCAGCCCGCACAGGGCGATGCGGCGGCGCCCCGGGGCGAAACGCGGGAGCTCGCGGTGCACGAGGCGCACAACCCGCATCACCTCGGAGGCGGTGACCGCGTCGGGCACCGAGCGAAGCGACCGATGGATGGTCACGAGCGCGACCCGCAGGGAACCGCCCACGAACATCATGGCCACGTCCGGAGTTGCCGCCACGTCCGCCAGCATCTCGGTGTGCCCGGGCCAGGGGTAGCCGGCGGCATGGAGGGATTCCTTGTTGAGAGGCGCGGTCACGATCCCCGCCACTTCGCCGGCGAGGGCATCGCGGGCGGCGGCGAGAACAGCCTCGGCGGCGGCTCGTCCCGCCACCGCGGAGACGCGCCCGAGCGGAGGCGCTTCCGGGAGCGGTATGTCCGTGACGTCGAGGTCGAGCTCGTCCGGTCCCGCCAGGGAGAAGCGGCGGGCGCGATCGACGAGGACGGCCCGCGGCCCGTAAACGCGCAAGGCCACGTTCGGGCGATCCCGATCCGCAGCCGCGCGCAGGACCACCTCGGGCCCGATGCCCGCGGGGTCGCCCATCGTGACCGCGAGGCGCACGCGCCCCGTCGTCGTCCCCGCGCTGTCTACTTGACCACGATCTCGCTGCACACCGCATCCTCGGAGCACGCGGTGTACTTGCCGGGGCCGAACGTGTACACGAGGAACTGGTTGGTCTCGTGGATTCGGCAGCCCGCGTCGTTGTCACCCTCTCCGGCGGGACGGCACAGCGTGTCGTCGTTGTAGAACCAGTTGGGCCCGTAGCGCCCGGTGTCGGACTTGCCCGTCACCAGGTTGTTGCAGGTCGCGGCCTGGGGGTCGTCCTCCCGCCTCACCACGCACACGGTACCCCCGAAGTTCTGGGCCGAGCAATAGCCCTGGTCGGGACCGACCATGGCCTTCGCGTCCAGGATCTTCTTCCAGCCGCGGTCCGAGTGGACCGTGAGCTTGAAAGCGACGATCGGCGGCGGCTTCGGGACGCAGTAGGTATCGGCCTGGAGGTGGTCCGGCACCGGAGTCGGGACTGGCGTCGGAGCCGGTGCGGGTGGGGGCGTGGACGGAGGGCCCGAAGGCTGTGTCCCCGAGTCACCCCCGCACGAGGTCAACAAGAACGTTAGCAGAGCAAGGCTAACATGTGGTCTGGACATGCTTTTTTGTAACACAGCTGCGCCGACAGGGCAAGAGAAAAGATCCAATGGCCGAAAAGACGCCTATTCCCCGCCTAAGCCCTTGCCTTTCTTTCCCTTGACCGGGGGACGGCTGGGGCACCGCCATTGATCGCGCACCTGCCGGCCGGTATCATGAAGGTATGAAACCCAATACCAAGTCCAGCATCACCTTACCTCCGGAGGAGCTGCGAATGGTGTTGGCTCTCCAGGCGAAGCTCAAGGCCAAGAGCAAGGTCGAGGTGGTGCGGCGGGGCCTTCGCCTTCTTCGCGACGTGACGGAGCGGGAGGCCCTGCGGGAAGGCTACCGCCGGGCGTCACGAGCGACACGTGAATCGCTCTCGCAGGAGTTGAGCGAGCTCGACCATCTGGCTGACGAGGGCCTCTCCGGGGCGTGAGGGCCCGGCGCGGCGTTCTCTACCTGGCCGATCTCAACCCCCGCGTGGGCACGGAGCCGGGCAAGTTCCGTCCCGTCCTGGTCATCCAGACCGATCTCCTCAACGACGCCGATCATCCGTCGACCTGGGTGCTGCGGTGTACGACCCGCCTCGCCGGCGAGAACCTGCTCCGCGTCGTCCTGCCCCGGGGCATAGCCGGCAACCGCGAGGAATGCGAGGTGATGGTCGACCAGAGCCGGGCCATCGACAACCGGCGACTCGTGCGGGCGCTGAGGCCCCTGCCCCGGAGCATCCTCGCCGAGGTCGCGCACAAGCTGCGCACGCTCGGCGAGCTCTAGCGAGAAACGCGCCGCTTCAGCTCGTCGGTCGCGCGCCACGCCTCCTTCGGCCTTGACCGCCACTCGCCCGGCGGCATAAG
>Ga0326597_10009646_pt1 | contig 12912 bp, 7 predicted proteins | sample RVTome_12_FD_203789 | JGI IMG/M metagenome (GOLD analysis project Ga0326597, IMG submission 203789) | Soil microbial communities from uranium-contaminated site in the Upper Colorado River Basin, Wyoming, United States - RVT100D185 | ecosystem: Environmental > Terrestrial > Soil > Contaminated >... | reverse complement strand
GTCGCCTCGGGGATATCGACGCCGACCTCGACGACGGTCGTGCCCACCAGGACATTGAGGTCCCCATTGCGGAAGCGCGCCATCTCAGCATCTCGCTCGGTCGGTCGCATCCGACCGTGCACGATCCCGACCTTCAGGGGTGCGAGAAGTTCGCGGAGCCTGACCGCCTCGGCCTCGGCGGCGACGGCGGCCGAGGCGATCGCGTCGTCGTCCAGGTCCAATAGCCCGGCCCCTCCGTCGCCCTCCGCTTCGCCATCGTCCTCCGGGACGATCAGGGGTACCACCACGAACGTTCGACCCCCACGGGAGGCTTCTTCGCCAACTCGCGCCCAGGTGGCGTCAAGTTCGGACGGATGCTTGATCCCGGTCCCCACCGCCACCCGGCCCTCGGGCGGCGTGTGCAGGTCGGTGACGTCGAGGTCGGCGTAGAGGACCTGGCCGAGCGTCCGCGGGATGGGGGTCGCGGTCATCAGCAGGACGTGCGGGACGCCGCCGCCGGCCTTGCCCTCGAGAGCCGACCGCTGCTCCACGCCGAAGCGGTGCTGCTCGTCGACGACGGCGAGGGCGAGATCGGCGAAGCGGACCGACGCCGAGATCAGCGCGTGGGTCCCCACGACCACCCTGGCGATGCCGCCGGCGAGGAGCTCGCGGGTCCGATTCGCGTCGCCACCCTTCATCGAGCCGGTCAGGAGCTCGACCTCGAGCCCGAGCGGCTCGAGCAGGTCGACGAGCGTCCGCTGGTGCTGGCGGGCGAGCAGATCGGTCGGGGCGAGGAGGGCGCCCTGGCGCCCGGCCAGGGCCGCGGCGGCGAGGGCCCAGGCCGCGACGGCGGTCTTGCCCGACCCGACGTCGCCCTGGAGGAGCCGGAGCATCGGCACCGGCCGGGCGAGGTCGTCCCGGATCGCCGCGACCGCCGTTGCCTGGTCCGGCGTCAGCTCGACGTCCCGGCCGACCTTGTCCCGGAGCCCCGCGACGATCGCCTCCCGGATCGTGGCCTCGGTCGCGTCGTCGACCATCACCGGCCGACTCCGCTCCCCCACCCTCGCCCGGCGTCGCCCGACCATCCCGAGCTGGAGCGCGAGGAGCTCGTCGAAGGCCAGCCGCCGCAGCGCCCCGTCGCGCCGGTCGAACGTCGTCGGGTAGTGGGCCTCCTCGAGCGTCTCGCCGATCGGACCCAGGCCCAGATCCCGGCGGACGTCGCCGGGCAGGTACTCGGGATACGCCGCGGCCGTCCGGTCGAGCGCGGCCCGGACCGCCCGGCGGAGGGAGGCGACGCCGAGGCCGGCGGTCAGCCGGTAGATCGGCACGATCCGGCCGGCGTGGAGGAGCGCCGAGCCGTCGTCGGGCTGGAACTCGGGGTTGTCGAGGGTCATCCTGTGGCCGAAGCGGCGGACCTTGCCGCTGACGACGATCGCGTCGCCCGCCTTGAGGCGCCGCTCGATGAACCGCCGTCCGAACCATGTCGCGTCGATGGATCCGGTCGGGTCCTCGAGCCGGGCGATCGTCCGCTGGACGCGGCGCCGTAACGAGGCCTCGACCCGCAGCTCCCCGACCCGAACCCGAGCCGAGATCGCCTCGCCATCGGGAACGAGCAGGAGCTCGCCGAGGTGCCGCATCTCGCGGAGGTCCTCGTAGCGGCGCGGGAAGTGGAACAGGAGGTCGCGCACGCGCCCGAGCCCGAGTCGCTTGCCCCGTCGGGCGATGGCGACCGCCCCGGGCAGTCCGGACCGCCCGATCGGCCAGTCGAGGAGCTGAACGGGGTCGGTCGGGGGCGGGAGGGCCGTGGGCGTGGCCGAGGCGGTCCGTCGCCCCGCGCCGCCGCGGGCAGCCGGTCGAGGGGTGCGGCCGGCCGCTCCCGCCACGGCCTACTCGGCCGAGATGAGGTAGTGGTAGTGGGGCTGCCCGCCGTGCACGACCTCGACCTCGGCGCCGGTCCCGAGCTCGCCGATCCGGCGGGTGAGCGCCTCGGTGGCGGCGAGATCCGTGCCATCGCCGTAGTAGACCGTGAGGAGCTCGAAGCCGGGCTCGAGCGCCTTGATCGCCGCCAGGACGGCGGTCGACGTGTCGTTGTCAACGGCCACGAGCCCGTCGTCCGGATCCAGGACGATGGCCTGGCCCTCGCGGACCTTCACGCCGCCGATCGTGGCATCGCGAACGGCGGTCGTCACGGACAGCGTCTGGACCGCGCGACCCGCGCTCGTCATCTCGGTCGCGTTGTCCGCTGCGTTCTTGGTCGGATCGAGGGCCAGGAGCGCGGCGAAGCCCTCGGCCGCGTTGCGCGTCGCGACGACGGCCACCGGCCGGTCGGCCAGGTGGGCGACCTGGCGCGCCGCGAGGACCACGTTCGGGTTGTTGGGAAGGACGAGCACCTCGCGGGCGTCGAGGCCGCGGATGGCCTCGAGCAGCTCGCCCGTGCTCGGGTTCGCCGACTGCCCGCCGACGACGACGCGGCTCACGCCGAAGTCGCGGAAGATTGCGGCCAGCCCGTCGCCGGCAGCCACCGCGACCACCGCCAGGGGCAGTGACGACGCCCCGGCGGCCGGGCCCTTCCCGTTCAGGCCGTCGGCGAGGAGCCCCTCCTCGTCCTCCACCGGCACCGCAGCGACGTGGACGCGACCGGCGGGCTCCGCTCCCTGGCCGGCGGGCTCTTCGTTCGTGGCACCCGCGGTGAACTCGGCCGCCCGCGTCTCGCGGACGTCGCGGGCCTGGTTGTCGAGGTTCTCGACGCTGATCCGCGACAGCGAGCCGGTCTCGAGGCCGTAGGCGATGACGAGGTCCGGCCGCTCGTTGTGGACATGCACCTTGACCGCCCGCGAATCGCCCGCCACGAGCACCGACTCGCCCATGCCCTCGAGGCGGCCCCGGATACCGTCGACGTCGAGGTGCTCGCCGGCCCGCGCCTGGAGGAGGTACATCGTCTCGTAGCCGAAGCCCTCGTCCGCGTGGGCGACGAGGACCGATGGCTTCGCTGCGGCCGGGACGGCACGCCGGGCGGCCTCGGGCGCACGCCCGACGAGGAAGAGGAGGGCACCCTGGAAGAGGCGGTAGAGCCCCTGGCCGCCGGAGTCGACGACGCCCGCCTCGCGCAGGATCGGCAGGAGCGAGGGCGTCCTGGCGACCGACTTCTCGGCCGCGTCGAGGGTCACCGTGAGGACGGTCTCGAGGTCGTTCTCGCGTTCGGCGATCACGACGGAGGCGGCCGACGCCTCGCGGATGACCGTGAGGATCGTGCCTTCCACCGGCTTCGCGACGGCGCCGTAGGCGGCCTTCGTCCCGGATTCGAGGGCGTTCGCGAGGTCGAGGCCGTTGAAGCGCGACTTCCCGGCGAGGGCCTCGGCGAAGCCGCGCAGGATCTGGCTGGTGATGACGCCCGAGTTGCCACGAGCGCCCATGAGTGCCCCGAACGAGGCGGCCGCCGCGATCCGGTCCACCCCGGCCTTGCCGCCCGCCGCGGCGGCCTCGGCCTCGTTGAGCGCCGCCTTGACGGTGGCCAGCATGTTCGAGCCGGTATCGCCGTCGGGCACGGGAAAGACGTTGAGGCCGTTGATCTCGTCGACGTGGAGCTCGAGGTTGACGACGGCCGCCCGAAACGTCCCCAGGAGCCCGGGGCCGTCGCAGCTCCGTCGGCCCATCAGGCGACGTCCGTCCCGCTGTCGGCGAGATCCGAGGAGCCCGGCCCGGCGCCCGGATGGCGGGCCGGCGGCGCGGTGCCGGGCGGCGTGTCGAGGCCGCCGACGCGGATCGTGAGCCGGTCAACCTCGCGCCCGACGGCCCGCCGGATCCCGTAGCGGATCGCCGAATCGAGCTGCCGGGCTACCTCGGCGACCGGGAGGCCGTAGGCGACCCTGAGGTCCAGGCGGATCGCGAGCGCGCCGTCCGTGACGTCGACATGGAGGCCCGGCGGGCGGCCCTCGAGGAAGGCCAGGATCCGCTCGATCGGGCCGCCGGCGAACCCGGCCACGCCGTACGACCCGAGCGTCGCCGCGCGGACGATGTCCATCACGGCGCGTCGGGTCGCCAGGGCTCGACCGGGAATCGGTTCGTCGGGCACGGTGGGCAGGTCCTCGTCAGGCGCGGCGGGCCGTCCGTCGGGAGCCGCCGAGGTGCGTGGTATCATACCGCCCCGCTCGGGCCCCACCGGCCCGGCGTTCTGCTGAATCAACTCCCTCGAGGACATCATGGCCCGTTCCTGCGCGATCTGCGGCAAGGCATCGATGGGCGGCTTCAATCCCCAGTCGTCGGGGATGAACCGGGTTCGAGCGCATCGTCGCTACCAGCCCAACCTGCAGCCGCTCGTGATCGACGTGAAGGGCTCGCCGGTCAAGTCGCTCGTTTGCACCCGCTGCCGCCGGACCCTCACTAAGACCGCCCGCTGATCCGGGCCCGGCGGGCGTTGGCGCCTGCGCGGGCTCGCTCACGTACGTTCGAAGTACGCTCGCTCGCCTGCTCGGCGCCGCCGTCGCCGGGCCTCGGCTGAGCGGGCGGTTGATTGCGTTCTGCCCCAGCCGCCCGGACACCGTCTATCGCGCGGCGGTGTCCAGCCAGAGCGTGAACGGGCCGTCGTTGACGAGCTCGACGGCCATCTCCGTGCCGAAGATCCCCGTCCCAACCGGCTCCACGCCGGCCTCGACGAGGCGCGCCGCGACCCGCTCGTAGAGACGCTCGGCGAGGTCGGGCGGCGCCGCGTCCGTGAAGCCCGGCCGGCGGCCGCGGGACGTGTCCGCGTAGAGCGTGAACTGGCTGACGACGAGCGCCCCGCCCACGACGTCCAGGATCGAGCGGTTCGTCTTGCCCGCCTCGTCGCGGAAGATCCGGAGCTCGACGATCCGCCGGGCCAGGGCGTCCGCCGTCGCGTCGTCATCGTCATGGCCGACACCCAGGAGCACAACGAGCCCGATCCCGATCGCCGCGACCGCCTCGCCGGACGACCTGACCTCGGCCCGCTCGACGCGCTGGATGAGGGCCCGCATCAGCCCGTCAGCACGTCCGCGGAGCCGCTGGCCCGCGCGCCCGACGCCCGCCAGGCGATCACCGCGAGATGGCTCCGAGGGCGGCCCGCCAGAGGCCGGCGATGATCAGCGCCCAGGGCACGAGCAGGACAGGGGTGTCGTCGCCACCGAACCACTGGCCCTTCGCCACACCGACGAGCCCGATCGCCCCGACGACGAAGATCGCCGCGCCCTGACCGACGAAGGCCCAGCGAACGCGGCCCGCGACGCGCCGCCAGGCGCTCGCGTCGCCGGCCGCGCCGACCTCGACGTCGGCCTCGACGCCGGGATCCGCGGCTCGATCCACGGCCCGCCTGAACCAGCCCGGGGCGTGGACGACCGCGAGGTACGCGATCGAGGCGTAGGCCACGCCGCCCAGGATGTCGACCACGTAGTGGTCGGCCAGGTAGACGATCGCGAACCAGACGCAGGCGGTGTAGGCGGCCATCAGCCAGCCGGCCCGCCCGAAGGCGCGGCGAGCGAAGAGGAAGGCCAGGAACGGGTAGCCCGCGTGGAGCGACGGAAAGGCCGCGACCGCATTGGGGTTGATCTCGTAGATCGTGTAGCTGTAGAGGTACCGGCCCTCGAAGCCGAAGAGCCGGGCGATGTCGTTGAAGCCCTGGGACTTCAGATACGTGATCGCGGGCAGGCCGTCGGCGCCGTTGATGAGGCCGTCCTGGGCCGCGTACCACGGGGGCGCAACGGGCAGGACGAGGTACGTCAGGAAGCCGGCCATCGACAGGACGATGATGGCCGCGATGAAGTCGTAGTAGGCCCGCCGACGGCGGACCCAGAGCAGGAAGGCGACCGCGAGCGGCAGCGGGAAGTGCAGGAAATAGAAGACCGTGCCCGCCATCGCCAGCCAGTCGGTCCCGGTCGCGGGGTGGAAGAGGTCCTGGAGCACCTGGGTCGGGAGGTGACCGCCGAAGAGCCATCGCTCGAGGCCGAGGACGTCGGCCTCGTGGACCACCCGATTGATGTCGTCGGCGTAGCCCCGCATCAACTCGTAGGCGAGGAAGAGCCCGATGAACGGGACCCAGTCGCGGATGAACAGGCGGCCGCGACCCAGGATGACCGCCGCCAGTCCGAGCCCGATGAGGAGGACGTCGGGCGTGATCGAGACGCCGCTCACGATCATCAGCCCGGAGAGGACGATGACGTAGCCGGCGATCATCCAGAGCATGAGCCGGTCGTTCCGGCGGTGGAGGTCGGCGTGAGCCGGGTCCGTGGCCGCAACGTTCGCGCCGGGAGCCACTGCCGCCGTCCCCGCCGCTGGAGGCCCGCCGGAGCCCGGCGACGCGACCGGGGCGTCCGCCGCCAGCTCGAGCTCGTCGGTCACAGCGTGATCGCTTCGATCACGGGGTGATCTCGTCGGTCACGGGGTGATCTCGTCGGGGCGAGGCGGCATCGGGGCCGCCACGTACGGCACGCTGGGCATGCCGGCGGCCCGCCAAGCGGCGGCCTCGGCGAGCATCGAAACACGCCGCGCCCCGAACCGCTCGACCGCGGCCGCCTCCGACGACGCCGGGAGGAGCATGTCCCAGTCCCGGGTCTCGTCCGGCTCCTCGACGTCGAGGCCGCCGGCGCGGAACAGCAGGACCGGGATGCCCACCTTCTCGATCTCGGCCTGGAGCGTCCGGGCGAGGTGGCGAGGCAGCGTCGCGAAGGTGACGACACGATCGCGCGGGATGGGCGGCCGGCCGTCGTTGAGGACGTACTGGTAGCCCTCGTCGGCGAGGGCCCGGATGAGCCGGATCTCGCGACCCATGTTCCGGCCCGGGATCCAGAGCGCGGACCCGACGACGAGCACGTCGGCCGCGAGGGCGCCGATGAGCTCGGCCGTCTCGCGGTTCACGCCACCGTCGACGTGGACCTCGGCGCCGTGGAGCTTGTGGGCCAGGAGGTCACGGGCGGCCAGGACCTTGGCGCGGGCCACGTCGGCCATGAACTGCTGGCCGCCGAAGCCCGGCTCGACGGTCATGACCATGACGATGTCGAGGAGGGCGCGATACGGCTCGAGGGCGCTGAGCGGCGTCTTCGGTCGGAGCGACAGGCCGGCCGCCCGGCCGGCGGCCCGGATCGCCCGCAGCGTCGGCTCGAGGGGTTCCTCGATCTCGACGTGGATCGTCACCGAGTCGCAGCCGGCGTCGAGGAACTGGTCGATGTAGCGGCCGGGCTCGGCGATCATCAGGTGGGCATCGAGCGGCAGCTTCGTCCGCTTCCGGAGGGCCTTGATCGTCCGCGGCCCGAACGTGAGGTTCGGGACGAAGTGGCCGTCCATGACGTCGAGGTGGATCCGGTCGGCGCCCTCCTTCTCGGCCCGCCGGACGGCATAGGCGAGGTTGCCGAGGTCGGCGTCGAGGATGCTGACGGCGACCCGCGCCCGTCCGAGCTGGATCTCCTTCGCCGGCGACGGCGGCTTCTTCCGCCGGCGCGTCCCGATCATTCGTTGCCCCCACGCGCACCCGGGCCGACGCCCGCGGGCACCGGCTCCCGGCTGCGTTCGCCGCGGAGCGCGGCGGCGCTCTGGGCGACCAGGCGCTCCCGCCGGTGGGCCACGACGGCAGGCGTCGGGGCCCCGGCATGGTCCGCCGCGAGCTGGCCGCAGGCCGCCCCGATCTCCTGGCCCCGGTTGTGGCGGATGGTCGTCTCGATGCCGGCCCCGCGAAGGCGGGCGGCGAAGCGATCGATGACCGGCATCGGGCTCGCCGTCCAGGGCGTGTGGGCGACGGGGTTCATCGGGATGAGGTTGACGTGGGCCAGGTCGCCCCGGAGAAGCGTGGCCATCGCGACGGCATCGAGATCGGTGTCGTTGACCCCGTCGATCATCGTCACCTCGTAGGTGATCCGCCGGCCGGTCGCGGCGGCGTGCTCGCGGGCGGCGGCGACCACGTCGGCCACCGGCCAGCGGCGGTTGAGCGGGACGAGGACGTCTCGGAGCGGATCGCGCGCGGCGTGGAGGCTGACCGCGAGGGTGAACTGGGGCCCGAGGGCCGTCAGGCGGCGGATCCCGGGCACCACCCCCGAGGTCGAGACGGTGATGTGGCGCGCCCCCAGCCCGAACCGCTTCGGGTCGTTGAGCGCCTCGACCGCCTCGAGCACGCGATCGAGGTTGAGGAGCGGCTCGCCCATGCCCATGAACACGATGTTCGTGAGGCGCCGGCCGCGGGCGGCCACCCGGCGGGCGGCGTGGCGGACCTGGTCGAGGATCTCGGCGGTCAGGAGGTCGCGCCCGAAGCCGAGCTCTCCGGTCGCGCAGAACGGGCACCCGACCGCGCAGCCGGCCTGGCTCGAGATGCAGAGCGTGTTCCGCTCGCGATGGCCGGCCGAGGCCGGGAAGTGCATGAGCACGGACTCGACCACGATCCCGTCACCGAGGCGATGGAGCGCCTTCTCGGTCCCGCCGCCGTCGGAGAGCCGGAGCTCGGAATCCGCGACCGTGTCCCAGCGAAAGGCGGTGGCGAGCGCCTCGCGGAGCGGTGCCGGCAGCGTCGTGATCTCGGCGGCGCTGGCCGCGCCCGTCCGCCAGGCGGCGTCCAGCACCTGGCGCACCCGGAACGACGGCTCGCCGTGCTCGCCAATCCAGGCCGCAAGCGACGCCGGAGTCTCGCCCGAGATGCCGGGAGGCAGGGACAGGATGGCGGCCAGTGACGGCTGGATGATCGTCGGAACAACGGTCGGCATCGGCGAGGCATTGTCGCATGAGCCCTTCGCCGCGGGTTTGACCGCCGTCACGGCGGCGGCGGTGTCTGCTGCCGGCGGCCTTCCACACGCTCGGGGCTCTCCCACCAGGCACTCGTGGCCCGCCGCTTCGGTCCGTTTGGCAGTCGCCGGAGCGGTTGGCGTCGGTCTATCGTCGCCCTGTCCAGCGAGTCCCCAGGTGCGGTCCGAGGAGGCAGCGGACCGCCGGCTCCTCCTGCGTGTGCCGATCTGTCGAGGAGGTGCCCGAGATGAGGCGGAGTCCGTCTCTCGTGTTCGCTTGCCTGGCCGCGCTCATCGTCACGATGATCGCCGCTCCCGTCCCTCGCGCCGCGGCCGTCCCACCCCCCGTGCCTGTCTCGTTCACGATCCTGCACACGAACGACTTCCACGGGAACCTCCAGCTGTCGGGAAGCAACCCCGGCGCCGCCCGGGTCGCCCAGAAGGTCGCCGACGTGCGCACCGCCGTCGGCGCGGAGAACGTCCTCCTGCTCGACGCGGGCGACATCATGCAGGGCAGTCTTCTGTCGAATCTGCAGAAGGGGCTGCCGACGATCGACTACTACCGAACGCTCGGCTACGACGCGGCCGTCTTCGGGAATCACGAGTTCGACTGGGGCCAGACCGTCCTCGGCGACCGGATCCTCCAGGCAGAGGCTCCGGAGGCCGGTGACGAGACACCCATCCGGATGATCGCCGCGAACATCACCCAGAAGGACGGCGGCGGGACCTGCACGTGGGACCCGTTCAACGCGAGCGTGACCCCATACGAGGTGTTCACCGTCGGGACGGCGCCCAACACCGTCACCGTCGGCGTCATCGGCGTCGGGTCCGTCGAGACCCCGTACATCACGATCGCTGAGGCGACCGCGGGGCTCTGCTTCCGTGATCCGGCCGAGTCGATCCTCCACTACTACGACGCCGTCGACGCGCTCTCCGACGTCATCGTCGTCCTCAGCCACAACGGCTTCACCGACGGCGGCTACGGCTACGGCTTCACCGTCTACGGTGACAAGACGCTGGCCCAGAAACTGAACGACGCCGGCAAGCCGGCGAACCTCATCGTCGGCGGGCACAGCCACACCGACATCAACGCCGCGGCGGTCGTCGGCAACACGACCGTCGTCCAGGCCCACTACGCCGGCCGGAAGGTCGGCCGGGCGGACATCACCGTCTCGACGGACGGGACCGTGTCGATCACGTGGAGCAGGATCGTCGTCGGGACCAGTGATCCGGAGTCCGCGCCGGTCAAGGCCGTCGTCGACGGCTACGCCACCGACCCCGCCTATCTCGCCCTGATCAACCAGCCGGTCGGCTACGCGCAGGTCGACCTGGGGCGGAACTACAACGGCGACGGGATGATGGGCGCGTTCGTCAACGATGCCGTCTACGGCGCCCTCAACAACGACGCCGTGGCTACCAACGACGTCGACATGGTCCTCAACAACGCGGGCGGCCTCCGGACCGACTGGTGCGACAAGCCCGATCCCGGAAATCCCGGCTCCTACATCTGGAGCAGTGACGCGGTCGACTGCGCGGCAGAGGGCCTGTGGGCGCACGACCCCATGCTCCTGACGTACGGCCACATGTTCACGATCCTGCCGTTCGGCAATGCGACCGCCGTCGGGACCATGACCGGGGCGCAGATCTACGAGTTGATGAACCAGTCGGCAACCCTGTTCAAGGGCGCCCTCCAGTCATCCGGCATCCGGTACTCGTTCTTCCGCTACGCGGATGCGAACGCCGGGCCCCAGCCGTACGCATGGGGTGCCTACGACGTCGAGGTCTTCGACCAGGCGGCCGACACCTGGCTGCCGCTCGACCCGGCGGCGACGTACCGGGTCGCCACGAACGAGTTCCTCGCCCCGGCCGGCCAGGACGGCTACGTGCCCTTCAGGTACATGAAGGACATCACGTACTGGGGCGACATGCTCAACGCGGTGAATGCGTACGTCGCGGCCACGTACACGGCCGGCAATCCCTACCGTGGTCCCGACGGGGACGGGACCCTCGACGGCCGGATCACCCGCAACGGCGACGGCGACGACACGTACGAGCCGGGCGAGGTCGTGCCGCTCACGATCCTGCACCACAACGATTCGCACGGACGTCTCGTCCAGGCCGGCACGGCGGTCGGCTACTCGAACCTCGTCACGCTCATCAACCAGGAGCGCGCCCACAACCCGGACCGGACGCTCCTGCTGTCCGCCGGCGACAACATCCAGGGCGACTCGATGATGTACTACTTCAAGTCGGCCGGGCTGGGGTACGCGGCGGACGGCACGGTGCTCGCGCCGGAGTTCAGCATCAATCCCCTCATCAAGGCGTTCAACGCCGTCGGATACGACGCCATGACGCTCGGCAACCACGAGTTCAACTTCGGGTCGGAGATCTTCGGCACGCTGGCCCAGGCCGACTTCCCGATCCTCCAGGCGAACGTGACCGACACCGGCGCGTATGGCCTCGCCGGCGTGGGCGTCGAGCCGTACACCACCCTGACCGTCGGTCCCGAGCAGATCGAGGTCGCCATCCTCGGCATCGGCAACCACCGTGTCCCGAGCTACGAGCTGCCCAGCAACATCGACGGCCTGACCTTCACCGACCCCATCCAGGCCGGCAAGGACCGTGCCCCGACGCTGCAGGCGAACAACGACGTCGTCGTCGCCCTGACGCACATCGGCTTCACCGCGGACCCGAAGAGCGTCGAGGTCGACAACAACGTCGATACCTACCTCGCCACCCAGGTGCCCGGACTCGACGCGATCATCGGCGGCCACAGCCACACCAACCCGGCAACCGCGTTCGGGGCCGCCAAGTGGCTCCCGACGTTCGTCGCCGGACCGGACGGCTCGCCCGTGCTCGTGAGCCAGGCCTACCGCTACAACGCCTACCTGGGCGAGGTCGTCCTCGGCCTGCTGCCCGACGGGGCGGGTGGCTACGAGACCGTCTCATCGACCGGGCGGTACATCCCGGTCACCACGGCCATTGCCGAGGATCCGACCATCACGGCCCTCGTCGCGCCGTACCAGACCCTCATCAATGCCTACAACAACACGGTGATCGGCTCGACGGAGGCGCCGATCGACACCAACAGCGCATTCATCCAGGAAACGAACGGGGCGAACCTCCAGGCCGACGCATCGGTCTGGAAGCTCGGTTCCGAGGGGATCGAGGTCGACGTCCACCTGTCCGGCGCGATGACCAACCGGCTCATCGCCACCGGCGCGACGCCCGCGACGCCGTACACGCTCAAGGTCTCCGACATGTTCGCCGCCATGCCCTACGAGAACTCGCTCGTGGTCATGGAGATGAACGGGCCGCAGCTCAAGGCGGTCCTCGAGCGAGCCTACCGCAACTACTTCTACTACAAGTACGTGCCCGGCTACGGCGGCTACTCGTACTACACGACCTGCATGCTCGACAGCGATTCCGTCGGCAGGATCATGTACCGCGACCTCTACGACGCACTGCCGGACGGCAACAACGTCGCCGCGCTCGACATCGCCGGGGTCCCCGTCGACTTCACCGACGCGGCCACCTTCTACCGCGTCTCGACGGTCAACTACCTGGCTGCCGGCGCGTGCAACTTCAGCCAGGGGGGCGCCTCGCTCTGGCCGCTCGACCAGATCGTGGCCGACACCCAGTTCTACGTCCGTGATGCGGTCATCGAGTACGTCGACGCCCAGGCGGATCCCATCGCCCCGGCGATCGAGGGCCGGCTGCTCTTCGGCGACACGGAGAACCCGGTCGTCACGATCGACACGCCGGACGCGACGTCGTACCTGCACTCGGCGGTCGTCAGCGTCGACTTCGGCGCGACCGATGCCCCATCGGGGGTCGTCGCGATCACCGCGCTCGTCGACGGGTCGATGGCGGTGGCGGACGGGCAGGCGCTCGACCTCCACGCCCTGGCACTCGGCGACCACACCCTCGTGGTCCGCGCCGTCGACTGGTACGGCAACGAGGGCATGGCGTCCGTCACCTTCACCATCACCACGAGCGTCGACAGCCTGATCAGCTCCGTCGAGCAGCTCTACGAGAGCGGCGACATCTCGAAGGCGGGCGTCGCCAACAGCCTGATCGCCAAGCTCGAGCGGGTGTTCGCGAATCTCGACTACGGCAGGACGGCCGTGGCGATGCGAGGACTGGCGGCGTTCATCAACGAGGTGACCGCCCAGTCAGGGAAGGCGATCTCGCCGTCCGCCGCCGCGCTCCTCATCGCCGA
>Ga0326597_10009645_pt1 | contig 12915 bp, 8 predicted proteins | sample RVTome_12_FD_203789 | JGI IMG/M metagenome (GOLD analysis project Ga0326597, IMG submission 203789) | Soil microbial communities from uranium-contaminated site in the Upper Colorado River Basin, Wyoming, United States - RVT100D185 | ecosystem: Environmental > Terrestrial > Soil > Contaminated >... | reverse complement strand
CATGACCATTCCGCAAATTCGCGGCATGTTCCATGGTGATCGCTCACGCAAAGAAACTTTGATTGAGTATGGCTTCCGATTACCCAGTGCCTTGGACAATCGACCACTACAATTTCACGAATTTTTGGAACGCACCCCGCAAAACTTGTATGTTTCGGCCACACCAGAAGACTGGGAAAAACAACAATCGGCCGGGCAGGTGGTGGAGCAGTTGGTACGACCGACTGGCTTGATTGATCCGATCATTGAACTGCGACCAATTGAAAATCAAGTGGAGGATCTAGTGATTGAAGTCATTCGGCGCAAGGCCGCCGGCCAGCGCGTGCTGGTAACCACATTGACTAAAAAAATGGCTGAAGCGCTAACCGAATATCTCAATACCCCCGAAAAAATTAATAAGTTGGTGAGCAGTTTTCAGCACAAGCTGGACCAAGTAGACGCGGAAAGTAGTTATCAGCAATCTGAGTATCTTCCTGTTCAAAAAATGAAAATTGGAAAGATAAATAAGTCTTTTTATCAACGCATCAAGTCAATCAAAAAACTCGAAGAAATACCGAAACCAAAAGTCGCCTATTTACACTCAGATATTAATACCTTGGACCGCTCGGATATTTTGGATGATTTGCGCCAAGGTGAATACGATGTGTTGGTGGGCATCAATTTACTGCGCGAAGGTTTGGACTTGCCTGAAGTTAGCTTGGTGGCAATTCTGGATGCGGATAAAGAAGGCTTCTTGCGCTCCACTACCTCACTGGTGCAAACCATGGGTAGGGCGGCGCGTCATGAGGATGGTAGAGCGATGTTGTTTGCCGACAAAATGACCAAGTCAATGAAACGGGCGATCGAAGAAACTCAGCGCCGCCGCGAAACCCAGGTGGCTTACAATGCCCAACACGGCATTACCCCTACCGGCATTAATAAACCTATTCGCGAAAAACTTTTGCACCGCGATGAAACTCACTCGGAAAAACTCTTGCGCCAAAGTCGACCAGAAAAAATGACCGGCACTAAGGTACGACTGACTAAAAATGAAACCATTGACTTGGCCGCTATTCAACCATCAGCAATGCTGGCGCCGGAGAAAACCAAACTGGCGCGCAAACTCACTCGGCGCATGAATCAAGCCGCCAAGGACCTAGATTTTGAACTGGCCACCATCCTACGCGACACTATTAGCCAACTTTGATTATCTTTTTTGCTCTCTTTGCAACACTCGAAACTTTCCCGTAACAGCGTTATAATAGTCTTTCGTTTTTTATGACCAAAACATCACTTGATCACATTATTATTACCGGAGCTAGAGAACATAATCTCCAAGATATTTCTCTCAAAATCCCCAAAAACCAGCTGGTTATTTTTACCGGCTTGTCTGGTAGTGGTAAGACTTCCCTGGCTTTTGACACGCTTTATGCCGAAGGCCAACGCCGTTACGTGGAGTCTCTAAGTTCCTACGCCAGACAATTTTTAGGCATCATGAAAAAACCGGAAGTGGACCAAATTGAAGGCTTGTCACCAGCCATCTCCATTGACCAAAAAACTACTTCCCATAATCCACGCTCAACTGTCGGCACTATTACCGAGATCTACGATTACCTGCGCCTGTTGTTTGCCAGAGTTGGTCATCCTCATTGTCCCAACTGTGGCCGGGAGGTCAGCACTCAGAGCGTGGATCAAATCATTGGCCATGTTTTGGAACTGTTGACAAAACGAGCTGAAACTAAACCCACTCGCTTGATGATTTTGTCACCGGTCGTTCAAAACCGCAAAGGTGAATTCTCCGCCTTGCTTGCTAATTTACAAAAGCAGGGTTATAGCCGCGTGCGGATCGATGGATCAGTTTACGCCGTCGATGAAAAAATTGGCTTGATTAAAACTAATAAACACAATATTGACGTCATTTTGGACCGGTTGACCATCAGCAAGAAACAGCTAGCCGACCAACAAGAGCTCAAAACCCTCAAATCCCGACTTGCTCAAACCCTAGAAGAAACCCTGAAGCTGTCAGCTGGCTTGGTAACGGCGACTTTCGTTGGTGACGATTCGCTGGACTTTCCCCGCAAACCTCAGCAGTTAGAAGATCACTTGTTTAGCGAAAAATTGGCTTGTAACCACTGTGGCATTTCTTTGCCTGAACTGGAACCCAGAATGTTTTCTTTTAATTCACCCGAAGGCGCTTGCCCCACTTGCAACGGCTTGGGTTCGCTTCTGCGAGTTAGTCCTGAAAAAATCATTGCCCCTAGTTTAACTCTCAGTGAGGGAGCCATCATTCCTTTTGCCCGCACCATGAGCCATGACACTTGGTGGGCGAGATTAGTAAAGGTAGTGGTCGCAGATTTTGGCTTTGATTTTCGACAAACTCAATGGCAGGACATGGATGAGGAAACACAGCAAAAACTCCTCACTGGCACTGAAAAAGTTTATCGGGTCACTGGTGAAAACCGCTTTGGTAAAGAAACCACGATCCATGAACAATTTGAGGGCTTTGTCACCAATCTCGAGCGCCGCTATGAAGAAACCGATAGCGATTTTATTCGTAAAGAAATTGCCCAGTTCATGCACAAAGAGACCTGCCCCGATTGTGTTGGCCAACGCTTGAAACCGTCCGCTCTCGCTGTGACCGTCCATCAACAAAACATCGCCCAAATCACTGACTTAACCATTCAACAGGCGTTTGAATGGCTGAAAGCATTGAAAGCTGAACAACTACTATCTCCGCAAGAGCGGGAAATTAGCCAATCAATCCTCAAAGAAATCATTGCTCGCCTCAAGTTTTTAAGCTCAGTTGGCTTAAACTATCTGACTTTGAGCCGTGAGGCTGGTTCTTTGGCTGGCGGTGAAGCGCAACGCATTCGATTGGCCTCGCAAATCGGCACTGGCCTAACTGGTGTGCTTTATATCTTGGACGAGCCAACTATTGGCTTACATTCGCGTGACAATGATCGTTTGATCGAAACACTCAAAAACCTGCGTGATCAAGGCAACACCGTCATTGTGGTTGAGCATGATCGGGAAATCATGCTTTCGTCAGACTATGTTTTTGATTTCGGACCAGGGGCAGGCAAACACGGTGGCAAAATCGTTGCTGAAGGCACCCCAGCACAAGTAATAGCCAACCCACGCTCAGTCACTGGCAAATACTTGGCCCGAAAAAAAGACGTCGTGCGCCAAGTCAAACCGGAACGAACTATAATTGACCCCGATGAAACTGCTCGGGGCAGAGGAGCCAATGGCGCCATTACCATTCGTGGCGCCAGCCACCACAACCTCAAGCAAATCGAGGTTGATTTTCCGCTCAACTCACTGACTTGTCTAACTGGCTTGTCCGGTTCTGGTAAGTCCACGCTTTTGCACGACACCCTTTACTACCAACTACTCAAACACTTACAGCGACATACCGACCAATCACCTGGCCATGTCGATCAGTTGGTAGTGCCAGAAGTGGTTAAGCGAGTTAGCCTAATCGACCAGAGTCCAATCGGCAAAACTCCGCGCTCCAATCCCGCTACTTATACCAAAGTCTTTGACTATGTCCGCAAAATCTTTGCCCATACTAAAGAGGCTCATATTCGTGGTTATCAGCCTGGTCGCTTTAGCTTTAACGTCAAAGGCGGACGTTGTGAAACTTGCCAAGGCGATGGTCAACTGAAAATAGAAATGCAGTTTTTACCTGATGTTTACGTAGAGTGTGATGTTTGCACTGGCAAACGCTATAACGATGAAACATTACATGTCCTTTATAAAGGCAAAAATATCGCTGAAGTGCTGGAACTGAGTATTGCTGACGCGCTGGAATTTTTTGATCACCACAGCACCTTGAAATACAAACTACAAACTTTAGTTGACGTCGGCTTGGGTTACTTGGAGTTGGGTCAGCCGGCACCCACTTTATCTGGCGGTGAATCTCAGCGGGTGAAACTAGCTCGTGAGCTGAGTGTGCGCACCACCGACCACGTCGTTTACTTGCTGGATGAGCCAACTACCGGCTTGCATTTTGAAGACTCACAAAAACTCCTCAATGTGCTTCATACTTTAGTCAGCCAAAATAATACCGTGATTGTGATTGAGCACAATTTAGATATCATTAAGAATGCAGATTGGCTCATTGATTTGGGACCAGAGGGAGGAGAGAATGGCGGGGAAGTGGTGGCCGCTGGCACGCCGGCGCAACTAACAATCAATAAACGCTCCTTCACTGGCCAATATTTAAAAGCCGAGCTGAAATTATGAAAAAACTAAGGCAAATATTTTTTAGCTTCTTGTTTTTATTCACTGTTTTTGCCTCTCCATTTATCGATTTCACTCAACCAACCGCCGCCCAAGAAACAGAAACCAAGTTTTTTGAAAACAGCCTGACTAGCACTTATACCGTGCAAACCAATGGTGAGGTTTTAGTCCAACACACTTTTGCGATCAAGAACTTAACACCGACCTATTATGTTAATCGCCATGGCCTGCGCATCAGCTCACCTAATATTAAAAGCGTTCGCGTTTCTGACAGTAGAGGCGAAATAGATGCCGAAGTGACTCAGACCGATGGCCAAACCAACATTGGCATCACTTTTCCCGACCAATTAGTGGGCGAGAATAAAATTCGTCAATTCACCATCACCTACATTAACCCCGACCTGGCCCAAATCCACGGCCAGGTACTAGAGGTAGCTATTCCCAAGCAAGCCGATCCCTCTCAGTACGACCAGATTACTGTCATTCTAAACACGCCCTTAGGTTTTGGCGAGCCGACCAGAGTAACGCCAAAAAGCAACTACAGCGTGACGGTGCGCAACCAACAAGTCCAACTCACTTTTTCTGATTTAGCTGGCCAGGGCGTATCAGCTATTTTCGGCTTCCAGCAAGTTTTTAATCTTCAGTTTCGCTATTTTTTGGAAAATAACGACTCCCAACCAGTGCTCTTGCAAGTGGCTCTACCCCCTGATACACCTTATCAGCGTCTCAACTACGAGCAGTTAGAACCCAAACCGGAAAGTATTGAGCGGGATGAGGATGGTAATTGGATCGCTACTTTTTACTTGGGAGGTAACACGGCCCAAACCATCGAGGCCGCCGCCACAGCGGTGTTAACGCTAGAACCCAATGGCCTAGTGCCTATTACTTCGCCTCAGCCGTTTCACACCCAAAGCCAACCTTTTTGGGATATCAACAACCGAGACATCCAAGAGCTAGCTGGTAAACACACTACTCCCCAAGCCATTTATGATTTTGTCACCAATAATTTGAGTTATGCCAATATTGAGTCGCTGGATCAGCTTAAGCGGCAGGGTGCCGTACAAGTGCTGGTTACCCCTAATACCGCCGCTTGCCAAGAGTTTTCCGACCTCTTTATTACACTAGCGCGCGCCAACAACATTCCCACGCGCTTGATTACTGGCTATGCTTATACTGAAAACAATCAACTGCGTCCCTTAAGTTTAGTGGCAGATATCCTGCACGCTTGGCCAGAGTTTTGGAATGAAGAACAAGAAGCCTGGCAATCAATTGACCCCACTTGGGGCAATACCACTGGTGGCGTGGATTACTTTAATCAATTTGATCTCAATCACATCGTCTTGGCCATCAACGGCAAATCCAGCACCTTGCCTTACCCAGCCGGCTCCTATAAGTCCGACCAGTTACAAGAAAAAACCTTGGAAGTCACTTTTGGCACTCGCTTTCCCAATCAGGCGCCTGATCTGACTGCCAAACTAGTCTCGCAACACTCTGGCCTTGGCGTACTACCCGGTTTTTACAACCTAATCATCGAAAATCCGACTGGGGCCGCTTGGTACGGAGTGGAGTTTGACTTATCAGCCGAAAACTCTCAAGTAAAAGTTTTTGCTCCCACCGGAATTTCTGCTCTCCTACCGTACCAAGCGGCCACTATTCCCATTTTTGTCTATAATACCAACAATGCTTGGCCAACCACTGATCAATTAACTGTCAAAGTCAAAACCAATAATCGGGAAATATTCAATGACCAAATCGAAATCGAAAACGCCCCCCAGTTTATCCAGTACATCGCGCATCCCTACGCGCTGGCTAGCTTGGTCGCGCTCTCAATCATCCTGGCCCTCGGAACCGGGAGTTTACTCGTTTTTAGACGCAAACGGTGAGATCCTCTACGTCGGTAAAGCCAAAAACTTAAAAAACCGCCTCGTTAGTTACACCCAATACAATCAACTGGCCAACCGGATTAAAAAATTAGTCACTGATGCTGTTCGCGTTGAGTTTGAAATCTTGGACAGTGAGCTGGAAGCATTACTTATTGAAGCTGAGCTCATTCGTGTTCATCAACCATTTTTCAATATTCGCCTCAAAGATGATAAGTCGCCAATCTACTTGAGTTTCACTGATGAAAAATTTCCCAGAGTTATTAAAAAACGCAAAACCGACTTAGTCAAAGAAAAGCCTGCTCATCCTGCCCGTCCGGCAGGCGGGCCGGCAAGTGGGCCGAAAGGCACCATCTTGGGTCCTTTTCCAAGTAGCGCTAAATTGAATGAAGTTTTAAAAATCGCCCGCAAAATTTTTCCTTGGTGTGAAAATCCGGTCGGTCAACGTGCCTGTTTTTATTATCATTTGGATCTTTGCCCGGGTACCTGCATGGGTGAAACTACCGTCACTGACTACCAAGAAAACATCCAAGAGCTAATTTTATTTTTGCGTGGCAAAAAACGCGTGGTTGTCAAAGATTTAATCACTAAAATGAAACAGGCGGCCAAAAAGCAACAATTTGAAAAAGCCCAAGTTTACAAACACAAAATTCAACTCATTGAAGAAGTTACCCGCAAACAATATCGGTTGAGCCCAACTTTAGTTTTGCCTAGTTTTGGTCTAGAACAAGCTCAACAGGGTCTAGTAGAACTGCAAAAAATCCTGCAAACCTACACTCATTTTCCGCGGACTGCTAAATTGGCTCGAATCGAGGGTTATGACGTTAGCAATATCCAAGGCACTAGCGCGGCTGTCGCCATGGTCGTATTTAATGCTGGCCGAGCCGATAAACAGCAATATCGTTTGTTTAATATTCGCACACTCAACACGCCCAATGATTACCAGATGATGCAGGAGGCACTTCAGCGCCGACAAAATCATCCAGAGTGGAACAAACCAAGTTTGATAATAGTTGATGGCGGCAAGGGGCAGGTGCGCGCCACCTTGAAAGTTTGGCAATGGGACAATCCCGTCATCGGCATTGCCAAAAACCCAGACCGATTGGTCATCCCCACCCACCAAGTGAAAAACAAAATTGATTACGTAGTACTGAAACTGCCAATAAATCATCCTGCCCTAAAATTGGTCCAGCAAATACGTGATGAAGCGCACCGCTTTTCCAAACAGCAGTTTCAACGGCGTTATAAAAAGCTGACGCTCAAATAAAAAAATGCTAAACTGGAGTTAAGATGAAACTCCTTAAGCCCTTAATCGTCACCGCCGCCAGCCTGTGGATTCTTTCTTACTTTTTGCCAACTATTAATATCAGTGACTGGACCACCCTCTTGCTGGCCAGCATCGTCATGGTCCTGGTTAATCAATTTGTTCGACCAATCGTCAAAGTTCTTTTCTTACCCATCAATATTGTCACCTTAGGCCTATTTTCAATCGTTATCAATGTCGCTATGCTTTGGCTAGTGACTTATTTAGTCCCAGGCTTTCAGATTACTAATATGATCGTTTTGGGCATTCACCTCAATCAGTTTTTCTCGATTTTACTAGCTTCCATCCTAATTGGCTTAATTCAATCCGGCATGTCCTTCATCTTGTAGTTTACATTCCCCCTAAATCCTCACCTTCAATCCTGCTATAATCCAAGACATGAAAAAACTACTTTTAAGTCTTTTGCTCATCGGCGCCCTGGGGCTAGCAACTACGTCAATTATTTTCGCTCAAAGCTTTAATCCCGTCGAGGAAATTCTGGATGCTTCACCCGCAAGTGAAGCCACCGAGAGTAGTTTGGCTTCTGCCTCAGCTGAAGCAGAACAGCGCTTGCAAGAGAAAAAAGATCAAGATATTACCGAAACCAGCGGTCGACAAAAAGGTAAGCTGGCTACTTTTCTGGATGAACACCCCATTGATCCCCTAACTTGGCACAACCCCATTCAACATGCCATCCGTGGAGCTGTAGCTAATGGTTTACCAGCTAATATTATTGTTCTAATCCTCCTGTTTCCATTCATTGCCTCAGTCATTGCCGCTTCCAGACATGTGATCGGCCTTAAGGGCTTTGGCGTTTATATTCCAGCCGTCTTGTCTGTAGCCTTTGTGTCCACAGGCATTGCCACCGGCGTAGTAATTTTTGTGGCGGTTTTATTGTCGGCGTCGATCGCCAGACTAACTGTGCGCAGACTCAAACTACCATTTTTACCTCGAACCGCCATGATGCTCTGGGTCGTCAGTTTTTTGATCGCGGCTTTGCTGATTGGTTCATCTTGGTTTGGGGTAGCTTCAATTTTAACTTTGAATATTTTCCCGCTTTTGATCATCATGCTTTTAACCGAAAACTTTATGAGCACGCAGTTATTTAACAGTCAAAAAGAAGCCTTGAGTATTACCTTTGAAACCCTGTTGATTGCGGTTGCTTGTGCGCTATTAATCAACATGGAATTTATTCAACAACTGGTTTTGCTTTACCCAGAGTTAAGTCTGTTGGTCGTGGCCGCTACCAACTTGTTGGTGGGTAAATACACTGGTTTGCGCTTGTTAGAACGAGCTCGTTTCCAATCAATTATCGAAGAAGAGTAAGGAAGCCATGGTACAGGCCAATGAAATCTTGGGCATGAATGCCCGCAACCAGCTGTTCGTACCGCTTAATTCGCCGCGAGCGCGGGCCATTTGTAAATCCAAGTACGCTACCAAATTACTACTACAAGCCAAAGGCATTCCTACTGCTCAAATTTATGGCGTGCTGGGCACGTTAGAAGATATTGAAGAGTTTGACTGGCCATCACTAAAAAAAGACTTCGTTATCAAGCCCACCAATGGCCATGCAGGTAAAGGCGTAGTGGCTTTTCGCCAGCAATATGCGGATGGTCAACACTGGATCGACGTGGTCGGTCAAACTTGGAGTTTAGACGACATTAAACTCCATTGCCAGGACACACTATCTGGCCAATACAGCACGCACGGCTCTAACCACAATGTCATTATTGAAGAGCGTGTTCCCATCCATCCCAAATTACTCAAATATACCTATAAAGGCACTCCGGATGTACGAGTGATTGTTTTCAACAACGTGCCTATTATGGCCAAATTACGCCTACCTACGTTAGAGTCTGGGGGGCGGGCAAACATCAGTCAGGGGGCAATTATGACTGGGGTAGATATGGCGACTGGTATCACCACCCATGGCGTGGCCCATAAAAATGAGTTAATCCAATATTTGCCTGATACAAAACTAAAACTCAACGGCATTAAAATTCCTTTCTGGAATCAGATCTTAAGAACTGCCGTCGAAGCGGCTCAAGCCGCCGAGCTTGCTTATACTGGAGTCGACTTGTTCATCCATGAAACCAATGGACCGATGGTGGTTGAGCTCAATGCTTATCCTGGTCTTTCCATTCAAGTGGCCAATAAAGCTGGTTTGAGAAGACGTATTGAACGGGTGCAGGATTTGAACGTCTTGAACACTGATCATGGAGTGCGCATCGGTCAAGCTTTGTTTGCCGAAACCTTCAGCGACAAGTTAATTGGCAAAGGCGATTTGCCCATTGTCGAAACTGAGGAGACCATCATCGTCTATGGTGATAGCAAACTCAAACAAGAGACTAGGGCACTGATCAACACCGGCCGCTTTCGCTCTGCTATTGCCAGCAATTTGGCCAAAGAATTAGATTTGATCGATGTTGACGACTTGCTCTGGTTCCAACAAGTGGCCGGAGAAGGCAAACTACCAGTAGTGGAAGTGAAGTTTAAACTCAAAGATAAAACCATCAGTACTTCAGCCATCGTTTCCAAAAAACTCAATAGCGGCGCGCACAAAATAGAGATTGGACGGAAAGATTTGTCGGGTTTTGTCATTCGACCTATTTAAATTTAAAATATCATGGGACTCATCGCCGATTTAAATCCAACCAACTACCAGCAGGAGAAAGAACGGTTTTTAGCTGATCCGACTTTTAATCCTCAGTTCAAATACGTTCGTAAGTTTTCTGAGGAAGAATTGCTGAGCAAAGGACTCCCCTCAAAACCATATCTGACTCTTGCTTGGCGTGTTCTGGATCAAGCGTTAACTAATTTCACCCCTGAAGAGTTTGAACTGGCCAGAGGCTTACTCCTCACTCAAGAAACAGTGACTCAAGCAATCAGGGATTTTCTTCACGACCATCATTTGACTGAACAAATCTCGATCGTTTGGTCTCCAAATTTCGTCAGCCGCGCCTCAGTCACTGACAACAACGTCATTAAACTGCGCCTACCTTGTAGTTTCAGAGATCAAGATCTGGATAGTCTTATTTATCATGAAATTGGCACACATACCCTACGTCGCATTAATTACCAAAAACAACCTTGGTATAAAAAGAAAAAGCGTTTTGGTTTTGGTCCATATCTTAAAACCGAGGAGGGCCTGGCCGTCCTTCACTCTCTCCTGCCACAACAAAATTCGTTTGCTTACCTGGCCGCAGTCAATTATTTGACGGTTCAAAAAGCCCAGACTCTGTCTTTTCTGGAGATTTGGCACTTCATCAACCAATATATTAAAGATGAGGAACGCGCGTTTTCTATGACCTTTAAAAAGAAGCGCGGTCTAGCTGATACCGGCCAGCCAGGTGGCTTTACCAAAGATCTAGTCTACTTTGAAGGCCTGGTAGAAATCACCCAATTCCTGATTAAAAACAATTTTCCCATCAAGGAAATTTATTTGGGTAAGTTAGCTTGGCAGGACATCGATAAAGCCATCGCACTCAACTCAAACTTCAAACCACTCTTGCCCAATTTTTACACCCAAGATCCCGTCGCTTATCAACGCCGGGTGCAGGAAATTGCTCAAACCAACTTCATAATTTAAGATTTAACTTGCACCACCGCCTATAATAGCCAACGATGAAAACCAAGTGGCGCCGCTTACCACCAGCTAAAGTTTTGCTTGGCCTCTCCGGCGGGGTAGACTCTGCTGTCTCAGCCATCCTACTCAAAGAACAAGGCTACCAAGTTGAGGCAGTTTATATCGAGTGCTGGCATGAGCCTGGGTGTCGAGCTGAGGATGATCGACGAGACGCCTTGCAAGTGGCCCTCCAGCTTAACTTGCCTTTTCAAGTTCTAGATCTCAAAAAACCTTACCGCGAAAAAGTAATGCAATATTTCTTGGATGAGTATCAAGCCGGCAGGACACCTAATCCAGATGTGATGTGTAACAAGATCATTAAGTTTGGCCTATTTTACGATTGGGCGATGAAACGAGGTTACGACGCTATTGCCACCGGCCACTATGCCGCCACCGATGGTCAGTTCTTGGATGTGCCCAAAGATCGAGCTAAAGATCAAACCTACTTTCTCTATGAAATTAAGCAAGCCCAATTAGCCCAGGTGCTATTTCCGTTGGCTGACTTAACCAAGTCAGAGGTTCGTCAAATTGCCCAGCAAGCTAACTTGCCCGTGGCCACCAAAAAAGACTCGGTTGGCATTTGTTTTGTGGGGGACATCAACGTCCCAAAATTCCTGAAAGAAAATCTGGGTGAAAATCCGGGTAAGATCGTTGACGAGTATGGGAATGTGCTTGGCCAACACCAGGGTTTATGGTTTCACACCATCGGTCAACGGCACGGCTTTACCTACGACAAAAAGAAATACACGAAACTCCATCCGAAACTTGATAAAAGTGAATTACCGGCGCTCTTCGTGATTAGCAAAAATTCTAAGCTCAATCAATTAGTCATCGGTCCCAAACAAGCTACGCAAGTTAAAAAGTTTTTAGTTGACCGCTTACACCTAATTGGTTTAACCGAACAAGAGTTGCTCGGCCAATCAAGTTTGAAAGTGCGCATCCGCAATACTGGTGAGCTGACTGGCTGTTCCATCATTAAACAAAATGGCCACTACCAAGTGGAACTTGAGCAACCAATCGAAGGAGTAGCCGCCGGCCAGTCAGCGGTATTTTATGCAATAAATCGGCCAACTCACTGCTTGGGTGGCGCAATCATCCTTTGACTTCCCCCTGACCCCTGCTACAATACCCCTACTTCACAATTCTCGCTCTATGGCGTAGAATTCACACATTCCAGATTGATGTACTTGGGTAACCAAAAGGCATCATGCAAAAAGAGACATTCCAGAAGGGATTGTTTCTTTTTTTTCGGTTTTAGTGAAGGCACCTTAAAAATTGAAGATGACAACGACAAACAACATACAAACAATCACCATACTGAAATAAGCATGGTGGTGGAAATGTTACTTTAATGGGTTTTATTTGAAATAGAACCCGTTAATTCCAAATACTGAATCTAGATAACAAGAAAAAGATCAGTTTCAATCACTTAAATAAAGAAATTTTATTTGAGAGTTTGATCCTGGCTCAGGATGAACGCTGGCGGTGTGCCTTAGGCATGCAAGTCGGACGGTCCCGATAGCAATATCGGGACAGTGGCGAACGGGTGAGTAACGCGTAGATATCTGCCTCATAGTGGGGAATAGCTCATCGAAAGGTGGGGTAATACCGCATAGTCCCTCCGGGGTAAATCTCGACTTTGGTCGGGAGCTATGAGAGGAGTCTGCGTCCTATCAGGCTGTTGGTGGGGTAATGGCCTACCAAACCTATGACGGGTAGCCGGTGTGAGAGCACGACCGGCCACAAGGTCACTGAGACACGGGGCCTACACCTACGGGTGGCAGCAACCGGGAATATTGCGCAATGGGCGAAAGCCTGACGCAGCGACACCGCGTGTGGGAAGAAGTTCTTCGGAATGTAAACCACTGTGGCGGGGGAAGAAA
>Ga0326597_10009644_pt1 | contig 12915 bp, 6 predicted proteins | sample RVTome_12_FD_203789 | JGI IMG/M metagenome (GOLD analysis project Ga0326597, IMG submission 203789) | Soil microbial communities from uranium-contaminated site in the Upper Colorado River Basin, Wyoming, United States - RVT100D185 | ecosystem: Environmental > Terrestrial > Soil > Contaminated >... | reverse complement strand
GGGCTGCTCGCGCGTGACTTGAACGGGGATCGACGGACGGACCTGGCCCTGGTCGACGACGAGTCGCGTCAGGTCGCCGTGCTCCTCAATGCCGGGCCGGGCGTGTTCACCGTGAGCGAGTACGCCGCAGGAGCCAGCCCCACGAGTATCGTGGCTGCGGACATAGACGGCGACGGCGGCGTGGACCTCGTCGCCGTCAACCCGACCTCGAGGGAGGTCACGGTGCTCCGCAACACGGGCGCGGGGACGTTCGGAGACGCGCACGGCATTCCGCTCGGTTTTGGCGCGATCCACCTCGCGGTCGGCGACCTCGATGGCGAGGGCCACCCGGACCTCGCCCTCCTGAGGCAAGGCACGCAACGAGCCTCGGTGCTCTTGTGGAACGGCGCGGCCGGAGCCTTCGGGGACGCGACGGACTACGCCGCCTCGAACGGCGGGGGGCCGGCACAGCTCCTCGCGGCCGACTTCAACCTTGACGGCCGCCTCGACCTGGCCACGAAGTTCTCGGCTCCGGCGAGCCTCTCGATCTTGCGCAACCGCGGCGACGGCACCTTCGATGCGGGCTCGCTCTTCCTCGCGGGAAACATTCCCGTAGCCTTGGCGGCGGGCGACTTCGACCGGGACGGCCGCGTCGACTTGGCCGCTGCGACCTCGGCGCCAGCGGTGTCGGTCTACCTGAACCGAACGCCTCCGCCCCGCAGCGCGGACTGCAACCGCAACACGATTCCCGACGAGTGCGACTTGGCAGGCGGGTCCTCCAGGGACGACGACTCGAACAGCGTCCCCGACGAGTGCGACCCGCCGCCGCGCCCCTCGTTCCATCGCGGCGACCCCAACTTGAGCGGCACGATCGACCTCTCCGACGCCATCACCATCTTCGGCTACCTCTTCGTGGGCGGCCCGGCCACCCTTGCGTGCCTCGAGTCCGCCGACACCAACAACGACGGAGAGATCGACGTCTCGGACGGCATCTACCTGCTGGGCTGGCTGTTCACCGGAGGACCCGAGCCGGCCGGACCGGGCCCGACCGAACAGCCCTGTGGCTTCGACCCAGATCCTGCCGGCTCGCCACAGGACCTGGGCTGTGAGTCGTATGGGCCGTGCCAGTAGGTGTCGAGTGGGGAGAACCGAACGGCTCGGCGGCCGACCTCGGCCGCAGGGCGAGAGACCGCGTATCGCTCCCTGCCGCTGAAGGACATCTTCCTCTACCCCCTGGACAAGAGTTTCCGGCGAAGACCGCGCGGCAACCCCCTGCAATCCAACTGGCCGGGAACGGGTTCACTGAGTGTTTACCTCTCGACTCGCTCGCTGCGCCCTGCCCGCCGCACCCGCATTCATCGCCGCCCGGCCGCCAGCTCCGCGCGCAAGAGCGCGATCGCTTCCGCGATGCGTTCGTCGCGCGTGCGCAGGTGGAGCACGCAGCAGCGCAGCCAGAAGACGCCGTCGATCTCGGTGCCGGTCAGCATGATCCGGCGCGGTGCGTTGACGCGCGCGAGGAGCTCGCGGTTGTGACGATTCTGTGCCGCGGTGTCGCCGCCGTGGCCGTCGTGGCCGTCGCCGGCGACGCGCTGGCGGAACGCGAAGAGCGAGAGCTCGGGCGGCGCGGCGATCTCGACGTCGGGTTCCGCGGCGATCGCCGCGTAGACCTCGAGCGCGAGGCGGCGCTTGTCGCGCAGCGCGTCGCGGAATGCGCCAGCCCCGTGGAGTTTGAGCGGCAGCCACAGCCGGAGGCCGCGCCAGTCGCGCGAGAGCTCCGGGGTGTGCTCGCAGTAGTCGATGCCCGCACCGCTGTCGCGCATCGCCGGGAGGTAGGAACCGGTCGCCGCATACGCGCGGCGCAGGTCGGCGGGATCACGCACCAGGAGCGCGCCGGTCCCGTACGCGAGGAAGAGCCCCTTGTGCGGGTCCATCGCGAGCGAGTCGCAACGCTCCATGCCGCGCAACACACCCGCGAGCTCCGGCACGAGGCGGAACGCCGCGCCGTACGCGCCGTCGACGTGGAACCACAGCCCGTCGCGCGACGCGAAGTCCGCGATGTCGTCGAGCGGATCGATGGCGCCCGTGTTGACCGTGCCGGCGCTGCCGCAGACGAAGAACGGTAGGAGTCCGCGCAGGCGATCGTCGGCGACCGCATCCTCGAGCTCGTCGACGCGCAGCCGGTAGCTCGCATCGACGCCGACCGTGCGCACGTTCGCCGCGGGCACCCCCGCGACGCGCGCTGCCTTCTGGACGATGTGGTGGGTCTCCCGCGAGACGTAGACCGTCGCTCGCGAGACTCCATCACCGACGATCTTCTCGCGCGCGGCGACCATCGCGATCAACGTCGAGAGCGAGGCGCCGGACGTCAACACGCCGAGCGCGCTCGCGGGCATTCCCATGAGCTCTACGAGCCAGCGCACGGCGTTCGCTTCGAGATCGACCGGCCCGGGCGCCGAGATCCACAACCCGGTGTAGCGGTTGACGACTGCCGCGATGAGCTCCGCCGCCGCCGCGGAGACGAGACCGCCTCCGGGGATGTACGCGAGGTACCCGGGGCTCGCCGTGTTGAACGCTGCCGGCACCACTTGCCCGAAGAGGAGGTCGAGCACATCGTCGAGCGGCGCTGGACGCTCGGGGAGCGCTTCGCGCACCCAAGCGGCGCTGCTGTCGTGCTGATCCGCGGCCTGGGCGGGCTGCGCGCCGATCTCCGCGACGAAGGCCGCGAGCCGGCGACCGACGCGTTCGAGGAGGCGCTCGAGGTCCTGCGGCGACGTGTCGAGCGCGGAGTCGAACTCGCGGACGTCGGCTGGCGTCGGGTTGCGTTCGGACATCGGTGGCGGGATCATCTCACGCCGCCGCGCCAACCGCCACCGCACGCTTCGATGGAAGCGACCGACGGCTCCGACCACGAAAGCGACGGCGCGCCGCGCTCGCAGCGCGAGCTCGACTCGGTGCTGCGAGGTCGCCGCTCGCGCCCGGTCAGCCGCTCGCGCCCGGTCAGCCGCTCGCGCCCGGTCAGCCGCTCGCGCCCGGTCCGCCGCCGGCGTCCAGTGCGCCGCGTCGTCGTCTACGGCATTCTGCTCGTGATAGCGCTCAGGCGCTGGCCGACACCGGTTCGCGCGACTCGACCTCCGCGCCGCACTCCGCGCCGCACTCCGCGAGCGCCGGAAGCCTAGGCTCGACTTCGGCGTCGAGTGCCGCGATGCGCGCGCAGATCGCCTGCCAGCGCGCGTCGTCGAATGGCGCCGCGGCCTCGACCGCGTTGCCGACATCGGCGAGCGTCTCCCGCTGCCGGCGCACGACATCGCGGAGCGCGTCGAGACCCTGGTTGATCGACCCGGCGAGATCCTGGAGCGAGTCCGTGTCGCGGAGGCGCACTCGGCGGTCCCACGGGCCGTTGACGAGCCCTTCGAAGTAGCGCCGGAAGCGGTAGATCGGCCCGGCGATCCCGAAGTACGCGATCGCGGCGGTCAACGACAGCAGCACGGCCGCGAGCAGCGAGACACCGAGCTGCCGGTAGTACTCGGTGCTGATCGTCTCGAGCACTGCGGGAGGCAGCATAGAGCCGTTCGAGCGCGCGTCGAGGATCCCGCGCAGGCTCGCCACGAGTCCGAATCCGAGGACGATGACCGTGAGCGCGAACGTTGACGCGAAGACCTTGAACTGGACGCCGCCGGGCGCCCACGGAAGACGCCGGCGCTTCCGCCCCAGCGCGGTCGGGCGGGAATCTGAGTCGGACGCTGCCATCGTCGAGTCTCCCGTGTTGGCGCTCGGAGTGGTAATGCGCCGCGCGATGCGTGACGCCCCGTACGTCTATCGGTCGACGAGCAGCAGCGCTTGAGGCGCGAACCTCAACGACCGAGAACGCGGCGGGAGCCGCTGCGCTACCCGGGGCCGTCTCCGCGGAGGCGCCGTCGCGACTGCTCGAGGAGCGCGCTCGCGACGGGGACGAGCTCCCGTGCGGCGTCGACGTGTCCGTCGGTCGCGAGGCTCCACGCGCGGGCGATCGAGCGCTCCGCCGTGGCGACGCCGTCCCAGACGCGCGCGTACTGCGAGAATCCGACCAGCGTCGCGAGTTCCTCGTGTCGCGAGACGAGGTCGAAGAGCTCTCCGGATTCGACCGCGCCGATCCGCGCGACGAGCTCGCGGCGCTGGAGTCCGCCGGCGTCCTCCTCGAGCGCCGCGACGACCGCTGCGAGTCGCGTCAGGAGCGCTTCGAACTCTGCACGCCGCGCGCCGTGCGAGGAACCGCTTCCCGCGGCCCGACGCGAGAGCCGCGCGCCGGCGACGCGCGTGGCGATGAGCGCGGCGACACCCGCGACGACGAGCACCAGCGGCCAGAACGCGTGGGGAAGCGGCGTGCCGAGCTCCCAGTCGACGAGCGCCGCGACATCGTGGAGGCCAGCCGCCCCGAGCGTCGCGGCGCAGAAAGCGGCGACCGCGATGATCCGCAACGCGCGCGTCATGGCGTGCCGCCCGTCGTGCTCGCGACGACCTCGCAGAGCGCGTGGATGACCTCGACGAGCGCGGTGCCGACGATCAGTCCGGCCGCGACGGGCACGCCGTGATCCTCCGCGAAACGCGCCCCCTTCCATCGACCTACGAGGATGTTGAGCACGCCGCCGAGCCCGAAGACGACCATGTAGTCGAACGGCAAGTAGAGCGAGAGGCCTACCATCACCCCGAGCCCGGGGCCGAAGAGGATCGACGCGACGAAGCCGATCACCGCGCCGGCGATGTAGCGGGCGACCGGGATCTCCGAGATGTCGCGCTGGAAGAGCTCGATCGCGCTCGCGAGCGCCGCGGCCTGCGGCGCGCCGATCTCGGGGACGCCTCTGGGAAGCTGCGACTCCGACCCTCCCAGCGCGACGTGCGCCGCGATCGCCTCGGGCCCCCGAGCGACCGCGCGCTCGTGGATCACCGTCGCCTGTTCAGGCCCGAAGCCGTAGACGTTCCACAGCAGCACGACGGTCCCGAGCGCGACCGCGGTGCCGATCCAGCACGTCGAGATCTGCGCGATCTGTTGCAGTTTCGGGCGTCCACCGACGAGGTAGCCGGTCTTGAGATCGGCCATCATGTCCGCGCACATCGCGGTGGCGACGCAGACTGCTGCGCCGACCGTCACCGCCGTCGGGATCACCTCCGTCGACGTGCCGAGGATGCCGATGAGAATCGCGACTGCGATGAGCGATAGTCCCGAGAGCGGCGACCAGTCGGTCCGTCCGGTCGTCTGTGCAACGACGAGCCCGGCGAGCCACATCCAGACGCCTGCGACGAGCGTGACGACGAGCGCGCGCCCGACGCCGATGTATTCGCCTCCGGAGACGAGCGTCGCGACGAAGAGGAGGCCGAGTCCGAGGGCCGTGCCGGCACCGACGAAGCGCAGCGACAGCTCGTCGCGCGGGCCGCCGTCCGCGTCGGACGTCCGCAGGCTGGAGATCGCCGCGCGCAACGCCGGCAGCGCGATTGCGATCCCGGCGAGCGCACCGCCGAGGATCATGCCGATCCCGACCCGATTCGCGATCCCGGAGCGGAACACCGCGGCGAAGGTGTCGGCCAGATCGTAGTCGCCTGCGGCTTCTCCGCTCCACGGCGCGTAGTCGGCGAGTCTCGACGCGATCGCTGGATCGAGGCCCGCGGTGAACGTCGCCGGCAACCAGCCGAGCAGCAAGCACGCCGGGATCAGCACCCAGAAGTTGAGGAGCGTGCCGTAGAGGATCGCGAGCCCGGGCCGTCCGGCGAGGTAGCCGGCGCCGAGGCTGAGCAAGTGGACCGCGAAGACCAGGCGGATGCCCGCCGGCACGCCGAGCGCCTTGCCGAGGTTGAACGCCGCTGGCAACGTGTCCGCGGCGACGAGCCACGTCGCGGCCGCCCCTGCGACGACGCCGGCGACCAGCAGCCTCGCCTTCGCGACACCCGCCCCCGGAGAGCGCAGGATCGTCGCGACAGCGGTGCCCTCGGGAAAGCGCAAGCGCTCGAAGTCGATGATCTGCTTGCGCAGCGGGATGATCAGCATCACGCCGAGCAGCGAGCCGGCGATCGTCGCGAGGATGATCGCGTCGTAACGGATCGCATCCTCGAGACCGAGCAAGAAGAGCACGGGCACCGTGAAGATCACGCCGGCGTTCACCATGTTGACGCCGGATGCGATCGTCTGGAAGACGTTGACCTCGAGGATCTCGCCGCGCCTCAGGATGCCGCGCAGGAGACCGAAACCGAGCACCGCGGCGACCGCCGAGCCGACGATGCCGAAGCCGATCTGCAGTCCGGCGAACGCGATGCCGACGTTGAGCACCGCGCCGACGAGGACGCCGCCGATCAGAGCCGTCGGAGTCAGCTCGCGGTACCTGCGAGGGTGTTCGGCGGCCACGGGCGCGTCTCCTCGGGCGGGACTCCGCGCCGTGCGCCGCGGGGTGACGCGGCGCGCGGCGCTTCGGATTCACCGACTCGGGGCTCAGCCCGCGGCGAGTTCGGAGCGCACGCGCTCGAGGAGCCGCTTCGTCAGGCGTATACCCTCCATCTCGTCGGGCTTGCCGCCTTCCCACTCGATGCCGACGTACCCGTGGTAGCCGGCCGCGGCGACGATCTTCAGCATCCGGGTGTAGTCGGTCTTGGTCTCGGCGCCGCTCGCGTCGAACTCGTGGGACTTCGCGCTGACCGCCTTCGCGAACGGCATCAGTTCCTCGACGCCCTGGTAGCGGTCGTACCACTCGCCGCCGCCGAGGTGGAAGTTGCCGAAGTCGGGGAGCGTGCCGCAGCCCGGATGGTCGACGGTCTTCATCACGGTCGCGAGCCACTTGCCGTTCGACGACAGTCCGCCGTGGTTCTCGACGATGACCGAGATCCCGAAGGGGTCGGCGAACTCGGTCAAGCGACGCAGACCGTCGGCGGCGAGCTTGATCTGCTCGTCGTAGCTGCCGCTGCTCTGCGCGTTGACGCGGATCGAATGGCAGCCGAGGTACTGCGCGGCCTCGACCCACTTGTGGTGGTTCTCGACCGCCTCGGTGCGCTTCGCCGCGTCGGGAGCGCCGAGCGCGCCCTCGCCGTCGATCATGATCAACACGCTCCAGACGCCCTCGCCCGCAGCGCGCAGCTTGAGGTCGCGGAGGTATTTCTTGTCCTTCGCCTTGTCCTTGAAGAACTGGTTGACGTACTCGACGCCGTCGATGCCGAGCTCGTTCGCGGTCTTCGCGAAGTCGAGGTTGTCGAGCTTGCCGGCGCCGATCGTGCGATGGAACGACCACTCGGCGAGCGAGATCTTGAAGCGCGGCGCGGTCGACGCTGCGACGGCCGGGGCGCCGGAGATCGCTGCGGCGGGCGACGCTGCGCTCAGCGTGCGTCCGGTGGCGACGGTCACAGTGCCGAAGGTCACAGCACCGAGGGCTATACCTGCGCCGGCGTGGGCGCTGCGGGCGAGGAAGTCGCGGCGGTTCGAGGTGCGAGCCATGGCGTTCTCGTGGTCTCTCGTGGTCTCTCGTGGTCTCTCGACGTCGGTGGTCGTCTCGTGCGCTGGTCGCCGAGATCGTCGCAAGAACTGCTCGACTTCGCGATGCCGGCCGGCAGGTCCGTTCGGCGGCCGCTCGCGAACGAGCGCCGGCATTCTAACCGCGTGCCGTCGCGAGCGACAAGGAACGAGACCGGCTCCCTCGATCACTTCCCGTCGAGTCGCTCGTTCGTTCGCGCGTCGAGGATGCCGAACCAGCGCTGGCTCGTGCTCGCTGCGCCACGTACCGTGACGCGGAGCGGCTCACTGGTGCGCAGGAGATCGCGTGCGACGGTGATCGCGAGCACGCCGACCGCGTCCTCTGCGTCGCGCTGGCGGACGGTCCAGACCATCGCGACGCGTCCATCGGCGCTCTGCCAGCTCGCGTCGTCGATGCGCACGTCGAACTCGAGCACGTCGACGCCGTCGATCGCGAGCGTGAAACCGCCAGCGGGTTGCCCCAGGAATCCCATCGCGGCGGGCAGCACGAAGGTGCGCGCCTCGTCGTCGCCCAGCGGGTCCGGCGCCGGCGCGGTAGTCCACGCGACTCGCGAGGCGCCGTCGGTCTGGCGGCAGAGATGGAGCGGCACCCGGCCGAACCAACTGCGGTGGGGGAGCGACTCCGCGGCGCTCTCGAGCGCCGCGAAGCCGCTCGTGTCGCCGTCGCGCCATCGCGCGCGTGCCGCCGCGACCTCGTCGGGCGTCTCGCTTCCGAACGGCCGCGGACCACCGCGTAGGTACGCGATGACGTCAGCGAGCGCCGCCGGATCGAGACCGCGCTCGAGGCCCTCCGGCATCAGCGAGAGGCCGGAGCTCTCCACGCGCAGGACATCGCGGCGCAGCACGTCGACACGCGCTCCGGTCGCGGTGATGACTCCCAGCGTCGTCGTGGTCTCGTCCGCCAGGACGCCTTGGATGACGCGCCCGTCGCGCGAGACGACGTCGTAGCTCTGGTACTTGCCCTCGACCGCGCGGTTCGGGTCGATGGTCGCGACGAGGAGCGCTTCGGGACTGCGATCCGTGAGCGCCGCAAGGTCGGCGCCGACCGCGTGTCCCTGGCCGCGGAACGCGTGACAGCTCGCGCAGAGCCGCGCGAAGACGAGCGCGCCGCGTTCCTCGCTCCCCGCGATCGACAGCGCGCTCTCGAATTCCGCGAGGGCCTCGGCGCGGGTCGGATCGCGCCCGACCGCGAGTGCCGTCGTCGCGCGCTCGCGCAGCGCCGGGTCGTCGTGTCGCAGGAGCCGGGCGCGGAGCGCCGCGTCGATCGTTCCGGCACCGACCTGGCCCGCGTCGAGAGCATCGAGGAGGGCCTCGAGCCAGGCCGGACGACTTGCGAGCGCTTCGAGCGCTTCGGCGCGCGGACCGGGAGAGAGGCGGGAGAGCGCGCCGACGATGTGCACGCCGACGCCGCGCTCCGTGCGTCGCGTGAGCGCGTCGACGGCGGCCGTCTGGACCGCGGTCGACTCCCGAGCGTCGAGGAGCCGTGCGAGAGTGTCGGGCGCGGAGGCGTCGGCAGGATGCGCTGCGCCGTCGCCGATCGTGCGATCGCGCGGGCTCTCCCGACTCGGCGCCGGCGCGAGGAGCGCGATCGCGGCCAAGCGCAGATTCTCATCGAGTGACGCGTCGAGTGCTGCGGCGTGCGCGTCGGCGAGGACCAGGTCGAGCGCGGCGCGGTCGTCCGCCGGGAGCTCGACGGCAGTCTTCGACGCCGGAAGCTCCGCCGAACCCGCGCGCCGCGCGAACGCCGCAAGGACCCCGGCGGCGACGACGAAGCGCGAGCGACGGTCGGGGTCGTCGACGAGCGCGTCGACGATCGTCGCGAGGTCCTCCGTCCGTGCCGTCGCTGCGCTCGTTGCGACGAGGTCGGCGACGAAGCGCGCGCGTTCGGGCGTTGGCTGGATCTTGCGGACGGCGTGCGCGAGGACGGTCGCAGCGTGCGGCACGCAGGAGCTCAGCACCGCGGCGCGCAGCCAGGGATCGTCGAGCGCGGTCGCGGCGAGCGCGGCGAGCAGCCGAGCGGCGGCGGGCTCGCGGCGCTCGCCGAGCGCGAGCGCGAGCGCGAAGCGCACCCGCGGGTCGCCGTCCGCGGCGAGCTCGGCCAGGCGTGGCGCGATCGCGCCGTCGATCGTCGGGCGCTTCTCGACGAGGCCGAGCGCGTGCGCGCGCACTCGAGCGTCGCGGTCGCCGAGCGCGCGGAGGAGCGTTGCGTCGTCGAGGGCCTCGAGTGTCGCGAGGGCTGCCGCCGCCTGCACGCGCACCGCGGGATCGTCGTCGTTCACGGAGGCGTCGATGAGCGTCGCGACGATCGCGCCGAGCGACGCGCCGCGCGGCGCGCGGTGCGCGAGCTCGCGGTGGACGAGGTCCCGCACCACGCCGTTCGGCGACACGATGCGTCGAGCGAGCTCGGCGTCCGCGAGCGTTGCGAGGTTCTCGACTCGACGCAGCGGCGCATCGCCGGGAACTATGCGGTAGATGCGACCACGTTCCGCGCCGGCGCGCACGTCGAGGAGCGCGAGGCGCTCGGCGGGAATCCAGCGCGGGTGTTCGATCACGAAGCGGTACATGTCGACGATCCACAGCGAGCCGTCCGGCGCGGTGATCGCCTGCACCGGGCGGAACCACGCGTCGGTCGACGCGAGGAACTCGCTCTCGGCCTCGTCCGGGGCGCGAGCGCCGGCGAAGCTGACGCCACGCGGCTCGAGCGCGAGGCGATGAACGAGGTTGTGGACGGGTTCGCAGATGAACGCGTCGCCGCGCAGGTCGTCGCCGAGGATGCGGTCGCGGTAGATCGTCGGGCCGCACGCCGATGTCACGCGGCCGGCATGCGACGGATCGTTGAACCGTCGCAGCGTCCGGCTCAGCGGCGACAGACGATGCGGATCGTCGCCGATCGGCACGTCGACGCGCGGGTTCGGCGAGGCGACGTGCGGGTTGCGCGCGACGTAGCGGTCGGCGAGCGGGTAGTGGCGCAGCAGGAACCAATTCTCGTTGCCGAACCAGTTGCCGAAGTCGTCGCGAGGCCGCCCTTGCTGGCTGAGCCCGGCAGCGGGTGCGAAGTCGCCAATGTCGGGGTCGAACGAAAAATCGCTGCGCAAGAGCTCGACCGTCGCACCGCTGCGCGCGCATCGCACCCGTGCGCCGAAGAGTCCGGCCGCGCCGTAGACGCGTCCGTCGAGTCCCCACGAGAGGCCGTTGACGCGCGCCTGGTAGTTGCCGGTCTCGAAGCCGCTGAAGAGGGTCTCGACGCGGTCCGCTCGCCGGTCGCCGTCGTCGTCGACCGCGTACAGGATGTCCGGTGCCGCGCAGACGAGCGCTCCGCCGCGCCACTCGAGCACGCCGGTCGGGAACGGCACGGCGTCGAGGAAGACCGTGGCGCGGTCGAGTCGGCCGTCGCCGTCGGCGTCCTCGAGGATCTTGATGCGTCCGCCGGGCTTCCCGGCGCCGTCGATCCCCGACGGGTAGTCGCGCATCTCGACGACCCAGACGCGGCCGTCGAGGCCGAAGTCGACCGCGATGGGATCGACGACGAGCGGCTCGTGGGCGACGAGCTCGACATAGAGTCCAGGACGCGTCGCGAGAGCGCGCAGCGATTCTTCCGGAGCGAGCGGTGGCGGGAACTCCGCGTTCGTGTCCGGCGAGCGCAAGGGCGACGGCACCATCGCGTGCACGGTGTCGACGATGCGATCCTCGACGTCGACGGCGAGTCGCGCCGGACGATCGTAGTAGACCATCGCGTCGCCGCCTTCGTAGCCGCCCTCGGCGTGGACGCGCCGTGACGGGATGTAGCACGGCACGTCGTTCGCGTACGCGGTGATCCACAGGCGCTCGCGATCGAGCTCGCGATCGAGACGCAGCGCGTAGTCGACGACGACTTCTCCGGCGAGGAAGACGAGGGTGAGCTCATCGCCGAAGCTCCACGTGCCGATCGGGTAGTCGATCGCCGTGGGCGGTTCCTCGCCACGATCGAGCCGTTCGAGCCAGCCGCGCGCGTGGTGGCCGACCGCTCCGCCGAGCGCCGCGCGGCGCTGCCATTCCGCCCGCGAGGGCAGATCCTCGAACGGCAGTGCGATGCGCCGGAACTGCCCGCGGAGTCCCGCCGTCAACGGCCGGAGCGGCATCGCGATGACGCGCGCGACCTCGTCCGCGATCTCCTGGCCGTGTCGTCTCGCGTGCTCGAGCCCGGTCCGCGGTTGGGGGTCGGCATCGGCGCCGCAGCCGATCGTGACGATCGCGGTGACGCCGGGGTACGCGCGCTCGATCGCCTCGCGGGCGCAACCGGACCAGTCGCCGGCGACGCGGTTGAAGTCACCTCCGAGCGCCGTACAGTGGCACGCGTAGCCGGCGACGATCGCGCGCAACTCGCCGGGCGGCGATTCGACGCGGAGGACCGGCAGATCGTGATCGACCGGGCCGCCGGGGGTGCGCCGGTTCGCGGCGAAGGTCGCGCGGCCGCTGCCGAACGCGAGCGCGCCCGGAGCCATCGCGTCGATCGCGCGCGTTGCGACCGCTTCGAGTCGTTCGACGAGGTCGCGCGTGTAGCGGTCGATGTTCGCGCGGTGCGCTACCGGGATCGGCTCGCCGAAGAGCGTCTCGAGCGCGCCGGTCAGCATCGGTGCGGAGTGCGTGTGCGACGACGCGAGCGTGAATCGCTCCCTCGCGATCGCGAAGCGCGCGTCGAGACGGCGGGCGACTTCCTCGACGACCGTCGCGGGCACGCCGCAGTTCTCCACCGCGACGAGCACGAACGGATGGTCGCGGCGATCGCCGAGCGCCAACGCCTGAGCGACGATCCGCGACTCGATATCGGTCGCCTCCTCGCGGCGGTTGCCGTAGCCGCTGAGCCGCACCGGATGCTCCGGCGTGATGTCGATCGTCGCGAGGCCGGCGAACCAGGCTAGGTCGCGAACCGGACTCGCCGGAGCCGCGGCCGTCGACGCGTCGTCGTCCGGGGCGGCGATCGCGGTCCCGTCGTCGCTCGCGACGGCAGAGAGCGCCGCGACCATCACGACACGGCGCGCGACCGCGACCGCGCGCGCTCTCTCCCGGTGCTTTCCGATCACGGCACGGCTCCTCGTCCTCTGGCCGCGACCGCGGTGCGGGTTCCGAAACCCGACGGTGTACCGCGCGCTGGCCTCGCGACCGCGCGGGCCGACCTCCGGTCGATCCGCGCCGAGCCGAGTGTATACTGCGCGCGTGCGGCGGGGAACGGCGCGCCGGATCCTCCGCGACGGTCAGCGCGTTCCCTGCGACCGCGGAGCGCTCCTCGACACCGGTGCGGCCTGAACGAGCTGCACGAGCCGGACGAGCGACTCGAGCGGGTCGCCGCGAGACGGATGGAAACCGTGGGGCACGAAGCGCGACAGGATCGCGTTTTCGCGTCGCAGGCGTTCGACTTCCGCGATGACCGAGATCTGGGCTCGGTAGTACTCGGCGCCCCAGGGAGTCTCCGCGAG
>Ga0326597_10009643_pt1 | contig 12915 bp, 9 predicted proteins | sample RVTome_12_FD_203789 | JGI IMG/M metagenome (GOLD analysis project Ga0326597, IMG submission 203789) | Soil microbial communities from uranium-contaminated site in the Upper Colorado River Basin, Wyoming, United States - RVT100D185 | ecosystem: Environmental > Terrestrial > Soil > Contaminated >... | reverse complement strand
CGGACAGCGTCGCCGATCCCAAAGAACCGGAATGGGTGCTCGATTGGCTCGAACGGACCCCGCCGGGCTCATTCGTGGACTACGGCTGTGGGGGCGGTGAACTCCTGGTCGGAGCGACGACGCGCGGTTGGAAGGCTCTTGGGGTCGAGCTCGCTCCGGACGTGGTGAAAGAGACCTCCCGAAGGACGGGACTTCCCGTGCTGACGATCGAGGGGGTCCTGAGGAAAGGTGCCTTCGCCGACGTGCTGCACCTGGGCGACGTTCTCGAGCACCTCACGGATCTCGACCGCGAGATGCCTCGTATTCTGTCGCTCATCAAGCCCGGCGGGCTCCTTCTCGCGCAGGGGCCTCTCGAGGCGAATGGAAATCTGTTCACCTGGATGCTGCGGCTCGCTCGATCGCTGAGGGGGCGCCCATCGATCGAGATGCCCCCTTATCACGTGATCCTCGCCACCATGGAAGGTCAGTGGAGTCTGTTCCGTCGGTTCGGACTGACCGCCGTGGAGCAAGAGCTCACCGAGGTGTTCTGGCCCGCGCCAGCGCGCCTGTCCTGGAAGGACTTGCTAAAACCGCACGCGGTGGGCCTCTATTCCGTGCGACTCGTCTCGCGCGCTCTGTCGCGACTGAGGTCCCGCCGGTGGGGGAACCGATATCGCTACGCGGGACGCCTGGAGAGTGGCTGAGCGCATCATCCCTTGATCCCTAGAGCACACCAGTAGGGCGGCGAATCGGAAAATCGGACTTCTACGAGGCCGGCTTGCGTCATCATTTCGCGGATTTCATGCATACGGAACCGTTTCTCCAGCGGTGTGCCGAATCGATCCCTCGCATCGGTGCGCATGCTATAGAAGCTGCGGTCTCGGTACATGAAAAGCGGAAAGCGGGAGACCGGGAGCCCGGTGTGGCTCGCGAGCCGGGCGCCGCGGGCAAGCGGCCAATACAGGATGGCGGCGAGCGCGTCGCAAAATGCGTCTTTGACCCGGGGCGGCAGGTTCGAGATCGCCCGTCGTAACCAGTCCGACAGCTTCCAGACGAAGCGATACCATCGCGGCCGATTGTCGAAAGCGTAATAAAGATAGACGAGAAACGGCGCCCCCTTCTTCAGCTTTCGGACACAGGCCTCGAGAGCCGCCGCCGTGTCCGGCACGTGTAGAGGACGAGATCGTAGACGCGAAACCGCGACTTCAGACGAAGCAGGCTCAAGATGTTCAGAGCGATACAGAGCATGACCGCTCCGTCCTTGTAGAGAGCGGACGACCAGAAGATCATCTGGGGGAAAAAAGCGGCGAACAGCATCGCTCGGAAAGCGGTGCGCCGATCATAGAGCAGGAGACCGAGCTCCAGCACCGCGATGGAGGTCAACGCTCCGATGACGCCGTTGATGAGCTGCATCAACAACGTATTGGGCCGAAGACGTAATAGACCGCTGCGACGAAGTAGATGAAGCCATTGTTCACCCGTCCTTCCAGCGTGGTTAGCCAGGTGTGAGTCGTGCCGCCGTAGGACCATGCTTCGGCCACAGAGGCGCCCATCGTGTCATAAAGACCGGAGTCGCCCCAGAACAGGTGCGCGAACCCTTCTTGCTGATAGTTGAGCCAGAGAAACAACGCAATAGCGTAGCGCAGCGCGATCGTGCAGACGTAGGCGATCGTCACTTGGCGTGACAGCTCGGCATCGTAGGTTCTTTGAAGGTAAGCGAGGACGAGGCCGTTGAGGAGAATAGCGACGACGATGGCGACAACGAAATCCAGAACTGCTCCGAAAAGGAATTTCAGGATAGAGAACGACTCATCGACTCACATGCAATTGCCATTCCATGCCTTGGCTCACGCGAGCCCATGCTTTCTCGCGGCTTCGAGCGGGTCTCGATAGCGCGGGGCCGGCGTCTCGACGGCACGGCGAAAGACCTCGACCACGCGGGGCGCCACCGACCGCGCCGAGTAGTGCTCGACGACGGTGTGGCGAGCCCGTGCACCGAGACGGTGTCGGCGCTCGGCGTTTTCGAGGAGGCCGGATAGTTTTTCGACCCAGTCGCGCTCGCTTTCAGCCACGAGACCGTTCTCGCCGTGACGAACGATCTGCAAGTTCACCCCCACGGGAGACACAACGGTGGGGATACCCAGGGCCATGAACTGAAGGGCCTTCAAGCCGCACTTGCCGCGCGACCAGTCGTCATCGGGAAGAGGCATGATGCCCACGTCGACGTCGCTCAGATCCTGAGCTTCGCTCGCGGCTCGCCAGGGACGTGCCTCGACCTCGACGCCCCGAATGGCGGGTGGCTCGACGCCGACCACCAGCAGTCGGAAGCGTTGATGACGCGCCAGCTCCTCGAGTGCGGGCACGATCGTTCTCAAATGTTGTGCCGTGCTGTGGCTCCCGGTCCACCCGACGGTCGGGAGTCCGGTCGCGGCTCGACGGAGAGAGGGCCGATAGAGCTCGATGTCGATGGTGGTGGGAACGATGGTTACTTCGTCGTTGAAACGAGACGCGTAGCTTGCGAGATAGTCGTTGCCCACCATCACCTGACGCGCGAGGCGGCAAAGCTTCGCCGTTTTTCCTGGAAACTTGAGGTAGCTCCAGTAGCCGTTCGAAGGGCTCTTGTACCTGAGGAAAATCGCATCGTCGAAGTCGAAGACGATGGGGAGACCCCGCAGAGCCATCCAACCTTCGATCCATGCGGGACCGATGAGCGCCGCCTCGCGGAAGATGTAAACCAGGTCGAACCGTTTCGCATGGGCGATCCGGGTCAGCTGACGCGAGTAGGCGCCGAGGAAGCGCACCGCCTTTTCCAACGTGTGCCCGCGTTGGTAGAGGATTCGAACGAGGGCCTCGGAGGCGAAAGGGGCAAAGACGATCTGGATCCCCTGCTCGCGCAGAAACGGGACCCACTGTCCGAGGCGAAAGCGGTGGCCGGGTGAAGTCGCGACCGGATTGGGAGTGAGCGCGAGGACATTCATCGAGGGGCAGTCCACCTTCCGGTACGCCTCACGCCTTGATTCCTACCGCGCACCAGTAGGGCGGCGAGTCGGAGAAGCGAATCTGCGCGAAGCCGGCTTCCATCATCATTTGCCGGATCTCGTTGGCTCTGAATCGTTTCTCCAGGGGTGTTCCGAATCGATCCCTGGCATCCGTGCGCATGCTGTAAAAGTCCCGGTCGCGGTAGAGCGATAGCGGGAACGCCGCCACGTCGATGCCAGCGGCTTCCGCGACGCGGGCGAGCCGCGCGAGAGGCCAGTAGATAGAGGCCGCGATCGAGTCGCAGAGAAACGACTGGGGCGCCGGGGGAAGCCGCGCGATGGCCGCCCGCGCGCGGTCCGAGACTTTCCACAAGAACCGATACCACGCCGGGCGATTCTCGAAGGCGTAGTAGAGGTACACGAGAAAGGGCGCGCCCTGTTTCAGCGCTCGCGCGATGGCGGTGAAAGCGGCGGCGGTGTCGGGAACGTGGTGGAGGACTCCGAGCGAGTAGGCGAAGTCGAGGCTCCCCTCCTCGAATGGCAGAGCATCGATGCTGCATCGATGGAGGACGATGTTCGGCAGCGCCGAGAGACGAAGGCGAGCGACCGAAAGCGCCTCTTCGCTCGCATCTATGCAGTGAAGCGTTTCCGCCCGCTCCGCAGCGAACCGCGCCCAGCGTCCGGATCCGCATCCGATGTCGGCTCCGACGGCTTTCTCGGGCAGCCGCTCCCAGGGGAAGATCTCGAAGTACTCCCGGAACATCGTTCGCAGCGTCTCTTCGGGAATCGGGGATTGGTCGAAGCGCACCCACTGCCGGCCGAAAGAGCGAACCGTCGCCTCATCGAGGTTTTGAGTCTCACTCACTGGACTTCTCGAAGGTCTTGAGGGCGAGCTCGGCCTCGGGGCCGCTGCCCGCGGCCCGCCGTAAAAGATGGACGTCGTTCTTGACGTGCGGACCGATGATCGAGAGGGCGTCCATAGGGGCGAGGCCGGGCTCGAGCGCGCGAGCGGCTTCGATCTGAACGAGCGCATCGTCGATGCGGCCCCGGGAGACGAGGTAGAGCGCGTAGTTCGCCCGAAGGTTCGCCCAGTGAGGCTCGAGGGTGAGCGCGAGTGAGAACAGGCGGTCCGCCTCCGAATCCCGGCCGAGGTTGGCCTCGGTCCAACCGAGCTCGAACCAAGTTCTTCCTCGGGCCGGAGCCCGCCGCAGTGATTCGCGGAACGCTTCTCCCGCCTGCTCGAGGCGGAGCTCGCGATAGCGAGGCTCGTCCCGGGAGCGATAGGCCTCCTCGTTGTAGAGGCGGCCGAGAAGATAGAACGTGTCCGGGTTCTCCGGCACCGCGCTCCTCGACTTTCCCAGCGCCTGGATGAGGTAGGTGAACTCCTCGGGACGGGCGAGGAGAGGATTTACGCGGCGGTTCAGCTCGTCGCTCCAGCCGAGCCTCAGCGTCCAAACGGCGGCGGCGAAGGCGAGGCCGACGAGTAGGAGCGCGGCCGAATGGCGAAGGAGCCGGCCTCCTTCCCAGGAGAGCTTCGCTCCCGCGGGTGCTATGACTCCCAGAATCACGGCGAAAAGCAGCGCGTTCGACGGAATCCGAAAGTTGAAATCGACGAATCCGTGGACCGAAAGCGCCACAGCGGCCGCGGCGGCGCCGTGAAGCACTCCGCGGCTTCGCTCGGACGTTTCGCCGCGCGCTTCCTTTAGGCCGACTCTCAGCGAGGAGGCGATGAGGATTGTCGCGATGGCGAGACCGATGATCCCCGCTTCGCAGAGGAGCTGCAGCCAGTCGCTTTCGGCATATTCGGCGCGGATCTCGTCGGGCCCGCTTCGGTAGGACGGGATAGCGTCTGAATAGGTCCCGAGGCCCGTGCCTACGACGGGTGACGAGCCCCAGAGTCCTAGCGAGTCCGACCAGAGCTGGACCCGGAACTGGATGGAGTCGTCCCCTGCCGGACTGCCGAAGCTCGCGAGTCGCTGAAAGAGGCTCGAGGGCGCGAAGACCAGGAGGAAGGCGGCGACCGCAAGCGCTCCCCCGGCGATGACTAGAGGACGACCCTCTCCCGCCTCTCGCCCGCGGGAGAGCCAGGCGAGAGTCGCGAGCCCGGCGCCGAGCGCGAGAAGCCCCCCGCGCGAGTGCGAGAGAAGGTGTGCGATCCCGATGAGGACTGACGATCCCGCGAGGAGAAGGGCGAGCGCGCTCGCCCGGCGCGAGAGCCCAATCGAAGCACCGAGAGCGACGAGCGCCGCCGCTTCCACATAGCCCGCGAAATGATTGTGGTTGACGAACGGGCCGAACGGAGTCCCCGATTCGACGGGAACGCGGCCGTAGAGGACGGTGCCGAACCGGGCTTTCTGATACACGGCGAAGAGGGAGAGGGCGACGCCGACCGCCGCCAGGCTGTAGGCGAGGAAGTTTCGCTCGGCGGTCTTGCGGAAGAGGCGGTTCGCGAGGTGAAACGCGCAAGCGAGCGAAAGGAGCTGGAGGAGGCTCCACTCCGTCCGAAAGGGCTCGATCGAGATCGGGTGCCATCTCCCATCGGCAGAACCGACGCCGGCGTCGAGCTCGGTTCCGAGCGGCGCGTAGGCCCGCGCCACCGCGGGCGCGGCGACGGCGGTGAGCGCTGAAGGGAGCGGCAGGTTCTGAATCGCGACGAACGCGAGCCCGGACAGGATCCAAAGCCATCCGTGGGGAGCGGTCGCGCTTCGCTTCCGCAGTAGCTGAACGGCCCAGTAGAGGCCGTAGAAGACGAGAAGGGCCGCCGTAAGTGTGGAAGCGGCCCTTGGAGTCACCGAGCCGAACGGCCAGGGAGAAGCCACGACGAGCACGATGAGAAATAAGCGGGGGATCCAGTCCAGAATCTTCGGAGACGGTCCCTTCATGATTGCCGACAAGGCGCTTGGGCGTCCGGCGGCGTGCCCGGATGCCTGCTTTCACCTTCGGTTGTATGTGTAAGTCGATGGTAGCACAGGTCGACGCGAGTCGCTGGAGCTTGGGGGAGAAATCACCTCAGCGTTGGGGGGGAAAAAAAAGAAGTCTTGACGGGTTTCTCCCACGAGAATCTCGAAATGGGAAGGAATAAATCGCGGAGTCGTTGGGGAGAGCGGCGCTATCTCTTGCGAGCCCGTCAGTTAGGTTCCTGGAGCGGGTCGCTCCGGAGTTGGCAAAGGGATTGCTAATTAGTCTGGTGTTATAGAGACAGCCAAAACCAGCTGCTCCCGTAAACGCTTTCGGTTGCCGCCAGCCTCGGCGGGACGTCGTTCCGGAATACGCGGAATCGGCGGGCCGCGCCAGGCGGCACAGTGCGAGGCGGGGTCGGAGTGGGTGTGAAGGTCGATTCCGGTAACGGTCCCGGGGTTCGGTTCGTCACATCCAGGTTGGGGGCTCCGACCCCGCCCGCCTTTTCACATCCTTAGTGCTCACGCCCCTCCTCGGGGCGCTCGCTCCCCGCGCTCGTCAATCAGTGCGCTGGGGCCCCACCCCCAGCGCTATCGCTCCGGGACTCGCTTCGCTCGCCCTGCGCTCCGGCTGATGGCTCCGCTCGGGGCCGGGCTCGCTCCGCTCGCTCAGCCTTTGGCTTTCTTCCAGATGTCGACGCAGCCCTTGTAGTTCTCCGCGATTTCCTCGACGGCCGACTTCTCGTCCTGCTCCTTCTTCAGGTAGCGTTTCAGCGGATCGCTGAAGTTCGTGCGCCCCACGGCGAAGCCGATGAAGCCCTCGACGGGAGCGGCGACCTTCAGCCACTCGTGCACTTTCTCCTTGTTGGAGCCCCGGCCGAGGAGGATCGAGCCGACTTTACGACGCGCGTCGGTCGAACGAACCTGCTTCGCCACCGCCTCCGCGTGAGAGCGGGCGTCGAGACCCTCGATCTTCCAGATGTCGGGCTCGACGCCGAAGTCCTGAATCTGCTCGATGGCTTCGACCATGTGCTTGGGGCGGACTTCCGAGTCGTAGCGATCGCCGGCCTTCTTGTCTCCTTCCGTGACCGCGGGCACCAGGAGCTCGAACATCAGATAGTAATCGTTACTCGCGTGGATGTAATCGGAGAGAATCTTGAGCCTCGTGAGCTGCTCGCGGTTGAGGGAGGCGTCGTCCTGGGGATGATAGCGAACCAGGCACTTCACGATGTCGGGCGCGAGAAAGCGCAGGTGGTCCTCCCAGCGGGATCCGTACTCGAAATCGAAGACGTCCTGGCCGCTCTTCTCGACGCAGACCGCGGCGGGAATGGCGCGGGACTTGGCGTCCGCGATGATATGGCTTCCGAACTGGGCATCGACCAGGATGCCCACTTCCTCGCGGGGAACTCCCATCTCGATCGCACGGAGCAGACCCCGGTAGATGAGCGTCTTGGCGGCGGTCACCGGTACGTGCTGATCCCGGTCCGGCTCGATCCTGGGCGCGCCCTTGAACTCGAAAAAGGTCTTCGTGAAGCTTCCGCGATGGTCGAAAGGCTGCACGAACAAGGCCCGGTCGTAACCGATGGCTTTCATCGAACGCCTCCCATAAGCATGGTTCGGACCACAATCTTACGTCCGCCGCCTCGCTCGAGGCAACGCCAATCACGGAACTCTTTCGCCGCCGGGTTCGTCTAAGCGATTGTCAGCGGCGTTCGGCCGCTCTCGTGAGGGAAACAGGGGAGCGAGCCGAAGTACTGGCGTTGAACGACTACGTACATCCTGCCATCCAAGCGGCTCCTCGAGCCAAGCTCGGGGAGCCGTCTTTCCTTCTTTAGTGCTCGCCTCGCTCTTCGCTCGGCTCGCTCCCCTCGCTCCTCCCTCAATGCGCCGGGGCCCCACCCCCGGCGCGCTCGCTCCGGGACTCGATTCGCTCGCCCTGCGCTCGGGCTCATGGCTGCGCTCGGGGGGGAGGACGGCCGGATTCCCGCGGCCCCGCGCCGAAGGCAGCGGCCGCTTCCTCCCGGCCGGGTCGCTCCGCTCGCGCACGCCGCGGGTGCGAGTGGCGGCAGCCTACTCGTGTTCGCTGCCGCCGGCCTGTTTTTTGCTACGATGGAGCCAATGCCGGGTTTGCACACGCTCTTCGCTGTCTCTCTCGCTCTCGCATCCGGATCGCAGTCCGAACTGCAGGACCGGATCCTCGAGGCCCGCGACCGGGTCTCGCCCGCGCTGGTCAACGTGCAGCCGATCACCGACGTCTACTCCTCGGGTGAGCGCCGGAGCTCGACGGGAGTCGGGAGCGGATTCATCTTCGACGACCAGGGCCACGTGATCACCAACTACCACGTTGCCGGAAAGGCGAAACGCCTGATCATTACTCTGAGCAATCGCGAACGGGTCTCTGGCGTTCTGGTGGGCGAGGACCCTCTGACCGACATCGCCGTTTTGAAGCTGGATCTCCGCGAGGGCCAGCCCGCGCCCGCGCCCGTGACTCTGGGAGACTCCGACGCGCTCGAGGTGGGCGAGTACGTGATGGCCCTCGGAAGCCCCCTCGCCCTCCAGCGGTCGCTCTCGTTCGGCGTCGTCAGCAGCAAGGACCGCTTTCTCTCCGACGAGTTCAAGCTCCCGACGGGCGAGAAGACGGGCTCGTTCAACACCTGGATCCAGACCGATGCCGCCATCAACCCCGGCAACAGCGGCGGCCCCCTGGTGAACCTCGATGGAGAGGTCGTGGGAGTGAACGCCCGGGGAGCGTTCGGCGCGTCGAGCATCGGCTTCGCTATTCCCATCAACATCGTGAAGGAGGTCGCGCGGGATCTCATCGAGAAGGGCCAGGTCTCGAGAAGCTGGCTCGGCCTCACCTTTCAGCCGCTCGAGGAGCTTGTGCAGTACTTCGAGGCGGAGCAGGTCGAGGGCGCCGTGATCCGGAGCGTCGACCCCGATTCTCCCGCGGAAAGGGCGGGAGTGCGGGCGGGAGACGTTCTCCTTTCGTACGGCGGAGAGCGCGTCTCGGCGCAGTTCACCGAGGAGCTGCCCGGGATTTACAAGCGGATCGCCGACACGCCCGTGGGAGAGAACGTGAAGCTGGTGATCGCCCGTGGGAGTGAGGAGCTGACTCTGGGAGCGACGACCGAGGAGGAGAGCGAGTCGAGCTCCGGCGAGATGGACTGCGGGAGCTGGGGCTTCACCGCACGGGGAATCACTCGGGAGCTCGCGCTCGAGTTCAGCTTGCCCGATCAGCGCGGAGTGTTCGTCGCCGGGGTAAAACCGAACGGCGCCGCGTTCCAGGCGCGCCTCTTTCCCGGCGATCGTATCGTCGCGGTCGGCGATGAAGAAGTCTCGGATCTCGAGAGCCTTCGCTCCCTCTACCGCGCCCGAGACAAGTCGAGAGTGGAGAAAGTACTCCTCACGGTGATGCGCCGGCATTCGCGGCGCTGGATCCTGATCGAGGCCGCCTATGAGAACTGAGCTCGCGCTCCTCGTATTTCTATCGGGTGCCGCGCCCTCGATTTCGTTCGCCGAAGAGGATTCCCTCGCGCGAAGTCTCTCGGCTCTCGAGAGCCGCTACCGCGAGAGCCTGGTCTCGGTTCGATACCGTCAGCGCGTGAGCCGCTCGACGTCCGAGCCCGCCGAGGAGGAAGAGCTCGTAACCACCGGCATCATCGTCTCTCCCCGGGGCGTGGTCCTGGTGAGCGCCATCATCTTCGAGCCTTTCAACCAGGTGCCCCACGGCGTCGGGATCCGGTTTCCCGCCTCGGTCAGTCGCGCCGAGGCCGAGATCGGAAGCGCCCGCGTCCGGACGGTCGGCGGACGCGAGTACCCGGCGACGTTTCTCGGCCGAGACTCCGGGGCGGACGTCGCGTTCTTCCAGGTCGATTCCGAGGAAGGCAAGGAGTTCACGCCCGTGGTCTTCGAAGCCGCCCGGCATGTCGTGGTGGGAGAAGAAGTGGCGGTCATAAGCCTTCTTCCCGAGCCTCTCGGACCCGCGGTTTCGGTCGAGCTCACTCGAGTCCAGGCGGTGACGGAGAAGCCGAGAGCGGGGTTCGTCGTCGGAACCGGGGCTTCCGATCCCGTTGGCGCTTTCGTCGCCTCGCTCGATGGCGAAGTTCTGGGCTACCTCGACGCCCTTACGGTCTCGCTGCCGGAAACCTCCTCGCGCAATCCGCTCGCCATTCTCACCATGATGCGGGATCTGCCGAAGGGCATCGGGCGCGCCTTCGCCCGCCCGGCGAGCGAGCTCGTCGACGCGAGCGTCGACACCGCGGCGGCGACCACCGTGCGGCGCGGATGGCTGGGAGTCGAGATGCAGGCGCTCTCGAAAGAGCTGGCTGCGTACATGAAGCTCCCGGCGAGCTCGGGAATTCTCATCGGCTACGTCTATCGTGACTCTCCCGCGGAGAAAGCCGGTCTTGAAGTCGGCGACGTGCTGGTCGCTCTCGACGGTCAGCCGGTCGAAGTGCAACGGGACGAGGAAATCGGCTCGTTCGCCGAGCGGATCCTGCGAGCGGGCGCGGACAGGGAGCTCTCTCTCGGGTACTTGAGAGACGGAGCTCGGAAGGAGACGAAGGTCCGACTTGCGGGGGCGCCGAGGTCGGTGCGGGAAGCTCTTACCCTCAAGGTGGACGAGCTCGATCTCACCGTGCGCGAGATCACCTACGACTACGTCGCCACCCGGTTCCTCGAGCCTTATCAGCAGGGTGTCGTCGTGGTCCAGCCGCCGGTGGGCGTGAGCAGCAACCAGAATCGGGTCGCCCCCGGCGATCTGCTGGTTCGAGTGGGAGACGAGCCCGTCGCCGACTTCACGACGTTCCGCGAGCTGATGGAGCGCATCCGGGAGCGAAAACCCGAGGAAGTCGTGCTCTTCGTCGAGCGGGGCCGCGAGAGCTTCTTCTTCGCCGTCAAGCCGGACTGGAACTGAATCCAAGAAGAACGCAAAGGCGCCAAGGACGCAGAGGCGCAAAGAAGAAAACCCAATACCCCTTCTTACGCCAGAAGTTTTTTGCGTTGGAAGTTCTCTTCGGGCTAGTCTCCAGCCATCGTGGAGCCGGACCGGATCGTCGTCCGCGGAGCGCGGCAGCACAACCTCAAGAACGTAACTGTCGAGATTCCGAAGAAGAAGCTCGTTGTCTTCAGCGGGGTCTCGGGATCGGGGAAGTCCTCTCTCGCTTTCGACACCCTCTACGCCGAAGGCCAGCGCCGCTACGTCGAGTCACTCTCGAGCTATGCCCGCCAGTTCCTGGGCCAGATGGAGAAGCCGCTCTACGACACCATCCGCGGCCTCTCACCCACGATCTCCGTCGATCAGAAGTCGTCCTCGCACAACCCTCGGTCCACGGTCGGCACCATCACCGAGATCTACGACTACCTCCGCGTGCTCTTCGCCCGGATCGGGAGGCTCTCCTGCCATCGCTGCGGCCGGCCGGTGGCGAGACAGACCCCACAGCAGATCGTCGACGAGCTCTCCCGGCTTGCCGAAGGGACCCGGTTTTCGATCCTGGCGCCTCTGGTGCGCGATCGGAAAGGCGAGCACAAGGCGCTTCTCGAGAAGGCGCGCCGCGCCGGCTTCTCGCGGGTGCGGGTGGACGGTGAGGTGCGTTCTCTCGAAGAGGACATCGACCTCGACAAGAAGAAGAAACACGACGTCGAGATCGTGCTCGATCGGCTGGTGGCCAAAGCGGAGCTCTCGGAGAGCGCGCGCTCGCGGCTCACGGACTCGGTCGAGACCGCGCTCCGGGAGGGGGCCGGGATCCTCATCGTCGAGCGCGAGGGCGCTCCCGACCTCCTGTTCTCGGAGGACCAATCCTGCCAGCACTGCGGGATCTCGTTCCCCGAGCTCACGCCGCAGCTCTTTTCGTTCAACTCACCTCTCGGGATGTGCCCCGAATGCCACGGGCTCGGGACCCGCGCGGAAATGGACGAGGAGCTCATGGTTCCCGACCCCTCGCTCAGCATCAACCAGGGGGCGGTCAAGCCCTGGGGAGTCATCGAGGACAAGGGCGGCTGGAGGGCCGCGGTCGTGCGCTCCATGGCCCGCCATTTCGAGATCGATCTCGCGGCGCCGTGGGAGAAGCTCAGCTCCACTCAAAGACGGGTTATCCTCCACGGGGCCGATACCGAGCGCATCACCGTCCGGAAAGGGAAGCGGTCCTTCAAGACCCGGTTCGAGGGGCTGGTCCCCATCCTGATGCGCCGCATGAAGGAGACGGACTCCGAGGCGGTCCAAAAGCACTACGCTCAGTACATGTCGGACAAGCCCTGCTCCTCCTGCGCCGGGGTGAGGCTGCGGCCGGAGGCGCTCGCGGTGACCGTCGGGGGGAAGACCATCGCCGGTCTCGCGCAGAGCGCAATCGACGATGCTCATCTCTTCGCCACCACCGTCGCCCTCGAGGGCACCGACGCTCTCATCGGCTCCGAGCTCCTGAAGGAGATCGTCAACCGCTTGCGGTTCCTGCGAGACGTCGGGCTCGGGTATCTTTCGCTCGATCGTCTCGCCCCCTCTCTTTCCGGCGGGGAAGCACAGCGCATCCGGCTCGCGAGCCAGATTGGCTCGGAGCTGACCGGCGTCATCTACATCCTCGACGAGCCCTCGATCGGACTCCACCCGCGCGACAACGGCCGCCTCCTCGCGGCGCTCCGGCATCTGCGCGACATGGGGAACACCGTCGTGGTGGTGGAGCACGATCGCGAGACCATCGAAGCGGCGGATCACGTCATCGACTTCGGCCCCGGCGCCGGCGTGCATGGAGGGGAGATCGTCGCCGCCGGCGCCGCGCGCGAGATCGCGCTCTCTCCTCAATCGCTCACCGGAAAGTACCTCTCGGGCGAGCTTTCGATCCCCGTCGCTCCCGAACGGAGGAAGCCGCGGAAGGAGCGCCTGGAGATCCAGGGCGCTCGCGAGAACAACTTGAAGAACCTCGACGTGCGGATCCCGCTCGGTGTCCTGGTGGGAGTGGCCGGGGTCTCGGGTGCGGGGAAGAGCACGCTGGTGAACGAGATCCTCTATCCCGCCCTCGCCCGGACGTTGAATCGCGCCGAGGGCCATCCCGGGGACCACGACGCGGTCC
>Ga0326597_10009642_pt1 | contig 12916 bp, 11 predicted proteins | sample RVTome_12_FD_203789 | JGI IMG/M metagenome (GOLD analysis project Ga0326597, IMG submission 203789) | Soil microbial communities from uranium-contaminated site in the Upper Colorado River Basin, Wyoming, United States - RVT100D185 | ecosystem: Environmental > Terrestrial > Soil > Contaminated >... | reverse complement strand
CGTCGCCTTTACGCACTCCCAGAGTCGCGAGGGAATCGGCGACACGATTCGCCCGCTCATCGGCTTCCGCATACGTCAATACGTCACCGTCGACTATCGCCAACGGCCGATCCCCGAGATGGCGGCGTCGCCCGAGGAGCTCCTTGAGTGTGGTCGACTCGACTTCATGTCCATGGAGGAACACGCACTTCACCTCCGTGCCGGAAACGCCGCCTGAGGACGGACACTAACCGGCACCGAAATGTTGTCAACACTCGTGGTGACGAGTCAAGCGAAAGGATCAACCGAATCGGATACGACAAGGCCGAGAACAGCGCGGAGTTGTTCCTCAAGTTCACTTCTAAACCTATCCGGAATGCGATCGCCGGATGCGATCGACCGGGCCGCGACCGGCAGTAGCGCGAGATCGTGGTCGCCGGCGCCAAATTCCGAGACCTTGCGGAACTCGCGGAGCAGCTCCCTGATTGCGGAGAGGGTCTCCTCTCTGAACGCGGGCCGCATTCGGGCGCGACCGTCGAGAATCCCCAACGCAAGGGAGTAGGACCGAGGGTGAGAGGTTCCCGGGAGCTCCGGGAGGCCTGCCCTGAACTCATTCGCCACTGATCGAAGTACCTCGTCGACGTAGCGGGTGTCGAAGGTGAGCCCAAGAGTTCGCGCCAGCATGGGGCGGACCATCGCGGCGCTGTACACGGCCCGTACTGCCGATAGATCCGCGGTGTTTGCTTTGACGCCGCGGCTTGCGTTCGCCCACAGAGCGAGGATCTTGAAGGTAGCGAGGACCGAGTAGGTGGTGAAGGTCTCGCGGTCCACTCGCGAATCGCTAATAGACTCATATTTCGCGACGAGAGTTTCCGAGTCAGCCAGCCCGGCAGCAAATCCATCAATTTCAAGTGGAGGGGAGCACAGGGTTGCCAAGTCGTAGATGGCATCGCCGATGTCGGCGAGTTCCCAGTCAAGGACTCCGACCACTTCCCCACCGTCGAGCACGAGGTTTCCGGGCCTGTAATCCCCGTGCACAAGGGCTGGCACGTAGGTCGGATGCGAACGACCGGCAAGCCATCCGTCCGCGTACGCGAGGAGTGGATCATGTTCAAACCGACCACATGTAGCGATCGCTCCCGCCCACCGACTTCGTTCGCGTTGTAGGAATGGCTGCGATGGGTCGGGCCACGCTGTCGCGGGTTGCAGGCCCTGGACGGGAAGTGAGTGAACCCCAACCAGGTGTTCAAGGATCGAGTCCGTAAGAAGCTCCCGTGCTTGGGCGATTCGTTCCCGTCCTGACTGCCGGAAGGGATCCGGAACGTCCCCTTCGATGAAGTCGGTCAGGAACGCGGGGTACCCGAACACCTCTGAGTCAAACCATTTTCGAGGGCGGGGTGCCGGGACCGATGTCGCAGCAAGGGCCGCTAGGAGCCGATACTGACGGCGAGCGTCAGCAATCCCCGCCAATGGACCTGAGTTGGGCTGAAGGTGAAGCACACTGCGCGACGTGCCATTGGGTCCTACAAAGGTCACTAGTACCGACGTCGCGGACCGACCGCCCGTTAGTGGTCGCCAGCTAGCGACCTTTCGCAGGTCACCCGTCGATGCCAGTTGGGCCTCAAGAACCGACGCTTCCCTAGGAAGATCCGCCATCACTTCAAAGTCGGTCTGTACGTGTAGGTGGCGCTACGTGATGCTGCAACCTCGAACACCCCATACGAGGAAACCGAACCGATCCGGCAGCGACACAGCTTGTTAACAAGCCCCAGTGATAGGTTTCGTGGGCTGACGGATCCATCGAGTGGCCACGTCTCGATCTCGAGATGCGATTTCTCGCGCGGTCTCCCGTGCCATCCGTCGTAACCGGCACCTGCCATGTAGAGGCCACGTTCGATTCCTTCCCACTCGACATCGAGCACCTCTCCCGAATCCAGAGTCACTCGTACCAGTCCACGGTGGAACTCGTCCGAGTCGTCGAACTCAAGGTCGTGCTCAACACGCGATACCGTCTCTGACGCCTTCCCGTCATGCCACATCCGTACACCCTCAATGTGCACAGGCGTGCCCGCCCGGTCCTCGTTGTAGAGCACCGCTACGGTGTGATCTCGCATGATCGCGCCACCCCAGAGGTGGAGCCCGAGTCGCTCGCGTGTTCGCCTCACACCCCAAGACCGATCGCGCATTCCGTGCCAACCACCAACGTCATACCGATGGCCGTCGACAGTGAGGTCTCCGCGGAACGACCCAGGCTGGAAGAAGTGAGCGAACCTCGTCGGGTGACCGTCGCCGTGATGGACCTGGATTGGATCGACAGCATGGGGTGTTGTAAGTGCAGTCCACACCACGTCGAGCGAGATCCCAGCATCTGGCGTGGAGAAAGCCAAACTCCATTCCGCGAGCGGTACCCGTACGTCCCAGGCGAGAGGTCCGATGCTCTGAACGTGGGAAGCCCTACCGATAGGCTCCGCAAAGCGCACGTTCCGCTGCTCGCCTCCGACCACGACGCATACATATCCATCCATCATGTCTACGTTCGGGTACCGAGACCCGCCGATGACCACCGTCGGTCCCGGCCCATCCGGATAGAGATTGAAGTAGAACCGGTCAAACCACGATCCGGCATTCTCCGAGACCGAAGAGAATGGCTCGGCAAGTTGATGGATCAAGAGGTCATCGGCGACGCTGAGTTCCACGGGGTTTCGTCCTCGGTCTGGCCGGATCGTCGATCGTAAGATGGTATGCCCGTCGTCACCAGTCAACTCGGTAGTTGACGACGATGCCCTGGGCAGGCATCCTGGGCTCACCTATTCGGTGGAGTGGTTCTTTGCCTCAACATCTTCTGCTCGTGCGCTTGGCGATAGCCGCGGATGCCGTGAAGGCATACCGAGCGTGGCACGATCGTCACATACGGGAGCTTCTCGACGCCGTGCCTGGATTCGTGTCGGCGAGTCGTTGGGAGGCGGCTTCGCGCGCGGAGCTCTCCGACCGAACCGCGGGTTTCATTGCGATCTACAAGATTGAGGGAGATCCCGATGCGGCACTCGCTGAGCTTGAGGACGCCAAGATCAACGGCTCCCTGACAGCTCCACCGCCGGGCGTCGTTCTCGAATCGTCATCGGTTCTCTATCGCGCAGGTCGACAGTAGGTGTGACCCAATTTGGATCGAGCAACCGCGGCCGATTCGGCCCATCGGGTTCGAAGTGCCCCGAATCGGTGGCAAGAGCTCTTGAGCGAGCCGTTGAGCTAGGCGAGCGCGATATCCAGGTCGCTGCCTATGTGGGTGGCACTCTGGTCGTCGACGCATGGATTGGAGATGTCGATTCGTCGACCTTGTTTCCCGTGTTCTCCGTCACAAAGGCTGTTGCGATAACCGCGTTGCATCTACAGGCTGAGCGCGGTGTCATCGATTACCTGACACCGGTTGCTGACTATTGGCCTGAGTTCGGTAGGAACGGTAAGGGGAGCATCACGATTGATCATGTCCTGACGCATCGTTCGGGTGTCCCCCACCTCCCACCTTCAACAACTCTCGCCGACATGGCCGACTGGGACCTGATGTGCGCAGGGATCGCCGAACTTGAAGCCCTTTACCCGCCAGGTACAAAGAGCACCTATCAGGCTCGGAGCATGGGATGGATCGTCGGAGAAGTGGTTCGACGAACTGACCCTCTCGGTCGGTCATTCGCAGAGTTCTTGCAGGGGGAGCTCCTCGAACCGCTTGGTATGCGCGACACTTGGGTGGGCCTGCCCCTCGAACAGGAGCACCGTTTGGTCCCTCTGGAGGGATCGTATGCCGGGCCGGCACCAAGTGAGACGCCCACGCCGGAAAGAATTGCAGCGTACGGTTCGGTCACAGCTCCCGAGATATATGCAGATCGGAGAACCCGAGGTGCATGCCTTCCAGCAAGCGGTGCCATCACCACCGCCAATTCACTCGTGCGCATGTGGTCGATGCTCGCTCAACGCGGTTCATTTGAAAATCGTCAGTACCTCTCGCCGCAGCGAGTGACGGCGTTCAGGACGCCGCGCAGCGATCCGTACGAATTCGATGAGGTGATCGGACTGACTCCGCTGATCGGGGTCGGGGGGTATTGGCTCAGTGGACCCGCACCGGAAGGTGAGGCGGCGGTTGGGGACACTCGGACGGCCATCTGCCATCCTGGTGCTGGTGGTTCAATCGCCTGGGCGGATCTGGAAACGGGTGTCAGCGCAGCGGTTTGTCACAGCCGACTGTTCACCCCGAGCATGCTGGGGACTCACGATGAACACCCGTTCCTTGCATTGGGCGCAGCCATTCGCTCCATCGCTGGCTAGTTCGTCGTCAGTCCTTCAAGTCGCTCTCCAGCAACATTATGGCTCCCGTAGGACACAATTCGACTGCTCGGCGCGCAGACTCGATGTCGTGTGAAGCGTCGCTTCGCAGGCGTGAGATGTCGTCGTCGCCAACCACGAACAGGTGGGGTGCGACCGACTCACAGTTCCTCGCCCCGATACATAGGTTCTCGTCAATGGATACCTGAGGTGTGGTCACCGATCGATCCTTTCTCTCACTGTGCGCTGTTGAGCAGATGGCACGCGGCAAGGCGGGCTTCATCCACTTGGATAAGCTTTGGGTCCGTTGTCTCGCAGATCTTGGAGGCCAGGGGACATCGAAGCCTGAACGAGCACCCGCTCGTGGCGGGAGGGGTCGCGTCCGGTTCGGACACGGCGCCATCGATTCGGCGCCGGTCGGGCCTGGCGGGAAGCGAGGCCGCAAACAGTGCTTGTGTGTACGGGTGCTGCGGGTCATCGAAAAGGGCGTCAGCGGTTCCGTACTCGACGAACCGTCCTGCATACATCACCGCAACCTGATCGGCGCCGATCCGGACCGTCGCCAAATCGTGGGAAATGACGAGGTAGGAAGTGCGAAGGGCATCTTGGATGTCCGCGAGCAAATTTATGATCTGTGCCCGGATCGAAACATCAAGAGCAGAGACAGGTTCATCAAGGACTATCAGATCCGGCTTAGAAGCAAGTGCCCGCGCGATTGCGACGCGCTGACGCTGCCCGCCGCTCAACTGGTGGGGGAAGCGCTCGGTGCTGCTCAGGTCCAGACCCACGAGGTCGAGGAGTTCCTCGACTCGGCGCCTCCTCATTGCGCGGCTAGACGAATCCTGGAATAGCAGGGGTTCAGCGATGATTGCTCCCACACGCATCCTCGGATCGAGCGAGGACCACGGATCCTGGAAAACTGCCTGAACAGTGGGGCCACCGGCACTGTCGATTCCGGTTGTTATCCGGCCCCCTGTCGGGGACTCGAGTCCAAGGACGAGCTTGGCGGTGGTCGTCTTGCCCGATCCGGACTCACCGACAATTGCGAGCGTCTCGCCACGCTCGATCGAAAAATTGAGACCGTCGACTGCCTTCACTTTGCCGCGTGTGCGCCTGAGACCTCGGCTTCCCGAGGCGTAGTGTTTCGTGAGGTCTTCAACCAATAGGACTCGATCCATCAGTATGGGCCGATCGCGAAGCACGAGGCACGATGATTTGATCCCAAGGCGACATCCGAGGGATCCTCCTGCTCACAGATGTCCATCCGGAACTTGCAGCGCGGGGCAAACGAGCATCCCACCGCATCCCGAAAGATCGACGGAGGCTGGCCACCTATTGTCTTGAGGCGTTGCGTTCGTTCGGCTACGTCTGGAAGGGCTTCTAGCAGTGCTTGCGTATACGGATGGGCCGGCGAGAGGAGCACAGTGTCTGTCGGGCCAACCTCGACGACACGACCCGCGTACATCACAGCCACCCGATCGCAAAGGTTGGCGACAATCCCAAAATCGTGTGTGATGAAGATGATCGTCAGGTTGTTCTTGCGCTGGAGTTCTCGGAGTAGTTTGAGATACGCGGACTGGATTGTGACGTCCAGTGAAGTCGTGGGTTCATCGGCGATCAGGAGGTCCGGCTGTCCCCCTAACGCAATTGCGCCCACCACACGCTGGCGCATACCCCCACTGAACTCGTGGGGGAAGGAATCGAAGCGAGTACCGGCCTCCGGGATATGGACCATTTCCATCAGCTCAATAGCCCGAGCTCGAGCTTCCTTGCCTCTCAGTCCGAGGTGCCAGCGGAGTGGTTCAGCGATCTGCTTTCCAACTGAGATCACCGGGTTCAAAGAGGACATTGGATCCTGCGGTATGTAGCCGATGCGCGCACCCCGGAATGCTCTCATCTGGTCATCCGACAGCTTCAGGAGGTCGGTTCCCTCATAAAGAATCTGCCCGCCCACAACCTCGGCGTTCTCACCGTGAAGTCTCATGATCGAGAGAGCTGTGAGGCTCTTACCGCTCCCTGACTCACCAACAATCCCGAGCGTCTCACCGCGGTGCGCATCGAGCCAAACGCCATCGACCGCGCGGCCGATCTGTCCTGAGGAGGCTACATACGTGCGCAGACCGCGAATTTCAAGCAGCACGTCCTGAAAGGGACCGTCCTCCTCCACCGCGTGATTCTGGTCGTTAGGGGGAGTCACGAATACGACCTAGGAAACTCTCAGCGTTGGGTCGAGCGCGTCACGAAGCCAGTCGCCGAGAAGATTGAGCGCCAGCACCGTGACCACGATGAAGACCCCGGGCATGGTCGAGATCCACCACGCCTCCGTGATGTAATCGCGCCCGTCAGCGACCATCGCGCCCCACGCTGGTTCCGGGAGCGGAATCCCCGCCCCCAAGAAGCTCAACGAGGCCTCAACGATGATCACCCATCCCATTTGTAGCGAAGCGAGGACCAACACGGTGCTGAGAATGTTCGGGAGGATGTGTCGGAGGAGTATCCACCACGTAGGCATATGCGAGACGCGTGCAGACTCGACGTAACCCCTCTGGCGAAGGCTGACCACCTCGCCCCGGATGACCCGAGCGAATCGGGCCCAAAGAATGGCCGCCACTGAGATCACGACGTTCTCCGGTCGCGGTCCGACGGTAACGGCAAACAACAACGCAACCAAGATCATCGGGAATCCAATGGTGATGTCGGCCGCGCGGCTGATGAAGGCATCGATAGTCCCGCCGAAGAAACCACCGATCATCCCGAGGATCGTTCCTATGAGCGCGCCGGACAGGAGGGCAGCGGTCGCCACGACGAGCGTCGAGCGCGCACCCAACATGATGCGGCTCAGTATGTCTCGACCGAGCGAATCTGTTCCGAGAGGGAACTCGGCGCTCCCTCCAGATTGCCAAAATGGGGGTGTCAGGCGGTCAGAAAGGCTGGGCGCGAACGGATCGTGAGGCGCTAGTGCCCCGCCGAACACACCCAAGAGCAGAACTAGTCCGAGGATCGCGACAACAACCGCAAGTGTCGTGCGACCGCGGTTTGACCGAAGGCGCTCTTGAAGTCGGGAGAGGTCGACAGTTTCCCCCGGCATCGCGGTCGGGGTGGCCCGCTCAACCACGACGCGTGCGAGGGTCGATTCCGAGCATGACCACGTCCACGAGAAGATTGACCCCGATTGCGATCGTTGCAGCCAGCAGGACAAGGCCCTGAACGACAGGAAAATCACGTGAGAGGATCGCGTTATACACCATTCGTCCCAATCCCGGCCAGTCGAATACTGCTTCGACCACGGCATTGACGGTAATCACCAAAGCAAACAAGATCCCGAGGTAGTTCACGGCTGGCAGGAGCGCATTGCGGAGGGCGTGACGCCACAGCACGCGCCGCTCAGAAGCTCCGGTCGACCGAGCGAGACGCACGTACTCGCTTCCAAGGGCCTCCAGCATGCTGGTTCTGATCAGGCGCGTGAGTCCGCCGGTGGCAAATAGCGCGAGAGTGAGTCCTGGGAGCACGATGCTCCTAATCCCGGCATTGCCGCCAGCCGGAAACCACCGGAGCCTGACGGCGAACACCGCTATCAGAACAATGCCGAACCAGAACGGCGCCATGGACATCCAGAAGACAGACAGTGCTGTGGTCGCCCGGTCGACGAGTTGCCCTCGATGTGAGGCAGCGAATACACCGAGAGGAACTGCTAGAAGCGCAGCGACCGCCAACGAGGCAGTGCCGAGAACAATCGAGGCTGGTGCAGTCGAAGCGATCATGCTCGCCACCGGTTCCCGAGTCCTCAATGACTTCCCCATATCGCCGGAAGCCAGACCTACTGCGTACCTGCCGAACTGGACGTGGATCGGCTGATCGAGTCCGAGCTCACGTTCCAATCGCGCGTAGTCCGCTTGAGTTGCCTGAGGGCCAAGCAGCAAGTCAAGCGGGCTTCCCGTGGCTCGACTCGAAAGAAAAACCAGAAGCAGGACTACTAACAGCGCGAGCAGCGCCTGACCGACTCGAATGGAGAAGTGTCTAATCACCGCGCGCTCACCCTGATCCCTCCAGCAGCCGCCGGACCTGAGACCGACGGCTGCTGGAGTGGAGTTGCGAATCTCGCGATAACGGCCTCAGGAGCCGAACACGAGACTCGGAATGTTGATATCCGCATACGACTGGCCGGGGAAGTATGCATCGGCGATGTTCGGAGCGAGGGCCACAAGCGGGCCTGCCTCCACAACGGTCATATGGACACGCATGTCGTGACTGAGGCGCTCAATCTCATTGAGGGCCGAGTACCACGCATCCTCGGTTGTCGCCGCGGTCGCCGTTGCAGCCGCGGCGTCCAACGCCGGGTCGCACGCGATCGTCAGAGGCCCCTCGCAGGGAATGAGCGCGGCCATACTTCCTGACGGGAACGGTGAACCGGGGAGCACGAACAGAACGATGCTGTCGGACGGCAATTCTCGAGCGACCCACTCGCCTCGCACAGTCGAGTAATCCCGATGCAACAGGTTCGTGGTTATGCCAATGCTGTCCCACGACTGCTGAATAACCTGGCCGATCTCGGCGGTGTTCCAGCCCCGATAGTCCCAGACGTGGAACGTGAGATTGAGTGTCGAGGTGTCGACACCGGACTCTGCAAGGGCAGATTCCGCGGCGGCAAGATCGTAAGCATCGGCAGGCAGTTCCTCGATTCCGGGCACTGCAAGCGCGTTCAGATTGCCGTGAGTCTTTCCGAATCCCAGCAGAAGCGCTTCGAGAATTCCCTCGCGATCAATCGCCAGCGAAAGCGCCTCGCGAAAACTCGGATTGGCCAACGGGCTTCCCTCCGACACGGTTGGCGAAGCAGACCCGACAAACAACGTGTCTGCCATCTGGGCTTCCTTCACCACGAAGTCACCTTCAACCTGGGAGAGCGCGGATCGGTCGATCTCGATCACATCGAACTCTCCCGTGAGGAGCTGAGATACTCGAGATGTCAACTCCGGAACTATGCGAAGCGTCACCCTTTCAAACGCCGGAACGCCATAGGCGAAGTGATCCTCACCGCGGCTGTCGAAGACCATCTCCTGGCCGGTCTGCCGCGATGTGAGGACGTACGGGCCCGAACCAATTGGGTTCGCTCCGAACGCCTCCACGCCTACTTCCTCGATGTAGTTCTTCGGGACGATCAGAGATTCTGTTCCCGAGCTGATGATGCTCACGTTCTGAATGAACTGGAACGCCACAGGCCCGGTCAGGTTGACGACGACGGTGTATGGATCCGGGGTCTCCACAGAAGCGATCGACTCTGTGATGAATCCGGCGTTCGGCATGAGGGCCTCCGGGTTGTTCATCCGCTCCCACGTGAAGGCAACGTCGGCGCTCGTCACCTCGTCGCCGTTCGAGAAGGTGATGCCCTCGCGAAGCATGAATGTCACCTGAGTCCCGTCCTCGTTGACGATCCAGTCACGAGCGATCCCCGTCTCTTTCGACGACTCAGTGCCCTCACGATTCATCCCTATCAGCGGATCGAAGACAAGTCGCATGTATTCCTTGCCACCCGACGTAGACATGAGGGGATCAAGCGCCTCGTTACTTAAGCGCTCCTTCGCGATAACGATCTCGGTGTCGGCTGGCTCCTCAGGAGCCTCTTCGGCCGGCGGCGTCGAATCTGTCGAGGAGGTGGCGGCTGTGGTTGTGGGCGCCTCAGTCGAATCTGAGGTCTCATCCGTGTCGCCGGAGCCCGCGCAGGCCGATAGCACCAGCAAGATTACCGAAAGTAGGGCCGTCCACCAGATGGGTGGACCTGTCCGCAGCCGTGTCGTTGTTGATCGCATCGCAGTGAGCCCTCCCGCTCGACGTACAGGTATTCGTCTAGACCCCGCCCGAGGTCAGCGGGAGCCGCCACCATAGGTATCCACTCCTGATCCGTCAACAACCATGTTGAAGGCCAGGTATGGTCGTGACCACCTGTCGTTCCCCCAGAGACTCAATGCTGCGACCAACGGAGCCGGAGATGCTGTGCGTCTTGTGACTGCGACGAATTTGTTTGATGGTCATGACGCTTCGATCAACATCTTTCGGCGGATTTTGCAGGCGTCGGGGGCGGAGGTGATCCATTTGGGTCATAACCGTTCGGCGGGTGTGGTGGCGGCTGCGGCGGTGGAGGAGGATGTGCAGGCGGTTGCGATCACGTCCTATCAGGGTGGCCATATGGAGTACTTCCGCTATTTGCGGGAGTTGTTGGATGGGGCGGGTCGGTCCGACATCCAGATTTTCGGGGATGGTGGGGGGGACGATCCTGCCGGCGGAGGCCGAGTTGTTGGCGGGCGAGGGTGTGGCCCGGATCTTCTCGCCGGATGATGGCCGGTTGCTTGGTTTGCAGGGGATGATCGACGAGATGTTGCGGGCCGCCGATGTGGCTTCGGGGGAGTTGGCTGACGTGGATGTGGCGTCGTTGACGACCGGCTCGACGCCGGTGATCGCGTCGTTGTTGTCGGCGGCGGAGAATCATCCTGACAAGTATCCGGATGTGTTCGAAGCGGTGCGGGAGCGGGCGGCGGGACAGTCGGGTCGGGTGTTGGGGATCACGGGGACGGGTGGTTCGGGCAAGTCGTCGTTGACCGATGAGCTGGTGCGTCGCTTCTTGGCTGATTTCGAGGATGCGACGGTGGCAGTGTTGTCGGTGGATCCGACTCGGCGTCGCTCGGGTGGGGCGTTGTTGGGGGATCGGATCCGCGTGAATGCGCTGCCCCATCCGCGGGGGTACATGCGGTCGATGGCGACCCGGCAGGCCCATCGGGCGCTGTCCCAGGCGGTGTCGGATGGGATCGCGGTGCTGAAGGCGGCGGGGTTCGATCTCGTGGTGGTGGAGACGTCGGGGATCGGTCAGTCCGACACCGAGATCACCGACCACGTGGATGTGTCGGTGTATGCGATGACCCCGGAGTACGGGGCAGCGACTCAGCTCGAGAAGATCGACATGTTGGACTTTGCCGATCTGGTCGTGGTGAACAAGGCGGACAAGCCGGGTGCGGATGATGCGATGCGGGACGTGAAGAAGCAGTACCGGCGGAACCGCAAACTGTTCGACGCTGATGACGCGTCGTTGCCGGTGTATGCGACGGTGGCCTCGGAGTTCGGGGACCCTGGGACGAACCGGTTCTATCTGGCGACGATGGCCGCGCTCGGTTTCGACGCTGACCTGGAGTTGCCGACCGACGACCGCGATCGGCATGTTGTGGTGCCGGGATCCCGGGTGCGGTATCTGGCCGAAATCGCGGAGGCCGCCCGCCGAGAAGACGAGCGGATCGGCGCACAGTCCGTGGTGGCGGGCGAGATCCAAGCGCTACGGACTGCCGCCGAGCTGACTAGCACCGACTTCGATGATGCGTTGGCGGAACGTGACGAGTTCCTCGATGCCGAGACCCGGGAGGTTCTCGACGGCTGGGACGAGTTGATGGCCCGGTATCGGGGTGACGAGTTCTCCTATGAGGTTCGTGGCCGCGAGGTGCGGGTTCCGCTCACCTCCGAGTCGCTTTCGCACACCAAGATCCCCAAGGTCGCCACACCCAAGTTCACTTCGTGGGCGGACCGGGTTCGCTGGGCCCGACGGGAGAACCTTCCTGGCTCGTATCCGTACACCGCCGGGATCTATCCGCTGAAACGGACCGCCGAGGATCCGACCCGAATGTTCGCCGGTGAAGGCCCACCCGAACAGACCAACCGCAGGTTCCACTATCTGGCGGCCGGGATGCCGGCCAAGCGGCTGTCGACCGCCTTCGACTCGGTGACCCTGTATGGCGAGGACCCGGCGGAACGACCCGACATCTACGGCAAGGTGGGGAACTCGGGGGTGTCGATCGCCACCCTCGACGACGCCAAAAAACTGTACTCGGGATTCAACCTCTGTGATGCGGCAACCTCGGTGTCGATGACGATCAACGGTCCCGCCCCGATGATCCTTGCGTTCTTCTTGAACACCGCCATCGACCAGGAATGCGAAAAACACATCCGGGCGATCGGACTGCAGGACCGGGTGCGGGAAGTGTTGGGCGAGAACCCGCCGGTCTATCACGGTGACCTGCCCGAAGGCCATGACGGGCTCGGTCTGATGCTGTTGGGCACGACCGGTGACCGGGTCCTCGATCCCGAAACGTATGCCCGGATCAAAGACGAGACCCTGCGGGTGGTCCGTGGCACCGTCCAGGCCGACATTCTGAAAGAGGACCAGGCGCAGAACACCTGCATCTTCTCCACCGAGTTCGCCCTGCGGATGATGGGTGACATCCAGTCCTGGTTCATCGATCACCAGGTCCGGAACTTCTATTCGGTGTCGATCTCGGGCTATCACATGGCCGAGGCCGGTGCCAATCCCATCACCCAGCTGGCGTTCACCCTCGCCAACGGGTTCACCTTTGTCGAGTACTACCGGGCGCGGGGCATGGACATCGACGACTTCGCCCCCAACCTGTCGTTCTTCTTCTCCAACGGCATCGACGCCGAATACGCCGTGATCGGCCGGGTCGCCCGCCGCATCTGGGCCCGGGCGATGCGTAACCGGTACGGGGCGAACGAACGGTCCCAGATGCTCAAATATCACATCCAGACATCCGGCCGTTCACTGCATGCCCAGGAGATCGGGTTCAACGACATC
>Ga0326597_10009641_pt1 | contig 12918 bp, 13 predicted proteins | sample RVTome_12_FD_203789 | JGI IMG/M metagenome (GOLD analysis project Ga0326597, IMG submission 203789) | Soil microbial communities from uranium-contaminated site in the Upper Colorado River Basin, Wyoming, United States - RVT100D185 | ecosystem: Environmental > Terrestrial > Soil > Contaminated >... | reverse complement strand
CAGTGGCGCAAACATCGAGAGCAGTTATTGGCTCTGCGATCCTCCGTTCGTTCGGTCGATTTGGGGGGCGTGGTTCATGGCCTCGACCGACTGATCTGCTTACATCTAGCGAGCCGCGGGCTGAAGTGAGTCGTCCGCGTCGGCCCCCGGTCTTCCTGCCGAATCGTTCTCACGTCCCGCAGCGTTCGCACTTCAATCGACGCCCTGCGGCTGGCCGGCACACGACGTCAAGAATCCGTGGCTTGGACCAGGTTGCCAAGCCTGACGGTTCGCGTTACCGACTGCTCGATTGTCGATAGCTTGCGCTCGACCGGCGAGACATGTTGTTCGATTCTTTCTCAGTGCCGTTTGCTAGGGTCATCGGAATTCTCGGAACGTGTTCGCTCGCACGGGGGACACCCCCCCCCCGACTTACGCACAAGCAAGTACATCAGTCGCGCTCTTGTTGACATTTCAATCTTAAAAGCAATGCATGAAACGCTGGTCCAACCAAGCTGTGTGTGTATACTGAAGCTCGGAAAAGAGATGCCGGTTTACCGGACTTGAGCAGAGCAGGGGCAGCCCTTCTAGGCAATGTCATGAGTTCCAGTCTCTTCTTCAACGGTGCAGCGAACGATGGACCCTTCTCGTACGGGTGTGGCCACGAACGAATCGCTTCTCGATCAGTCATCGCTGATCGTTCCGGTGGCGACGTATCTCTCCGCATCTCTCGTGCGATGCCGGCTGAGGAATCGTTCTGCCCCCGCGGTGATTGGGGAATACATCGAGGGTGCCCTCCTGTTCGCCGACATATCGGGGTTCACAACGCTTTCGCAACAACTTGCCAGACACGGCAACGAAGGTGCCGAGGAACTCACCGTTCTTCTCAATGAGTACTTCCAAGTCATGGTCGACATTATCATCGACCACGGCGGCGACATTCTGCAATTCGGTGGAGACTCCCTACTGACGGTGTTCGGGCCGTCCGTGGTGGCACCGAACGCCGGCGAGGATTCCGTCGATCAGCGCTCGGTCGAGGCGCAGTCCACACCGGCCTCAAGCGTCTTCGCCGCGATTCGCTGCGGGCTGGAAATGCAGAGCGGCATGCAGAGGTTTCAGCGACTTCAAACGTCAGTCGGTACTTCTCGCCTGAGCATGAGCATGGCGGTTCATTGTGGAAGGTTCCTGTTGGCCAGCGCGGGGTCTTGGGCGGGCCGCCTACAGCAAGTCGTCATGGGAAGAACGCTTAACCGGCTGGCGGAGGTCGAGGCCATCGCCGAGTCTGGAGAACTGCTCTTGACTGCGGAAGCAGAGCGGATCTTGGAGAATCGCGTGCTGTTGAAACCCGCGCGGAAGGACTGCTTCCGGGCCATCGCTCTGACCGATTGCGCTGAACCCCTGCGGCCGGCCGATCGGCATCCGCGAGGCGCTCTTGAGGAACTCGCAGAGGTCGAAACGGCGGCAGCTCTTGAGATGCTGCAGCCTTATCTGATTCCAGCCGTGTATCGGAGAATTGTCGATGACCCTTCCGGGTATGGCAATGATGGCGAGCATCGATTTATCGCGACGATGTTCGTCCACTTTGACGATATGAGCGAAGTGATGGCGCATTTCTGGGAAGACTCGCCGATGGACGCCGCCCGCATTCTGGATGCGTATTTGGCGGCCATGACGCAAACCATCACGCGCCATGGCGGAGCCCTTGCGCGAGTCAGTGCCGAGCCGCGGGGAGACAAGTTGCTGGTCCTTTTTGGCGCGCCGGTCGCGGTCGAGAATCCCGAGCAGCGCGCCGTCCGTTGTGCCCTGGAAATGAACGAGCGTCTCAAGGAACTGAACGCCGGATCAAAGGTAACGCTCCGGCAGCGGATTGGAATTACCTCCGGCAGCGCCTTCTGCGGAAACGTAGGGTCAGCCTGCCGCCGCGAATACACAGTGATCGGTGACCAAGTCAATACGGCAGCCCGGTTGATGATAAAGGCCGAGCCCGCGGAAATCCTTGCCAGCGGCGACGTCTGGCAGAAAACGCACAAGTCCTTCCATTTTGGCAGCCGAACGCCGGTTAGGCTTAAGGGCAAGGAACACGCGTTGGATGTTTACCCGGTTTTGTCACCGCGGGAGCCCCGCCAACCGACACCGGCAAAACGCCGCACGCTGGTGGGCCGGACAGCCGAATGCGAACGCTTTCGCCAGACCGCGTCCACCATCTTGGACGGAAAGGGACAACTGCTCAGCATTCGCGGAGAGGCCGGAGTCGGAAAGTCCCGGCTCACTAGTGAGTTCGTGGCACACTGCCGGGACCTCGGTATGAGGGGTTTACGGGGGCACTGTCAGGCGTATGGGACTTCCGTCCCCTACCTCCCTTGGGCTGAGATCCTGCGCGATATTGCCGACATTCGCCGGCGAGACTCCGCGGACGTGTGTCGGCAAAAGCTGGAGACAAAGCTAACCGACGCCGACCCTGAACTCGCTGCTTGGTCTCCCTTGCTCGGAACCGTTGTCGGAACGCCCATACCCGACAACCTGCGGACGGCTTCCCTAACTCCACGACAGCGTAAAGAGAAGATGTTCGCCGTCTGCGTCGAGTTGCTGCGCGCGTGGGCTCGTGAAGGCCCGGCGTTCCTTGTGCTGGAGGACGTCCACTGGATCGATCCTCTCTCCCGAGATCTGCTCGTTTACCTATCGTCCCGCCTGCTTGATTATCCGGTCCTGATGCTGGTCACTCAGCGGTCGGAGTTCGAGCCGCCGGAATGGAGCGTCGACACACCGGTTTCCAGTATCGAACTCAGCACACTATCGAGCGAGTCGGCGGTCGAGATGCTCGAAATGCTGCTGGGGACGAAGGCTGTCTCCGAAGACCTTGTGCGATTGGTCCTCGAGAAGACCCAGGGCAACCCGTTTTATGTGGAGGAGATGGTTCTCGCTCTTCGGGAGGCGAAGAATCTGGTGTGGGATCAGACGACCGAGAGCTACGAGTTGATCCGAGATGCGAAGGCGGTGGATTTGCCGGGGACCATCCAGGGTGTCATCCTGTCGCGGTTGGATCGTCTCCCGGAAGAGCAAAGAAGGATGCTGCAGGTTGCCTCTGTCTTCGGAAGGAACTTTCCACGGGATGTGTTGCGCACTGTACTTCCATTCCAGCTGACCCCGGAGACGATGGAATCGAAACTGCAAGAAGTGGCCAGGCTGGAACTGATCGGCTCGGCTCATCCACAGTCCAGTCCTTCGTATGCCTTCCGACATGCGTTGGTCCAGGAAGTTGCCTACGAGAGTCTTTCTTATGCTCGCCGCAGAGAGATCCATCGAGCCATCGGCGAAGCGCTAGAACGCGAATACAAAGATGAGGCCAATGAGCAGTCCGACGTGCTGGCGCGGCACTTCGATCTGGGGCGAGCATCGGAAAAGGCTGCGAAATACTTGGTGATCGCCGGTGACAAAGCCAAACGAGTGTATGCCAACACGGAGGCTGCCGACTACTATGAGCGAGCGCTGGATCACTTACGCGCGCTGGGGAAGGAGGTCTCTCCCCACCTGATCGCCCGAGTTTTGGAAGAACTCGCAGACGTTCGTTCACTAACGGGCGACTATGCGGCGGCGGTGAACTGCTATCGAGAAGCTTCGGAGCTGGTCGAAGGATCGGTGGAGTGCGCCCGTTTGGAAGGCAAGCTTGGCGGGGTCTGCTACCGGCAAGGGCAACCTCACGCGGGAATCAAACACTTGGAGTTGGGATTGGGACATCTGGGGATCCGCGCGCCGCGCACACGCTGGCAGGTCCGAGTTTCTTTACCACGCCAGATCCTGATTCAGGCAGCTCACACCATGTGGCCCGCGATGTTCATTCGGCAACGATCCAAGAACCGCGAGGCGACTCGAGCGGCCATTGAGATTTACGAATCGTTGGTCCGGATCAGCTTCGAATTCGATGTCGAAAAGTGCCTCGACGCCCACCTTCGTCAACTCAACCTGTGCGAGACCATTCCCAGATCTCCCGAGATGGCGCAAACCTACAGTAGCCACGGAGTGGTTTGCGGGATCATACCGAGTTTCGCCAGGGCGATTCGCTATCAACGCAGGGGACTGGCCATCAGGGAGGCAGAAGGTAGTCGCTGGGGAGTAGCCCAGTCGTTGAACTTCATGGGCGTCAACTACTACTGTATGGGCCGCTGGGAGCAGTCCCTCTCGTGCCTGGAAAAAAGCGTTCGCATCTTCGACGAGGTCGGAGACTGCTGGGAGTCCGAGGTGACCTACGTCTTTCTTTCCCTCGGTTGCATGCGCAAGGGAGACCTGGAATTGGCCGTCCAGCACGCTCGAACCGGCCTGGATCAGAGCCGCCGGGCTAAGGATTCCCAGGGGATGGGCTGGGCCTTCCGAGCACTTGCTGAAGCGACGAGTCGGCAGGGCAAGTTGGCGGAGGCTCTGGAGTACGGCCGGCAAGCCCTGGAGTCCTCGGAAGAAGCCCGAGATCGGATGTGGGTGGCCGTCGTGCGAAGGGCGCTGGGCGAGATTCACCTGAGAATGGGAAACCGGCAGCAAGCCATCCAGGAAATGGAGAGAAGCCTCGAGCAAATCCGCAAATATGGATTGAGGCATGAGTTCGTCATGGGCGCTTATCCCGGTTTGGCCGAGGCGTACTTGTCGGTTCTTGATGACGATCAGGACCGCACCGCGAGGCGGGCGGCTCTCCGACGAATCAGGAAGCTGTGCCGTCAAGCCGTCAGCAAGGGCAAGAAGTTCCCGAATTGGCTCGGATACGCCTATCGCGTCTCGGCCCTCTGCGAGCGGGCTGCGGGACGTCCTCAGGCAGCGAGGCGCTTTTTCGAACGCAGTCTCGATAGTTCACGTTCCCTGGGAGCACGGTATGAACTAGGCGTGACTCATTTTGAGATGGGTAAGTTTCTGCTCGAGTCCGGAGATCCCGACGCGAGTGACTGCCTGAATGAGGCTATCCGACTCTTTAAGGAGTGTGGGGCCGAGCTGGACAGGGAGGGGGCCGAGACCACCATGCTTCTTCGCAGCCGGATTGGCGGCCGTCACCAAGCGGCTCCCGGCGCGAACTTGTTGGCGAGGCGTATCACGGAAGAAGGACAATCCACCTAAGCGTTTCTATCCTTGAACGACAAAGACCGCGCGATGCCTACTCCACTTCCCGCCACTGCGGCGATCCCCGGCTATGACCTGCTTAACTTCTTTCATGAGGAGCGACACGTCCACGTTCTCGCGTTGGCCGAGGCGCGGACTCTCAAGGCGGAGGAGGTATTGATCGCCCAAGGCGAAGCCCAGCCGGGTTTGTTCATCGTGACGCGGGGTTTGTTGGACGTTCGAGTCGGGTCGCAAAAGCCGATTTCGGTAGGCAAGCGAGGTGTAGGGGAACTCCTGGGAGAGGTGTCCTTCCTTACCGGAGAAGGTGCCAACGCCACGGTCGTGGCGCAGGAGGCATCGGAAGTGCTGGCTCTGGCGGCAGAACCACTCCGGCAAGAGCTACAGCAAAACCCGCGGTTCGCTTCGGGCGTTTATCAGCTGCTCGGGCGCGTCGTGGCTCGCAAGCTCACCGAGCTATCTCGGCGAGCGGTACCTTACACTGTGGCGATTACCCATTCCCAAGAGTTGGATGGCAAGCTTCGCAGCACGGTTCACCAGTTCAAGGCAGAACTGTTCGAGATCGAGACGGCCTTAGGCAAACAGAAAGGAGAAGTCTCCGAAGAATCGCGGAGCGAGACGCGCGCGATTCTCGATCGCGTAATGGAGTTTCTCGGTACGCTATTCGGCCCCGATTCGGATGTGCCGGAGGCGCTCCAGCAGGATGTCGGCCACTTTATCCGCCTGGAGCTTCTGCCTTACATACTCATGTCGCGAATCTGCGAGCAAAGCTACACCAAGCCTCGGGGTTATGCGGGAGACTTCAAGGCCATCGACATCCTATACAACAATAAGCCGGCTGGCGCGGGACGTCTGGGGCCGCTGCTGGACGATTATTTCCTCAATATCGCCGTCGCTCAGGCGGTTCGCAACCGCCGCGGGCTGCTGCTGGAGGTGTTCCAGGAACTACTCGACGAAACATCCCAAAAGCAACTTCAAATCACCAGCTTGGCCTGCGGTCCCGCCCGGGAGGTCTTCGATTTCTTCGAGCGCCTCGATGATCCGTCGCGCGTGCTCTTTCACTGTCTGGATTTGGACTTCCAAGCCCTCTCCTCAGTCAGCCGCGTAGCCGAGGAGCGAGGCATTGAACGGCACATCAAGCTGATGCACGAGAATCTAATTCTGCTGGCCATGGGGCGACACGAGACGTCACTCCCCCCACAGGATCTGATGTACTCGATCGGTCTAATCGACTACTTCCCGGACAACCTTGTGATCAAGCTGTTGAACTGGATCCGCCCGTTGCTTCGCCCGGGAGGCAAAGTTGTCGTAGGGAACTTCGATCCCCGCAACCCCGACCGAGCATTCTTGGATCACTTGTTAGAGTGGCCGCTCATCTACCGCAATCCCGATGACATGCGTCGCCTCTTCGCCAGCTCGGACTTCGGGGATCGGCCAGTGGACATTCGTTACGAGGATCGCGGCATCAACTTGTTCGCCACTTGCCGCACGTAGCCGGAATGCGGCGCGGTGGAAATCCGCCGCGAAGAACTGCGCGGGGCCATCGGCGTTTTCGTCGAACAGCGAGCGAATGACCATTGCGCATGCCCCGATCTCAAGGGTTTGTGTTAGCCTTCACTTCCAACTCGGCGGCGAACATCCCTCGCGGGTCGCCACGCTCAGCGAGAGTCGTGGCGAGCGACTCGACGGTCCGCGAAGCAAGGCCAGCAGCGCGGCAACATAGAAATATTCCGCGTCCCATAGCATCTTGGCTCGCGTGCGGAAGCGGGGCTGCGGCTTGGCATCTCCTTCGATATCCACAAAGTCATCCGTCTACGGCGCGGCCTGCCAAACGTCGTCGTCGAGCTTCCCATCCACGTTGACTGCTGTGTCGGCGCGGTAGCAGGCGTATCCCTTGGGTTGGATCAACTGCATTCGCGCCCAGTCGTCCGCCGAATCGGCATACGCCATCCCTGCCGTCAGCGGATACACAAGTAAACCGAACACGACTAAGACGTTGTTGAGATGATTCATTACTAGACCTGTACGGTGGTTTCGCGACATGCCATTCCCTGGGGCATCTGAATCGGGTTTCTTCGCTGGCGGTGTTTCGTCGCCTGCGAAGGAGGCCGGGTGCGATACGAAATTACTTGCGGCTCGCGTAGGTTTTTCCCAACCGAGTTGAGATCTCACTCTTCAGTGCAGCGGGATCAATTTCTTCCTTCCATCGATGCACAATTTCTCCGCCTGGAGCAATCAAGAGCGTATAGGGAACCGGACCCTGCCATTTCGAGTCCAATGCTTCGGCCAACTCGTCTCGGTCATCCGAATCGAAGATGTAGTTGGTGCAAGGCACATGATTCTTTTGTAGGATCTTGAGCGCGGCGTCTCGCCGATCGGGCGGATCCGTGGTGAGCGTGACCATCTCAAAATGTCTGCCGCGATACATCCGATTGGCCGTCACGAACTCGGGCAGTTCGGTGATGCAGGGAGCGCACGTAGTCGACCATAGATTGATCAGCCGATAGTTCTCCGTCTCGTTCGCCGCGAGTTGACGTAATCCACTCGCATCGATCTGGGTTAGCTCGACCGGTTCCGCGTTCCATTTCGCGATCGAACTCACGGCCATGTCACGCTTGTCAGCCCATTTGGTGGAGCAACCGAAGACGCGCGTCTTGGGGACGGCAACCGCGCGCCCCGCCAGCAGATCGTCGATCGCGTTTCGAGCGTCGTGTGATTTCGGCGGTTTGATGTCCGCGTCGTCGATGCGACCGTTGTAGCGAAGCCGACGCTGCTGATCGAAGATGAATACGTGTGGTGTCGCGAGCACACCGAATGCCGTCGAGACTCGTTGCGTGTCGCCGTCGTACAAATACGGAAACTCGAAGCCGCGGCGTTTGGCATGCCGCTTCATGTCCTCGAATGAATCGCCGATGTCCGAGTAACCAAGTTCATCCAGTCGTACGGCCAGCGGATCGTTGGGCGAAATCGCTACTAGCGATACGCCTCGATCGCGGTAGTCCGCATGCAGTTCAATGATTCGCTGTTCGTAGGCCTGAGCCGTGGGACAATGGTTGCAGGTAAAGATCGCGACCAGCACCTTGGCATCCGCAAAATCGTCCAATCGGTACGTTTTGCCGTCGACGCCCGGCAGATCCAGCTCAGGCGCCGGCGCATTGATCTCCAGCGTGCTGACTTCCTTCGCAACAAGCGACGGAACGGCAAGAATCAGAATGCCTGAGACGAACAAACACAAGAATCGGTTGTAGCAACGCATTGTCGGCTCCGCGAAGACAGGGACCGGGGGATGACCACACCTCGCCTAGTGATCTAGGAAGGCGAACGAACCGCAGTGGAACATGTTACCACAAAGAGTGAAAGCGATCTTCCTACGGCGGCTGTGGGTAGTGGCCTAATAGTGTGGGCCCAGATTAGCCGGCACGCGCTAGCGACCGGTTTCTCATCGCCGTCGTTGCCCTCGATCAGAACGTCGATCGCGGGGCGAGGATCGGACAGGGGCGACTCGTTGCGATCCGCTCGGACGACAGGTCTCACATCGAGGACGATGCCGATCGTATCGGCGCCCGCGCCGCCACGTGCCACCAAGCTGAAGTCGCCATCCACAGTCGCCTGGACGTTCGCCAAGATCAGATCTCGGCCCGCTTCTCCGTCGACCTGGATGGCGAAGCTCGCGCCCGCCGCAACATAAATGTCACTGGCCGTCGCCAGGTAAGAGTCAACTCCCGCGCCGAGTCGCGTGTCGAATTTGGCGATGCCGTGATTCTCAAAGCCGTTCAACGACTGCGAGACCGCAGACGCACTTGTTGTCCTTCGATCACTGCAGGTATCGTTGCTGTGGCTTCGTCAAGTACAGTCAGCGACAATTCAACGCTGCGATTGAAACCTTGGGCAGTCGCTTCGAGCGAGTGGTTCGGCACATCGGCTGCCGTACCTTGCCAATCAAAATCAAAGTGGCTCTTGTCGCCTCCGGTCCGTTCCGGCGATAAGCCGCGGAAATCGAAAGCCGCGACAGGCGCGGCAAATGCAAAGTCCAGCGCAGAACCGCCCGTGACTTCCACGCTGAGATCCTGACCAGACAATACTCGTTCGTCGAAGTTACAACCCGCGAGGATGACATGAGACGCAATGAATCATCTGCAACACAGCGTTGGCCATCAGTATTAGCAAACGGCAAACACCGGCGGCTCGCGCCTTGCCGCTCACACGAACGCCGTACCACCCGCTTCTCCGAGCGACATCTCCGAACGTTCAACAGCCCGATGATCGCTTCATGCTGATTGGCACGCCCTGCGACGCGAGGCGAAGGTGAAGAGGTGGAGCAAGCAGCGGAAAGAGAGATTGGCACGCCATCGCAAGTGACGTCTAGTTTCTCGCCATTGTGTCACAGACCTCGTTCAAAATACGCAACACGTCCTCGTCGGAAAACGGCTTCTTCAGAACTTCATCGGCGTGCACGAAATGTGCAAATCGATCCGTGTCGCACTCGGAACGTCCTGTAATCAGGATAATTCTCGGGCCATCAAGTCGCATTTTGAGCTTCGAGCAAACGAGCCAGCCGTCTTGTTCTGGAATATTGAGGTCCAAAAACACGACGTCGAGAGTCTTGACTGCCGCTTGCTCCAGTGCTTGTTCGCCATCTACTGCGGAGCAGACGTCGCAGCCAGCTTCTTCTAGAACGTGAGTCATGTACTCGATGACATCGGGATCATCGTCGACAACGAGGGTGGATAATCTCTTTTCGGGAAACATATTATGAGCCTCTTCTTATCTCTACGAGCTTGCAGAGCAATTGAGCTTGCCGACTCTCTAGAATTCGGCGGAAATGTTGCTGAACCTTGGGGAGAGATCGGCTAGTAACGAGGGAGGGTGGGGTTCTAGGGCGTGATGCGACCTGCTGGAGCGCATTTGCCGATTATACTCGGGCGGCAAACGCAAGAAGCCCAACAACGACTCCAACACTTCCGTGCCGCCGACCAAACATTCGCCCGGCCCTGCCGCCGCGCTCGACTCGCGCACGAAGGTCCCTAGTTCCGTCGCCAGCGCCTCGTCGTACAACTCCGGCGGAAGCTCCGATAGATGTGCGCGCAGCCCTGACTCGCTATCGACCGACAGGCCACGCGTTCGGACAGGTCATGTTTAGGTATCAGCACATTGGCGACCTCAACTGCCGGGGGTTCGGGTAGTTTCACTTGAATGCCGGAACCACTACCATCGCGTTTGTGGGATTGCGGATGGATTGGGCGTCTCGGGGACCCGCTGAATTGGCAGCACGACGTATCATCGACCGAATCAAAGGATCACATGGCGGCACACCAGAAACTCACGCTCCTACGGCTGGAACGCAAGCTGTTCGAGGCGTGCGACATCCTGCGGGGCAACATGGATGCCTCGGAGTACAAGGAATACATTTTCGGCATGTTGTTCCTCAAGCGGCTGAGCGATCAGTTCGCCGCCGACCGGGCAAAGCTCGCCGCCGAATACCAGAGCAAGGGCCTCAAGCCAGCTTCGACAACTACGCTGGGCTGCGTGATTTGCTGTTCAACTCCCGTGAGCCGACGGCGCTAGCCGCGGGTTCTTCGAATCGCGACCGCAACATGCACACACCCGAGGCTAGCGCCTACGGCTCACGCGCATACGCAGAGTTCACGCAAGCTATCGCTGCGAAAGACAACATCAAGACGCTCGTCGAATCGGCACCGGGCCTCCAGGCCAAACATGCCGAGTTCCACAAGTCGCTCGACGTGTGGTGGACCGGCAACGGCAAACGCTTGCAAAAACTCCCCGAGACGCAAAACGTCTTCGAGTTTCGTCGGCAGTACATCGACGGGTTATCGAAGGCGTTGGTTCCCCATCAGTTGCTCGACGTGTATCAGGCTCGTGGTGCGGTGGCGGCGTACATCAAGTCGCTGGAAAGCGATCTCAAATCGATTGCGGCCAGTGGTTGGGGGCCGGAACTGATTCCCGACGATGAAATCCTCCAGTCACAATTCCCCGAAGTGCTGGAGCAGATTGAGAAAGAGACGGCCCGCATCGCTGAACTCGAAGGGTTGTTCGCCGCCGTCAGTGGTGGCGGTGAAGAAGAAGGTGAAGTCGAGGTCGATGCCGAGAACGGCGTGCTGCCCAAGTCGTTGGTCAAATCGCTCAAAGAAGAAAAGAAGAACCTGAGCAGCGAGATCAAAGAGGCCAAGAAGCGGGCGAAGAATGAAGCACGTAGCGGCGTGCCTGCCGAGGTCGCCGCCTGGGAGAAACGGATCGAAGAGATCGACGCGCAACTCGCCCGGCATGTCGCTTTGGAATCTGAAATGAAGAATCTCAAATCTCAGATTCGAGAGGTGGAGAAGCAGAAGGAGACCCTGATCGCTTCGGCTCGTGCCAAGATCACCGAGGCCGAGGCGAAGAAGCTGATCCTGGCTCGATTCAAGCGGCTGCTGACCGAGCAATTCGACAGCTACCTGCGGCAGTACCAGCGGGCATTCATCGCCGCCGTCGAGAACCTGTGGTCCAAGTACGCCGTGACCACGAAGCAGATTCTTGCCGAGCGAGATCGCGAAGCTGTCCAGCTCGACGCGTTCTTGACTGAGCTAGGATATAATCGATGAGCGAAGGTTTCTAAATGCCAGGAGTATGCAAGATGACTTTGTCGCAACGCATTACGATTGATCCCGAGCTTTGCCATGGAAAGCCGTGCGTGCGAGGTTTGCGTTATCCTGTCACGATGATTCTGGATTTGCTGGGTTCTGGCATGTCATCCGAGGAGATCCTGGCCGACTATCCCGATCTGGAAGCGGAAGACATTCAGGCCTGTTTGCAATTCGCCGCGCGACTCAGTGACGTGAAATCGCTGGCGAGGGCCACGGCGTGAAGTTACTCGTGGCTGCACAGCTCCCGCGCCGTCTGGCAACTCATCTGCAAAGCCTCGGTCACGATGCTCTTCACACGCTCGATCTGCCCAATGGCAACCGTACGACGGACACGGAACTCAACCAACTTTCTTTGGCAGATCAACCCATCCTGATTACCAAGGATGCCGATTTCGTGAATTCTTTTCTATTGCAGGGCCAGCCCTTCAAACTGCTGCTGGTAGCGACCGGCAATATAAGTAACGGTGAGTTAATGTCGCTGTTTGATCAACACCTTCCAGCCCTCGCAAGCGTGTTCGTTCAGGCGGCTTTTGTGGAATTGAATCATGAAGGTTTGGTGCTTCATGCTTAAGACGATTGCCGTCGAGAATCTGTGGTCCAAGTACGCTGTCACTACGAAGCAGATTCTCGCCGAGCGGGATCTGGAAGCGGCCCAACTCAACGCCTTTTTGAAGGAGTTGGGGTGTGAATAACGTGCTTCCAACGATTCCCGATGGATGGCGAAAATCCTACATCGAAGACCTTGCGTTCCTTGATCGGGAAAAACTGAATGAGGGAACGAACGGAACTTTCTCGTTCTACTACATCGACATTAGTGCCGTTTCTGAAGGCAACCTGCAACTTCCGGCGACAAAGATTTCGTTTCGTGGTTCCCCAAGCCGAGCGAGGAAAGTTGTTCGCCGTGGTGACGTGCTGATGGCGTCAGTCCGCCCGAACCTCAAAGCCTTCGCCTACTTCGACCAAACGAATGATGACTGCATCGCATCTACCGGCTTCGCCGTTTTGACTGCGAAGCCGGATGTCGATCCCCGCTTCATTCTTGCCTCGATCCTATCGGATTCTGTTACTGCACAAATTGAGAGTCATGTTGTTGGCTCGAACTACCCAGCCATCAACTCGAAAGACATTCGTCGTCTGGAAATCCTTGCTCCCCCGCCACCCCAGCAACGATTTCCAGACGACGAATGTCTTTCGAGTTGATGGC
>Ga0326597_10009640_pt1 | contig 12918 bp, 10 predicted proteins | sample RVTome_12_FD_203789 | JGI IMG/M metagenome (GOLD analysis project Ga0326597, IMG submission 203789) | Soil microbial communities from uranium-contaminated site in the Upper Colorado River Basin, Wyoming, United States - RVT100D185 | ecosystem: Environmental > Terrestrial > Soil > Contaminated >... | reverse complement strand
CCGGTGCCCAGCTCCTGTTCCGCTTTGTCGCCGCCGCCTACGAGCGGCGCAGCCTGGGGCTCGCATCGCACTGGCCGTTCGAAAGCTGGGGCCGCTTCCTGCCCGAGCACACGACCGCGGTCGCCCTGCTCGACCGCCTGCTCCACCACAGCGTGACGGTCGTCACGTCCGGCGACTCCTACCGGATGAAGGAAGCGCGGATGAGAGGAGGTGGGCCACCGGCGACGCTGTGAGCCGTCCTCCGGGGTGGGGACTTCTCATGGCCACAAGTGGAGACTTCGACATGGCCATTGACAGAGGCCGCCCTGCTCCATGGCTCGAGGAGCCCGACCGTCTCAGTGAGCTCGGCCGCCTGGGCGCGAGGCTCGTCCTCCAGCGGGCGGTCGAGGACGAGCTCGAGGCGTTCTTGGGCCGAGTCCGCTACGAGCGAACGGAGACGGCGGCCGGATCTCGGAACGGCCACCGCCCCCGCCGGATCCAGACCGCCGAGGGCGAGATCGCGATCGCCATGCCCCAGGTGCGCGACACGCTCACCCGCTTCGTCAGCTCGGTCATCCCCGACACCCGGGCGATCGTCCGGACCCGACCGCTCGAGGCCCTCGTCATCGGCGCCTACGTCCGGGGCCTGTCCGATCGCGACATCGAGAGTCTCGCCCGGGAGGCAGGTCTGGGCCACATCAGCCGGACCGCGGTCAGCACGATCTGCCGCGAGCTCCGGGATCGGTACCGGGCCTTCCGGGCCCGCAGCCTCGCCGAGGTCCGCCTGCTCAGTCTCGTGCTCGACGCGATCTACCTGCCGGTCCGGCCCGATGGCCCCAGGGAGGGCGTCCTCGTCGCCTGGGGCTTCACCGTCGACGGCGAGCGGGTCCTGCTCGACGTCTGCCTCGGCCAGCGCGAGCGGGTCGAGGACTGGCTCGATCTCGGCCAGGGCCTCATCCGGCGCGGCCTGCGGAGCCCGCTCCTCGTCGTCAGCGACGGAGCTCCGGGCCTGATCCGGGCGATCGACGAGCTATGGCCCGACGCCGACCGCCAGCGCTGCGCGGTCCACCGACTCCGGAACGTCCTGGCCAAGCTGCCGAAGCGGCCGGGGCTCCACGACCGGGTCCGGGCCGCCTACTGGGCGGCGCTCCACGGGGCGGCGACGCGAGCGCAGGCCGAGGCCGGGCTGCGGGTCCTCGTCGGCGAGCTCGGCCGGGAGTACGCCTCGGCCGCCGCCTGTCTCGCCGATGACGTGGTGGCGCTCACCGTCCACCTCGCCTACCCGCTCCGGCTGCGGAGGAGGCTCCGTTCGACGAACCTGCTGGAGCGGTCGCTGGAGGAAGTCCGGAAACGGACGAAGGTCATCGGTCGCTTCCTGGGCGAGACCTCCTGTCTGACCCTCGCCTGGGCGGTCATGGACCTCGTCATCGCCGGCGGCCGCGGCCTCGGCTTGACCCTCCCCGAGCGCCACCCGATCGCCGCCATCGTCGCGGCCCGCTCGACCCCGCAGACGGAGGAGCGGATCGCCTAACCTACCCGTGCCGAGGAGTCTCTGCCGTCAGAGCTTTTCCAGCAGATTCGGGACGCGACCGGTCTGTATCGGGAGCGCAGACCCGAGACTGACATAACCAAGGCGCTTGGGCGGTCACCTGGCTCTGCCCAATGCCTTGACCTGGATCGGAAGCCGGATATCGGCCGGTGCTCGATACGCGCATATGACACCCAGTCAGCGCGGGGGTGCGGGGCCCAAGGAAATAGATGGTGCATCAAATCGAAATCCGAAGGCGGTCAGGATCTCTGCGTCTGACCGGTCAGGGGCTACATCACCTCTCGGAGCGAGGCTACCTTGGGCGGGGATTCGATATCGACAATGTCGGGAAGCTACGGGTGCGCAACTCCGCTCCGTCTCCATGGCCACCCGCTCCGCCCCCACGCGAGCGGTGGACACGTGGCGAACGTCGCCCAGGCCGCGGTCAGCTCGAAGCTGCTTCGTCGACCCCGCCACATCGCTCGACGATCCATGGACGCGACGTCGCTGCCTTCCAAGCCTGGTGCTTCAGCAAGCCCTTGCGACACTCCTCTAGGAACTGCCGTTCGTGCTCGGACAGGCCCGTCACGTATGGGTAGCCGTAGATCGAGAAGTCCGCTTTCATCTGGGTTCTGAGCAACGACAACTGCCTGATCGACATGCAACCTTGCCGGTCCTCGCTCGACATGTCAGCGGGCAACAGCGCAAGAATCCCTTTCGGCTTGAGCTCGTTCTCGCGAGCGACAAGGTTGTCCTTGGTTCGAAGGAAGACCGTCCGCGTCGGCTCATCGAGCAGCATGCCGTTCCCGTCTTTGTAGTACCAGTCGATCATCAGCTGATGGATCTCGGCCCGCTCCTTCCTCGTTAGGACACCGCGCCTGCCTGCCGTCTGCAGCCGTGACGGCGCGGCGAGCCCGGTGATCTGCCACAGGCTGCCGTAGGCCGTTCGTCGGGCGTCCGCGAGCCGAGCCCGCACCTGGTGCTTGTAGCTCATCGCCGCGTACGCACCGATGCCTGCGATGCCGACCCCGGCTGCGGCGCCTACGATGCTGGCGAAATCGGAAATGTCGCTCACACGGACCTCCTTCCCCCGCCTCGTCGTGTTATGCGCGTGCGCAGCTCGGCGAACTCAGTCATCGCGGCTCTCGAGCCACCACGGGAAGCGCCGGATCTTCGGGCCGGCGGGAGCCGTTAGGCAGGGACTTCGCGACGTCGGAGGCGGTCTGCGCTCCTGGGCCGGGCGTCGCGCTCGATTCCGTCGTTGGCGCGAGCCTGAACTCATCGAGCTCGACGGCGGAGCCTTCATCGAAGCCGAAATAGGCGAATCGCACGGCCAGGGCCCACATCACCCGCTCCTCCTCGATGGTCGCCGGCAAGCGCAGACCAAAGGCCGCCGCGAGCGGAACGCGCCCGACGTTGACGAGCGCCCGAACCGTGGACGCCCAGTAGCTCGTGCTGCCGACGGCAGACCGATACCAGACCGGAGCAAGCGCCAAGCAGACAGCGCCGAGCAGGAGGATCCAGAGGTCCGGGCCAGACCGGACGAGGAACGCGGTTACGCACGTCAACGCACCAAGGATCGCGCTCAGGTATGTGGCGGCGACGAAGAAGTCGACGGATGACCGCGCGACCTCCGACTCCTTCCGCAGGCTGTCCGGGACGACCGCATAGAGCTCGCTCCAGAACATCTGCGAATCCAGCCAGTACCGATCGACGGCGTACGTCTCGAACGATCGGAGGGCGTTCCCGAGCCGCGTCGGAGCCGTCTGCGCGTCGTTCATCGGAAGCCGTTGCAACCGCTCCTGGAGCAGCGAGAGCCGCACGCCCTCCGCCGCAACGGTCTGCGCTTCGATCGCCTTGCGCCGTCGACGCTCACTGTCGATCATCCGGACCTGAATCGCGTTGGGCAATGAGTAGCCCTCGAGGAGCCGGTACATCGGCGTCGACAGCGCGTTCATCACGAGGCCGACACCGGAGGCGGCGATGCCCAGGGCCAGAGCCTGCTCCGCGGGAGCGAGCGTCGAGATTCTGAGGATCGAGTCGAACCCGAGACGATTCAGGTCGACGGCATGGAAGACGGCCAGGGCGATCGCACTCGGAAATGCCCACGCAAAGATGAAGCTCCCGCCGGCGCCGGCGAGCCCCTTCAGGATGTCGGCCATGCGTCGTCAGCGCGGCGGTGGTCGCGGAGTGGTGGTCACTGCCCTCTCGGCCGAGGTCGTGGTGGGATCGTGATCGGGCCGGGCGGCTGCCCGTATGCGACGGCCGGACCGGCGTCGCCGAGCTGGGTGTTGTCCCTCAATACGGTCGGTCCCCGGACGACATCCAGATCATCGCCGAAATCGTCCCCCATCTCGTCGCTCCCGCCGAGGGAGCCGACCTTATCACCCAACGCGCCCACCCGACCGAACGTGGTGCCGACCTGACCGAGCGAGGCGTCGTCGAACTCATCCATGAGGAGGTCGATCTGCTTCTTGAACTGGCGGTCCGACTTCAAGTGGGCGATCACCGCAGCACGGAGCTCTTTCTGACGTCGCTTGCCGCCAACGTCTCGAACGAAGACCGCACCCTCGGGACTCGCCTTCAGACGCTTCATGACCGCCTTGAATACCTGACCCGCCGCGTCGGCCGCGTCGGACCCCCACCTCCGCTTCACGGACTTGCCCTGATCGATCGCGAACGATCCGACCAGAGCGGCAACCTCGTTGAATCTCGTGCCGATCGCCCGAACCTCCGCTGCTCGGAGCGAGATTACTCGCTGGCTATTCGCATGCCGTCGCGCGGCCTCGTCGGCGAGACCACCCCGCGGTCAGCTTGTGCAGTTGCCCTTCGATTCCTTCGACCGACACTCGTTGCAGAGTTCGCCGTTCGACGGCCGACCCGAGGTCGTCGTCTCTTCGAAGTTGGCCTTGGGGTCGTTGGAACAGTTGCGGCAGAAGTGCCACTCATCGTTGCCCTTGCGCCTGCGATACGTCGCCATCGTCGCCTCCAATGATGTTCGCGCCTTGTCGTCAATTGGAGAATGACCATGGAACGTCTCGGCAGCGTCTCGGGACTGTCACCGTCACCCGACGGGCGATCACGTCGGCGTCAGGCCCCGAGACTCGTCGTCCGGATCACCCACTCCCAGCTCTCGGGCTTGGCGGTCGGGTCCGCCCAGTCGGGACGATCGATCTCCGCGGACCCGAAGATCGGGGGCGGCTTCGACGCGGTCATCACCTGGAAGTTGTCCCAGGCGGTGACGAGCCTCGGCGGCCCCTGCCGCCGGTTCGGCGGGGCGGTCAGGAGGGCCGCGACGTCGAGGGCGAGGCGCTTGAAGGCCGAGTAGGTCACGTACATTCCGCGCTGCTGCGGCTCGTCGTCGTCGGTCCGGCGCCAGCCCAGAGCCCTGCCGTCGCGGACGGCATAGCGCAGCTGCTTGTAGCCCTGCCGGAAGCACCACAGTCGAGCCACGTCGACCTCGGTCAGCGGGCGCTCGAGGCTGAATCGCATCAGGAACGACTCGAGGGCCCCTTCGGCGTCGGTGACACGGCTGAGAAGGGAGATCCACTGATCGTTCGTCGGCGTCCGCTGGCCACCGCCCGTGTCCGACTTGAACGCCGCCCACCCCTTCCACGCCGCAAAGAATCCGCCGTAGGCCTGGTAGAAGTCGCCCGCGGCAGCCGCGTCCTGCGCTGCCCGTGAGCGGGTCTCCTCGAGCGGCCCGGTGATCCACTTGGCGACCACGAGGGCGACGAGGCCCGCGACGATGGCAACCGCGACGCCGGCCAGCAGGTCGGACCAGAACATGTCGAAGTTCATGGCCGCGGAATCCTAGGGCGACCGCGTCACGGCGCCGTCACTGGGAGCGAGTCACGGCTTGAGCACTTTCCGCAGCGCTTTGGCCAGGTCCGTGATCCGGTCAATCGAACGGATGATGTCGTCGAACATCTTCTCCAACACGAACTTCTGGTCCACCGTGAGAGTGCCCTGCCATTTCGTGAGGTCCGCGATCACCGTGGCCTGGGTGAGCAGACTCGGCGTGGCCGGGGAAGGCGTCGGAGCGCTAGTTGGAGGTGCCGTTCCTGCGTCGGCTGAGCCAGCGCTTTGCGGCGTGCCGGCGTCGGCGAAGCGGAAGTTGTTGCTGAGCTTCTCCCATGCCATCCCCGCCTCGGGCGAGACAGACCAGCTTGCGTCGGCATTCTTGACGGCGCCCTTCACGAACTCGGCTTTGAAGTCCGCGAGGGCCTGGCTGAAAAACGCGGGGCTCACGAACTGCGTCGGCGAGGCGAATGCCGCGAAGGTTTGCGAGGACACGAACTTCCGGATGTAATCCTCGACCTTCCCGGCGAACGCCGCGCCGAGCGGATCCTGGATGCCATGGCTCGCGCTAAGGGTGCCCTTCGCCTTGATCTGCTTCGGGTCGCTCGGATGGACGAACGGAGCCTTCTTGACCGCCAGCCACATGTGGCCCAGTAGCTCGTGTGCCAGCTCGCCTTGGGCGGCCGAGCTGCTCATGAATCCCGTGTAGTAGATCTGGTGAGTATCGGCAAGCGGGCTGCATGTGTGCGTCGTCTCGTTCGGGTAGATCGCCCGCATGCGGGTCTCGGTGGGCAGGGTCAGCCCGGCCGCGTTCGTCTGAAACATCAACTGATCGACGATCTTCGTTCCCGTGGCGGTCACGAACTTGACCTTGACGTTGTCGGTCAGCTCGACCTTGTCGACCTTGATCTTCTCGTCCGAGTCGATCAGCTCCTTGATCTGGTTCCACCGGAACGGGTCCTGCGGCGTCGTGTACGCGGCGTCGTATGCGAGCAGGTTGCCGTGGAACCAGATGTGCGCCTGGTCAGGGCCGGGCAATAGGCCGCCGCCCTTTAGCACGTCGGCCTTCGCATTCCGGCTGAACTCGACGGCCCCGACGACGATCGTCACCTTCCGGGCCTTCTTGCCTTTGCCCACCTTGATCTTGATCTGGCTGGTTCGGCGCACGGGATGATCGCCGCGCACGGCTGGTCCGGTCGCCCGCTGCTGGATCACGTGGGCGAGCTCGTGTATGAGGGTCCGCAGGCCGGCACCCGTCTCAGGCGCGTACTGGCCCGCGCCGAACACAACGTGGCTGCCAAGGGTGTAGGCCCGGGCTCCGATCGCGGCGGCCGACGCCGCGGCCGTCCGGTCGGTGTGCACCCGGACCTCCCCGAAGTCCGCTCCCAAGCGGGCTTCCAGCCCCGCTCGTACGCCTGGCTCGAGCGCGGCGCCCCCGCTGCCGCTCACTACGCTCGCGACCGAGGCCGGGGCGGGCCCGCCGCCCAGGAGCGCGTTCCCGTGCGCCGGACCCTCCGCGGGCAAGCGGGCGACCTGGAGGCTTCCCTCGTCGCCTTCCTCCACCTCGGCAATCTCGTTGCCTTCCTCCTGCTCCTCCTCGGCGACCTCGTCGCCCCCAATCGCGAGCGTGTCGGCCACCCGATCCGCTTCCAGCTCGGCCGGGTCGTCGAGCGCGCCCACCAGCAGGCTCGGCTGGGCGCCGGCGCACGATGGGCAGCCGCCGCCGCACGGGCACCCACCCGCCTCGCGCACCGGCAGGGGATCCTCGGCGGGCTCGCGGCGGAGCACCCGCTCATGCACCACGCGTGCACCCGCCGGGACCCTCGTCTGAGTCAGGGCCGCGAGTGCAATGGTGCCAGTGTGGCTCATGGGATCTCCGACCCCGCCGCTCCGATCGGCTGCTAGAAGGTGACCTTGAGCGGGATGTCACCCGAGATCGAACTTGCCTCGTAGCGCGACATCAGGACGGTGTTGCCGAACCGCTGGGCCATGGACCCACCGCAATTGCCGGGACGGAAGTCGATCGTGTCCTCTGAACGCCGCCCATCCCTTCCACGCCGCGAAGAAGCCGCCATAGGCTTGGTAGAAGTCGCCGGCGGGCGGACGCGTTCTGGGCGCCCCGAGAGCGGGCCTGCTCAAGCGGGCCGGCGATCCACTTCGCGACCACCACGGCGACGAGCCCGGCGACCAGGGCAACCCCTACGCCGGCCAGCAGGTCGGACCAGAACATGTCGAAGTTCACTGTTCCAGTTCCCGCAGGTAACGTTGCATCATTTCCTTGTGCTTGGCGTTTCTAGTGATCGCTATGACGTCGCGGATGTACTGAATGGCAATTTTCGCTTTCAAGCGCGACAGGAAGGCGGTCGCGGCCAGCCGGACCAGTTCATCCTCATCCCTCAACAAGCCCAATAGGTCGCGTACGACCAAGGTTTGCAGTGATTGATCCTGACTGGCCAGTCTATATAGCGTGATCGCCGTTTGTAGACGAACTTTATACGCAGGATAGGTGACGTTCTCTCTGACCTTCCTGTAGTTGCGGACAAGGCTGGATGCGCCCGTCTCGGCCACCTGTTCCTCGAAAAGTGGTACCGAGAAAGTCAGCAAGTAGGTCGGATCGTTGCCCTCGAGGAAGTTGTAGCCCTTTATCAACGTTTCCCGGACTTGGAAGTTCTGATGGCTGATAGCGACGGCTTGGAGCTTCATGCTCCCTTCGTTGTATTCGTCTGCCACATATCTGTCGTGCGTGTAGGCCACAGTGACATTCCCATAGAGCAACGGGAAAACCTTCGCCATTTCCATGGCCTCTGGTTCCCTGCTCTGCAGTTGCGCATTGATGTCCGGCAGGATCCTCTTGAGGTCATTGTTGAGCTTCCTGGCCTGCTTTTCGGCGTGCCACTTATTCAGGTAGTAGGTCACAACAAAGAGGAGAACGTTCAGGGCAATTCCAGTAAGCACCGGCCTGATCGGAGATCTGCCGATGGCCGGAGGGCGGGACGCAGGGATCGCTGTCTTCACAGCCGGTTCGGCAGGCGCGGATTTGGCGCTAGAGGATGCGCCTCCACCGACCTCCACTCTGACGGGTTTTCCTCCTCCTGCGGGTCCGCCAGGCCTGGGCGTGGGGACATTGATCTCGCCTGAAACACCGCCCTCAACCTTGAAAAGCGAACTGGTCACACTGACGCCACGGGTGATCCTCGCGCAGTGCTCGCAGCGAGGGGCCGTGGTGAGCTTCCTGTCTGTGCCGGCCAGCCAGACGTTGTGCATCTCGAAGGTGGCCGCGATTTCGCTTTCGGTCATCGCGCGGCCAAGCGTCTTGCCGTGCTCTGCGACAGCAGAGTTCAGCGCGTTAACTTCCGCGTGGCCACCAACGGCACCCGGGGCTGTGTGAACCAGCTTCACGTGCCCGGCGGCGATCCTTTCCTTCTGTGCATCGATTGCGTCTGCAATGAGCGTAGTCATCTTCGCCGGCGTGCCAGTATTCAGCCCGACATAGATTTGGCCCGTTGTCATATTGCGAACCACCGAAATGACTTTTCCCGGGCCGCCTTTCAGGTTCACTGCTGCTGACTCTGGACCAATACCAATGGCCAGGCGGGCAATCCGTTGCGCTACCACTTCCAATGACTCCAGCGTCAGCGCCTGGGCAGCGGGAGCAGGACCTGGTGTGCGCTGCAAGGCGGCCCGTCCGGCAGCCTGCTGCTGGACGACGTGGGCGAGTTCGTGGGCGATGGTGGTCAGGCCGGTCGCGGTCGCGGGGGCGTATTGGCCGGGCCCGAACACGACGTCTGAGCCGAGGGTATAGGCCCGGGCGCCGATGGCCTGGGCTGAGGCGTTGGCCCGCGCGTCGGTGTGCAGCCGGACGGCGCCGAAGTCGGTCCCGAAGCGGTCCTCCATCAGCGTCCGCAGCCCAGGCTCGAGGGCCGCTCCCGCGCCCCCCGCGACGACCGAGCCGACGAGCGCCGGGGCGAGCCCGCCGTGGGCCAGACCGGCCGGTCCGGGTGCGGCGCCGGCCGCGGGCGCCCGGGCGATCGAGGGCGGGCCACCTTCGGTGCCCGCATCGTGACGGCCCGTGCCGTGGCACGGGCAGACGTCGGACGGGACCGCCCCGCAGCGCTGGACCGTCGGGCCGACGGGTGTGGCCGATGCGACGGCCGGGCCGAGGGCCAGCCCCGCTCCGCCGCCGACGACCGCGTCGGCGACCCGGTCGGCGTCGCGCTCGGCCGGGTCGTCGAGGGCACCGACGAGGAGCTTCGGCTGGACGCCGAGATCGCCGAGGCAGTCGGGACAGCCGCCGCCGCAGGCGCACTGGCCCGTCGTCTGGGAGCCGAGCGGATCCTCGGCCGGCTCGCGCCGAACGACCGGGGCGGCAGGCGTCGCCGCGCGCTCGTGGCCGGTGACCCGAGTCTGGGTCGGGGCGGCCGGCGCGGGGGCGGCGGTCATGGTGTCAAAGCTCCGACGCGACTTGCACGACGAGCGGATCCGATTCTTCGTCGCCGACCGTGAACTGCATCCTGTATGTGCCGGGCCGAAGGCCCTCAAGATCCTCGGAGGACCACAGGCCGGACACCGCTCGACCGGGCGGCAGTTGAGCAGGGCCGTTGTAGTTCGTCGAGAGGCGGAACGGCTGACCATCGGCCCACAACACGGACTTCGCACGCAGTTGGCGGATCGCGACAGAGTGGCCGGTGTGGTTGTAATACCGCCACCACAGCAGGGGCTCTCCAGGCATGCCAATCATGTCGCGGAAGGCGCTGAGAGTCACCGGGCGGTAGCCGTTGCGGCGAAGGACGGGAACGGAGGTGCAGCCCTCCAGCACACCGTCGACGGCTGACACGTCGCGATCAATGTCCACCAGCCCCCCACGAACGTACTGCCACATCGGTCCCGTGAGGCCCCGGAACTCCGTCCCCGATTCCACAAGGACGTCTTCTTCGTCGCGGCCCTTGAGCCGGATCCTGAGCCTGACTGAGTGTTCAATCGAGACGCCGGCTGCCACCTTGATAACCGCGTCGAACCGCGCTAGCCGGCCATTCTTCGACGGCGTCCAGTCAGGCAAGATCTCCAGCCCGAGCCCTCGACCGCGTTCACGGATCACAGCTGGTTCCTCGGCACCGTCATCCGCTTGTGCGGTGGCATCACGATCGGCCGAGGCGAGTGAAGCGGAGCCACGTTGACCGGCATCGGATTTAGCGACACGAGCTCGATTCCCGCTGCGCTTGTGCCCGTGACCGTGCAGGGAATCTCCGTGAAGAAGACACGTCCCTCCGCGCGGAACGAGAAGACCAGCAACACGAAATCGCCGACGGCTGCGGTCCGGCTTACACCGCTGACATAGGTGATCGGCGTCGTTCCGGAGGGAATCGGACCGCTGAACGGCCTCGGGATCGTAGGCGTGGCGGGGTCCCCGCCCCCGCGAGAGCTCGGTCCGGGTGGGCACGGAAGCGGCACTCGGGCCGACGCGACCCCGGTCCCAGCATCTGAGGTGACTCCATCGGCACTCGATGCGTGTCCGCTCTTGACGATCGTATACACCAAGCAGCCCGGACGGTCCGCGTCGGCCGAAACGGTGCGAACGATCGCGAACCCCGATTTGGCGACCGGGACGTCGTGCGAGCCGGTGCGGTGATCCACGAATGAGTGGGTCTGGTGCAGCGTTTGGCTACCGGGCCGCTGCATGTCTCGCATCTCGGTGCCATGGTTGTCGATCTGGTCGATGTCGGCCAGGGCGAGAAAGCCGTGGCCGCCTAGGCCCACTCCAACCATCCCGCCCTTCTCCTCCACGAGAAGCAGGTGCTCGCCGTACTCCATCTCGTTCAACGAGCGGATACCGGCCGCCCCATCGCTCTGCTTCGTCATCAGCGCCTCCAACGTCACGCCGGTTGGATCGCTGATCACACCGGCGGTGCTGGTGTGCATGTCGAACATGATCGCGACCACGGCAAACGGGGCGCTTCGACCAACGACGTGTCCGCCGTGGACGGCCTCAAGCGCAAGGTGGAATCCACCCGAGCTGGTAGCGGTTTGAGCATGGCCGCTCACTGCCAGCAGCGTGCTGCCGGTGATCGCCGCGGTCGCAGCTCCGTTGACCTGCGCGGCACCGTGCGGACCGGGCACGTTGGCGACCTGAATGGTGATCGGCCCCGAGGCGGGATCCAGACCGGTCACGAGGACGGGCACGGGGATGGCGCCTAGATCGGGAATGCGATCCCTCATTGCCGCCGGCGTGTTCGGCGCCCGTACGGGTCCGAATACCACGGTCGGCCCTCCGTCCGGAGGGTCGGGCTTGTCCGGCGGATCTGGCGGCACCGGTGGTGGGGGCGTACAGAGCGCCGGGTTGATCATGCACGGAATGGCCAGACAGAGCTCCGGCACGAGAATGCAGAGGATCGGCCAAGGTGGGATTGGGAGCCCGGGAGGACTGATGCTGCACAGCAATGGGTATCGCTCGCAGAAGCGGCGATCCCGCTCCTCGGGTCGACGAGGCGGACCCGTCGCCGAGACGAGGATGTCGACCCTGCGATTTCGACTGCGGCCACCCAGGGTTCTGTTGGACGCCACAGGGTGTGCTTCGCCTTCGGCAAAGGACTCGGTGACTGCGCCACAACCCTGCATTGCGGCGGCGACCGCCGACGCTCGTTGACGTGAGAGCGTCTGGTTGTGCGGACCGGTGCCGGTGTCGTCGGCGTGACCCACGACTCGGACGCGCGTTGGTGCTGTGACATCAAGGCCTAGGAACGCACAGAGCTCCGCGAGAAGGGCCGTATGAAATGCCTTTGGCTCCGGCCGGTCGATGCCGAAGTTAAACAGGCTCAGGGATCGCCGGACTGGATCCATCACGGCGCGCCCAGGGGACGTCAGGGACAGCTGGACTTCTTCCGCCCGGCTCATCGGCGCGACTGTGGAGGGGCGCGATCCTCCGGCGCTCTGCCGCCGCACAATCGCCGGGGGCGTGTCGACCTCGGAGTCATCTTCGTCGACCGCAAGCTCGCCGATTGAAGCGTCTTCGCCGACACGCTGGACCACGCCTTGTCCAGCCAGGATATTGCGCCTGCCGGTCTTGTGGACCGATGGCGGCCCGCGCACGCCGTGGCCGCTCGCCCGCTGCTGGACAACGTGGCTGAGCTCGTGAGCGAGGGTGTGGAGGCCGCTGCTGGTGGCGGGTGCGTAGTGGCCCGCGCCGAAGACGACGTCGGAGCCGAGGGTGTAGGCCCGGGCACCGATCGCCGCGGCCGAGGCGGCGGCGCGGTCGTCGGTGTGGATGCGGACCGCGCCGAAGTCGGCGCCGCCGAAGCGGGCCTCCAAGCTGGAGCGGAGACCCGGGTCGAGGGCGCTGCCGGCGCCGGAGCCGACGACGCCCGCGACGAGCGGCGGGGCGGGTCCGCCGTGGCTCAGGGCGTGGTCGTGGCCGATGGCGCCGTGGGCCGGTGCCCGGGCGATCGACGGCGGACCGGCATCGATGGGCGACCCACCGCCGTGGCAGGGACAGACGTCGGACGGGACCGCCCCGCAGCGCTGGACCGTCGGGCCGACGGGTGTGGCCGATGCGACGGCCGGGCCGAGGGCCAGCCCCGCTCCGCCGCCGACGACCGCGTCGGCGACCCGGTCGGCGT
>Ga0326597_10009639_pt1 | contig 12918 bp, 12 predicted proteins | sample RVTome_12_FD_203789 | JGI IMG/M metagenome (GOLD analysis project Ga0326597, IMG submission 203789) | Soil microbial communities from uranium-contaminated site in the Upper Colorado River Basin, Wyoming, United States - RVT100D185 | ecosystem: Environmental > Terrestrial > Soil > Contaminated >... | reverse complement strand
ACTCTGGCACCCGGGCCACGTTGCTCGTCTGGCAGGGTCCATCCACCACGATGATCTGTACATAGCCGATGCAGAACGGCGCCCACGCGAATCCAACGAGGCGGCCCTGCCCGTCGGCGCCGGCATTGAACGAACGCACAAGCCTCAGATTTCGGCTGCCAAGTCCAAGAACCGTTCCCCCGCACGGGCCTCCGGGAAGAGTGAATCGGCCGGTAATACGCCTTTTCCTTGACGTTCGCGCACTCCAGCGCTCAGGCCCTCCGAGGAAGATCATTCACCGCAGAGATCGCGGAGAGCGCCGAGAATGGCAGCGGAGAGTCTGGATCAAAGCGAAGCTCTGAATCCCTCTGCGATCTCCGCGATCTCTGCGGTGAGTTTGCACTCCGCCGCGAGGGCGCCGTGGTCACGCGCGGATTGGACGTGTGAACCGTATAACGTCGGAATAGCACAATCCTGCCCAGTGGTTCGATGAAGTCTCCTGCCCGGCGAGGCGGAGTCGTCCTGGACACCTTCCCTCGAGCGAGATAAGGGGCCGGGCATCCTCATAGCACACCGCGCCGCACCACATCCAGCGAGCGTCGGCGTTCGTAAAGGCGGGGAATCCCATGCCGGGTCCGGTCGTGAGCGGAATCGAATGGTGAGGTAGCGGTGCTGGAGGTTCGTACGCCGAATGCCGCTTCCTGACCATTCGACCCTGCTCACGGCCGGGCGGCAGGCGCGGCTCGTTGATCCGAATATGATCGCGTGATGCGGAGCAGAGTGCGGAGCACGATGAAGTGGAGCGGTGCGGTGCTGACCGTGCTGCTGCTTGTCGTGTGGGTGGGGAGTGCGTGGTGGGGGTGTACGCTGTTCGTGCCAACCTCACTGATGGCAAGTGTGATCGGCGGCCGGCTATACATAGAACACCGTGAGCCCGCATCGTTTCTATGGTCCAAGGTTCAATGGGATGGGCCCTATCGCACCTCATTCCAGTTCGGCTGGTGGTTTGCCAGACAGACTCTTTCGAATCCGGGTGGATCTGTGACGACAACGACTTCGATCCCGCTTTGGAGTCCGGTTGTGGTTCTTGGCGCGCCCACGGTGATGCTCTGGTACCGCGATCGGCGCAGGCAGCCGGGGCTGTGCATCGCGTGCGGTTACGACTTGCGCGGTGCGGATCACAATGTCTGCCCGGAGTGTGGTTCGCCCTGCAACGAGCCAAGGAGGATCACATGATGCGGAGCAGAGTGCGGAGCACGATGAAGTGGAGCGGTGCGGTGCTGACCGTGCTGCTGCTTGTGGTGTGGGTGGGGAGTGCGTGGTGGACGGCGGGCTTCTATCTGACGCCAACGGGCGGGTTGGGTGTGGTGGCCGGCCGGGTGTTCATCGACTGGGAGGAGCCCTGGTCAATCATCCCCGTGGACTGGTCGTGGGTTCTTCCTGGACGTCCGTTCCTTTTCTCGTGGTGGTTCGATGGATCGCGAAGTACGATGGGCGGCGTCACCTACACCGAGGTCTTGATCCCGATCTGGGTGCTGGTTGTGCTTGTTGCAACGCCGACCTACTGGCTCTGGCGGCGTGATCGGCGCAGGCAGCCGGGGCTGTGCGTCAAGTGCGGCTACGACCTGCGCGGGGCGGATCACAAGGTGTGTCCGGAGTGCGGCCTGGCTTCAACCCGCTCTCCATCCTCAGTGCATACAGGAACAGGGAGCCCAGAGTGACAGTGCGCATGCTCCGGATGGCTCGCTGGTTTCTGAACGCGGATGCTCGGCAGCATTTGAGCCGCGCAGGGATCTGCCTCGCGCTCGCAGCGCTGCTTCAATGCGCCGTGACACTTGCGATCTCCGTCCTCGCAAGCGGCCAAACGGTTCGACGGACGCGAGACTGGTACCTCTATCAGCCCGACTCGACGAACGGAATCGAAGTCGCGGAGTGTCGCGGCTTCGGAATTCACTGCCTATCCATGACACTTTTTCTTGAGACCGACGACCAGCGAGTGGCCGGGACTGATCGCTGGCTTTCCCGTCCGGTCTTTGTCGATCCCATTCGAACTCCAGAGGAGCCGCCTCCTGCATCGCCCGAGGCGGTCCTTCCGAGGTGGTCTCGGATCGCGCACATCAATTCTGCTCGCTCTCGACAAGTGTATATCGAGGGCCCAGAACCCCACCCGGACTGGGCGTTCGAAGTTGGCGTCGGATGGCCAATTGTAAGCGCCGCCTACGTTCACCTGTCATGGCTCAGCATGCGGACGGGACATGGCGAGGAGGTCATTGACGGCGTCGAATTGGAAGACTTCACGCCGATTACCGTTGACGTGTTTGAAGCGCCTTGTGCGATTCCGCTGCGAATCTACTGGCTTGGCGCGGGCGCTAACACGGTGCTGTATTCCGCGTTTCTCTTTGCTCTCTGGTACGCAATCATCTCAGTCAGGATGACTCTGCGTGACCGTGCAGGCAGGTGCATCAAGTGCGGCTACGACCTGCGCGGCAACGCGAGCGGCGTGTGTCCGGAGTGCGGCTCACGCTAGCGCGCGGTTGACAAATGATGCAGTCGGTCGCCCGTCCGCGCGATGGCGTGGCCTTCCGGTCGCAGACCCTCCCTCCAGACCACGGCACCCGGCCACTCCCTCCAGACCACGGCACCCGGCGTTTACTCAGTCAATCGAACAGGTGTGTCAGTATCACATCGCGCACCGCGGTGCAGGGGAGTTCTTCGCCTGCTGATGCGCCTTGGCGGGTGATCAGGACCGGCTTGAATGGGGCGGGCTGATCGACCCGGCCGTGCGAGCCGCGCACCAGGCGCGTGTCGAGGGGGATGATGTTGAAGAGGGTGCGCTGGCCGACGGCCTTGCGCAGCAGCGTCCAGGCGATGCGGGCCTTGGGCAGGGCGAGGAGGGGGTCGATGAAGAGTTCGAGCGGGTCGTAGCCGGGCTTGCGGTGGATGTCCACGGTGCGGGCGAAGTCGGGCGCGCGGCGGTCATCGAGCCAGTAGTCGTAACTGAACCAGCGGCGCGGCGAGGCGATGAGCACGAGTTCGCCGCTGCGGGCGTGGTCGAGGCCGATCGCGTGCTGCGCTTCCCGATCGAGCACGCGCGCGACGCCGGGGGTTGATTCGCACAACTGTTGTACGTTGCTGATCGCGGATTCATCGTGGATATAGACGTGCGCGATCTGATGATCGGCCACGGCGAAGGCCCGGCTGGCGCCGGCATCGAGCAGTTCGCGGCCGTTCTCTTCGCGCACCGCCAGCAGACCCGCCTCGCGCAGGATGCGGTTGATATGCACCGAATCATCGACCGGCTCGATGCCGTATTCGCTCAGCAGGATGACGCGCACGCCGCGCTGCTCGAAGAAGTCGATCAGTTGGCCGACGAGGCGGTCGATGGCCTGCAATTCGCCGGCGATCGATGGATGCTCCGGCCCGACCTTCTGCAACGGATAGTCCAGGTGCGGCAGGTAGACGAGTGTGAGCGTCGGTGTGCTGCGCTCCCAGACGAGGCGTGTGGCATCGGCGATCCACTGCGACGATTCGATCGAGGCGCCGGGGCCCCAGAACTTGAAGAGGGGAAACGGGCCGAGGTCGCGCTGGAGGATGTCGCGCAGGTCGGCGGGATGGGTGTAGCAGTCGGGGATCTTGCGGCCGTCGGCGCGATACTGCGGGCGCGGCGTGACGGAGAAGTCGGCAGTGGCGTACATGTTGAACCACCAGAACATGTTGGCGCAGGTGATGGAGGGGTCGCGGCGGCGGGCCGTCTCCCAGACTTTTTCGCCGCTGACAAGGCGGTTGGACTGCTTCCAGAACTGCACTTCGCACAGCGTGCGGTCGTACCAGCCGTTGCCGACGATGCCGTGCTCGCGCGGGGGCAGGCCGGTGAGCATGCTCGACTGCACGCAGCACGTGACGGCGGGGAGGACGGGAGTGAGGCGCTGCACGCGGCCGCTTGCCGCGAAGGCGGCGATGCGCGGGGTGTGCGCGCCGATGAGCGAACTCGACAAGGCGACGATGTTGATGACGGCGGTGGCGTGGGCCATGTCAACTCCCCGCGATCCAGCGCTGACCGGCGAGCGTGAGGACGAAACATGCAAGTGCGACGAGCGCTGCCGCCGGCTCGTCGAGGCGCGTGAGATGGTAGAGATCGAGCAGAGAGATTCCGGCGATCCACCAGCCGACGGCGCGGCCGACGTGACGCTTCGGACTTTGCAGGAAGACCGCTATGCCCAGCGTCCACAGGAGAAATGCGCTGCGTCCGAGGATGGTCAGCCAGGCCGGCGCCGCGGAGTGCATGAGCTCGCCGGCGAGGATGGCGAACATCGGCGCGAGGATGATGATCTCCTCGAATCGCCGGCGTTGATTGCCCGCCTCGCCGCGCGCCACAATGGAGAAGAGCAGTACATACAGAACCAGCCCCGCCGAAAGCAGCCCGAGGGCTTCCCAGGCCGGTCGCCCGCCTGCGGCGAGCGCGGCCGTTACATAGACCAGCCCCCGGCACAACCCCATGAGGATCACCGCCGCCGCGTGTCGCGCGTGGATGACGTTGTAGATCACGATCGCGATCATCAGGACAAAGCCGTATGCCAGCGCCAGTGCGCTCTGCGCGGCCAGCACGGCAAGCGAAATCGTGAAGCACGCCATGACGAACAGAGCGGCCGAGGATCGCGCGATACGCCCCGAGGGGATCGGCCTTTGCGGGCGCTCGGCTCGATCGATCGGCTCATCCATGATGTCGTTGAGCGCCATGCCGCCGATGTAGAGAAGGAGCATGGCCAGAGACGTGGGTGCAGCACCCGCCCACGACGCCGGGCCATCCGTACCCTGCATCCCGACGCCGAAGCCGACGAGGACGTTGCTCACGATGGTCGGAGCGTTGGAGAGTCGGACGAGTTGCAGCCAGGGGCGCAGCGTCATATGTTCATCTTGCTCATCTGCTCTTGCGCCCAGCGCATTTCCGCGGCGATGCCGTCGGCGAGGCGCGGCGGCCGAAGGTCTTCGGGCAGGACGCCCCAGGCGTAGGTCTCGACCTCGTAGTGCCGGATGCCGTCTTCAGGCCGGATCGCCGCAAGGAGTTCGATGATGGCCGACTGCGTGGTTTCGAGCGGTTCGATCCGATCCAGGTGAATCGGGACGTGGAAGTGGATACGCCACTCATCGCCGCCGATCTTGTGCGCGGCAAGCGCCTCGGGCAGGTCGTCGTGAAAGGCCTTGATCTGACTTCCGTCCTTGGTGCCGATGGTCGTCTGGTGGAGGTAGCGATCTTCGGCGAACTGTTCGAGCCGCTGGCGCATGGTTTTCTTCTCCGCAGCCTTCTTTCCACGGAAGGGCACGCGGAGGGCGGAGGAGAGTTGCACCTTGCCCACCGACCAGCCTCCCTCGCGCAGCCATTCGAGCATCATGGTCGGCTTCTCAAACATCACGGCGGTGTGGCAGACGTCGAGACAGACGCGCAGATGGCGCTTCAGAACTTCGGCGTCGAGACCGCTGGTCATCTGCATGACCATGAGAAAACTCAGAATCTCCTGTGTGTCCGAGATTTCGCACCCCGGCTCGGGTTCGAGATCGAAGTGTATGACGCGGCCGGTCTCATCATAGAGGTCCGCGAGGACTTCGATGACGTCGCATAGATTGTCCGCCCAGCCTGGCTCGACCGAGTCCGCCCAGCCGATGGGCAGCGTCGAGATCGATCCCTCAGCGCCCGGCGGGAGGAGGTGGTTGAGCAGGTGCGCGGCGGCAATGGTGTAGTCGCGGCGGGCTGGATGCGACCAGTCGGGGATGTAGACATCGTGCTTGACGACGGCTTGGTGAAAGTTGCGCAGCGGAAAGCCGTTGAAGGTGTAGGCGAACAGGCCGCGCGATTCGAGCCACTCGCGAAAGGCGAGCATCTCATCCACCAGCAGTTCGCCGTCATGCTCGGTGGAGCAGAACGCGAGGATCGTCTCGATGGGCAGCCACAGGCCGATGCCCATCGGCTCATCCGGGCTGACCTGCCGCTTGACCTCAAGCGTGTGCTCTTCGAGGTTGCGCTTGATCTGATCGAGCGTGGTGCCGGCATGCACGTTGGTGCAGTAGCCGAGGATGGGGCGGGAAGTGGGCTTGGGGCCTGGGGCCTGGGGCTTGCGGACCATGCCGAGTTTATCCCGCCGATTCGCCCCACTCACGAAACCTCGAACTTCGGCGACTGACTCAAAAAGGCCTTCGGGTTCTCCAGCGAGACGCGCCTGATCAGATCCTCCGTATGCCCGCGCCGCCGCAACTCGACCTGGCACTTGGGCACCGCCAGCGGATCGCTCACGCCCCAGTCCCCGGCGGAGTTGATCCAGATCCGCTCCGTGCCGTAGATCTCGAAGATGTCCGCGGCTCGCTGCGGCGTACACTTCGTGTCGGGGTAGAGCGTCATCCCCGCCCAGAAGCCCCCGTCAAGCACCATCTTCACCGTGTGCTCCTCGACGTGGTCGATGAGCACCCGACCCGGATCGATGCGGCCGTTGCGGCGGATCGCGTCCATGATGAGTCGCGTGCCCTTCTTCTTGTCCTCAAGGTGCGGGGTGTGGACGAGGATGAGTTGATCGCGCTGCGCGGCGAACTCGACGTGCGCTTCGAAGATCTCCAGTTCATTGCGGCTGTTCTTGTTCAGGCCGATCTCGCCGATGCCCAGCACGTTGGGTCGATCGAGAAACTCGGGGATGATCGACATCACCTCGCGGGCAAAGCCCGGATCCTCCGCCTCCTTGGGATTGATGCACAGCCAGGTGAAGTGGCGGATGCCGAACTGCGCCGCCCGGCTCGGCTCGCTCTCGGTCAGTTGGCGGAAGTAATCGAAGAAGCCCTTGGGGCTTGATCGATCAAACCCCGCCCAGAAGGCCGGCTCGGTGATCGCCAGGCAACCCGCCTGCGCCATGCGCTGGTAGTCATCGGTCGTGCGCGAGACCATGTGGATGTGCGGGTCGATGTAGGTCATGGCCGGCTCCGCTTGGGTCCGGGATAGACGCCGTACGCCCCCTTCATCCCCGCGGCCGAATCCAGAGGCGCTTCCGTCGGATCGCTGAAGGAATCGAGCACGCGCCGCGCCCGCTCTCCCTGCCCGTCGAGCAGAATCCCGATCGCATCGCGCAGACCCTTCACGCGGAAATCCTCGTGCCCGAGATCATCCTCGGCCCGGTCGAGTCGATCGAGAAACGCGGCGATGTCCAGCACCTTGGCGCGATGCTCCATGAAGTAAAGATCGATCACCTTCGATCGAACGGCCGGGCAGTTTAGCGTCGTCTGGCCCATGCGCTGCTCCTTGAACCGGTGGCGTGGCGAACCAGGTACTCTACGGCGCCGCGCTGCGGTTGGCTTCGCCTTTGAGCCGCACAATCGCCTGCTGAACCACCCCTGGATCGACGGCATGCACGTCAAAGGCCCGGCCGATCCCGCGCAGCATCGTCAGAGTGAGCCTCCCGCCGAGGTGCTCGCGGAACTCATCCACTCCGGCAAGCAGGTTCGCATCCTCGAGCAGCGGATCGAAGATCGGCAGGCCGAGGGATCGCAGGCAATCGACCACGCAATCGCGCTCTGGTTTGCTCAGCCAGCCCTGGAGCATGGAATACGTCGAGTCGAGCGCGAGGCCGACGCTCACCGCCTCGCCGTGGCGAAGGGCAAAGCCGCTGATCTGCTCGAGTTTGTGCGCGGCCCAGTGGCCGAAGTCCAGCGGCCGCGCCGCGGTCAACTCGAAGGGATCGCCCCCGCGCACGATGTGCGATAAATGCAACTCCGCCGATCGGCGGATGATCTTCGCCGCCGCATCGAGGTCGCGCCGGTTGAGCAGATTGACGGCCTCCACGATCGACTCGAAGAACCCGGCGTCCTTCACCAGCGCCACCTTCACGCACTCGCTCCATCCGCTCCGCCAGTCGCGGTCGGAGAGCGTCATCAGGAAGTTCGCATCGTTGATCACCGCCCACGGCGGCGCGAACGTGCCGAGGAAGTTCTTCTTGCCGAAAGCGTTGATGCTGTTCTTGACGCCGACGCCCGAGTCATCCTGCGCGAGGGTGGTGGTGGGCATGCGAATGAGCCGCACGCCCCGGTGCGCCGTCGCCGCCGCGAACCCCGCCACATCGAGCACCGCGCCGCCTCCGATCGCCAGCACGTACGAACGCCGACACAGCCCGGCATCGTGAATCGCCCGCGTCAGATTGTCAAAGACGCTTCGGTCGTTCTTCGCCCGCTCGCCGCCGGGCACGATAATGGGCTCGCCGACCAGCCGAATGCGATCGTGGTGGGCGGCCGAATACTCCTTCACGGCTTCGACAATGGCCGGATTCGCCTCGCGCAGGCCGCCGTCAATGACGACGAGCATCCGCGCCGCCCCCTGGCCCGGCTCAACCTCGACGACCTCGCGCAGCACGGCATTGGCCGGCGACAGCGCCTGCCGCGTGAATCGCAGGCGAAAGTCCCAGCCGACGGAGACACGCGCATCGATCCCTTCTTCGCGCGGCGAGAAAGCGTCGGCACTGGTCGAGGGTGGAACAGCAGACAAGGGCGCGGACCCCGCTTTCCGTCGTTCGAGGCTGGCATTGGGAACGATCATGGAACAATAGGCCGCAGCCCGCTCCTCTCCGGCTGGTGGGTTGGTGCATCGACGATCAACGCCCAAACGCCGAAACGCCCAAACGCAGACCCGCCCCGCCCAAGCGCATGTCCCGCCGATCGCACCTCATTGCACCGGCCGAGACTTTTCAGAATCACCGCAGCGCACCCGACCGCAAGGACAACCGCCGCACGTCGGGTCAGCCCCCCGGGATCGCTCGCAATCGCGCTTGTCAAGAGCATCCCGAAGTGGCGGAAAACGGCCGGATACACGGGTGGGACCATAGAACAAAACCCCGTAGAATCCACCGTGGGACAATCGACGTGGGAAAGCTCTGACGGCACCTGGACCATTGCATCATTCGTAGCGCGGGCTATTTGCAAGTCAGCCGAGTTGACCCCCGCAGAGGTATACTTCATTCTCACGTCTCTCGGCATCGAACGCCAGTTCCGAGATCACTGGGACCACCCCGCCTTCTTCAAGAAGGCAGGGATGGGCGACCAAGCAGACGCCTCGCTGAGCCGATCCTGCGAGGCCAGGATTCAGCACAGCGGTGGCCGCTGCGATCCGAGGCCGGGCTGCGTCTGTTGTGCCTATCACGCATGGCTGTGCAAGGCCGGCGACCTAGCGTGGGCCGCTGGCGAACCCGATCAAGCGAGCAGGTTTTACCAGCAATGCATTGACGAAGCCGACGGACGGAAGTTCGTTGCCGCGGCGGGGATAGGAGGTCTTACTCGACTTCACTTTGTCCGCGGCGAATATGCAGAGTGTATTTCGGCATTTCGCCGAGGTTGTCCTCCGCGTGTGTTCTACGTCGAGTACAGAGCCCTGCTCGCCCAACGCGACGCTTATGTGGATGCCGGGACGATGGAGGTACTTGGCGCCAAATACCCTGGAACCTCGCCTTACTTCTTGTCGCGGAGGAAATACATGTGTCGGGCGATCATCGCAGCAGCCCTTAGCGCTGGAGGCATAGACGATGGGCTACGCGAGATGATTTGCGACTACTTCGAGATCAACTCAAGACAGCTCTGCGAGTTGATTCATGCACTAACCGAGAATGACAAGGAAATACATCGACTACAACGTCGGATCATGCCCAAGCCGGCGGCGCGCGGGCGTACCTTTGCTGACCTCTTGAAGGATGGCGCTACCGACCAAGCGCTCCGCCTGCGAGATTGCGTGCCGCGCAGCGCGTCATTCGTTTCTGCATCTGTGGCGTTCCTCGACAGGTTTCTCGAAAACGGCGAGCCGACGCACCTTGACGAGATGATTGTCGCGGGTTCTCCGTTTGGCATCATGGAGGCTGATAGCGTGATTCTGTCTGAAGCCCTCGATGCCCGGAGTGCAACAATCGTCAAGTTGCCTGCTCACCGGCTGGCGCTGTTGAGGCGGTTCAACACCATTTGTGACTACCCGAAGTACGACTTCCTTTCCGACTATCTGGAAGTCATGCGAGATGTTCATTCGGAGATACAACCGGGCGACGTGATTGCGGCCATCCTCGATTTGCAGTGGTACAAGACTCCATACAACATCGACAACACCGGCCCCACCGGTACTCGTGGCTTCGGGAAAACAGAGATCAGCGACAACCGCGAATGGCTCGAAATCGTGTTGCGGGATCACTTGCCGGTCTTTGACCGTGCCCAATGGACCAACCGGGATTCAGCAATCGGCGCGATGCACCGAGCCTACCTGTTCCTGCGCGAGCGATTCAACGAAATGCGGCGCGATGAACGCTGGATCAGCGAAGCCCAACTGGGTGACGCGCTCGCCACGTTGTTCGGCAAGGCGGAAGTTCATCGCCACGCCCGCCCGCTGTGGCTCTGCCCCCAGCACTTGGACTATTTTTTGCCCCGACACGCTCTCGCAGTCGAGTACATGGGGGCGCAGCACTACCAGCCTGTCGAGGTGTTCGGAGGTGCGCGCGCACTTGAAGAAACGAGGGCACGCGATGATCGGAAACGCGCTCTGTGCGAGCGGGTGGGCGTCACCCTGGTCTACGTTACCCACGAAGAAGACGTTGGACAGCGGGCGCGGGAGATTCACACCCAGTTCTGTCAGCAACGCCCCTGAAAGGAAAGAACGCTGTGGTACAGTTGATCTCAAATCAACCCATCGGCCCCAACGATCAGATTGCCGAGGTGACTACCTATCAGGGGTCAATGAGCCTTCGCATCCACGCGATGGGCTTCCTGGAGATCGCCAGCGTTGCGGCACGGGCAGCCCTGGAGCATCGGACGGCAATCGACGCCATCACTCCTTCGATCATTTACGCCATTCGGCACGCTACCGAACTGTTCCTGAAGGCGATCATTGAAGAGGTAAAGGAAACGCATCGGGTGACGGCGCAGGCGTTGAACAAGAAGGGCGTGATGGAGGATGCAGAGACAGGACACCACTGGCTACAACGCTTGTGGACCGAGCACCAAGGGCTGATCGTTGAAGTGTTGGACTACGAAGCCGAGCATGGCGAACACGCCAACTTCGACCGCCGGGCATGGCTGGCCGACTTTGGCGAGATCATCGACCAGATTCAGCGGGTCGATCCTGACGGTCAGACTCTTCGCTATCCAACCGACCGGCAGCGCGCTCCGAATCTCGGTGGCAAGATGATCGTGAGCCTGGGGCACCTGGACCAGTTTGCCAGACACGCCACCGATTGCTTCTCTCAGTTTCGGGACCGGTGTTGCTGAACCGGTGCTGGCTTGTGCGTCGGTAGTGCGGGCGCTTCGCGCCGATCAACCGCGCCCCGTCAAACTCACCAATAAAAAGGCCCTGGCAGCACGCCAGAGCCATTTCAAATGCCCCCCGAAGGACTCGAACCTTCGACCCGCTGATTAAGAGTCAGCTGCTCTACCAACTGAGCTAGGGAGGCAGGCGGCCACCTCTGGCGGCCTGTGAAAAACAAGCGTACCGATTCTGCGGCGTGTGTCAAGCGCAGATCAGGGCCATCGCGGTTTCCCAAGGGACCATTTCGCACGAAGCGCGACGGGAGTTCGGAGTGCGACCGAGGCGAGCGGAGAGGCGGTGACGAGACGCGCCGGCGCCGATCCGTCCTCGCTGGCGCGTCGGCCTGGTCTTGACGAGCAATGCACTTGCGACCACCGCGTTGGCAGCGCGATGGCCCGGGGGAAAGCGGTCGGCTTGACTGAATCGCCCCTTTGCACTACCTTTGGGGGCGTGTTTTTCCGTCCGATCGAGGCGGGCGGCCGGTCGGCCGCGCTCGCCGGCGGCCTGCGAGGCCGAGACTCCACCCTGTCCAGACGAGCCATTGCGAGGCCACAGGTCATGCATCCCACTCATCGAACCTCTCCCGGTCGCAAGCGTCGGCGTCGGTCGCACCACGCCCTGCGCGGCGCCCACACGACGCTGTGCCCGAACTGCGGCGAGAACAAACTTCCGCATTGCGCCTGCGCCAATTGCGGGTACGTCCGCCCCGGACTTCAGATGAAGACCGAGACCACCGAGGAAGAGTAACTCATGCGCATCGCCATCGATGTGATGGGCGGCGATCTGGCGCCGGGCGCGATTCTCGACGGTGCGTTCCAGGCCCTTCAATCACTCGGGGCTGATGACCAACTCCTGCTGGTCGGCCGCGGCGAGGTGATTCGCAACGCCATCGAGGCCCAGCGCATCGCCGATCCGCGCCTCCGCGTCGTCGAAGCCACCGACGAGATCGGCATGGATGAGCAGCCCGTCGAGGCGGTGCGCTCCAAGCCCCAGAGTTCGATCGTGGTGATGTCGGAACTGGCCCACCGCCGCACCCAGAACGGGGCGGATGTCATCATCTCCGCCGGCAACACCGGGGCGTGCGTGTGCGCGGCGCAGATGTCGCTGCGCCGCCTGCCGGGGGTGCATCGTCCGGGCATCGCGGTGGTGCTGCCGACGTTCGGCGGGCCGGTGGTGCTCTGCGACGTCGGGGCCAATCCCGATCCGCGACCGTCGCACCTGGCGCAGTACGGCATCATGGGCGAGGTCTACGCCCGCGAGATGCTGGGCATCGCCCAGCCGCGCGTCGCGCTGATGAACATCGGCGGCGAAGAAGGCAAGGGCACGGGCCTCATCAAGGCCACGCGCGACATTCTCAAGGCCACGCCCGATCTCAAGTACGCCGGCTTCGTCGAAGGGCGTTCGCTTTTCGATCACGTCGCCGACGTGGTGGTGACGGACGGGTTTGTGGGCAACGTGGTGATCAAACTGGCTGAAGGGCTGGCGTCGGGGTTGTTCCGCACGATTGCACGCGAGATCGGGACGATTGACGCCGATCTTGCCGAACGGTTCCGGCCGGTGCAGAAGCGCATTTATGCGTTGCACGATTACCACGAGCACGGCGGGGCGCCGCTGCTGGGCGTCAACGGCGTGTGCATCAT
>Ga0326597_10009638_pt1 | contig 12918 bp, 11 predicted proteins | sample RVTome_12_FD_203789 | JGI IMG/M metagenome (GOLD analysis project Ga0326597, IMG submission 203789) | Soil microbial communities from uranium-contaminated site in the Upper Colorado River Basin, Wyoming, United States - RVT100D185 | ecosystem: Environmental > Terrestrial > Soil > Contaminated >... | reverse complement strand
GGCGATGACCGTATGCATGCGCTTGCGGGCCCCGACGATCGCGTCCGTAGGGCAGGCGTCGAGGCACTTCGCGCAGCCGATGCAGGCCTCTTCGTCGATCAGAGCGACCAGCGGAGGTGTTTCACGGCCGCAGGCCGGATCGAGCGGCAACTTCGGGCGGCCGAGCATCACGGCGAGCCTCGCAATCAGGCGAGATCCGCCTGGCGGGCAGCGGTTCAGCGCGGTTTCGCCACGCGCCAGCGCATCGGCATAGGGCCGGCAGCCCTCGAATCCGCAACGCCGGCACTGGGTTTGTGGCAATAGCGCGTCGATGCGCTCCGCCAGCATCGCTAGCTGACCTTCATGCCGGCGCTGGCACCGGCATCCGGCCCGACCAGGAATAGCGCGTCGCCGCCGCCCGCCGCCAGCACCATGCCCTGCGACACGCCGAACCGCAGCTTGCGCGGCTTCAGGTTCGCGACGACGACGATGTGCCGGCCGGCGAGTCCGGCCGGTTCGTAGCGACCGCGGATTCCCGCAAAGATCGTGCGTTTCTCGCCGCCGATATCGACCCTGAGTTCGAGCAGCCTGTCCGCCCCCTCGACCACGGAGGCCGACTCGATACGGGCGATTCGCAGGTCGATCCGGGCGAATTCCTCGATGCCGATCTCCACCGGCTGTGCGGCCACGGACGATTCCTGTTTTCCGGTCATCGGGGTCTCCACCAGTCCGCCGACACGCGCCGCGTCGATGCGCGTCGCGAGCGGTTGATATTCCTGAATCAATGTGCCAACGAGCGGCTCGTCGATGTCGTGCCAATGCGATATGGGCGCGCCGAGGAAGGCTTCGGCGCGTTGCGCCGTCGCCGGCATTACCGGCTTGAGATAGGCCATCAGCACGCGGAACAGGTTGAGCCCCTGCGTGCAGACCGCCTGGACCTCCGCCACGCGGGCCGGATCCTTCGCGGCCAGCCAGGGCTTGTGGCGGTCGATATAGAGGTTGGCTCGATCAGCAAGTGCCATGATCTCGCGTATTGCCGTCGCAAATTCGCGGGACTCGTACGCGGCGGCGATTCGCTCGCCAGCCTCGACAAACTCGCGGTAGAGCTCCGGATCCGGCAATGCCGGTGCCAGCCGCCCGCCGTGGCCGCGGTGGATGAACGCCGCGCAGCGGCTCGCAATGTTGACGAACTTGCCGACCAGGTCGGCGTTGATTCGGGTCGCAAATTCCTCCAGGTTCATGTCGATGTCGTCAAGGCCCGACGTGAGCTTGGCCGCCAGGAAGTAACGGAAGCACTCCGGCGGCAGCAGTTCAAGGTAACGCCGGGCGGTTACAAAGGTGCCGCGCGACTTGGACATCTTCTCGCCGTTGATCGTCAGGAAGCCGTGGGCATGCACGGCGGTCGGCTTGCGAAACCCTGCGCCTTCGAGTGTCGCCGGCCAGAACAACGAGTGGAAATACAGGATGTCCTTGCCGATGAAGTGGTGCAGCTCCGCCGGACTGTCCGGCGCCCAGTACGCATCGAAATCGAGCCCGCGGCGGCTGCACAGGTTTTCGAAGCTCGCCATGTATCCAACCGGCGCGTCGAGCCAGACGTAGAAGTACTTGCCGGGTGCGTCGGGAATCTCGAAGCCGAAATAGGGGGCATCGCGCGACACGTCCCAGTCGCGCAATCCGACGTCGAACCATTCGTCCAGCTTGTTCGCGACAGCCTGCTGCAACGTGCCGGAGCGCGTCCACTTGCGAAGCATCGGCTCGAAGTCGCCGAGCTTGAAGAATATGTGTTCCGAGTCCCGTTCCACCGGACGGGTACCGGTGACGACTGACACCGCGTCCTTCAGCTCCAGTGGCGTGTAGGTGGCGCTGCAGTTCTCGCAGCTGTCCCCGTACTGGTCGGGCGCGCCGCAGCGTGGGCAGCTGCCCTTGACGTAGCGGTCGGGCAGGAACATTCCGGCCTTTTCGTCGTAGGCCTGGCGGACCGTGCGGCGGGTGATGTGGCCCCCGGCAAGAAGCGCCTTGTACATGCGCACCGTCAGGCGGCGGTTTTCGTCGGAGTGGGTCGTATAGTAGTTGTCGAAGCCGATGTCGAAGTCGGCGAAGTCACGCCTGCGCTCGATGCCGACCTGCTCGATGAGCTGCTCCGGCGTGATCCCCTCGCTCTCGGCCTTCAGCATGATCGGGGTGCCGTGCGTGTCGTCGGCGCAGACATACAGGCAATCGTGACCGCGCAACTTCATGAATCGCACCCAGATGTCGGTCTGGATCACCTCGGTCAGGTGGCCGAGATGCGCAGGTCCGTTTGCGTAGGGCAGTGCGCTGGTGACGAGGATCTGGCGGGACATGGCTCGGGTCCGGGAATGAACCGTTCATTATGCCTCAGCCGCGATGCCGGTCCGTGCCGCGTCCTGGCCGATTCAGTCCTGCTCGCGCAGTTCCTCGAACTTGGCCTTGTTGAAGGCCTTTTCATAAGCCGACCGGCCGCTGATCAGGCCCTGATCCAGCAATTGCTGGATGGCCGCGTCCATGGTTCGCATGCCGAGTGCGGCGCCGGACTGCATTGCGTTTTCGAGCTGGTCGATCTTGCCCTGCCGGATCAGATTGGCGACTGCGGGTGTGTTGACGAGCACCTCGAGCGCCGCGACGCGGCCAGGCGTGCCCTTGCGCGTGACGAGCTGCTGGGACACGACGCCGCGCAGCGAAGTCGACAGCATCGTCCGCACATGGCTCTGCTTGTCGGCCGGAAAGGCGTTGACCATGCGGTCGACCGTTGCCGCCGCGCCATTGGTGTGCAATGTCGCCATGACCAGAATGCCCATCTCTGCAGCCGTGATCGCCGTGCTGATCGTTTCCAGGTCCCTCAGTTCGCCGACCAGGATCACGTCCGGATCCTCGCGCAAGGCGGATAGCAGGGCGCTTGCGAACGATTCGGCGTGGACCCCGACCTCGCGCTGGCTGATCAGGCAATTCCTGCGCGGGTGCACGAATTCGATCGGGTCCTCGATCGTCAGGATGTGGCCTTTGATCCGCTTATTGAGGTCGTCAATCATCGCTGCAAGCGTCGTCGACTTGCCACAACCGGTCTTGCCAGTCACCAGGATCATGCCGCTCGAAACCTTACAGAGATTGCAAACCACGTCGGGCATCTTGAGCTGCTCGAGCGTCTGCGCCTTGCTCGGGATCGCGCGGAACACGGCGCCCATGCCATTGAGCTGGCGCAGCACATTGACCCGGAACCGCGCCAGGTTGCCGAGCGTGTAGGCAAAGTCCGTGCCATCGCGCGCCTCGAAACGATCAACCGCCTTGCGCGGCATGATCTCGTAGAGCGCTTCGCGCACCAGGTCGGGCGCGAGCGGCTCAGCCCGGAGATTCGACAATCGGCCGTACTGGCGGATGCGCGGCGGGTCACCGGCCATGAAATGCAGGTCGGAGCCATCGCGCTTCAGGATTTCTTCCAGGAATTCGTCGATCCTTGCCACCGGGTCGCTCCGTCATTCCGCAGTGTCGAAGCGCGGCAGCAGGCTGCTGTCAACGACGAACTTGGCGAACAGTCGTTTGTCGGTCGCGTAGGCATAGGCGTCATCCGGGTCGATCTCCTTGGCCTTGATGGCCGCCAGCAGCGCCTGGTCCATCAGCTGCATGGCGGCATCGCGCCCGGTCTGCAGCTGCGCCGGGATCTGGTGAGTCTGGTCCGTCTGGATCAGCTTGGCGATCGCGCGGTTCATCACCAGCATTTCGCAGATCGCTTTACGGCCCCGGTTCTCCGGCCTCCTGACCAGCACCTGCGTGATTACGGCAATGAGGCTCTGCGCCAGGAAGCTCTTGGTCTGTTCCCGTTCGTCGGCGGGCAGCGCGTCGATCATCCGGTCTACGGTCTTCACCGCGCTCGTCGTATGCAGCGTACCGAGCACGAGATGCCCGGTCTCCGCCGCGGTCATCGCCATCGAGATTGTCTCGGCGTCGCGCAGCTCACCGACCAGGATGACGTCCGGATCCTCGCGCATCGCCGCCCGCACGCCCTCGGCGAAAGAGGGCAGGTGCGTGCCCAGCTCGCGCTGGACGACCTGGCTCTGCTTGCTGCGGTGCACAAACTCGATCGGATCCTCCAGGCTGATGATGTTGAGCTTTCGGGTCGTGTTCAGCAGGTCGATCATCGCCGCAAGCGTCGTCGACTTGCCGGTGCCGGTCGAGCCCGTCACGAGGACCATGCCCTGATGATAGTCGCATAGCTTGGTGACGATCGGCGGCAGGCCCAGCGATTCGAGCGTCGGCGTCTCTGCGGGAATCGAGCGGAACACCGCACCGACCCCGGAGTCCTTGCGGAACACGTTGACGCGGAAGCGGCCGCCGTCCTCGGATACATACGAGAAATCGACGTCCTGGCCGGCCCGGAAGCGGTCCGCGAGGTTCCGGGACAGGATCTCGGTGACATAGCTTTCGAGCTCCGGTCCCGCGAGGTCGCGGAACCGGATCGGGACCAGGTCGCCATTCATGCGCAGCATCGGCGGCACGCCGACGGCGAGGTGGATGTCAGAGCACCCCTGGGTGGAACCGAGCTTCAGGAACGCGTCGATGCGCGGCATTGCCGCGCGAGTGAATCACAAGAATCGCTCGAGCGCTACATGGATTTCGTCCATCGTGGCAAAGCGCTTCTCCTTGTCCACGGCCATGGCCTTCATGACCACGTCCGACAGGCCCGGTGGCAACGCCGCGTTCAATTCGAGCGGCGGGCGCGCCCGGCCCTGGACGTGCTGGTACATCACTGACATGTGGTCGCCACGGTGATAGGGCGGCGCGCCTGTCAGCATCTCGTACAACATGACGCCAAGCGAGTAAATATCGGCGCGCTCGTCGACTTTCTTGCCGAGTATCTGTTCCGGGGCCATGTACTTCGGCGAACCGATCACGTAGCCCGTCTTGGTCAACTGCGTATCGCCCTGGTGCTGTGCCGCCGCAACGCCGAAGTCGACGATCTTGAGGACACCTTCCTCGTTGATCAGTACGTTGGCCGGTTTCAGGTCGCGATGGACGATGCCGACACCGTGGGCAACCGCCATGCCCTTGGCGATGTCCATGCCGAAGCGGATCGCGCGGCGCAGCGCCATCGGCTTGCCGTCGGCGACCTCGCCTCCCAGGGTGTGCGACGGGAAGTACTCCATCGAGATGGCGTAATTGCCGCGGATGTGCAAGAAATCATAGATGCGGATCACGTTGGGATGGGTGATCTTGCGGCTGTAGCGCAACTCGTGGACGAAGCGCTGCATCATCTCCTCATCCTGCGCGATGCTCGGGTTGAGGAACTTCAGCACGAGCCGCTCGTCGACCACGGTATCTTCCATCAGCAATACCGTGCCGAAGGCACCCTTGCCGATTTTCTCGATGAACTTGTAGCGGCCTTCGAGCACCTCGCCGCTCGTCAGCGTCGCGACGTCCAGCCGGCCCTGGGCCTCGGCTGCCTTCATGATCGCGGCGACATCGGCCGAATCGATCAGCATCGTGCGCGCAACATCGGCACCGGCGCGGGGCGCCGCGGGGCCGCCGATGCCGGGTGCTCCGGTCAACGTCGTGCCGCCGAAGCGCTGATCGAGCTCGGTCAGCGCACGCCGCGCTGCGCCCGCGACCGACTGTTCGGACAGGCCGGCAAAGGGCAGGATCTTCGCCCGCACCGGATCGACGGTGCGGTCGTCGGCGAGGCGCGCGAGCGCGCCGATCGCCTCGACCCGGATGTCGGATTCGGGCCGATCAAGCGTACGCAGCACGCCATCGGTCGCCGCTCCGTCGCCGATCTTGCCGAGCGCACGCACGATGCTCGGCAACGACTTTGGATTGCTTTCAAGCATCTCGAGCAGCCGTGGCACCGCCTTGCGGCTGCCAATCGCCCCCAGCGCGTCGACGGCGCGCTCACTGACCCACCAGTCCGAATCCCGGGTCGCCTGGATCAGGTGATCCAGCGCGCGTTCGTCCTTGGTCTGGTTCAATATCTCGATGGCGGTCCGGCGAATTTCCTCATCGCGGTCTGCGACCAGGGTGAGTGCCGCATTGATGACCTGCGGTCCGCCGATCTTGCCGAGCGCATCGGCCGCACGGCTGCGCACCCACCAGTCATCATCCTTGATGGCCTGCAGCAGGAACTTGACCGAGCTTTCATCGCCGACGGCATTCAGGACCTCGACGGCGGCGCGCCTGGCCAACTCGGACTCGTCTTTCAGCACCGCGACCAGGTGATGCACCGTTTCCGGGTGGTGACTGCGGCACAACAGGTCGACAGCCCGGTTCTGCACGTCGATCTCCGGGTCACGCAGTAGCGGGGCGATCTGCGCGGGATCAACCGGGCCTTCCATGCTTGCGATCGCCTGCAGCGCGGCCGAGCGCACCATCTTGTTGGGATCCTTCAGCGTCGCTTGCAGGGCCGTGCGGACCCGCGGTGAATTGAATCGCGCGAGCAGCGCAATGATGTGCATGCGCGCGATCGGATCCTTGCCCTCGACGCGGGAAATCAGTTCATCGAACGAGCTATCGTCGACCAGTTCGCCGGCGATGCGGAACAACGCGGATTTCTCGTTGGGGTCCTGCTGGTAGGCCGCATTCAGCAGGTCGCGGAGCTGAAATCGCCCCTTGTGGGCGGCGATGACGTCGAGCACCGCGGGTCGCGAGACGCCGGGCGCGGAGAGCAGATCGAGCAGCAGCATTGGCGAGAACGACCGCGCTGACGACAGGGCCCAGGCGACGCCAGCCACTGCGCGCGGATTTTCCTCGGTCAGTGCGCGGGCCAGCACCGGGAAGGTCTTGTTGTCGATCATCCCGGTCAGGATCTCGACGAATGCGACCGTCTCGCGCTTGTCGGCAGTCGCCATCGCATCGATGATCGGCTTGATGGCCGTCGCGCCGAGGCCTTGAAGTTTAGCTAAGGCCTGCTTGGCCTTCGGGCTGGCCGGATCGCCGCTGTCGCGCACATCCGCGATCAGGCGATCTGCGCGATACGCACTGAAAAATGCCATCCGACCCCGACTGCACTGAGGAGACGAAACTGTCCGGTAATCAGTATGCCATAGGCCCCGGCGCCGCCATTCCGGGAAGCGCGCTTGGGCTACAATGCCGGCCCCCCGGGGTTTGGGAACCGCCCGATGACCACTGGCCAGGTTGACCGGCTGCGAGCCGTGCTGGAGCGCTATGTCGAGCCGAACCTCGGGCTGACGCTTGCCGCCGCCGGGGCGATCGAGTCGGTCGAATCGGATTCCAGGGGCGCGCTCGTGAAGATCGTGCTCGGCTTTCCGGTCGAGGGCTATCAGGCCGAACTGGCTGCCGCGCTCGCTGCCCACGTCGCGGAGGCCGGACTGCCGCGGGAGCTTCGGGTGGAGGTCCGGTCGCGGATCCCGTCCTTCGTGGCCGACCAGCGCATGCGGCCGCTGCCGGAAGTCGCGAATGTCATCGCGGTCGCCTCTGGCAAGGGCGGGGTCGGCAAGTCGACGGTCGCGGCGAACCTTGCGCTCGCCCTCGCCGCCCAGGGCGCCCGGGCCGGCCTGCTTGACGCTGACATCTATGGTCCCAGCCAGCCGCGCATGATGGGCGTCGCCGGCGAACGCCCGACAACGACCGACGGCAAGACCCTCACACCCCCGCGCGGCCACGGTATTCCCCTGATGTCGATCGGTTTCCTGATCGATTCCGACCAACCGATGGCCTGGCGCGGCCCGATGGTCACGCAAGCCCTGACTCAGATGCTCTCCGACACCCGGTGGGGGCCGCTCGACTACCTGATCGTCGACATGCCACCGGGCACCGGAGACATCCAGCTGACACTGACGCAGCGAGTGCCGGTCAGCGGAGCAATCATCGTCACAACACCTCAGGAAATCGCATTGCTCGATGCCCGCAAGGGCTTGCAGATGTTTCGCAAGGTCGGGGTCCCGGTACTGGGCATCGTCGAGAACATGGGGGTCCACCGCTGCCCGGCCTGTGGCCACGAGTCGCATATATTTGACGCCGGCGGCGGCGCCGGGCTTGCCGAGCGCTATGAAACCGCGTTGCTCGGGCAGTTGCCGCTCGAGGCAGGAATTCGGGAGCAGGTCGATTCGGGCAGACCGACCGTCGTCGCCGATCCCGAATCGGCGGTGTCCCGCATATTCCATTTGATAGCCCGGCGCGCAGCCGGGAGGCTGGCAGCGAGTGCCCTGCAGGGCGGCGTGATGATGCCGGCAATCAGCATCGAGGACGAGTAATGAGCATCAAGTCAGACCGCTGGATCAGGCGCATGGCCCTGCAGGGGATGATCGAGCCCTTCGCGCCGGAGCAGGTCCGCGCCGTGGACGGCCGCAAGATCGTTTCTTACGGGACGTCGAGTTACGGTTACGACGTGCGCTGCGCCGGTGAATTCAAGATTTTCACGAATATCAACTCGACGATCGTCGACCCGAAGCATTTCGACGTGAACAATTTTGTCGACGTCAGGGCGGACGTCTGTCTCATACCGCCAAACTCGTTTGCATTGGCGCGCACGGTGGAATACTTCCGGATTCCCCGCAACACGATGGTTATCTGCCTTGGGAAGAGCACCTATGCGCGCTGCGGGATCATCGTCAATGTCACGCCGCTCGAACCCGAGTGGGAAGGGCACGTGACGCTCGAATTCTCGAACACGACGCCGCTGCCGGCCAGGATTTACGCCGATGAGGGCGTTGCCCAGATGCTATTCTTCGAATCCGATGAAATCTGCGAAATGTCGTACCGGGACCGGGGCGGCAAGTACCAGGGACAGATCGGCGTCACGCTGCCGCGCACCTGAAGCCCCAGGGTTGATTTAGGCGCCGGGCTGGTAGCGGCGGATATAGGTCTGGAAGAGCCGCCTGCCATCGCGACGCTGTTCCGCCTGCACGGTCACGTAGCCGAGCGCCGGCGCATACCAGATGAGGGTCTCACGACCCGAGCCCTCGCGGGCGCTGCGATAGACGACGGTGTCGAGCACACCAAGGGCGGTCGGGAGCCGTTCATGCCGCAGCAGCGTGTAGCGATAATGCTTGATGCGGTCCTTCTCGATCATCGCAATCGTGCCGGGTTCCATGCCGCGCCGCAGATGCAGGAGAACGGAGGCCTGGATCGAAGCGGCATCCTGCAAGCCGGCCGCGACCGGAAGATCGACGGTGGAGCCTTCCGCCATACCCATGATGCGGCCGCTGAGCCAGTCGAACTGAAGTTCGACGTCACGCGTCGTTCGCTTCGTGCCGTCGTCGAATCGATAGTTCAATGGCCGCAGGCCGGCCGCGTCGAGCTCGAACGACGAGTGTTGTGCGAGGGTGCCGCCGGCAATGAGCTTTGCGAATCCGCTGGCCGTCGACCGCGATTCGATGACCCACCGGTTTGGCAGAGCGGCACGCACCAGTTCCGTGCGGCTGGTGCCGACCGAGAGGCTGCCGTACTTGACGTCGTATTCCGCGACAAACGGCGCCAACCAGTCTTCCGCGGCCGCGGCGACGGAATGGCCGATTGCCACGGCCGCGAGCAGCACGAATAACGTCCTTCTCATCCTGCTTCCTCGGTGACCGGGTCCGCCAATCGCCTGCCGTCGAGCCAGGCCGCTTCGTCCTTGAACGTCAGCCGCCCGGCGGCAAACCAGCCTACCGCACGTGGATAAATGATGTGCTCCAGGTGCTGAACGCGCGCTGAAAGCGACTCCTCGGTGTCTCCGGGGAGGACCGCCAGCCGCCCTTGAATGATCGCCGGGCCGGCATCGAGTTCCTCGGTCACGAAGTGCACGGTGCAGCCGTGCTGGCGGTCGCCGGCGTCGAGGACGCGGCGGTGGGTGTGCAAGCCGCGATGCGCCGGCAGCAGCGAAGGATGGATATTCAGGAGGCGGCCCCGCCAGTGCTGAACGAATCCGCCATCGAGGATGCGCATGAAGCCCGCGAGCGCGACCAGTTCCGCACCGCTTTGTTCGATCGCGTCGGTCAGCGCGCGGCCGAAGGCCGCACGGTCGACGCCGCGCAAGTGTTCAAGAAGTCTGGTCGCCAGCCCGCGGCACGCCGCCTCAACGAGACCCGCGGCATCGGCGCGGTCGCTGATGACCAGCGTCACCCGTCCTGCTATCGCGCCGTTCCTGGCGGCTTGCGCGAGTGCGAGCATGTTGGAGCCGCGCCCGGAAATCAGCACGGCGAATGGCAGCGGGCCTTCCATCACCCGATCCGCACACCCTCAGCGGGCAGGACTTCGCCGATGACCGCGGCCCATTCGCCGCAGGCCTGCAGCTGCCCTACCACGGAGTCTGCCGCCAGGGGCGGCACGATCGCCACCATGCCGATGCCGCAGTTGAAAGTCCGGTGCATCTCGGCGTCGGTAATGCAGCCACTGCTCTGAATCCACTCCCAGATCGGCGCGCGCAGCCAGGCGCGGGGATCGAGGCGCACGCCGAGACCTTGTGGCAACACACGCGGAATGTTGTCAGTCAGTCCGCCTCCCGTGATGTGCGCCATGGCATGGACCTCCGCCGAGCCGAGCAGTTGCAGCAGGGACCTGACGTAGATGCGTGTCGGCTCCAGCAACAGGTCGAAGAGGCGCGCACCGCCGACCTCCGTGGTCGCATCAGCGCCGGTTTCGGAGATCAGCCGCCGAATCAGCGAGTAGCCGTTGGAATGCGGCCCCGAGGATGCGAGGCCGACGACGGCATCGCCAGCGCGCGCGCTTGTGCTGTCGATGATGCGGTCCTTCTCCACGACGCCGACGCAGAAGCCCGCAAGGTCATAATCCGACCCGTGGTACATACCTGGCATTTCCGCCGTCTCGCCGCCGACCAGCGCGCAACCCGCCTGCCGGCATCCTTCGGCGATACCCGCAATGACGCGCTCGGCGAGCTCCATGGTCAGGCGTCCGGTCGCGTAGTAGTCGAGGAAGAACAATGGCTCTGCGCCCTGCACGACCACGTCGTTGACACACATCGCGACAAGATCGATCCCCACGCCATCATGCCGGCCCGTGTCGATCGCGAGTTTCAGTTTGGTGCCGACGCCGTCGGTACTGGCCACCAGCACCGGCTGGCGGAATCGTCCTGCAGGCAACTCGATCATGGCTGCGAACCCGCCGACACCCGCGAGCACCTCAGGCCGGGTCGTGCGCGCGACGTGCGGCTTGATGCGCTCGACGAGCGCTTCCCCGGCGTCGATATCGACGCCGGCATCCCGGTAGGTCAGCGGCTGGCGATCAGTCATCGGTCGCGATCGGGCTCATGGTCGGGCCCGTATCCCGGGCAGTGTACTATTGTAGCGTGAGCGGCAGAGATGGCCTCGTGCGCATGAACAGAACGCTACCCTGGATCGCCGCAGCGGCGCTCTCTGCAATGGCGTCGATGGCCGTCGCGGCATCGATCGGGGATCTCTACTCGGTGACCGTGCCGGTCGCAGGACCGGGCGAAGCTGCGCAGCAGGCGGCATTCCGTGAGGCGATGCGCGACATTCTCGTGCGCGCCACCGGCCGCCGCGATGCGGCCGAGTTGGAAAGTCTGGCGCCGCTCGTTGCGCAAGCCGCGCGGCATGTGGTCAGTTACCGCCGCGCCAGCGGCAGCCAGCTGGCCGTGAATTTCGACGGGCCGGCAATCGAGAACGCAATCGACGCCGCCGGTTTGCCATTCTGGGGAACGGAGCGGCCGCTGACGCTCGTGTGGCTGGCTGTCGATCACGGAGGCGGGCGGCGCAGCCTTCTCGGTGCCGCGAGCACCGGCGAGGAGAAGCAGCGCATCGATCGGGTGGCGGCACGTCGAGGCGTTCCGCTCATCTGGCCAGGCTCCGGCGACGACCTGGGCCGCGGCTTCCAGCATGCCTGGTCTGGCGATCACGGTCCCCTGATGGCAGCGGCGGCGCGTTACGGCGCCGATGGCGTGCTGATCGGCCGGGCGACGGTCACGGCAGCAGGGCGTCATACGGTCGAGTGGACTTTTTCGGCCGCCGGCCTTTCTGCGCAGACGACCGGCGAACTCGAGTCCGGGCCGGAGCTTGCCGCTGATCGTTATGCCGGCGCGCATGCCTCGCGCGGTGCCGGCCAGCGCAGCGAGCAGTTCGTGACGGTCAGGGGCATCGATTCGCTCCAGTCCTTTGCGGCGGCAATGGGCTCGCTGTCCCGCCTGCCACTGGTCCGGGGCCTCGCAGTCGACGAGGTGACGCCAGATGCGGTTTCCTTCATCCTGCAGGTCCGCGGCGACCCGGCGGCGCTGCTTCAGTCGATCGAGCGCGACGGCCGTCTGGTCGCGGTCGATCCTTCGCGGATGATCTTCACGCTTTCGCCATGAGCTTCGCGATGGTCCCGAACCTGATCTGCCTGTTGCGCATCGCGCTTGCGGTGCCGATCGTGTGGTTGCTGGCCGACGCCAGGTATGAACCCACGCTTGTCCTGTTCCTCATCGCCGCGCTCTCCGACGGGCTCGACGGTTACCTCGCGAAATCGTTCAACTGGGAGACGGATTTCGGAAAGGTGCTCGATCCGCTGGCGGACAAGCTGCTGCTGGTCAGCGTATTCATCACGCTTGCCTGGCTGGGACAGGTGCCGGTATGGCTCGCCGTCGTGGTGGTGGCGAGGGATCTCGTCATCGGGATTGGAGCGTGGATCTACAAGACGTCGTTTGGCCCGCTGGAGGGCCGCCCGACGATGACGAGCAAGCTGAATACCCTGGTGCAGATCCTTTTCGTCATTGCCGTGGTCGGTCAGGCAGCATATCCCATCGTGGCACAGTGGCCGATTACGGCGCTGGGCGCACTGGTGTTCGTCACAACGGTCGTGAGTGGCGTCGACTACACGGCAACTTACGTGCGCAAGGCGATCGCAGTCAGTCGCGCGCGCCGCGCTGCGGCCTGAGCCGGTGCGACAGCTTCCGCTGGGCGTCCAGCTCGGCACATCGCTGCGCTTCGAGACATTTCATGCGGGCGCGAATGCCGCGGTCCTGGTCGCAGTCGCGGGGCTGGCGCA